>Ga0070697_100000365_pt1 | contig 35416 bp, 66 predicted proteins | sample KBSK1501metaG_FD_65475 | JGI IMG/M metagenome (GOLD analysis project Ga0070697, IMG submission 65475) | Corn, switchgrass and miscanthus rhizosphere microbial communities from Kellogg Biological Station, Michigan, USA - KBS K1-50-1 metaG | ecosystem: Host-associated > Plants > Roots >...
GGCAGCCATTTCTCTCTCCGCGCGAATCATTTGGGGCTGATCATGCCGGGTAGCTGCGGATATGGCCCAAGTTTGGATGGATCATGTCGGAGATCGTCGATATCATCGCGAAAGGCGATCGACGGGCATCGCTTGAAGCGGTTCGGGCTCGTCTGGCAAAAGAGCTCGCCTCCGACGAATTGGACGCCCGGTCAGTCGCCGTGGTGGCCAAGGAACTCCGCGCCGTAATAGCCGAGATCGACAGACTGCCCGGCGGTGAGGTGAAGGAACCCCTTGACCGCATTGCTGAATCCATCCCGTCTGACGAGCTTGCCCAGCGGCGTGCGAATCGGAAGCCAGGAACCGCGGCTACGCCAGGTACCTGAGTACGACAAGACGCGCGGCTACGAGGTCATCGACTTCATGGCCGAGATCGGCCGGCCGCTCGACCCATGGCAGGCGCTGATCATCCTCGACGCGTTCGCGACTCAGCCGGACGGGCTGTGGTCGGCGTTCGAGCTCGTGGTACTGGTGGCCCGCCAGAACGGCAAGGGCGGCGTCACCGAGGCGATGGAACTTGCCGGGTTGTTCTTGTTCCGCGAGCAGCTGATCTTCCATTCGGCGCACCAGTTCAAGACGAGCACCGCGGCGTTCCGGCGGCTCCAGGACATCATCGACGGCTCGGATTGGCTGACTAAACGCGTCAAGATGATCAGCCGTTCCAAGGGCGACGAGTCGATCAAGCTCACCGACGCGGCCGGCGGCGGGTCGCTCCAGTTCATCGCCCGCACAGACGGCTCCGGCCGCGGCCTGACCGGGTCCACCACGGTCTTCGACGAGGCCGCCTGGTTGACGGCCAGCCAGTATGCCGCCCAGACACCCGGGCTCGGGACGATCCCGAACCCGCGGATCGTCTACACGTCCACGCCGCCCGATGAAGACATCGGGCCGATGCCCGAAGACGCGTGGCTTCCCTCCGTCCGCAAACGCGGACGTGCGGGCGAGGACCGCACGGCCTACTACGAGTGGTCTCCCGGCCCAGACGACGACGTCGAGAACGACGAGACGATGTACGGGACCAATCCCGCGCTCGGGCTCCGGATCCCGCTGTGGTTCCTCCAAAAGCAGCTCAAGAACTTCAAGGCGGCCGGGCGGCTCGAGAAGTTCGTCACCGAGCACGAAGGGGCTTGGCCGGCCGACGCCGACGAGCAGTGGCAGGTCATCTCCGAGGGCGACTGGACGGCCGCGCTGGACGCGGACTCCAAGTCGGACGGCGGCATCGCGATCGGCATCTCGATGTCGGACGACCGGGCTCGCACCGCGATCGGCATCTTCGGCAAGCGTAAAGACGGCCTACGACACTGCCAGCTCGCCGAGTACGGCGCGGGCGGCAAGGGCTGGGCGGTCGAGTGGGTGCAGAAGGCGATGGCGCGCGAGGACCGCACCGTGTGCGCGGTCGTGATCGGCGCCGGCGACCCTGCCCGCTCGCTGATCCCGGAGTTCACGGCCGCGGATATCGCGGTGCTCACCCCGGGCACCGCCGATGTGGCCGCCGAGTGCGGCGCCTTCTATGACGGCATCGCGGGCAAGGACGTCGAGACCCGCGACATCCGCCACCGCGGCCAGGGCCCGCTCACCGCGGCGGTGGCCGGCGCGGCGAAGAAGAAGACCGGCAACGCGTGGCTGTGGAGCCGGCTCTCGATCGGTGTCGACTGCTCGCCGCTGTACGCCATCACCGCGGCCTCCTACGGGTACCGCACCTGCCCGCCCGACGACTACAACATCGCCGATTCGGTCATGTGAGGAGCAGCTTGTGCGCGAACACCTGACCGACGCCCTAGACACGCTCGCGCTCGTGCTCATCGCTGCCGGGGCCGGGTTCGCCGCCGGGAACTGGATCGGCTGGGCCGGGCTCGGTGTCTCCGGTGCGGTCATCGGTGCTGGCTCGTGGTTGGCGCAGTGGCTTCCGGCACGCAAAGCGCGAGGCGGTAACTGATGGGCCTGTGGAGCCGGGGCCTGTCGTTCCCGAACGCTGACCAGATGCTCGCCGAGCGGTTGGGCGTGCGCACGAACTCGCGGCTCATCAACGGGGACACGGCGCGGCGCCATTCGGCGGTGTGGGCGTGCAGGCGGCTGCGCGGGGACCTGATCTCCACCTTGCCGATCGACGCCTACCGCATGATCGGCGGCCTCGAGATCGAGGTGGCCAAGCCGCCGATGCTCGTCAACCCGGGCGGCGAGAAGGTCAACATCCTGGAGTGGCTCTACTCCACTCAGGACGATCTGGACGGCTTCGGCAACACCTTCGGCCTGATCACCGCACGCAACGCGCTTGGTCTGCCGGCCCGGATCGACCTGGTACCGGTCGAGTCGGTGACGGTGCGGGTCCGTAACAGCGAGCTCGTGAAGTACCTCATCGGCGGCCGCGAGTACGAGCCGTCCGAGGTGTGGCATGAGAAGCAGTTCACGAAGGCGGGCAGCCACGTCGGCCTCTCGCCGATCATGTATGGCGCCCTGTCGATCTCGTCGGGTTTGAGCGCGGCCGAGTTCGCGGCGAACTGGTTCAACGACGGCGCTGTGCCGACCGCGATGTTGAAGAACACCGCCAAGACGCTCAAGTCGGGGGAGGCGACGCTCGTCAAGAACCGGTTCAAGGCCGCGGTGGCCAACCATGACTTGTTCGTGGCCGGGGCCGACTGGGACTACAAGATGCTTGCGGTCCCGCAAAACCAGGCGACGTTCATCGACCTGATGTCGTACTCGGTGGTCGACATTGCGAGGTTCTTCGGCGCTCCCGCGGACATGATCGATGCTGCTGTGTCGGGCCAGTCGATCACCTATGCGTCGATCAGTCAGCGCAACCTCCAACTGCTGATCATGAACGTGGGTCCGGCGATCGTCCGCCGTGAAGCCGCGATGTCGACGTGGCTTCCGCGCGGCCAACGCGTCCGGCTCAACTCCGACGCGCTGCTGCGCATGGACCCGGAGACCCGCCAGAAGGTCATCAGCGGGAAGCTCGCCGACTACTCCATGACGAACGACGAAGCGCGCGCGCTGGACAACAAGCCTCCGCTCACCGACGAAGAGATCGCCCGCATGCACCTGATCTACGGCCCTCCCAAAACGGCCGCCACTCCGACAGGAGCCAAAGCATGATCACCGACGCGTTCCGCGAAGAGTGCGCCCGCGTTTCCACGGCCCGCCGCGACGGCGTACGCGCCCGCGCCGACCGGCCCTCACAGCGCCGCTGCGCCCCCGAAACGTCGGCCCGCAGCGCGATCCTGGCACCCGCCAAATTGGAGCTCCGTGCGGCCGCCACAGCCGGGAAGAAGGACTTCCTCGGCATGGCCACGGTCTACGAGCGCGGCTACGAGATGTGGGACTGGTACGGGCCGTACACCGAGATCGTCTCCGCCGGCGCGGGCGCGGACTCGCTGGCGACGCCGAACCTCGACGTGCCGCTCGTGCTGCAGCACCAGGACCTTCGCCGGATCGCCCGCACCACCAACGGCTCACTGATCCTCACCGAGCTCGACACCGGCCTGCAGACCCATGCGCCCGAGCTCGATGAGCTCGACCACGATGTGGCATATATCGCGCCGAAGATCCTGTCCGGGCTCGTCGACGAGATGAGCTTCAAGTTCCGGATCATCTCCGGCCAATGGTCGCCGGACTACATGGAGTACCGGATCAACGCGTACGACATCCACCGCGGCGACGTCGCGATCGTCGGCTACGGCGCCAACCCGCACACCGACGCCACGATGCGGCAGCGGCAGGCCGGCGGTAACCGCCTGGCCATGATGCTCGACCTCGCCATCGCGGGCTAACAGCCCCTCTTAAACGTCCCGGCCGCGACCGCGCGGTGCGGGATTTGGCCATGCTCTGCCTCGCGCGAGAGCCGCCGGCGCACACGCCTCGGTGAGCCCGCCTGACCTGGATGACGGCCGTCCACCCAACCACATCGAACAGGGAGCACATCGTGACACTCGATGACCTGATTCGCCAGGCGGAGGCCACCTTCTCGCGGGCCGTCGCCGAGCGCAAGGCCAAGCAGGACGCCCTCGTGGCGCTGCGGGCCGGCATCGCCGGAGGCGACGCCACCATCACCGAGCAGACGGTCGCCGACGCGATCGCCGCCCGCGACACCGCGGGCACGGCGGTCACCGCGGCGGAGGCCGAGCTGACCAAGCTGCGCGCCGAGAAGACCGAGGACGAGCGCCTCGCCCACGCGGCACGCGACATCAAGCCCACCGACACCCGCAAGCCGGCCTACGACGAGGTGGCCCGGGTCGGTGCTGAAGAGCGCCAGTACGCGGCGCACAAGGAACGCGGCTACCGCGACGGCAAGTGGGCGCGCAACTCCAAGCCGGGCGCCCAGTTCGAGCGCGACGTCGCTGCGGCATTCCTCGGCGACTACGAAGCCCGCGATCGGCTCACCCAGCACATGCGGGAGGAGCGGGTCGAGCGCGGCGAGTACCTCGCCCGTGCGGTCGGCACCGGCGCGTTCGCCGGCCTGACCGTGCCGCAGTACCTGACCGACATGTACGCGCCGAAGGCGGCCGCGATGCGCCCGTTCGCCGACGCGATCAACGGGCACGAGCTGCCCGCTGACGGCATGACGGTCAACCTGTCCCGGATCACCACGTCGACGTCTTCGGACATCCAGTCGGCGGAAAACGCGGCCGTCGCCGAGGTCGACATCGACGACACCCTGCTGACGATCAGCGTTCAGACGAACGCGGGTCAGCAGACCCTGTCGCGGCAGGCGATCGAGCGCGGCACCGGCGTCGAAGCGGTCACGCTCGACGACCTGTACCGCCAGCACGCCACCCGGTTGGACAACACCCTGTTGAACCAGGCCACCAACGGTCTGACCAACGTGGCGACGTCGGTGGCTTACACCGACGCGAGCCCGACCGCGGCCGAGGCCTACCCGAAGATCATCGAGGCGCTGGCCGGTGTCGAAGGGGCCATGCTCGACATGGCCACCGGCGACAACCTCGCCGTGATGCACTCGCGGCGCTGGTACTGGTTGCAGAACGCGCTCTCGTCCAGCTGGCCGATCATGGCCCAGCCGGGCATCCTCCCGCAGATGTTCGGCACCAACTTCGCGACCGCGTATGGCCGCGGTCTGCGTGGTGTGCTGCCGAACTCGACCCCGGTGATCGTGGACAACAACATCGCCACGAACCTCGGCGCGGGCACGAACGAGGACGAGATCTACCTCGTGGACCGCACCGAGTGCCACCTGTGGGAAGACCCGAACGCGCCGCTGTTTATCCGGGCGGAGCAGACCAAGGCGGCGACCCTCGGCGTGCTGCTCGTGCTCTACAGCTACTTCGCGTACACCCACGTCCGCTACGCGCACTCGCGCAAGGTCGCGGGTACCGGTCTGGTCACTCCGGCCTTCACCGGCGCCTAAATCCACCGACCGGAGGGCCTCCTTCAGGCGGCGGGGGCCCTCCACTAACCATCGAAGATCGACGACAGGAGCATCAGCATGCCTCCCAAGGACAAGACCGCCGCGTCGGCTGTCGACAAGACCAGCGCGGCAGCGGCCGATGCGAGCTCCACCGAGGATCAGCGCCGCGCGGCCGCGAAGCGTGCCGCCGCACTCGGCAGCCCGGACCAGAACGCGGGCATGATCGCGGCGCTGCTCGAGGAGCGGCGCGGCTACGTCATCCGCGGCATGGACGACCGCGTGAAGCAGGTCGACGAGCAGCTTCGGCTGCGCGGCGCCGAGCCGCCCACCGGCGACTGACCATGGCCGAGGTCGCATACAACCGCGGGAAGACCCGCCTCGCGAACGGCAGCACCAACGGCGCGACGAGCGACCTGCGGATGCTGGTGATCGCCGGGGCGAGTCTGCCCGCCGGCTGGTCCAACGCCGACCTGAACACGGTCGCGGACCTCGACGCCGTGACCGGGCTCGACATTCACACCGAACGGATCGCGCTCGCCTCGCTGACCGTAACCCAGGACGACACGAACGACCGGGCGAACCTCGACGCGGCCAACGTCGTCTTCGCGGCTGCGGCAGGCGTCACCGCTCGCGCGGTCGTGATCTACGACCATGCGGCCGGCGGCTCGGACTCGGCCCGGTACCTGATCTGTGGCTCGAGCACCGGGTTGCCGCAGCCGATGGACGGCGGTCTGACCATCGCGATCGCCGACTGGGCCCGGCTGACGTAACGGAGGCCGGCGGTGGCCGACACGATCTACACCAGCCAGACGCCGGCATCAGATGACTCCGGCGGCGTCACCAATCGGTCTGTCGGCATGAAGTTTCAGGTGTCGGCATCCGGCAAACGGATCTCCTCCGGCCGTTATTGGGTACCCGCCGCTGGCATCGGGACGGGAACCCTGTACCAGATTTGGGACGGCTCGTCCAAAGTGGTCGAGATCGACCTCAACACTGTCATCCCAAGCCCCACGCTGAACGCGTGGAACGATGTTCCTTACCCGGCGCCGTTCGATCCCGCTGCCGTCCACGACTACGTCGTGTGCGCGTACCTTGACGGTGCCTCGCACTACCGATTCAGCTCCGGCCAGACACTGCCGGTCGGCTCGGGCGGAAGCGTCTCAGCCTCGACTGCAATCTTTGGTGAGAACCGCGGATCAAACCTCCCGCCCAACGACACCACATTTACGACGGGCTACTACTTCATCGACGTGAATGTCGTCGATGCGTCGGCGACGGTCAACCTGACACCGGTCACCATCGCGCTAAGCGCCGTCGCGATGACGCCCACCCCGGGCATGATCACCGTCAATCTGAGCCCAACCGTCATCACGCTCGCGCCCCGGGCGATGACCGCCACGCCGGGCATGGTCACCGTCAACTTGACCCCGACCGTTTTCCGGCTGACACCGCTGGGTTTCTTCGGCGACCAACCCGGCCGGTTCATCACAACCGTCTCCGGTCCTTCCCTACGCGCGACCGCGCCCCGGGCCGGTCTACGCGCCACAACACCGTGAGGAGCGGGCATGCCTGAAGTCGGCGACTCCGCCACCGCTACCCTCACCGTCACCCCGTACAGCGGCAGCACCTTCGCCGCGCTAGCCGTCACCGCCCCGAACGGCACGGTCACCAACCCGTCAACGTCGTCATCGGACGGCGGCCACACCTGGACCGCCGCAGTGCCCTACACCCTCGGCGGCTGGTGGCTGCTCGCCTGGACGGTCACCGGCACCGGCGCAGGCGTGGAATACCAACAGGTATGGGTGTCCGGCGCGCCCCCCGCGGTGCCCGGCACGACCCCGCTGTGCGCGTCGCTGGAGCAGTTCAAGACGTGGCTCCAGTTCGCCCTCGACGACGAGACGCGCGACGACGAGCTCCTCACCTGCCTCACCTCGGCGAGCGAGTGGGCGGCGTGGCGGATCGGCGGCCCGCTCGCGGTGCAGACGTTCACCGAACGGGTCTACGCCAACGGCTGCCACATCCAGCAACGCCACCACCCGCTCGTCGCCGTCGCCTCGATCACGCCGCAGGACGGCACCGCGCTGCCCGCCACCGCGTACATCGTCGACACCACCAACAGCCAGATCGAGCTACGCGGCGCGTTCTACGGCCCGCACACGCTGGTCTACTCGGCCGGCCTGACCGCGATCCGGCGGGGCTTGCGCCTGGCCGGTATGGAAGTCGCCAAGCACCTCTGGAACGTCCAAAACGGATCCGGCGGACGCGGCTTCACCCCCGACGAGGTGACCCCGACCCCGTTCGGGTTCGCCATCCCGAACCGGGCCGAGGAACTGATAGGTGCCGACCCCGACTACATGGACGTCGCCGGGATCGCGGGCTTCGCATGAGCGACACCAGAATCGCCGACGTCCTCGACGCGCTCTACGACCTCCTCGTCGCCCAGATCGACATCGCGGCGGCGATCGAAGCGAAGACGCTGAAGGTGTTCGACGGCCCACCCACGATCGACTTCTCCGGCGCGTCGATGCTGACGGTCGGCGGCCTGCCCACCGTCGACGACGAGTCTCAGACCGAGGTCGAGTGGGCGTGGGCAACCTTGGGCGTCTCCGGCTCATTCGCCGAGGTTGACGAGACGATCAGCGTCCCGTGTGGCATCACGACTAAGGGCGGCAACTCCCAAGCCATGCGGGCGGTGCGGCGCACCGCGATCGAGCTGTACGCCCACGCCGCCGAGGCGATCCGCGGCTCGACGCTGAGCATCCCGCAGGTCATGTGGTGCACAAGCGCGGTCTCATCGATCCAGCAGCTTCAAACCTCGTCAGGCGCCGAGTGCTTCGTCGCGTTCATCGCCCGCGTCCAGACACGAATCTAGGAGAACCGATGCCCGATCTTGTCAGGCTGCGCTACATCGGCGCGGCCCCGGTCACCGTGCCCGTGCTCGGGCAGACGGTCGAGCCGGACTGCATCGTCGACTTCCCCGGCCGGATCGTCACCGAGCCGCCAGAAGGCGCGAAGTGGCTCGACGACGCCATCCACATCGAGTCGGGCAACCCGCCCGAAGTCCGCGCCTGGCCGAAAAGCCTGTGGGCGGACGAGACCGTCACCACCCGCGGCAAGTTGAAGGAGTAAACGGTGGGCACCGGATCCGGCATCTGCAGCCAGTTCATGTACAAGAACGAGACCGTCGTCGGCACCCCGGTCACACCCGACCACGCCTACAAGCATGTGTCGGTCGGCGGCACCGGCCTCGACCTGATCACGGTCGATGACCCTGGGCTCGGCGGCTGCGCCCTCGTGCCCACAGTCGACCGCACCGCGAAGGTGGCGCAGCAGGTTTCGCGGGACGTCGAGCTGAACGTGGGCACCCGCAACCTCGGGCTGATCATCAAACAGATGCTCGGCTCGTCCGCAACGCCTGCGCTCATCTCCGGAAGCTTCTACCGGCAGATCCACTGGAACGGCGACCTTGCCGGCAAGTCGCTGACGGTCCAGTTCGGATTCCCGGAGACCACCGCCACGGGCACGGTGCGGCCGTTCACCATCAACGGCGCGAAGATCACCCAGTGGGAGCTGTCTCAGGCCCGCAACGAGCTGCTGAAGCTGCGCTTCACCCTTGACGGCTGGGACGAGACGACAGCGACTGCGCTCGCGACGGCGTCCTATGTGGGCGGTACCGGAGCGACCATCAACGAGGCGCTGCGGTTCAACTGCTTCTCAGCGAAGATCGGCGGCACACCTTCGGTCGGGTCGGGGCTCGTCTCCGTCGCCGGCGGGATCGAGATCAAGGGCTGCCGCGGTGTGTCCGTGAAGGGCGTCCAGCCGCTGCGGATCGACGGGTTCTTCTCCGGCGGCAACGGCACCAAGAGCGAGCAGCTGATCGCCGGTGACGGCTTCCAGCAATTCACTGCCGATCTGGATGTCGAGTTCCAGGACCGCACCCAGCTCTACGACGTGCTCGCGGCCTACACCTCGTTTGCGCTCGAGATGTCGTGGATCGGCAAGGTCGACGCCGGCACGTCGCAGTTCGGGAAGCTGTCGGTGATCTTCCCGCAGGCGAAGTTGAAGACCGGCTCGCCGATGGTCACCGGCCCGGGCGGGTTGGACAACAAGGCGTCGGTGATGGCCTACGGCGACCCGACCAACACCCTGCCGGCCGTGCAGATCGTCTACGAGAACCTCGACTCGGCTCTCTGAGCGTGGGCGGTGATGGCTTGTGAACATCACCAGCAACGGCGGCGCTGACTTCGCCTCCCTCGCCGGGCGATTCCGGGCGGCGGGGGCGCACGGTGCGGCGGTCCGCAAGGCTTCCACCAAGACGATCAAGAGCATTCTGTCGCGGATCACCGACGAGCAGAAGGCCGAGATCATGGCCTGGCAGACCGGCGGCGTCTCCGGCCGCGGCGGGGTCCGCCGGCAGCGGTTCACCGAGGCCAAAGCCAAGCGGGTCAAGGCGACCAAGGGCCGCACCCAGCGGGCCCGTGCGACACACAGCCTGCGTTCCTACATCCGCGGCGCGATCAAGACGCGGATCACCTACGCCGGCCGCAAGCTCGGCGCGCGGATCCTCGTAGATCCCGCAGCGTTGCCGCCGTCGCAGCGGCAGCTTCCCAAGCACGTGGACAACCCGCGCGGCTGGCGGCACCCGGTGTGGAGCAACCGAAGCCGGTGGGTTCGCCAGACCGGTACTCCCTATTTCTCCCGGCCGATCGAACGCCGCCGCGAGCAAGTGGCGCGTGAGGTGCAGGCCGAAGTCGACAAAGTGATGAGGGCATTGCAGTGACCTGGATCGTCAACTGGGACGGCAAAGAGTACGACGTCGATCCGACCGAGTTCTCCGGGCTCGAGCTGAAGAAGATCAAGCTTCGGACCGGGCTCACCTACAAGGTGCTCATCGAGGCGATCGCCCAACTCGACCCGGACGCGATCAACGCCGTTTTCTGGCTCGTCGACCAACGCGACAACCCGGACCTCAAGTTCGACGACTACGCAGGCCCGTCGATCAAGGTCATTCTCCCCTACCTCGATGCCTACAACACGGCCATGGACGAAGTGGGAAAAGCACTGAATCCGGGGACGCCCGAGACCGATGGTTCCCCATCGTCTTCCTCCGATCCGGATGTAGCCGCGCCGACTATGACGCTCTGAGCCAACGCGACTTCCTCGCGATCGTCGCCGAACTAAATAGGCAAGCCGGAGTCCAGGAGGGATGATCGATGTCCCAAACCCTGACCTGGAACCTGCACGGCAACGACCAACTCTCCGGCGTCCTCGAGAAGCTCGACCGCACGCTGTCCAACCTGTCGCGCCATCTCGACGGCGTCACCGCTGACGCGAAGCAGATGGGCAGCGCGCTCGGCGGCGCGGAGGCCGGCGCTCAGCGCATGGCAGCCGGAGCCAGCCACGCGACACTGCGGGCTGACGGGCTGGCGTCGGGTCTGCAGCGGGTTGTCGACAAGGCCAGGTTCATGGCCGTCACCCTCGGCGCGGCGGCCGTGGCGGCGACGGGCGCGCTCGGCTTCATGGCCGTCAAGATCGCATCCGACAATGAGCAGGCCGCCATCAGTTTCGAGCTGCTGCTCGGGTCGGCGCAGAAGGCGTCCGCGTTCCTGGCCGAGCTGCAAAAGTTCGCGGCCGCAACACCATTCGAGATGCCGCAGCTTCGCACCGCCGCATCGCGGCTCCTAGCAGTCGGCACCGCCACCGCCGACATCATCCCGCTGCTGACCGCGCTCGGCGACGCCACCGCCGGCATGGGCACGGGCGCCGAAGGCATCGAACGTTCGGTCACCGCGCTGACCCAGATGCGGCAGAAGACCAAGGTCACCGCCGAGGAGATGCTGCAGCTGACCGAGGCCGGAATCCCGGCCTGGCAGACCCTCGCCAGCTTCCTCAAGGTCGACGTCGCTACGGCGATGAAGATGGTCGAGAAGCGGACCGTCGACGCGACCGTCATGTTCCAGGCGCTCGAAACCAAGGCCGGCCCGGCGATGCAACGCCTGTCCGGGATGATGGCTCGCCAGTCGCAGTCGCTGGCCGGTATCTGGTCCACCTTCAAGGACAACGCCGGCCAGGCCCTGGCCAAGTTCGCTGAGCCCGCGCTGCCCGCGATCAAGAAGGTTGTCGACGCGCTCGGGCAGGCGACCCCGAAGGTGCTCGACAAGCTGCGGTCGATGGGCGGCCAAGTCGCCGACATCTTCAAGGGCTCCGACGTCCCAGGCAAGATCTTCGCCTCGCTGGAGAAGATGGGCACCCAGATCCTTCCCATGCTGGAGGGCGCCTGGAATCGGCTGCTCGGCACCATCCGCGACAACAAGGAAGGCCTCGAGAAGCTGGGCCGGTTCGTCGCCGACTACCTGATCCCGTTCCTCGCCACCAATCTGGTCGTCGCGATCGACTTGGTGACGGCGGCGCTGCAGGGCGTCGTGTGGGTCGCCGCGCATGTGGTCGACGCGATGCAGTTCATGACCCAATTCACGCTGGAGAACCTCGGCCTGATCGTGCACGGGGCGGCCGCCGCGTTCGGCTGGGTGCCCGACCTGGGCCCGAAATTGCGTGAGGCCGCCGACAAGTTCGACGCCTGGGCGAACGGCATCATGGACAAGCTTCACCAGCTCGACGGCACCAAGGTCAAGATTGATCTGGAGTTCTCGGCCAACGCGTCCGCCTGGGCGGCGCTGCGTAACGCCGAACGGCAGTCGTCGCCGCGCGCGACCGGCGGGCCGACGTGGGCTGGCGAGGCCTACACGGTCAACGAGATCGGTCCCGAGCGGTGGATCGCCGCGACCACCGGCACCGTCCAGCCCTACAATGCCGGCGCCGGATCGTCGGCGGCCGCGCAGGTGTTCGCGCTCGACCTGACCGTCCGCGGCGAAGACGGCCGCGTCCTGCACGAGAAGCTGCTCAACTTCAAGGCCAACTCCGGCAAGGTCTCGCTGGAGCTCGGCTGATGGCCTACGAAAACTGGGAAATCGAGATCGCGTTCACGTCGCAGCCCGACGCGATCGTCCAGGCCTACGAGCGGGTCACCCCGCTCGTGGACGGCGAATTCGAGATCATCGCCGGTGAGACCGCCCGCGGCTCCGACCCCGGTAACACGCTGACGTTCCAGCTGCAGAACTCCGACCAACGCTTCACGCCGGGCAACGTGCTCAGCGCGCAGGCGTTGAAGTCGGGCCACAAAGTCCGGGTGACCGAGACGATCGCCGACCAGCTGATCGAGCTGTTCGTCGGCTACATCCAGTTCCCTGAGATCGAGGCCTGGACCGAATCGAACGCGACCGAGCCCCGCTCGCAGACCATCACGGTCACCGCGGTCGACCAGCTGGCCCGGCTCGCCCGCGGCCGCACCTTCGTCTCCGCGCTGGCCGAGCACATCGTCTTCAACGGCGGCTCGGATCTGAAGGGCTACTGGCCGTGCAGCGAACCCGCTGAGCCGTTGGCTGGCATCGGCCCGACCGCCGACCCGCTCGTCCTCGCGCGGAACTTCACCGGCACGACGGGCAACCGCGGCGAGGTGCAATGCCAGAGCGGCCTGGCGCCCGAGGGCAACGAGTCCGATGGCGTGCGGATGGTGTCGCACCCGGAAGGCCCGGGGCACGCCTTCATCCAAACGTTCCTGCCCTCGACGTTCCTGCCGGCGGTCGCCGCCTCGGACGCGATCGTGGTCGTGTTCTGGTGGGCGTTCGCGCCGAGCATGGCGGCCAACGACGCAACCTTCCACCAGATCCTGTCCTTCAACGGGCCCACCGCGAGCCTGTCGCTGGAACGCAGCACGACCACAGCGCAGTGGACGCTGACCGCGACCGGGCTCACCGGATCCATCGCCGGCGGCGCGGTCGGCGGCGAAGCCCTGCTGCCTGTCGGGATATACCTCAAAGAGTCCACCGGCGTCATGGAGCTGTGGACCGGCTCCGTCCGCCAAACCACCACCCTCGCCGGTGCCCCGGCCGGGGCGGGCACCTTCCTGTGGAACGGCATGGGCTATCAGCTCGACTACGACCTGTCCGGCCTACAGGTGTACGTGGGCAACAACTTCACCTACACCAACTACCTCGAACAGATCAACCAAGCCCACGCCCCGCTCGACCAACAGCTCACCGGCGCCCGCATCAACCGCATCCTCGACTACGCCGGATACCCCACCGGGTCAGCGTTCCGCGACATCGACGCCGGAACCGCCGTCATGAGCCCCGCCACCCTCGCCGGGAAGAACCCCAAGGACGCGATCGACGAGGCCGTCGAAACCGAGCAGGGCAGCTTCTACGTCGCCGGCGGCGGCCGGACCACCTTCGCCGATCGTCTGCGCCTCTACAACATCTAAGGAGCGTCAGCCCGTGTCTCGTCAGTCCTGGCAGGAAACTCTCGCCACCGCGCAGTCCGCGGGCACCGCGTTCACGTCCAACGTCGCCGCGAGCATCCTTCCCGCCCACGCCCGAGTGAAGATCCCCGCCGGGTTCCTTCAGGTCGGCACCCAGTTCAAGATCGAGGCCTGTGGCCGGATCTCCAACGTGGTCACCACACCCGGCACGCTCACCCTCGACGTGCGCATGGGCCCCACCTCCAACATCATCGTCTTCAACGGCGGCGCGATGCAGCTGTCGACCACCGCCCACACGAACGTCCCGTGGTGGTTCGAGGCGCTGCTGACTTGCCGGGCGGTCGGCGCGGGCACGACCGCGAACTTCATGGGCCAGGGCCGGTTCAGCTCCCAGGCGGCCTCCGCGACCGCGGTCGCCGACTCGACGACCACCCACGGCACCCTGCTCGCGCCGAACACCGCCCCGGCGGTCGGCACCGGCTTCGACTCGACCGTGGACATGTGGGCCGACCTGTTCGCGACGTTCTCGCTCAACGCCACCAACTCGATCCAGGTCGAGCAGTACTCGATCTGGGCGCTGAACTGACCGGGCGGGCGGCATGCCGCTCAACCCGCCTGGCTTCTCGCCTCCGAAGTGGCCGCGGCTAGGCCGCCGCCGCGACACCGGCCTCGCGGCCGGCGCGCTCGCCCCGCTGCCGTTCGAGATCCCGATCTGCTGGCTGTCGACGCCGGTGATGTTGCGCCTCGAGCAGCCGTTCACCACCGCGGCGATCACCCAGACCGGCGGCGGCACATACCGCAACGCGAGCGTCGCGAACCGGGCCGAGTACGGCGACTTCCGGTTCGCCGCAGAGCTGACCACACCCACGAGCCTCGACCCGGCCAACCTCGCCCTGTGGACGGTCACCTACCGGTCGGTGCCGCGGATGCGCGCGCCGCAGCTGGCCATCAATCTGCTGTACCGCACCGACGCCGAAAAGGCGGCGCTGCTGCGGATCGCCCGCTGGACCCGCATCAAAATCACAGGCGTTCCGGCCGAGTTCCCCGAAGGCGCTTCATCGCTCGTCGTCGCCGGCACCAAACACCAGATCAGCCTCAAGAGCCGAATGTTCTTCATTACCACCGCTCCTGTCATCGGCTCCACTCCGGGCGTCCCCGGGCCGTGGTTCCGATACGGCGCATCCACCTGGGGCGGCACCGATGTCATCCCGTTCTGACCTGGAGGGTTGATGGCTGCCGTCCCCACACCGCCCGACTTCGTCAGCGCGGTGAGCAGCACCACGCAACTCAACCAGGTCCGCGACGCGATCAAGTTCCTGCAGAACCGGCCGCGTTTCAAGCTCTACCAGACCAGCGCCCAAAACTTCCTCAACGGTGTCGGGGCCGCGGTCACGTTCAACGCCGAAGTCCTCGACACCGACATCGACCTGACCAGCGGACACGACAACGTCACCAACAACAGCCGATGGACTTGCCGCTACCCGGGCTGGTACCTGATCTCCGGCACGGTCTCGTACAACGCCAACGCAGCCGGCATCAGGTTCGCCTACATCCGCGTCAACGGCGTCGACCAGGACGGCACGATCGGCTCGATCGGCGGCTCCGCGGCCGAAATCGGCTGCGTGCACTGCCACACCGGCAAGGTCTACCTGGCCGCGGGTGACTACGTCGAGCTGTGGTCGTCGCAGAACTCGGGCGCCACGATCGCAACCTACGTGGCCAGCGCCCCGTTCCAGTCCTCTTTGGACGGCATTTGGGAGAGCAGCTGATGGACCGCTGGATCGCCGTGCGCGTCAACAAGGTTCAGCATCTGTGGCGTGTCGGCGTCGTGGACGATGCGACGCTCGAGGACCTCATCTTCCGTGCCCGCAAGGTGATCGGCTACCCGGGCGGGGACACACCGGTCGGCGACGTGAGCGTTTTCGACCAGACCCCGCACGACATTGTCATTGCGGCATCGCAGGTTCACGACGTCGCCGATCTCCGTGCGGTCGTCGCGTCGGATGTGCAGACCTACCGCGACCAATGCCGTCAGGCCGCCCATCAAGCGCGCCTTGACGACGCCCGCCGGGCCGTTGCTCAACTCTCCGACGCGGACAAGGCCACCCTGCGCGCCGAACTCGCCGCGGCCGCGTCGTCCACCAAGAAGGAGGCGACCTGACGATGGCCATCGAAGGAGTCGACTACGCGTTCCCGCCGCGGCCCAACATCGCCCAACTCGCCGCCGCCGGCAAACACTTCGCCTGCCGCTACGGCGGGCCCGGCAGCTCCGACAAATGGCTCGACCCGGCAGAGGCCGCAGCCCTGTCCGCCGCCGGCATCGCGCTCGTGGCCAACGCTGAAGGCTCCGCGGCCGGGCTCGCCGGCGGGTTCGCTGTCGGCGCGTCCTGGGCGCGCACCGCCGACGCCTGGTTCCGCAAATGCGGCATGCCCGCCGACCGGCCGATCTACCTGTCGGTCGACTTCGACGTTCAATCCGGGCAGTGGCCCGCCGTCCGCGACGCGCTCGCGGGCGCGGCCAGCGAAATCGGCCTGGCACGCGTGGGCGTCTACGGCGGCCGCAAAGCGATCGCCTGGGCACGCCGCGACGAGGTAGCGACCTGGTTTTGGCAGACCTACGCCTGGTCCGGCGGCGTCTGGGAACCCGGCGTCCACATCCAGCAATACCGCAACGGCATCACCGTTGCAGGCGCGGACTGCGACCTCAACCGCGCGATGCAATCCGACTACGGGCAATGGACAACCGGAAGCGAGGCAAACGACATGACCCCCGAACAGGCGGCGCAACTCGACGCGCTCTTCAAGCTGCTCGTGCTCGACCCGCCAGTGCGCGTGCAGGGCGCCTGGACCTACACTGGGCCGGATGGGCGCAGCCGCCCGATCAGCCCGCTCTACAACGCGATCGACCACGTGGCCGAGCTCGTCGAGGCCGCAGCCAAGGGCGCCACACCCGCCGAACTCGACGCCATCAAAGAGGCGGCCCGGGCCGGCGCAGAGGCCGGCGCGATCGCGAGCACCGACGAGCTCGCCGCCGCGATCGTTGCGAGCCTGCCCGAGCAGGACATCACCAAGGCCGACGTCGAGGCCGCGGTGCGCAACGTGTTCCGCTCGGTTCCGCAGGCCTAGGCATGCCGCAACGCCCGGTCGTGGTGGTGACCTCGAGGCAGCGCCCGCACGAGCTCGTGCTGCTGCTCGCCTCCGTCCTGCTCGGCCTGGGCTACCTGCTCACCGTCCCACCACCCCAATCGCTGGCGGCGGTCGTACCCGCATGGCTTGTCACCACATGGTCTGTAGGGCTGCTGCTCTCTGGCGCCCTCGGCCTGCTCGGCGCGTTCTGGCGCGGCTCCATCCTCGTCGCGCTGGAGCTCGAGCGGGCCGCGCTGCTCGTCTCCACCGGAGCGCTGCTACTCATCGGCGGCGCATCGTTCGCGGTGGCCGGCTGGCGCGCCCTGTTCGGCGGCTCGATCATCCTCGCCTGGGGCGTCGCGAACATCGTCCGCTGCGTCCAGATCGGACAAGACACCCACAAACTCCTCAACCCCTGAAACGGAGACTCGGTGAACAACTGGGTCAGCGCTCTACTCGGCGGATCCTTCGGTGGCGGGGTCCTCGGAGCGATCGTCGTGCTGGCCCGGCTGTACGCCAACCGAGGCATCGTCAAGGCCACCACCGAGCAACTCAAGGCGGCCGCCGCCGATCGGCTCTCCGACACCGCCGCGGAGATGGTCCGCCAGATCCGCGAGGACGCCCGGGCCGAGATCGCCCGCGCCCGTGTCGAGGTCACCCAGGCACGCGATGAAGCCGTCCAAGCCCGCCAGGAAGCGTCTGAGGCCCGCCGAGAGGCGACAGAGGCCAGGCGGGAGGCGATGGACGCCAACCGTGAGTTTCGCCGCCTGAAGACCGCGATCCTCTCGCCATATGCGACGGTCGAGCGGCTGCGTGAGCTGGTCGGCGATCCCGGTTCGAACGGCACAGCCGCGGCCGTGGCGCCGCACTAGTCGATTGCCGCCAGGTCCGCGCCGGCGGCGAGAAGCAGCTCGCGGGCAGCGTCGTAGTACCACGCCCCCGCGGGTGGGATGCCATGCGCGAGCAGGTGCGGATCGGTCGTGATGTCGCGCAGCTGGGCCGCGCCTTTGACCAGGTTTTCGCCACCGCCGACCAGCGCCATCGCGTGACGCATGACCGTTCCCCGCACGGTGCGGATGGTGTTCTGCTCGCGCTCGCCGTGGTCGCAGATGTCCATAGCCCGGAGAACGTACTCCGACAAGTGTTCGAACTCAATCGTCCGAGGAGGTCAGATGGACAAGTACGCGAAGGCGGTCGTCGCAGCCACTATCGCCGGGCTCGCCGCGTTGGCGCCCGCGCTCGTCGACGGCAGCGTCACCGCAACCGAATGGGTCATGGTCGCCGCCGCGTTCTTCGGGGCGCTCAGCCTGACCTGGGCTGTACCCAACGCGCCAAATGGTGGCCGGTAGTCATGACGCTCAGTTTCTGGCTACTCGTCGCTGCGTTCATCGCGTTTCTGCTCGCGACCCTAGGCGCGGTCATACCGCGGATCAGCCTCGTCCCGCTGGGACTCGCGCTGTGGGTCCTCGCCACCCTGATCGGAGCGTGGTCGTGACCACATCCGAGATCCACATCCACATCCACGGACTGCCGGACCACACCGCGCAGCTGAACAGAATGGAGCAAAACATGGCAACCGCAGTCGAGGTACTCGCCGAGGTCAAGGCCGCCGTGGTCGACATGGCCTCGGACGTCAACGCCAAGCTGGACCAGCTCATCGCCGAGCTCGGCACTCTGTCCCCGGAGGCGCAGGCCCTCGTGGACGACATCAAGGCTTCCGTCGCGTCGGTCGACGAGCGCGTGGGCGACGCGGACGGCAGCGACACCACACCGCCCGTCGAGGGCTAGCTGACCAGGACGGACGCGCGCTAGCCTCGCGTGATGCTGCGCTGTACCTGCTGCGGGCGTTGGACGGTCGAGACCGTCACGCTCCTGCGTGGACAGCGCAGGCAGACGTTCTACCGGCTGCGCCGCGACGGCGTCACGTGGGACGAGTACCTAACCCTGGCAGCCCTTGAGACCGAACTCGACGAGCAAGGCGTGCTCGAGTATCTCGTCGACGTACCCGAGGCCGCGTGAGGTAACCGCCGCTGGTTTCACGGCCGAACAACCCGGCGACCCGAATGTCCGATTCTTCTATTTCCCGTGAAACGCGTTTTCGGCTTGTTTCCGCAGGTCGTCCGTGAAACATCAAGATCGCCGAATCGTTCAAGGTCCGAACGATCGAAGGACAAAATAAAAGCCCCGCCAGCCGGATCTCTCCGGCCAGGCGGGGCCTCCTTCGTCTTCACAGCGGCGTCACAAGGAACGCCAGGGCGGCGTCGCCCCTCAGGGCCGTGTCGCGCCATTTTTCCACGGGCATGTAGCCGAGCTCGGCGAGCGCCGCGACGATGCGCAGCGGGCCGAGCTTGGTCATGGCCCGCGGGTCGAGCGGGTTGGGTACCAGCTCGGGTACCGGGATGGTGCGGTCGTCGACGGTCAGCGTGCTCTCCGGGGTGAGCCGGCCCGGGGCGCTGGTCGTGACGATGGCGATGGTGGGCATGGTCGTCTCCGTTCGGGGAACCGTGGTGGTGGGATGCTTGCGGCAGCACCGGGCAGGGCTTCCCTTTGACGGCACCTGCCCGGTGCGCTCGTGGTCCCGGATGGATTCGAACCATCCGCGCGTCTCCCGGCTTGTGGGGTGTGCGTTGCGCCCCTGCGTGACGTTGCGGCCTGCAGAACCAGGTGCCGGGATTCACCGCCCGGCCGGCTGCCTTTGTCCTCGGTGGCACTCCGCGTCAGGGCCCAAACCTCGCCTCCCTGGCGGCCTCCCTAGATTCGGCGGGATTCCCTATCCAGACGCAGCCCCGAAGGGCGTTGTCGCTCGTTTCGCCGGAATCGCTAGCCCTCGGCATCCGTGCGGGGCTCCACTAGGCCTCGTTAACGTCTCGGCCTTTCAGACGTGGCCTGGCGGCCACAGCCGGGCTCGGGGGGAAGTCCGAGCCCGACCTGTTGCGGCCAGGTCAGCTCTTGCGGTTGATCAGCGCGAGCGTGAGCGCCCGCTGGAGCCGCTCAATGTCGGCCCAACTCAGCGGGATGCAGGTCGCGTCTTCGCCGTCGCCGATCTCGAACCATCGGCCGGTCTCTTCGTCGTCGCTGTCGCGGACGTTCGTCGACCAGTCGATGTATCGGTCGTCGTCGAAGGCGATGGCGCCGTCGTCCTCGCTGTTGACCAGGAGCGCGGCGAGGAGCTCGCGTGCAGTGGTGGTGTTGTCGCTCATGGGTGCCCCTTCCAAGGCGTGGGAGCGCTGCCGCGCTCCTTCGTGCCCGCGGGTCCTCTCCGAGGTGCCCGCGGGCTGTTACGGTGCTTGGTGGGGTTGGAATCGTTGTAGGCGTTTCCAACCCCGTCGTCCTGCTCAGCGCGGTTCGAATCCCGCGAACTCGAACGCCAGCGTGTTGATCGCTTTGGAGCGGTACTGGGCGGCCATCTTGCGGGCGTGCGCCTCGATGTCGAAGCCCTTCATCCCGCTGCAGATCTCCACCTCGCGGTGGTAGATGCGCTCGGCCGTCTGGTCGATCTCCTGCCGTCGACAGCTGTAGCAGTCGCGCTTCTTGCAGGTGCACTCGATCTCATCCATGTCGATCCCTTCGACATTTGCCACCGGAAGGGTTTCCGGTGGTCACGACCCGGGTCGAAATTCCGGATCGTGATCTTGGTTCTTCTTTGCGGAGATCTAGGTTTCTCGGTTCTGGGGGCTTTGTGGCTTTCCTTCGGTTCCATCCGGTCCGCTGCCTGCATCCCTGGCTTTCGCTTCCGGCGCTTCTCGTCTGCGCTGCCCAGGTTCTGGATCTTGCTCTCGGCTTGCTTCCTTAGGGGCTCTTCACTTGCCGTGTCCCAGTTCGGAGTGGCTCTCCCGCTCTTCAGTTGTTTTCCTCTGTCATAATTATAAGCGCTAGCGCTGCCAATTTCATCACTAAAGGGCAGCGGATTAGCTGTCAAATACCCGACAGAAATCGGCAGCGCTAACGCTGCTAGCGTTGAGGGTTATGAGCGAGCGATGGGGCAGCAAGGCAGTAGCGACATACCTGGGCATCAAGCCCTCAACGTGGCGTGCCCTCGTCGCTCAAGGCCGCGCACCAAAGCCAGACGGCGTCGACGAAGGATTCGGCCGCAACTACTGGCTCAAGACGACCATCGTCACCTGGAATGCCGAGCGCCCCGGCCACGGCGGCAGGCCACCCAAGCAGAAAGATTGACGGCGGCCAGGGGCGTAGATGTCCTGGCCGCCGTCAGCTCATCACCGGTTGCGGTGCCGGGCTTCGAGCGCCTCGAAGAGCAGCCAGCAGATCGCGATCGTGATCCCGGCGATCAGGAGAAACAGTTCGGGTGTCATCGCCTTGCCGCCCTGCGTTCGCGGTTGATGCGCAGGCACTCGTCGCAGGAGTGGCCCGGGCCGAGCAGATCGCGCGGAAGCTCCGCCCCGCACAGGGCGTACCCGTCGCGGGTCTCGTCGTGGTCGGCGATGTGGTGAACTCGCCGGCCCCCGTCCAGCTCGCCGAGGTCGGAGCTCGTCGTGTAGGCCATGCCCTACCTCCGCATTACTGCGCCTGAGGCGGCCGGCTCCGAACGGCACGGCCGCCCCTGGCGGGCTCGAGGGGCACCGGGCGGGCGGGGGTGCGAACCTCGTCCCGCCCGGTGCCTTGCTGCGACCATAGGGCCGCGTAAATGGGCGGCGCGGCGTCCGAGAAGACGACATTCTGACGACACGCAGGGCGACATTGTGGCGACACCCACGGTATCGTCTAGCGCATGACCGCTCCGAACATCACCCTTCAAAACGTGCGCCGCAGCCTTGGACTCAGCCAGGACGACATGGCCCGCGCGATCCGTGCCGCCGGCGGCCAGATCGGCGAGCCGAACGAGGTCAGCAAGCGGACCGTGCAGCGCTGGGAAGCCGGCGCGGTCGTGCCGATCCAGCGGCTCGCCCGCGCGCTCGAGCGGGTCACCGGGCTGCCGATGAGCCAGCTCGGCTTCGGACCGAGGGAGGTGCTGGTGGGCGACGACGGCCTCGGCGGGCACGACGTGCAAGTCAAGCCCATCACCGCGCCGGACGTGGTACCCACCGCGGCGTCCCCGGCGCCGCGCGCGAACCTGTCCGGCATCTGGCTGTCGCGCTACGAATACTTCTCGTCCGGCCGCAACTTGACCTTCACCGGTTTGCACTACGTGACCCTGCTGCAGCACGGCGACCGGCTGACCGTTCGGTCGCTGCCCGGCTCGTCCGACTCGCCGCTGTCGATGGACCTCACCCTGGACGGCAACGTCATCACCGGCACATGGGTCGAGCAGACAGCCGCGGACGGCTACTACCGTGGCGCCCGCTACCACGGCGCGATCCAGATGCTCGTCGAGCCGACTGGCCGGCGCATGGTCGGAAAGTGGGTTGGCTTCGGCGCGGAGATGGATGTGAACACCGGGCCGTGGGAGTTGGTCTTCCAAGAGTCGTCCACCTCGAAGTCTGCGATGGAGCGCTACAACCGGCCGCCCGAGGTGGGCTAGTCGATCGCCCGGCGACACGGCCCTGGCCCGTAGAAGACGTCAGGGCCGACGCGCTCCAGTTCGGCGCGTTCCCACGCCTTGATCCGGCGTGCCTGCTCGCGGCGCGCGCGGCTCTTCGGCCGGCGCAGCGCCACCTCCGCGATCGCCCACAGCACGCCTACCGCGACGAGCGCGCCGCCGCCGATTACCAGAATTGATGGATCGTCGGGCATTTCGCCTCCCCACCACGAGAGCTCAATAAACAGCCACCGTGCCAGACACGGCGCGCTTCGTCAACCAATCTGCGCAGCGTACATAGGCTGTGTATGTCGGACACGTCGTCGGCGGGGGGTGCTCGACTTGCTGGCTGTGCCCATACCCATGACCGCGAACCAGATCGTGGACGACATGGAGGCACGCATCCGGTCCGGCGAATACCCGCCAGGAACCCGGCTTCCATCGGCCCGTGACCTGGCGGTTCTCTATGGCATCGGGATGTCCACCGCCAACAAGGTCTACCTGATCCTCAAAACAAAGGGCCTGGTCGTTGGCGTGCCGGGCGTCGGCGTCTATGTCGCCGAAGATTTGTCCCAATAGGGTCCATCGCACGAACCCACATGTGCGTTACGCAATTTGCAGATATTCCGCCCGATCGTCCAAAACATCAGCGTGTTGCCGTGAACCGCTTGAGTGAACTTGCGTTTCACGAAAGGGTTGGATCTGTCGGGGGCAGGGTGCGAGGTTCCCGACACCCCTTCAATCTTTTATCGCAAGGGCCCCAGGGGAGGTGGCCCCCGGCTGCCGTTGGAGGTTCGCACACATGCAGCCCGTCACAAAGCGTTTCATCTGCTGGGGATTAGCTGCGTTCATCCTCGCGCCCTACATGCTGGCGGTGGTTCTCAGCTGGAGCGAACGGGTGCAGCTGCCGCCTGGTGTCGCGTCGCTGGTGGTGCTGGCCGTCCTCGGCTTGGGCTACGCCGGCCACCAGTGCGGGAAGGTTCGCCGTATCGCCGAAGCCGCGTCCGGATCGGACAACGCCCAGCTCGTCGAGATCGTTGGCAGGGCCGCGGCGTTGCTCGAGCAGCAGAACCACAGCATCGCGATGCTGCGCGAGGCCATCCTCGCGCCGAGGACGACCCCGCGGCAGCGCGCGCCGCGTAACCGGCGGAAGAAGCCGGCCGAGGGCGACGCCGACCCGCCGGGGTTACCGCAGGAAGCGTGGATGGCCGATGTCGCCGAGGCATTCCACCTTGGGCAGAAGGTGCGGCCGCCCGACGAGCCGGTCTGATCAAAGCCGGTCGGCGACGCTGAGCTTGCGGGCGGCCTTCTCGGCCCGCGACAGGCGGGTGCTGCGGCCGTAAAGGCGGCTCATCCGCGACCCGGGCGTCCAGCCGAACAACGCCTCCGCGTCGTCCTCGCTGCCGCCTTGGTCACGCCAATGGTGGTAGCTGGTGTGGCGCAGCTGGTGCGGCCGCACCCGCCCGATGCCGGCCTGCTTGCACCGGCGGAGCAGCATCTGCCGGATGCCCCAATCAGTCAACGCCTTGCCCCGTTGGCCGAGCCACAGCTCGGGCAGCTTCGCGAGCGGATGCTTCGCGCGGACCCGTAGGTAGCGGTCGAACGCCTGGCCTGTCTTGATACCGAACGGGATGCGGCGCCACCGCGCGCCCTTGCCGAGGAACAGCAAGCTGCTGTTGCGCATGTCCACGTTCTCGAGCAGGATCGCGGCCATCTCGGCCCGCCGCGGGGTACCCGGCTCGCAGAACAGCCGGATCATCGCCGTGTCGCGGCGGTCTTCGAAGCTTCTTGATGGGTGGGTCTAGTTCGGCGATGCGCCGGTCTAGCCACCGGAAGAAGCTTTCGCGGTTCCAAGGCTTGGAATTTTGCGTGCGCACACGCACGACCCTAGCGGGGTGAGACTTCGTCGTCACGTGCGTTCGCGGACGCAAATCCCCAGGTCGGGCGCTGCGCTGTGGTGCGTCGGACATTGATAGACCCCCAGAATTCAATGTGCGCCTGCGCACCATGATGCGGGAAGTCGTCAAGGCTCGGCAAGTAATTCGACGTGAGTATCTTGCGCTAGCGCACGGACCTGTGCTCTTATGGCTTGCGTGAGCGAACGCACGGAACTTGCGCAACCGGACGCGACCGATGACACGGTCGAACTCGACATCGCGGTGTGGGAACGGATCATGAACGACCTCGGCCACACCACCGACGCCCAGCGCGCCCGCGCGCTTCGCATGAACCACGGCGTCATCAGCCGAATCCGCAAGGGCACAGCCCGCCCCGGACGCAAGTTCGTCGCTCGGACCCTCAGCCTCGGCATCCCCTTTGCCGCGGTCTTCCGCGCCGTCCCGGAACAGCGCCATGGCAACTGACGCTGTCCGCCGCACCGCAGCACGAATCGGCGCGCTGGCCCGCTGGTCCAAAGACGACCCGGTCGAGGGCACCCGCGCCGCCCGCGAGAGCTTCCTCGCCCGCTTCGAGCGTCAGGTCGACCCAGAGGGCGTCCTCGACCCGGACGAGCGTCAGCGCCGCGCCCTGTGCGCGCGCCGGGCCTACATGTCGCAGCTGGCCCTCCGGTCGGCCAAGTCCCGGGCCGTGGCCGCATGAACATTCACCTGCTGCCCACCGACCGCCAGGACGTGATGGTCGCCATGCTCGGCCTCTGGTACGTCGGCTTCACCGGCCTCTACGCCTGGCTTTCGCCATGGCGACCACGACGGCGGCATCGGTCGCCCTAAAGCTCCGGCGCGCTCCGTGACAGCTGTCTCCAGGGCGCGCTGAGAACTCCCGGCGCGTGGCATCGCCGGGGGCGTGCGCCGCCTCACCTCCCCCGAGAGAGGCCGAGCGCACCGGGCCGGTGGCGGGCCACCACACCACCGTCACCGGCCCGCCAAACCAGAAAGCCCCGAGCGATACCAGCGCCCGAGGCCTCCGACTTCCCACGAGACGACAAAGGAAGGAAGCAATGTCATCTCTGAATGGAAGCTACAACCTCGCGCGGTGCTACGTCGAGGTTGTCCTCGGCCAGCTGCGCGAATGGGTCGGCAAAGACGCCCCGCGTTCGTCGGCCGCGAAGGTCCTCGACGAGTGGCGGCTAAAGGCCGGTCTGTCGCCCGAGCTGCGCGCCGCCGTCCTGGACTACTTCACCGCCGACCGCGATCCGGTACCCGGACTCGACTTTCCCCTCCCGGCCGAGTTGGAGCCTGCGTGCCTGCCGCCGGGCGGCTGGGGCGAGTGGGGAGAGCTGCCCACATGAGCGAATACACCTACCTGCACATGTGGGAGATCGTCGACCAAGACCTGCCGATATCGGTGCTCATTGCCGAGGCATGCCGAGACCTCGACCGGCTCGTGGAGCTCGCTGGTGGCCGCATCGAGGGCGCTCCTAATTGGACAATCGTCGACAACCGCCTGATCTGTAAGGTGCCCGCCCGCGCTTTCGATCCCGACGAGGAAGCCAGTCTGCCCGAGGTCGTGCCGGGCCGCCGGACGCCAGCTGCGGTGGTGGCCGAGATCCAACGCATGGCTGGCCGCGGCATGACCCCACGCCAGATCTCCGATGCCCTGGGCGTCGATCGCAAGACCGTCGCCCGCTACTCCAGCCGGGCGGTGGCCGCATGATCGCCTACCTGATCGCCATCGCGGCATGCCTGACTGTTCCGCTCGTGCTCGCCGCCTCCTACTCGCGACCGCCCGCGCGGCACCGCCGCACCGGCCTCGCCCGGCTCCCCCAACGCCTGCAGCTCGCCATCGTCGCGGCCGTCGCCGCAGCGACCATCCGTCCAGATTGGAGCAAGGCATGGACGCCGTCACCGTCGCCGGCCTGATCGCCATCGGCGTGCTCTCCGCCGCCGCCGTCTCGTTCCCGCTCATCGTCCGCGGCCTCCATGCGCTCGACGCGTGGCGCGGCCGCCGCTTCAACGGAGGTACCCGGTGAAGGTCAAGGAGATCCCCGAGACCGTCGCGTGGCTCGGCGTAGCCCTGGTGGCCGTCGGCACGCTCGCGGCCGCTGTAGGCACCGCCGCGCACAAGCTCACCAACCGCAAGCGGAGGACGCGATGACCGTATTCCGCGAGGGAACCGTCTACCTCCAAATGCGGCCGCACGGTGGCTGGCAACTGCGGGTGATGAAGGCAACCCAACGGCCACCGTCGACCGTCGACGCCGATTGCGTTGTGGTCAAGATGCGCGTCCGCATCCCCGATCGTGCGTTCCTGCCGCTGCAGCCCGAGGCCGTCGTCACGGTGCCCGAGGAGCTCGTGCAGCACCTAATCCAGGTCGAGGCGGTGGACCCGTCATGAAGTACCTTCGCGCTGCTGTCATTATCGCCGCGGTAATCCTGGACGCGGTCGCGATCATCGTCGGCATCGTCCTGAGCGTGTTCGTGCACTGGGCGTGGGCGTTGCTGCCGTTCGCATTCGCCGGACTGCTCGTCTGGGCGGCATGGCGGTTCCGGGTCCGCGTCGAGCGGCTTGCCCGCGCGCCACGACCGCCGGCCATCAAGCCTGAGCGCGACCCGATCGACAAGCACTTCGGTGAGGCCATGGCCGCGTGGCAACAGCCGTGGCCGGTCAACCTGGCCGGCCGACCCGCCGGCCTCACACCAGAACAACGCGAGCTGGCTGCCGAGGACGCCCGAGCCAAGCGCTATTTCGACGGGCTCGGTGATCCCCAGTGACCCAGGTCAAGATGACCGCCGAGGTTGCCGCCCAGCTGCGCAAGCCGTTCGAGGCCAACGAGATCGGGAAGCTGCCGAAGGTCACCTGCCGGGCGTGCCGCGATTCGCCGTCCAAGAACTGTTCGCAGCACTCCAAAGAGCGGTGCCGGACGTGCGGCAACTGGATGACCTCGGCTCACATGCACGTCGACTACGTGGGGCACGCCGAGCTCACCGACCGGCTCCTCCAAGTCGACCGTGAGTGGTCCTGGAAACCCATGGCCACCAACCATGACGGCGTCCCATTCCTCGACACCTTCGGCGGGCTGTGGATTGAGCTCACCATCGCCGGCGTCATGCGGCTCGGCTACGGCCACGCCGACGGCAAGAAGGGCGGCGACGCCATCAAGGAAGCGATCGGCGACGCCCTGCGCAACGCCGGCATGCGCTTCGGGATCGCGCTCGACTTGTGGGGCGCCAAGTTCGAGGCCGAAGCCGCCGCCGAGTTCGCGGCCGCCGCCGAGTTTGAGGAGCCACAGCCCGAACAACAGGCCCCGCCGCCCTCACCCGTCGAGCAACCCGCGCTCGAGCACGCCGCGATGGTCAACCAATACCAGCACCGCAAGATGCACGCCCTGTGGCGCGAGCTCGGCTACGACGGCGAACAGAACCGGTTGGTTCGCCTCGACGTCACCGCGAAGATTCTCCGCCTGCCCGACCTCGACACCTCGGCTGCGCTGACCGAGGCGCAAGCCAACTCGGTCATTGCCGCGCTCGAGCAGCGCCTCGCGAAGGTCAAGCAGCAAGCCGCCCAACCCGAACCGGAGGCCGCCCATGAGCAGTCGAGCTGACACCGTCAAGGCCATCCTCGTGCTCGAGGCGTTCGCCGAAGAGGCGAAGCGGGTGGCCGGTGAACACCGCGCCCGCCTCGGCGAGCAGGCGATCGCCGAGCTGGAGAAGCAGGGCACCGCCCCCACCTGGCGGCTGGTCGACATCGCGCGCGTCACGCTGCCGCTGTCCAAGCAGAAGATCGACGTGTCCGATCCGGACAAGCTGCTGACGTGGGTGGAGGCGCGGCACCCCGACGAGGTTGAGGTCATCACCACAACCCGGGTGCGGCGCGAGTTCGTCGACGCGCTCCTGGCCTACCTCGTGGTCGTCGACGACACCGTCATGCACCCCGAGACCGCCGAGATCGTGCCCGGGCTGAAGGTCCGCCCCGGCGGGATACCAGGAACGCTCACCATCACCGCCGAGAAGGGCGTCAAGACCGTCGTGGCGGCCACGGCGCGGGAGATGCTCGGCACCGCCCACGCGGCGCTCGTCGCGCCGATCGTCAACGGCGAGACCGCCCCGGCCGAGCCGGCCACGTTCAGCGCCGACGGCGACCCGTTCGCGCTTTTCCCGCCCGCGGCCGACCCGTTCGCCGCTCACCCGCCCGTCGGTAGTGCCGCATGAACCGGACCTGGACCCTCCAAATAGTCGCGCCGTGCGCATGGATCACCGCGAACCAGCTCAACAACAAGCACAACAGGTTCAGCCGATCCGCCCTCACCAAGACGTGGCGCCAGGTAGTCGTCCTACACGCGGTCGGCGAGGGCCTACCGACTGGCCTCGACTACGTGCGCGTCGACGCCGTCGCGCGCTTTATGGGCCGTGCACCAGTCCGCGACCGCGACAACCTCCGCCCCACCCTCAAAGCAGCGATCGACGGCCTCACACCCGAACGCCACTTCACCAGGCAGGGCAAGAACTACCACTCGCCCGGCTACGGCCTGATCCCCGACGACAACGACAAACACCTTGCCGGATCAGACATCCGCATCGGCGACCCCCTGCCCAAGGACATCCACGCCCCCGGGCACCCGGGCCTCCTCATCCTCACCATTACGGAGCTCACACGATGATCGCGCTCAAGCTCGACAGCAAGCTGTCCGGCAACGCCACCGTCTCGCTGCACGACCTGTCCAGCGTCCTTTTCCACAAGCCCGACATGCGCATCGTCGGCGTGGTCGAGCTCGCCCCGGTCGAGCGCGCTATACCTGCGCCCGGCGAGGACAAAGACCCGACCGTCAAGGTCGCGATCAAGGCGATCGAGATCGGCCGCGGCGAGCAGGAACACCACCTGCGCCAGGCGATGGACGCCCTCTACCGGCACCGCACCGCCACCGGCACCATCGACGACGAGCTCCGCCCGCAACTGTCCCAGCGCACCGTCGAGCTCACCGGCGGCGTGCTCGACGCGGTCGAGGCCGCCCGGCTGCGCACCGTGTGCGAGCAATGGGGCCAGTACATCGACAACATCACCCGCGGCAAGATGACCGGACCCCAGGCCCTCGACGAGCTCCGCATCATCCGCAAGGGCCTCGCCGCCGCGATCGAGTGGAGCGTCTGACGATGGACGTGGCCGCGCGGGTCAGCGCGCTCCTCGACACCGCCGAAGCCGAAGGCGGCAAAGTCATCGCGATCCAGGCGCTGCGCCAAGCGATCGACGGCTACGACGGGCACGTCCTGCACGCCCGCGGCGGCCGCTGGCTCCTGCGTCACCCCGACCACTGCGCTCGCTCGTGCGACGTGCAGGCGGCCGCTCGGGCTGCCGGGGTGCGCTGGCCTGACGGCGAGTACGCCGTCCGCGCCTCCCACGGCCACCTGCACCACGAACGGATCGCGCCATGACGGCGCTCACGGCAGGTTCGCTCTGCACTGGCTACGGCGGGCTCGAGCTCGGGCTCACCGCTGCTGGCCTCACACACACGCTTGCCTTCGTTGCAGATCCCGATCCTGGCGCCGCACGGCTGCTCGCAGAGCACCACCCCGGCGTACCCAACCTCGGCGACATCACCGCCGTTGACTGGCCGGCAGTCGACGTGGTCATCGACATCCTCTTCGCCGGCTACCCCTGCCAAGGCTTCAGCCTGGCTGGCCAACGCAAGGGAATGGACGATGAGCGCTTCATCTGGCCCCACGTCGCGGACGGCATTCGCCGCCTACGACCGCGACACGTCGTCCTGGAGAACGTGCCAGGGCACCTTTCCTTGGGCTTCGGACGAGTACTCGGCGACCTGGCCGCGCTCGGGTACGTGGGATCTTGGATTTGCCTACGAGCGTCCGATATCGGTGCCCCGCACCGGCGCGACCGCATCTTCATCTACGCCCACCTTGCCGACACCCCGGGCCTCAGACTCGGGAACCGAGGGGCGGCGGGCATCACCGGGATTCAGGCCGCCCCTATCCCGGGTCGTACTGGACCTTTGACGCTGCTGCCCACCCCGGAGGCAAAGCTCTCCGGTAGCGGTCCTGACTACGCGCGCATGGCGAGAGAGGGATCGGGCGGCGATGACCTGACCACCGCCCTGTTCCGCGTCCTGTCAGGTGTTCAGGTCCAGCACGTCGATCCGATCAACGCCTGCGCAATCCGCGATGGTATCGGCATCGGGCGCCCACCTACACGGCACGAGCTCGGCACCAACGCTCAAGAGTGCTTGACGAACGGCCCGCTCGACGTCATCGCGGGAGGCGTATCCCACGTCAACGGTGGCGACGATGGTGGTCAGGTTCGCGGTGATGATTCCCATGCGGCACAGCCTCTCTGCCGGCAAATTGAAGCGCAACAGCCGGCGCAAAGAATCTTTGATTGGCAGGTTTACGCCCCTGCGATTCATCGCTGGGAGACGGTGCTCGGCCGCCCCGCGCCCCACCCCACCGCGATGGGGCCCAAGGGCGGCCAACGGTTGGACCCCCGCTTCGTGGAATGGTTGATGGGCCTCGACGATGGCTGGGTCACTGCGGTGCCCGGCCTGACACGTATCCAGGCCCTACGACTTCTCGGGAACGGCGTGGTTCCACAGCAAGGCGCTGCTGCCATCGCGCTGTTGGCCGGTCCACGATGAGCGACTACATCCGCGCCCAGTGCGACTCGTGCCAGGCCGACATCATCTGGACCGTCACCGCCTCCTCAGGCGCCCGGATGCCCGTCGACTACGAGCCCACGCCGAAAGGAAACATCGCCCTGCGGCCCGGGCCGGGCGCTCCAATCGCGACGGTGCTGTCCGTTGCGAAGCAGTTCGGACGTAAGGAACTGCGCACAAGTCACTTCGCGACCTGCCCCGACGCCGCCCGGCATCGGAAGCGAGGCCGCTCGTGAAACCGCCCGTGCAGCACCACCCCTACGTCGGCGACGGCCGCCCCGACCACCGCGGCCAAGACCGCTGCGCCGACTGCGGCATGCCCAAAACCAACCAGCGGCACGACCTCCCCGCCGTGCCCAACAACGTCCGCGACGCCGAAGCGCGCAGGCTAGGAGAAGACGAATCATGAGCGACACCACGGAAGACCAGCCGTTCGCCGAGTGGGCCATCCTCGAACAACTCGGCCACCGCCGCTACGCCGGCCACGTCACCGAAACCACCATCGCCGGCGCCGGGTTCCTCCGCGTCGACATCCCCGCCAGCGACAAACACCCGGCCCAAACCCACCTGATCGAACCCAAGTCGGTGTACGCCCTGCACCCGGTCACCGAGGCGGTGGCCCGGGCCGCGGCCGAGCGGTATCGGCCTGAGCCGGTGTCCCGCTGGGACCTGCGCGCGATCGAGCCCGCACCGCCCCGAATGCTGCCCGAGGACTACGACGAGGCCGACCACGAAGGCAACTACGGGAAGGCATTCTGATGCCCGCCCAGAAGCGTGCTGAGGCCGTCGAGGGCAACGAGCTGACGCTCAAACGGGTCCGCCACGGCGTCGGCATGGTCGGAGCCGATCAAGCCTTCGCGACCATCGTCACCAACGCCACCGGCGTGCTCACCTACGAGGACCTCCTCGAGGGATGGGCCGCCGCCCTGCTCCGGATCGTCGAGCTTGAACGGGAACGCGACGAGGAACGTGACTTCCACACTGGCCTTTTGAACGACCTGTCTGTGCTGATGCCCGAGCGCTACGACGGTGAGGAAGCCGCCGAGGTCTACGTCCTGCGGTGGGCCAACGACGTTGCGGCCTTGGCGGAAGCCGCGCGGCGCTTCCGCAACCAGTTCCGCAAGCCCGTAAGCGGATTCGCTCGGCGCGATGCGCTGTGCGCGGCAGTTGACAAGATCTACCCGCCCGAGGTGGAACCAGTGACCGTCACGTGCGCCGTGGACGCGCTGTCCACATCGGACACTGCCGAGGAAACGTCGTGAGCCTCACATCCGACCCGAACAACCCGCGCCTCACGCGCGGCGCGGACACCCAGCCGGTCCCGCAAGCCGAGGTCTACCTGGTGCTGTCAGACGAGGAACGCGCGAAAGGCTTTTTGCGGCCGGTTCGCCGGTCGTATCTGCATCTCACCTGCGGCGGCATCACGACGATGGGCCAGGCGCTCGCCGAGACGTACGCGCGCGAGCCGACCTTCTACGGCGCCACTTACTGCGTCCACTGCCGCATGCATCGGCCCGTCGGAGCCGACGGCGAATTCGTTTGGGATGGAACTAACGAGAAGGTCGGAACCTGATGACGACGCAAGCACAGCGCACCATGAAGGCGCTCAACATCCTCGCCAAGTGGCGGACGCTCTTCGCCGGCTGGCAGACGGGTACCCGGGCGAAGGGAGACCCCGAGGGCGACGCTGTCCGTGATCACCGCGAAGTCACAATCCTGCTGCGCGCAGAGATGTCCGCCTTGGTCGGATTGCTAATTCGCAGAGGGGTGGTCACCGAAGAGTCGTGGCATGCCGCGTTGGAGCGCGAAGCTAAGCAGCTCAACGAGGACTATGCACGCAGATTTCCGGGTGTGACTGCCCACGAACACGGTCTGACTATCAAGCCTGATCAGGTCATCGGCTGGATGAAGGGCTGGAAGCCATGAGCGCCGGGAAGCGCGCCGAGCCACCTCGACTGCGAATCGCCACCCTCACGTGGCTATTCCTCTCGCTCATTTGGATGGCCGCCTGGCTCAATCACGCTTGGATACCGGTCCGATGAGCGCCGAGCAATTCGACCTCGCCGAGGCGATCGAGGCCGCCGCACGCGCGATGGTCGCCCACCACAACGACGACTGGGACAACCCGAACACCCACGGCCTCGGCGACATCGAGAAGTACCGCGACGACTACCGCGCCCTCGCCCAGACAGCCCTGACGGCCGCCATGCCGTCGCTCGCGATAGAACTGCGCGGACCGACCGTGCTCAACGTCGAGCGCGGCGAGCGGCTCATGTTCATCGTCAACGGCGTGCTGACCATGCGGCACGCCCACGAGATGTTGCAACGGCTCAGCAACTTCCTGCCGGGCATCGCTGTGGCTGTGTGCGACAACACCGCCCAGGTGATCCGCGAAGCCGACACTGCGGCCGACGCCGCAATATCCACAACCGAATAGAACGGGGAGAGCACGTGGGGGCAACACTGGTGGCGCAAGTCATCGCCAACTGGTCGCACGTCAGCGACCGGGCCTTCCGCGTGCTCATCGCCATGGCCGTCACCGCCCGGGACAACGCCACCAAGGACATCCCGAAGGGCGTCTACTTCGGCGGCCAGGAACACCTCACCCTCGCCCTCGCGCGGTCCCGCGACGGCTCGACCGACAGCGCAATTCGCACGGTGAAGAGAGCCATTCAGGAGCTCACCAAAGCGGGTGCAATTCAATGCACCCAGCCGGCCGTATTGGGCTCAAACGCCGTCTACAAATTGACCCTCAACGCTATCCCCATGCCTGTGGATAACCCCACCGACGGATCGACGTACTTCGCTAACAGGCGGGACATTCCAAGTCCCCCTGGACGGGACACCCCAAGTCCCCCCAGGCGGGACACCCCAAGTCCAGATAGGGGGACTTCGGATGTCCCCACTAGTAAGGAACCACTAGAGGAACCACTAGAGGAGCGAGAGAAGGAAGAAAGGGTTGGTGTTCGTACGGACGTCGCGGTAGTAGCACTCGCGGCCGCCGTCGAAAAGCCGAATCAATGCCCCAATCCCGAATGCATCCTCGGCTACACCATCGACCGCACCCAGCCCAAAGGCAAACGCACCATTCGATGCCCCGACTGCGCTCCTGCCGCCAGGACCGTAACGCCATTCCAGAGGAGAGCCGCATGATTCCAAGGCCGTACTCCGTCGGCGATGTGGCGAGGTGGTTCGGCGTGCCAGCGAACATGCTCCGCACCAAAGAACAGCAGATCCGCCGTTCCCGGATCCGCCGCATGCACACCCTGTACCGCCACCGCACGAAGGGCCGCCGATGACCGTCAACCAGCGCGAGCGCAAAGACCCGCTCGTCGAAATGGCCGAACTCGCCGAAGAGCTCTGCAACCCGCACCAGCACCTCGAGCGGATCCACGACTGGACACCCGGCCGCAAGCGAAAGCTCACCAGGGTCTACGCCACCGTCCAACCCGGACTGATCGCACAACTCCGCGAGGCCGTCAGCACCGCCATGGTCCTCGACGAGCAAGGCCGGCGCACCGTCCCCGCCAGCAAACCGCCCCTGCTCCTCGAAGCGCTCAACCGGCACCTCACCATCGCCACGAGCACCAACCGGTGGATCTGGGACCTCCAACTCGTCAACCGAGACACCGTCGAAGCCAACATCCACGGCCTCGTCGGCGCCGCACCCACCCTCGACCCGCCACTCAGATTCGAGCTCCTCGCCGACCTCCACCGCTGGCGCACCTGGGCCGCCGTCCTCACCGGCTGGGCCATCCCACCGCTCCAGCCCCATGTCGCATGCCCCAACCCCGACTGCGCCACCATGTCGAGCCTTCGCATCGACCCCGAACGCAAAACCGGCTTCTGCGCCACCTGCGGCCACATGTGGGACGACCGAGACGGCTCAATCAACCTGCTGGCCGCCTACATCAAACGCGAGACCGAGAAGCCGCCCAGGAAGGTCAGAGTCGGCTCCACGGTCGCCGGACACGGCGCATGGCAAACCCGAGCAGGAGGAACAGCGTGAAACAGACTCAGCCCTTCAAGGACATGCCCTTCGGAGCGCAGATGATGACGGTCGGGCTCTACTTGGCGGCTGGCGGCGTCGCCGCAGTCGCGCTCGGCCTACTGGTCAAGGCGATCAGATGGGCATGGAGCTGAGGTGAGCCAGAACATCCTGGATGAGATCAGGGCCTTCTACGACCGGCTCGCGCCAAAACGAGTGCTGATCTGTGCCCCCGGACGTGGCGACCCTCTTCGCGCCTGTCTCCAAAGCGCAATTGCAGCCGAGAAAGAGCCAATGGTTGCACTGGCGCTCCAGCGAGTTGAGATCCGCGAATCGAACCTGTGCAACGGCGACCAGGCCTACGTCGTGCCGCACCCCGAGACGTTCCTACAACGACTTGACAGAATGTCCGAATCCGGCGATCATTCGCACTGAGACAAGACTGCCCGCAACCCACCAGGGGAAGCGGGCATCGTCGTCATTGGACCTACCTACGCCAGGCGCACTGCTCGCCAAGCGAATGCCGAGACACCAAGACGTTGCCGTCCT
>Ga0070697_100000366_pt1 | contig 35335 bp, 22 predicted proteins | sample KBSK1501metaG_FD_65475 | JGI IMG/M metagenome (GOLD analysis project Ga0070697, IMG submission 65475) | Corn, switchgrass and miscanthus rhizosphere microbial communities from Kellogg Biological Station, Michigan, USA - KBS K1-50-1 metaG | ecosystem: Host-associated > Plants > Roots >...
ACAAATGAAAATCCCCCGAGAATCGATCCAGACTTTGGCAGTGGGCGCGCTGATGCTGGTCTCGAGCGTGGCCTATGCTCAGAAAAACTCTACGTCAGCAGCACTGCCTGAAAGCGAAGCCTCGCATCAGTTTCAATTGAAGCTCAAGGACGGAAGCACGATCGCTGCCGACGAAGCATGGGAGAGTGAGCAGGGAATTTGGTATCGGCAAGGCGGGATGAGTCACCTCGTTACGCGTGATCGAATAAAAGCAATTGAACGCGGAGCCACATCGCGGCCCGCCCCGGAACCGCAGATTGCCAGGGTTGTGGTTACCAATGAGTCCGATACCGGTTTTGACGGTTCCAATGGTTCGGCGACCCAGCCGGTATGGATTTATCTAGTCGGGGGCGCGCGCGTGGAAGCCGACAGCGCCATAGAATCTCCGGCGGGTGTATGGTATGTACGGGGTTCGCTCTCAGTGTTTGTCGAACGTGCCCGGATTGACCATATCGAGCGGGAGCCCCTGGAAACAGTGGCCGAATCCGACTCTACTTCTAAAAAAGCACGAGGTTGGACTACCGGGAACCCGCGCATCGACAACTTGATCAAGCAAAACGGTGCAAAGTATGGAGTCGACCCATATCTGATCTTTTGCGTGATGGAGCAGGAGTCTCACTTCAACACACGCGCGTTGTCGCCCAAGGGAGCGCGGGGGTTGATGCAGCTAATGCCAGGAACCAGCGCCCGCTTTGGCGTCAGAAAACCTTCCGATCCGGCGCAGAACATTGCCGGCGGCACACGTTATTTGAAGCAACTGCTGGGTCAGTTTGACGGCCGGATCGACCTGGTTCTGGCTAGCTATAACGCAGGGGAGGGTGCTGTGCTGCGATTTGGTCGCAAAGTGCCACCTTATCGTGAGACCCGCGATTACGTGAAACGTATTAGTTATCGCTACCGGCGGACGAAGCCCGCAGTTGCCGCGAAGAATAGTTTGGGACCTGTGGCCCAGGCGGACTGTGCAGTGTGCGCAAGTGTCGCGCGATCACAAAAAGCGGAGTTGAAAAACGAATGAGGAACGCTCTTATCAGGCTGATTCTGGTCATTGCCGTCTGTTGCGCCACGATATTGTCTTCCCAGGCCCAGCGCTTGCCCGAGCCTCCGCTCACGAACGCTGCAGTGGTCAAACTTGTTCGCGCGGGCTTCAAGGAGAAAACTGTCATCGCCATCATCCGTAACCGGCCGGGTTCATTCAATCTCGACCCGGATAGACTTATTGAGCTGAAGCGTAACGGAGTAAGCGAGAACATAATTCTCGCTATGTTGTCCCAGGACGAATCCTTTGTTGTCAACGACGACGACTGGGCCAACGATTCCGATTTTGGCAGAAGCAGTACCGGACCAATTGAAAGAAAACCCAAGGAACAGACAGGTGGCGTTGATATTTTTGGAGACACACAAGGCTCCAGGGGTCAAACTCGCAGTCGCGGAATGAATGGCTCAAGTCAGGGAGAAACCACCACCACTGGCAGCGCAACTGTCCGGATCCTTCGACCGCCGACAGAGGCCGGCAACGCTCAGCAAAAATTGGAGCGTACACCGACTCTGAACAACGAGGCGGTGATCAAATTGGTCGAAGCAGGTTTTTCAGAGGGCACGATAATCAAGCGGATTGAGGATTCACCCGCCGATTTCGATCTTTCCAACGCCAAACTCGATGAGTTACGCAAGCGGCGAGTAACGGAGGCGATAATCACGGCTATGATGGCTGCAATGAGCGACGAATCTGAACCCAAGCCATTTGCGCCCACCAAGACAAGAGGAAATTAGCGCAATGCCGCGCAGGGTACCGGTTAGAACTTTACTCGCCTTGCTCATGGGGCTTCCGCTAGTCATGTTCGCAGCCTCCCAGGCAACTTCAGTTCTGGCGCAATCCAAGTCGCCAACTCCCACACCTCAACCAACACAACAGGAGCAGGAGATCGATCCTGACGATGTCATCTCCGTCAACACAACCGAAGTGTTGCTACCAGTCACTGTCCGTGACAGTGCCGGGTTGTTAGTGACCAACCTGACCCGGCGCGATTTCAGAATCTATGAAGACGGAGTGGAGCAACCGCTAAGCGATCTCAGCCTGCGACAGGTACCTGTTGACGTTGCGTTAATCGTAGATGCTTCTTCGTCTGTGGCTGATAATCTCGATGATTTTCGAATCGCGGCTAGTGGCTTTGCGACGCATCTGGCGGAGGAGGATCGAGTCAGCCTGATCCAGTTTGACGACAAGGTGGTACTGCTTCAGGACTGGACCAAGAGTCTGGTGCAGTTTCGCCGTGCCTTAAGGCGAATAGTCCCGGGCATGTTTACACGGTTTCACGATGCCATGCTCCTGGCGTCGCGTGATCAGGCGCCCCGCGGGAGTGCCCGTCATGCAATCATTGTTTTGACGGATGGAATCGACAGTGGCAGAGGCAGCACTTTTGATGCAGCCTTGCGTGCTGCGCTTCAGTCTCAAACAACAGTCTATGTGGTCAGCAACACCCAGATCGAGAGATCAAGGAAGCAGGAAGAACTTGCAGCGCTGCTTTCAGGTTCTGAATCGGCGCTGAGGTTCAACCGGTTGCGAATTGATGACCTGCGTATGGGCCTGGCGGCATTGGAGCAGAGTGAACTCCATCTGGAACAGCTCACGGCGTCGACCGGCGGCAGACTATACAAGCCGGCGACCTTTCGCGATCTCGAAAAGACCTACGCCGAAGTGGCAGATGAACTACGTCATCAGTATGCTCTCTATTACGCTCCCTTGAATCCGAAACGGGATGGACAGTTCCGCAACGTCCGGGTCGAAACCACTACGCCTTCTCACCGTGTCTCCGCCAGGGTTGGCTACTACGCGCCTAAAAAATAAGGACTCGCCGCCTCCCGAGACCCATGTGGCATCTGGACGGTTTCGCGTGCGCGGCCCGGGCGCCAATCTGGCTGGTCGGAGAAATACCAAGCATAAAATGGTCATCCTCCCATAGTTCCAGCCGCTGAGGACAAAATGCTACGCGCTGACCCGCAAATCCCACCTTGCGTCTTCTTGACACGCGACAACATCTCCTGTACTCTCACGTCCGGTTTCGGCTAGCCACCTTAAGTTCAATTATTTACCTAGTTAGTGTGAGTGGAAGTGCGGCGGCATGGTCATTGCCAATGACTTGTGCCAAATGTTTGCGAGGCTACGTGTGCACTCCGGCTTGGCGACAACAATCTTTTAAAAACATACAGAGTTCAGAGGAGAGACTATGCGACTAATCAAGCGTGCCGAGAAGGGCCTCACATTGGCGGCCGGCGGACTGCACGACGTTATTCAGTCAGTTAATAAATACAAGCCGAATCCTTCTTTTACGCCGAAGTGGTCGGATAAGCCTTTGCTGAAATCCTGGCAGAAGAGTAAGCCCACTCTGGGTTGGCCGCGTACAACCGATTCGCTTTGTCCTAATTGCGTAATTGAGGCGAGAGAGTCGATTCTTAGCGGCAAGCAGGACGTTAGTATTCTCATAAATGAGAAGGTTGGCGAGATCAAGGCTCAGATTATTGAGCGCGATGGTGAAGTCTGGATGGTCAAAGATTGTCCGATCCACGGGCACTTCGAAGACATGATGGCCATCGACGTAAAGTTTCTTACCCACATCGAAAAGATGTTTCCAGGTCGCGATATTGATGCGCACAGTGACGAGAAGCTGCACAACCACGGCACCAGCACCATTAAATATGGACGCGGCGCTGTTTTGACGGTTGATCTTACTAATCGCTGCAACATGATGTGCGATCCTTGTTTCATGGACGCAAATCAGGTGGGCTTCGTCCATGAGTTGAGCATGGAAGAGATCAGGGAGATTCTTGATAACGCGATCTCGATCAAGCCCCGTCGCCAGATGTCGGTCCAGTTCTCCGGCGGCGAGCCTTCAATTTCACCCCACTTCATCGAATCAATTAAGTATGCTCGCAAAGTTGGTTACAACAGCGTGCAGGCAGCGACGAACGGAATCGAATTCGCCAAGAGCAAAGACTTCTGTCGTCAAGCTGCCGAGGCGGGTTTGCGTTATGTGTATCTCCAGTTTGATGGAGTCGGCAATGACGCTAACAGCCACCGCCAGGTCGGCAACCTGTTTGACGTGAAGATGCGCGCCATCAATAACCTGCATGAGGCAGGAGTTGAAATTGTGCTGGTGACAACTCTGGTTAACGGCATTAACAACGACCAGGTTGGCTCGATCATTCGTTTCGCGTTGGACAATCCGAAGAAGATTGCGTTCTTGTCATTCCAGCCCGTTTCGTTTACTGGCCGTGATGAAGAGATCACACCGCAACGACGCCTGCAACAGCGTTACACGTTGTCGCATCTGGCGCACGATGTGAAGGATCAGGTTGGTATCACCGAGCCTACCCGGGACTGGTTTCCGCTATCGCTGATGGGCGCCTTTGCGGATTTCGCTGACTTGGTCCACGGGCCTCAAGCCGAATGGGGCCAGGTTTCGTGCGGCTGCCATCCAAACTGTGGAGTAGGCACTGCGGTGATGGTCGACAAGGAAACGCGTGAAATGCGTCCGGTACCGGAGTTTCTGAACATCCCGGGTCTGGTCAAGGACATGCAAAAGATTACCGACGCCGCGCGCGGAAAATGGATGTCGAACATGATGATGGGATTGGCGCTGCTGAAGCATTACAACCCTTACACGTCGCCATCGCAGTTCACGCTATACGAGCTCTTTAAGAAGTTTGACAAGTCGTTTGGTTTGACTGGCAAGGATTACGGCAAAGTCGGTGGCGATCGTTCTCAGTCAGACATCGAGAAACGTCGCGCAGATCGCTGGAACTTCCTTTTTATTGCCGGAATGTGGTTCCAGGACCTCTTCAACTACGATTTCCGCCGCACCGAGATGTGCATTATTCCTTATGGCACGCAGGAAGGGGAGATTTCCTTCTGCGCTTACAACACTGGCATTGGCTGGAGAAATATCATCGAGAACATGCACCAGAATGCCACTGTCGCCAAATGGTATGAGGAGCACGGCCGCCACGAAATCTTTGCTCGCGGTAAGGAAGTCGAACTGACCGAGAAGGTTCACGATATGGTGCTCAACCCGATTGATCTTACGCGCCCGAACAAGCCTGAGATGGAAGGACCCAAGACGGCGCACGAAGAGGCTGTGATGATGCGTAAGCTCTATCAGGAAATTGTGCTCAAGAAGCAGCTTGATACAAAAGAAGCTGACAAACCAGTTCAAATTCAGAGTCTGAGCCGCAAGAAACGAGAGGCGGCCGAACCCGCTTTGGTTTAGTGAATACGTTCTAGTTCCGAGTAGAACCCCGCGAGCGACTCAAATCTTCGCGGGGTTCACTGTGTAAAAGGGGCCGCGGTAAGTAATGGTCCAATCAAAAGGCGGCACGCCAACTTGACCACAGTGCTCCACGGCGTGTTAAATAGCGGGGTTAACAACAGGATACGAATCTTTAAGAAAGCGGAAAGCGAATGGCTATAGTTACCATAAATCAGGGTGAATCAATTGAAAGTGCGCTGCGTCGTTTCAAACGCAAAGTGATGACCGAAGAGATCATCAAGGATGCCAAAAAACACGCATTCTTCATCCCTCCAGGCCAGAAGGCAAAACTCAAATCAGCTCTGGCGCGCAAGCGGAACAAAAAGAAGGGCCGCATGCGTCCTACTGCACCTCGAGACTAGTCGCGAGTGTTTAGAGCCGGTCTTTGCACCGTAGCGCGCCAAGTTTCCTCCTCTAGAGCCAGCGATCAAAAGCGACATTCTGCATTGCCCGGGGAATTGGTACGAAGCGCAGCGGAGATGGTTGAGGGCCTTTGAAGGCCTTGGCCGGCGCGGGTTTCTCATGACAAGAATTCTGCTCACAAACGACGACGGCATCCACTCAAATGGCTTAATCAAGCTGGAAGAGGCGCTAAAAGAAGTGGGTGATGTCTATGTCGTCGCTCCGGCCTCCGAAATGAGCGGCGCTTCACACAGTCTTACGCTGGCTCGGCCGTTGCGCATCAGGCAAATTGACGAAAGACATTGGACCGTTGATGGTACGCCGACTGACTGCATTACTCTGGCCCTTAACAAAATTCTTCCGGCCGAAGAGATGCCGCACATTTGTGCTTCGGGAATCAATCATGGCGGGAATCTCGGCGATGATGCCACCTACTCCGGCACAGTCGCCGGCGCGCTAGAAGCGACGATCCTCGGTGTGCCGGGTCTCGCATTCAGTCTGGTAGCGCGAGAACACTTCGATTTTCGCGAAGCGGCGCAGTTTTCAGTGGTCGCCGTCCGGAAGGTCTTGTCTGAAGGGCTTCCTGAAGGCACGCTACTAAACATCAACATTCCCAATAAAGAGATCAAAGGGGTTCGCGTTACCCGGCAGGGAATCAAAAACGCGAGGCCTGTAATCACCGAACACATCGACCCGCGTGGCAAGCCTTACTTCTGGATTGGTGAAGAGTACTTCAATACCAATTCTGCCGACGGCACAGACTATAACGCCATCGACCAGGGCTATATATCAGTCACGCCATTGAAGAGTGACATGACCGACCATAGCGCGCTGACCGCGATCGAAACGTGGAATTACTTAAAAGATTCCGAGCTGGTTTATAAAAACTAAGCGGCTCCGGCTCAGCCGCTACTCGACCTGTATTGAAGCTTCGTGCAAACAACCGGTCAACAGCCCTCCAGTAGTAGAAGTCAGGATTATTCCATCCCGCGCGAGCGCATGGTCGAAAGGCTCCGCGATCATTATCAAATCCGCGATCAAAAGGTGCTCGACGCGATGCGGTCAGTTCCGCGGCATGCTTTTGTGCCTGATGCGTTGCAGACCCGAGCCTATGGAGACCACGCGCTCCCGATAAGCGGCAGTCAGACTATTTCGCAACCTTACATCGTGGCGAGGATGACCGAGTTGCTTGAGATAAGCTCGGACAGCCGGGTACTGGAAATCGGCGCCGGATCCGGATATCAGACCGCAATCCTCGCCAGGATTGCCGGGCAGGTTTATGCGATCGAACGCATAGCAAATCTCGCCCGAGAAGCTCAAACCCGGATCAGGCAACTGGGTATATATAACGCCACAGTAAAATGTTTTGACGGTACGCTGGGTTGGGCGGCGAACGCTCCATATGATGCGATATTAGTTGCCGCCGGGGGACCTGGAATTCCCGAACCACTAGTGGCACAGCTCAAAGTCGGTGGGAGTTTGGTAGTGCCGGTCGGTGAAACGCGCGAGGCTCAACGCCTGATTCGAATAACCAAGACTGAAACCGGGCGCAAGCAGGAAGACCACGGTCCTTGCGCCTTTGTCCCGCTGATTGGCCAGCATGGCTGGTCCACTTAAGTTTTCTGTCAGAACCCCCTGCGTTAGCGGGGGGCCAATAGATGATGCGGGGACTGGGCCCCCCGCTAACGCAGGGGGTTCTGACAATGCCCCGCTTCGTAGGGGTTTCTGGATATCGGCTAAAACTAACTAAATGATTGCAAGAATAATTGAAATCCTGTCCGCCTTCATCGTTGCGACGATATCCGCCATGGGTTACTCCGGCGTCGTTTTGTTAATGGCCATCGAATCAGCCTGTATACCTTTGCCGTCTGAGATCATCATGCCGTTTGCGGGTTACCTGGTTTCCACCGGTCAGATGAATATTTGGGGCGTTGGCCTTGCCGGTGCGGTTGGTTGCGTCCTCGGTTCATTAGTCGCTTATTGGGTCGGAATGTATGGTGGACGTCCATTTATTGAGAAGTACGGACGATATGTTCTGGTCTCACGCCACGATCTAGACATCGCTGACAGGTGGTTTGCACGCTACGGCGAGGTGATTATTTTCACCAGCCGGCTTCTTCCCGCCATCCGCACTTTCATCGCCTTTCCAGCCGGCGTGGCTCGAATGAACATTAAGCGATTCATCATCTACACATTTGCCGGGTCGTTGCCCTGGTGTCTGGGACTCGCCTACGTCGGCCAGAAACTAGGTGAGAAGTGGAACAAAGACGATACGCTGAAGACCTGGTTTCATCGTTTCGACTTTTTGATTGGGATCGTGGGAGTCATCGTAGTTGCGTGGTGGATTTGGCGTCACATAGGGCACCTGCGAAAAGAGAAATCCGAACTTGAAAATGGAGTTCAAGGCGTCGAGTAGCTTGCCTGACGCCCTCTGGCCAGGTTGACGCGATGTTTCCATCGCGGCATTAACGCGCTAGTGGATTGCGCGAATTATCCGGCAGCTTACCATTCGACATCTTCATTGCCCGGCATCGCTGATTAGGGTTCCATGAACTTCGCCAACACCTTCGCCTCGCGGTGGGCCCTCCTGCTTGCCGCAAACGTCGCTGTCGGATTCTCCGGCGTAGTATTCGCGCAGCAACCGCACACGCTTACCGGCGACATTCGCTTTCACAAGAGTTTCCATTCGAAGATTCTTAACAATGATCGCGACGTCATCATCTATCTGCCGCCCGGCTACGAATCTAACAAGAACAAACGATATCCGGTCCTCTATCTACATGACGGGCAAAACCTGTTTGATGGCGCCACGTCGTTCATACCAGGGAAGGAGTGGCGGGTTGATGAAACGGCTCAATCCTTGATTGCCGCCGGAAAAATTGAGCCGCTGATTGTCGTAGGCATTTACAACGCCGGCAAAGACCGCATTGATGAATACACTCCAACCGCAGACGAGAAGTACAAAATGGGCGGCAAAGCAGATCTCTATGGCCGCATGCTTGTCGAAGAACTAAAGCCCTTTATCGATTCAACCTACCGAACCCGGAAAGATGCCGGGCACACCGGGCTGGGCGGCTCTTCCCTGGGCGGAATTGTTTCTTTGTATCTGGGCTTGAAGTACGGCGACGTGTTTGGCCGGGTCGCTGCCGTCTCGCCCTCTGTCTGGTTTGCCAATAAACAGATCGTGCACTACACAGAAGCACTCAGCAGGAGACCGAAGATTCGCATCTGGTTGGACATGGGAACGAAAGAGGGGCGGACGCCGAAAGAGGCGCAACAGTCTGTCCTGGATGCGAGGCTGTTGAAAGAAACGCTTCAGAAGAAAGGATGGAAGCCTGGAAAAGATTTGAGTTATTTCGAAGCCGAAGGTGCTGAGCACAACGAAACTGCCTGGGCGGCGCGGGTTGAACCAATACTTGAATTCCTTTTTTCTCGAAAGATGTAAGATAATCTGACCGATTCAGGACCAATAGGATTTGCTAGCCCAATGAGACACAGCTCGAGGAGGGTCTGATGAAGAGCTTTAGAAACTATTTGTTGAGCGTAATGGCGGTTTTGGCTGTTGCTTGTTCAGTGCCGCTATTGGCGGCCGCTCAAGATCAGGTTGTGATACTGACAGGCGCCGAACTCTCGCGGGTAGTGCCTCCCGGGTTCTATTTTCAGGGATTGAGCGCGCCCACCCAGATGCGGAATGCAGCGGCCGCGCGCTCCGGCAGCAACCGTTACGTGATCGCTGGACTTGTGGACACCGCGGGTTATGCCGCAGATGTGCGGGCCAAGTACGAAGGACTCTTCATTACAGATTCCCTGATAAGCATCAGTGGCTCCGAGCTGGGTACAGGGGCTTACGGATTCGGTTTTAGCAATGATGGAAAGCTCAACATCCTGGATCTGGCCGGAAATCAGGTGCTCTCAGTGTCAACTACCAAAGACAGCTCCTTGAGGCGGGCGCGTCCGTTGACAATGATTAAGTCGGGAAATGAAGTCCGGCTCTACCGCGGGAAAGACTACGCGGTGATAGCGTTTAGGTGACTTTAGATCTAACTATTAGTGCCCTGGTCAGCGCTGTGTCAGGAACCAACGAACCGGTCGAACGCAATCCTAAGCCTCCACCTGGGTTGAACCGAGCGGGCCTCTTACCGTCAATTTCTTTCCGATTATTTCCGTTATTACTGCTCTTGTCCCCAACGTCAGTATTCTGCCAGCAACCGGCTCCATCTCCGACGGCCACACCTGAGCGCACCGGCCGATCATACAGTGCCCCTGCTTTACCAAAGACGCCTCCGCCTGCAGGTCCCCAGGCAACATCGCCGGTAACATTCACTGACGTCACAGCAGCAACAGGAATTCGCTTCAAACACTCTTCCTCAGCTACACCCCGAAAGTATTTGCTCGAGACAATGGGAGGCGGCGTGGCCATCCTGGACTATGACAATGATGGCCGCATGGATCTGTTCTTTACGAACGGTGCATTGTTGAAAGATCCGATGACTAAAGAGGCAATGCCCGACAAGAGAGACCCCAAATACTGGAACCGTTTGTATCATCAAAAGGCTGACAATACTTTTGAGGACACAACGGAGCGCGCGGGTTTGAAAGGCGACAGCTACAGTATGGGAGTTGCCGCCGGTGATTACGATAACGACGGCTACGCGGACCTCTATGTAACCGGCTATGGCGAAAACCATTTGTATCGCAACAATGGCGACGGCACTTTCACAGACGTAACCAAAAAGCTTGGCGTTACCGCCGGTGGCTGGTCAACTAGTGCCGCCTGGCTCGACTACGACAATGATGGTCGCCTCGACTTGTTTGTGGCTCGTTATCTCGAATGGGATTTTGAAAAGGGCTCGCTCCATTGCGGCGACGCTCGACCAGAATCGCGAGCATACTGCCATCCCGACAACTTTAAAGGTACGACAAATATTCTTTATCATCAGAAGCCCGATGGGTCCTTTGAAGATATGAGCGTGAAGGCGGGAATTGCAGATCCTGAGGGAAAAGGGCTGGGCGTGGCCCTGGCAGATTTCGACAACGACGGTTGGATAGATGTTTTTGTCGCCAACGACAGCGTGAGGCAATCCCTCTATCACAACAAGGGGAACGGAACCTTTGAAGATGTGACGCTGATGTCCGGGGCAGCTTACGATGAGGATGGTAAGACTTTCGCAGGTATGGGCGTTGACGCGGCAGACTACGATAACGATGGTTATCCGGACGTGTTTATCACTACGCTTTCATACCAGACATATCCGCTTTACCACAACAACGGTGATCTGAGCTTTACCTACACCACAAAACCGTCTGGCGTAGCGCAGATTACACTGCTCAATTCAGGATGGGGCGCGCGCTTCATAGATGTTGACAATGACGGGTTTCGTGATCTTTTCGTAGCGCAAAGCCATGTGCTCGACACCATTGAAGAATCCACCGGTTATCTAAAATACAAACAAACTCCACTGCTGATGCGGAACACAGGGAAAGGCTTCGTCAATGTAGCAGCGACCAGCGGTCCGGCATTTAATGTTCCAGTGGTTGCGCGTGGCGCCGCCTTCGGCGATCTGAATAACGACGGACAGCTAGACGTGGTAATCAGCGTTTTGGATGGCCCACCCGTACTGTTGCGGAGCAATGGAACCAGGAACCATTGGGTTGGGATATCGCTGGTGGGTGCAAAATCGAATCGGAGCGGTATCGGGGCCCGAGTAACGATTACCGACGCCACCGGCAAGAAGCAGATCTTTGACGCGAATACCGCAGGCAGTTATTTGTCGTCGAATGATCCGCGCGTACTGTTTGGCCTGGGAACTGCCACTGGAATTCGCTCGATTGAGGTGAAGTGGCCAGGCGGCCGAGTCCAGACTTTGGCGGAACCGGGGATGGACCGCTACATTGTGCTCAATGAGCGTGATGCCAAATGAGTTGGTTTCCACGGTAACGGTCCTAATCGGAGTCGATTTTCGCTCGGTAGACTGGAAAAACGATCCACGAAGTAACACGAAATTTCACGAAAAAGGGTTAGTGTTGTTTAGTGTGATTTAGTGGATCGTCGTCTTCTTATCTTCCCAAACCAAGCACACAATTGGACGGTGACACTTTCATTACTTAGAAACAACGTGATAAAGATGCTCCAGATAAGATCAAGGCGGACGTTCATATTCGCGACCCTCTGGTTGTTGCTCCCGGTCGGATCCATCTTGCTTCGCGCGCAAACTCCACCAAGGAAACCTGAGCCACAGCAGGGGATGGGTGGCGTATCGACGGGAGCTCCAGCCACTTATACCTCACGCAGGACTGTTGGAATTACCGACTTCAAAGCTCCGATTGTTTTCGAGGACGTGACCGCAAAGACGGCAATGGCGAGTTTCAAGCATCGCTCAGGGAGTCCGCAGAAAGACTACATATTTGAAACGCCTGCGGGTGGGGTCGCTATTTTTGACTACGACTCCGACGGCCGGCCCGACGTATATTTCCTGAACGGTTCCACCATGGCCGCGATGCAGGGAAAAGAAAAGCCGCCACGCGCCGCACTGTTTCGCAATCTGGGCAACTGGAAGTTTGAGGATGTTACCAGCAAGGCCGGCGTCGCAAATGAACGTTGGGGTTTTGGAGTGGCTGTGGGTGATTACGATAACGATGGCCGGCCTGACATGTACGTCGCTAATTGGGGTGTCTCACGCCTGTATCACAACAACGGCGACGGGACCTTTACCGACGTTGCGGAAAAATTAGGAGTCGCTCGCAAAGGTTGGAGCACGGGGCCCAGCTGGGGAGACTTTGACGGCGACGGCCGCCTGGATCTTTTCGTGCCGGGATATCTTGATATTGATTTGAACAACTTGCCGAAGAGCCCGGCTGATGCCAACAAACCGGGCGAGGCAGGACAAAACTTCTGTCAGTTTCGCGGCGTACCCGTAATGTGTGGGCCTCGCAGCCTTCCCGGAGAAGGCGATACCCTATATCACCAAAAGCCGAATGGTACTTTCGAGGATGTAAGTGTTAAGGCAGGAGTAAACGATCCGCAGAAATACTACGGATTCTCATCTGCTTTCGTACATGCTAATGACGATAATTTGTTGGATCTGATTGTCGTCAACGATTCAACACCCAATCAACTCTACCTCAACAAAGGTGATGGTACGTTTGAAGAGGTCGGATACCCATCGGGGGTAGCCCTGAACGAGAATGGTCGCGAGCAAGCGGGCATGGGCCTGGCCGTGGGAGATTACGACAACGACGGCCGGGTTGATTTCCACATTACAAATTTTTCGGACGACTCAAACACGCTCTATCACAACGATGGCGATGGAAATTTTACCGATGTAACCTTTTTGGCTGGACTCGGTGAGGTCACTATTCCATTCCTCGGCTGGGGCACGAGTTTTCTCGACTTTGACAATGATGAATGGTTAGACATTTTTGTTGCTAACGGACATGTCTATCCGGTGGTTGATGCAAACCAATGGGGCACGAGTTTCGCCCAACAGCCACTGCTCTTTCGAAATCTGAAGAACGGTAAATTCGAACGTGTTGCGGCCGCACCTTCCAGTGGTCTGGCCTATGCCTGGACCGCGAGAGGTTTAGCGATTGGCGATCTCGACGGAGATGGCCGCCTGGATGCAGTGCTAAATAACATCGATTCAAAGCCGGCGATCCTGCGAAACGTGACAATGCCTTCCGGTCACTGGCTAGACATAAAACTCATAGGAGACATCAGTAAGAAGGGCCCTCGGGACGCTATTGGGAGCATCGCGTATCTGACAACCGGCAAGGTTCGGCAACGGCGTGACGTGGTTAGTGGCGCTGTTTACTGTTCACAAAACGACATGACTCTGCATTTCGGCCTGGGCTCGGCTACGAAAGTGGACAAACTTGAGATCCAGTGGGCTAATGGCCCACTGGAGGTGTTTGAGGTTTCAGCGATTGATAAAACCCTCACGATCATTCAAAGTAAGGCTGCCGGGAAATAACCAGACCTGCCCAGTGTGATAATTCAGTGCGATAATAATGACTGCGTTCGAATGGAATAGGCACCTTTGCGAAGACTAGATCTCAAAAAGGCCCAGGCGGCTCGCTTAAACACGATCCGGGACATCAATCGACAGATCGTGTTGAACTATGTTCGCGAGCGGGAACCAATCTCGCGGGCTGATATCGCGCGCGAAACTAATCTGCAACGGTCTACCATCTCCGCAATTGTTGAGGACTTGAAGACCGAGGGACTGGTAGAAGAAGTAGGTGAAGGCGAGTCAACCGGAGGTCGCCGGCCGACGTTGCTTAGGTTGAGAACAAAGGAAGCAATCGCCATTGGCGTGGCGATCACACCAAGCGTCACGACAGTGGCGACAAGTGACCTGGCCGGGAGGGTTATTGATCAAGAGGAATTTCCCACCGATCCCGATGCGGACAAGACTCTTAACCAGGTAATCACTCTGGTCCGGGAACTATCACGCCGAAACAAAGGTTCAATCGAAGCTGTCGGGGTTAGTCTTCCCGGGCTGGTCGATCCGGCGACAGGGAATGCTGTTTACATTCCATATTTTCAGTGGCGAGATATTCCGGTATCGCAGGTGATAACCAAGGCTGTCGGATTGCCGGTCGTCATCGATAACGACGCCAACGCAGTTGCCCTTGCCGAACTTTGGTTTGGGCGGCCCGAAGTCAGCGATGCTCGAGATTTCATATTGGTCCTGGTAGCCGAGGGAGTCGGCACGGGAATAATCTTTGACGGGCAGGTTTATCGTGGACAGCGGGGTGCGGCGGGTGAGTTTGGGCACATGGTAATCGGGACGCATGCTCCGGTTCCTTGCTCATGCGGCAATCACGATTGCTGGGAAGCCTTTTCGTCTGAGGGGGCGGCCATGGCCCGTTACTCAAAGTTAATTGGCAGTCCAATTAATCCTCCTTTTGGCTTTAGGGAATTGGTAGATCGCGCGCTGGCAGGTGAGTCTGGTGCAAAGGCAGCACTCGTGGAGACTGCCCGCTATCTGGGCGTCGGTATTTCAAACCTGGTCGTGGGGTTCAGTCCCGAAGCCGTGGTCGTTGGAGGGGAGATAGCTCGCGCCTGGCCATTTATTGAGAGTGCATTGACGGAAACTATCGAACACAGTGTTCGCCGCGGGTTACCCTCAGCGACGATCCTGCCTTCAACCCTGGGAGAGAAACCTACCCTCAGAGGCGCATTGAGCCTCGTCCTGGCCAGCAAGTTTGCGGCTGCTTTCGCAGCTTAAGTCTCTCTGCGAACGAAGCGCCGGACCGAATCTTCCTTAGGCCGAATTAAATTGTTTCAGTTACGTCAGAAAACTATTGACAGGCTCCCAAAACTGTAATAAAAACTTCGTTCGAGTAAACAACAAACTATCATCAATTGCTTTCGTCAGGTTTTCTATCAGTTCGAGCGGGCGTTTTCGATTAGCAATTGTAGTTAACCCACGGGCCAGAGCATCTGCAACGTGCCTTGGCCATCACCTGCAGTAAGAGCCTAAGCCAACACTTCTTATGCCGGAAATCCGGCAAGGGTGTTTCTCTAGCTTCTTAGAGCTCACGAGGACAAGCCATGACTACCAACATTCCAAGACGAGTTGGAGCTTTCGTTGTTCTGCTAATTGTTCTTGCGGTTCCTGCCTTCGCACAAAGTAATAAAGCCGACATTGTAGGGACTGTCGTCGACAGCAATGGCGGAGCCGTGTCAGATGCCGAAGTGACGGCAACAAAGGTTGACACCGGGGCAACCCGCACCGCGACCACCGATAGTTCGGGCAATTATCAGTTACCGCTGCTGGATATCGGCATCTATAAGGTCACAGTGACAAAGCAGGGGTTTCAAACGGCGACCCAGGAAAACATAACGCTGCAGACCCAGGACAGGCTCAGGATAGATTTGACGATAACGCCGGGAGCGGTCACCGGTAACGTTACTATCATCGCGACCGATGCCCCGCTCGTGGAAACTGAGTCGAGTGATCGCGGCGGCGTGGTGACCGGTCGTGAAGTGACTGAGTTGCCGCTTTCCGGACGCAACTTTACCCAACTCGCCACGCTCATGCCCGGCGTCGCCGCTGCCGGCAATACCGGCTTTGGTGGCACGGGACCTGATGCGCGCCAGTTCAACAATGGTGACCCAAGAGCCGGAGACGGTGGTCCAGGCAGCAGCAATTCACAGGGTTCGACTGAGAACTCGCGGTTCGCTCGATCTGGCGGTGGAGCATTGACCGTAAACGGTCAGCGTTCGACGAATAACAACTTCTCACTTGACGGCGTCGACAACAATGAACCGCAGTTTGGCACTATCGGGGTCTTCCCGAATCCGGACGCGATTGCTGAGTTTAAGGTTACTACCAGCATTCCGCCGGCCGAAGTGGGTCGAGCTGCTGGAGCCGTGATCAATACTACGATCAAATCCGGCACTAACGAGTTTCATGGTTCTGGTTATTACTACGGACAGAACTCAGCCTTAAATGCTTACCATCCCAGACTCAGGCGGGATCGAGTTGATGCGATTTCCAGGGGCGTCACCAACCTCTCTCCATTTAATAAGGCTGTTCAGCAGATTCACGAGTTTGGAGGAACGCTGGGTGGCCCGATTTTTAAGAACCGAACCTTCTTTTTTACGGATTACCTCGGCCAGCGAAATAACATTCCGTTTCCGGCCCAGTCCACTGTTCCGACACTGAACTCGCGAAATGGCAACTTTACCGGGTTTGCTAATAGAGACTGCGACGGAGATGGTTCGAGTTCGGGTGTCAATGACGGACCCGTTTGTAATCCATTTACCGGAAAGGCATTTCCGAATGCCACGATTCCCGCGAACCTCATTAGCCCGATAGCTCAAAAGCTGGCAAATCTATTTCCAGCGCCTACGATCAACGTTCTGAATCCGGATCAGAACAATAACAACTTCTTCACGCAACGCGCTAACAAGGAAAAGATAGACAACTACGAGTTCAAGATAGACCATAAACTGACTGACAGTAATTCCCTCACAGGTCGGTTCAATGAACAGAAGTTGAAAACAGTTCGCGCGAATTTGTTGCCCGGACTGCCGACAGCAGGCTTTGGAGCAGGAGAGGAAACGGGTAACACTCGGCAGATCACTATATCCGACACCCATACTTTCAGCCCGACTCTTCTCAATGAATTCCGTTTCGGTCTTACCCAAATAAATATCGGGATTCTCAATTGCGGGGTTGGCGGCGCCTGTGGTACCAGCGCAACATTTGCTAAGGACATCGGTTATCCCAATGCAAACGACGGCACACTCGAAGCGTCCGGCGGTCCAGGGCTTGGCAACTTTGGCACTGGATTCACCGAGTACCTGGGTGATGGTGGTCTATTCCGGGTTAAGAGCAAGAATCCCTACTTTGCGGACTCTCTGACCGTTGTTCACGGCTCGCATGTGACAAAGTTTGGTGGGGAGAATCGCCTGCGCCACCTCAACACCATTGATGGTGGCCGGTCGGGCTTCTTGAAGGGCAATATGCAGTATGCCGACGATTCTCCGGCCACGAACCCTCTACTCCCTGGTCAGGTCTGTCCCGTCGCATCCCAGGCCGCGGGCGGTCGATGCTATGTTGATGCCAACGGCATACCCTACGGCGGAACCGGTAACGCGCAGGCCAACGAGCTGATGAGCCTTCCCGCCTTTCAGGTTGACAGAGGCAAAGTCTTTGGTGGCCCATTCAATTTGCGCACGCAGGAATATGGGCTCTTTGTTCAAGATGATTGGAAGGTCAACAACAGGCTGACTCTCAACCTTGGTCTTCGATATGACCTCTACACGCCGCCGACCGAAACCAGCGGTCGCATAAGTTATTACTTTCCTGAGGATCGCAAGGTGATCGTTGCCAGTGGCAGCGGCAACCGGATACTGTCGACCGATAAAAACAACTTCGGACCCCGTATCGGTTTTGCCTATGCTCTGGATAACGAAAAGAGCATGGTGGTTCGCGGCGGATACGGGTTGCTCTACACGCTCGACGGCACTGACTACCCACCGGGCATTCGCAATCCTCCATTTACCAACACCGTCCACTTCTCGCAGTTCAACGGTCAGCAACCTACGAATGCCAGGACCTATTTCAGCGTCAACACTGGGCCACCATCGGTGACTACCCAGATTGACCCCGCTAATCTTCCGAATTCAGTCGCGTTGTTCAGTGTCGATCGCGAGCAGAAGACGGGTTTGGTCCACCAGTTTCAAATTAGTTACCAGTGGCAGTTTGCCCGAGATTGGTCGTTGGATATTGGCTACGTCGGAAACCGTTCGCGTAATCTGCTCACTACTAACAACATTGGCAGTGGTGGTACGGCTGCAGCGAGAAATGTTGCCGGCGCGTTCCTGGGGAATGTACTCCTTTACACCAATGCTGCCAGTTCCTCTTACAACGGACTCCAGGCGCAGATCCAGAAGAGATTGTCACGCAATATTCAGGGGCAGCTCTCTTACACCTATAGCCGGACAATTGATAACGGTATCGGACTGATTGGCTCACTCGGCGACAGTCGCAGCGGTGGTCGCAGCGGCCCCATCAATCCGTTTGACCTGGATGCGGATAAGGGCAGATCTTCGCTCGACATACCGCATTTGATGTCCCTCAGTGCGATCATTGATCTTCCATTTGGAAAAGGTCAACGATATCTGAATAGCGGTGGAGGGACGGACAAGGTTGTCTCCGGTTGGCAGCTCAACCTTATTCAGACGGCCCGTTCGGGATTCCCCTTCACAGTAGTCTGTAACTGTGATGTGGTTCGCCCGACGCAAATCAGTGATCCTTTTGCGAACGTTCCGGTAGACAGGTTTATGAACCGGGCCGCCTTTTCAACTTCAACTGGATTAACTGTGCTGCCGGCAAACGCGGCGGGCACCGTTATTCGGTACGGCGGTCTGCCACGGAATAGCTTCAATGGGCCCGCTATTTGGAATACTGATTTGTCGTTGTTCAAGACGACTGCCCTGACCGAAAACTTCAGGACACAAATCGGGATAGAAGCGTTCAATTTCTGGAACCACACGAAGAAGACCGTCCCGAACAACAATATGAATGACGGTAATTTTGGGAAATTTGACGGTTACTTCCCCGGGCGCGTTATTCAGTATCGACTGAAGCTACTTTTCTAAGCGCGCTTCCGGGTCCATCATGATCTGATTTACGCCCTGGCGTTGCCTTGTCTCAACGCAACTCCAGGGCTCTTGGTTACGACGACCGGGTGCTCGCGCACGTGGTCGTCGTTTGTTAAAATCTTCGCGTTTTCTCCCCCGCATTCCTGCGTTAGTCCTATGACTATGCGTACTTTTTCACTGGTGGTGCTGGTATTTGCGCCACTGGCATTAGTGTCGGCGCAGCCTGCTCCTTCCCAGACGGTGCGTTCACACGTCGAACGCTTCCGCACTCCGGAGGTTCGCGCCGAGCGGGCCGAAGCTGACGCGAATGAGAAACTCACTGCTAATCCGAATGATGATGTCAATCTCAACGCACGCTCGCTAGCGCGCATGCGGCTTGGCAGGTATAGCGAGGCGTACGAGGATCTACAGCGAGCAGTATCTTTGAAACCAAACAATTCGGACTACCGGGCGAATCTGGGCTACGTTCTTTGGAAGCTCGGGCGCGTGGATGAAGCCGTGAGCGCCGAACGCGCTGCACTCAAACTCGATCCGAAGAACACCACCGCCCATTATCAACTCGGCCGGTTCCTGCTAAGACTGGGAGAACGGAAAGATCTGGATGAAGCGATCTCAGAACTGCGCCGGGCGCTGGAACTCGATCCGCGGCAATATGAGGTAAGGTTTGAGTTAATTGCTGCTTACCGCATCCTGGGAGATCTGGCGCAAGCTGCAGCGCAGTTGGACGTCTTGACAGAGTCGAGACCAACTGACGCCCGCGTCTTTTACGTCAGCGCCTTGCTTGATACCGATCGTAAGGACTTGAACGCGGCAATCAAGAACTTCAACGAAGCTTTAAAACGCGATCCAACATTATTCGGCGCCTGGCAGGATCTGGGCCTGGCCTTTGCGAGAGCCAACAAGTGGGCAAATGCGGTCGAGGCATTTAGCGAGTTGGCGCGCCGGCAGCCCAATTCGGTTGAAGGCGCTTATTTTCACGCGCTGGCGCTCTACAACTCTGGAAAGACCTCTGAAGCTGAACTCGAGGTTCGGCGGGCGTTGCGTCTGGATGCCGGTGCGGTGGAAGCGCACACGCTGCTTGGAATTATCCTGGCCTCGCGAGGTACGTCCAACAGCGAAGCTGCCGACGCACTTTCACAAGCCATCGCTCTCAATCCAGACAATTTCGACGCGCAGTACTATTACGGCCGGGTCCAGTATGCGATGAAGGATTATGCCGGCGCCATTAAGAGCCTGCGCCTGGCAGTCAACCTGAACCCTCGTCACGCTGAGGCACGTTTCTTTCTGGGCACTGCTCTCGAAGCGGCCGGCGAATCCGACCTGGCCATGGTTGAGTATCAGAAGCTGGTGGAGAGCGATCGCAACTCGGCAATTGGAGAACTTGGTTTCGGGGCTTTATTGGTCAAGCAGGGAAAGCTCGTTGAAGCAGTCGCAGCTTTGAAGAGAGCGATAAGTCTGGATCCGAAGAGCTTCGAGGCATACTGGGCGCTCGGCCGCGCGTTTGCGCTGCAAGAGGAATTCAAAGAAGCCGTTGAAGCTTTAACCACCGCAGTGGCTCTCGCGCCTGAAAGAGCCGACGCGCATTACCAGCTCGGGTTAGCTTTCAAGCGACTCGGCCGCACGGAAGAAGCAAATCGTGAGTTTGCGATCGTGAATCAGTTGAACACAGAGTTTCGAACGAAGACTGCCCCGAAGTGAAGAATATCCGTTACGCGGAGCGATCTCATTAACACCGTGGCTTTAGCCCGGTGATCAGGGACGGATAAGAATGGAGAACCGTTTGAACGGTTTTTCTTAACGCTGGAGCGGAAGAAACCGTTAGAAACGGTTCAAGGAATTATTTTGTAGACTTGACCACCGGGCTGAAGCCACGGTGTTAATGAGATCGCTCCGCGCGATTCAAGGTGTAGCCCGTTGGGAACTCCCTTGGTTGGTTTGACTAGAAACTTTGTCAGAAAAACGAGAACCTTCGGACTTGCTACACAGTACGCTTAGCCCGCAACCAACTGATGTTTAGATTGTCGAGAAGAGAGAAACTTTCCAGTGTCGCATTTCGATGCTGCCGCGACGTGTGTCTGCTCCTTTTGTGCGGCAGCTGCTCCTTCGCCACCGTCACAGCTCAACGGGCAGGCAAGCAAGTCTCAGGTAGTCACCCATCGTCGAGTAAGGGTTCGAGTAATTTGACTCCGGTGGCACGCAAGTCTCTCGACGCCGCCATCGCCGCGCTGCAAGCTAACTCTCTGGCCGAAGCAGAACGGCAGGCGCGCGCCGCTGTCACCGCCTCTCCAGGTTCTGCGGTCACTCACAATATTTTGGGAGTGGTGCTTGATCGTGGCGGACGAAAGGAACAAGCGTTCACCGAATTTGATGCGGCCATCAAAATTGATCCAGGTTTTGTCAGCGCCAGAAACAACCGCGGCCGAATGCTGGCTGAGCATGGGCGAACAGCCGAGGCAATTGCGGAGTTTGAACGAGTGCTCAAAACGGATCCGGCACATGTCCAGGCCCACTACAATCTGGGCGCACTCTATGCGGACGCAGGAGACTTCGCCAAGGCGGCGGAACATTTTTCTTTTGCACGCCAGGCGGACCCCAACGACCCTCAATTGGCCATGGCCTTTCTCAACGTAGCGTATCGCGCCGGTCGAACACAGGAAGCGGATCAAGCAGTTGACCTGGTGGAGCGAGTCGCCGGATCGGATCCCAAGGCTTTGTTTACGCTGGCAACAGTATTGGCGGAAAGTAAACGATACGAGCCGGCAGCTCGCTTGTTTGGACGAGTTAACGAAATGACTCCACATACTTTCGAGGTGCTCTATAACCTCGGTGTTTCGCTTTACAATCTCGATCGCAATGACGAAGCGGCGAATTACCTTGCCGAAGCTGCGGATCTCAATCCTGCTCCGGCTGAGACGCATTTTCGGCTCGCACTTGTCGCCAGCGCTCAGGATGATCATCGGAATGCCATCATAGAGTTTCGACACGCGATTGAGCGCGAGCCCAACAATGCGAATTTCCATTTCCTGCTGGCCCGGGAATACTCGCGCGCAGGCTACTGGGATGGGGCCATTGCGGAGAACACCCGCGCGATCGAGTTGAAAGGAAATGAGGCAGCTTACGTTTACGCGCGAGCGAACGCCAACTACCGAAAAGGCGAGTGGACCGCCGCCGCCGCCGACTTTGATCGAGCTGCCCAGCTTGATCCAAAGATCGAAAATATCGATTACCTGCGCGGCTATGCCAATCGCGCGGCCGGCAACTTCGATGCTGCTCGTCAGATACTGGAAAAATTCGTAGCCGCTAATCCCGACCACGTCGATGCGCTTGAAAGCCTCGGCTACGTGCTGCTCGAACAGGGGCATTTCGATGAGGCCGAAGCGCCCTTGAAACACGCGCTTGAATTATCACCCGAAGACGTGCCGGTACTTTACGACTATGCCAGGCTGGCAATGAAGCGTCGTGACTACCCGGTGGCTGTCGATCGCCTCGAAAAGGTTATTGCGAAGTATCCGACTTTGACGCAGGCGCATTACCAGTTGTTCCTGGCTTATTCGCGCTTGAAGCAGATGGACAAAGCTCAGGTTAAGTTAGCTGAGTTTAAGCGTCTCGAAGGTTTGGAAAAGCAGGTCGAAAAAGAAAGAATTATGGATGAAAAATTGCGCATGCAACAGATGATCGGGCAACCGGGAGCGCCCTAATCTGAAGAATTCCTTTGCGCGCCTTTGCGTACTTTGCGGAAAACGGCTTAAAAACAATCAACCGCAAAGAGCGCTAAGGACGCAAAGATTACGCGAAGAGTTGAAATCAGGGCACTACGGGGCAACCGGCGCAGTAATCGAGGTTTTGGTCGACGGTCCTGGTTGTTCGTGAATAAGGAGAGTTTGTTGTGAAGAGAATTTATCAAGCGATTGGCTTTCTGATCCTGGCTATGGTCTTGACGCTTGGTTCGTTGGCCTGGGGCCAAACTGGAGTAACTGACAACTCGTATAAGAAGTGGTCGAAGAAGGACGTGGAAAAGGTCCTGAACGACTCGCCATGGGTAAGTGTCCAGGAGGTTCGCATTCGTAAAGAAGGGCAGGCCCAGCGGGTGGCCGGAGCGCCGGCGTCGCTGACGAGAGACGAAACCAACTCGGTAGCGAGCGGCGGGTCTGATATTCCTATTGATTTCATATTTACGCTCAGGTTGCGTTCGGCCCTACCGATTCGTCAGGCGCTCGTGCGCCAAAAGCAGCTCGAGGCAAAGTATGATTCGATGGACGAAAAGAAGAAGGCGGCCTTTGATACCAGTTCCGCGGGATTGTTGGAGTGTCCGGCATGTGTCGACAATTATGTGGTGACGCTCAGTTCAAGATCGAAAAACAGTCCCGGGGCCGATGCTGTCTACACGACCTTCAAGGGCGCCAGACTTGATGACATCAAGCGTTATATGTATCTGGCGAATGAGCACGGGGAACGAAGGGAACTGGTTCATTTTGTTCCTCCGAGAGCTCCGGGTGAGGAGGCAGTCTTCTTTTTCCCGCGGCTGGATAAAGAGGCAAATCAGTTGTTCCGACCTGACTCAAAAGAAGCGATAGTGAATTTGACCAACAACCAGGTAAGCCTTTCCACGAATTTTCATTTTGATATCGCTAAGCTGGTTTCAAACGGGCAGGTAGTTTTCTAGTTAAAACTCCAAAATGCGTAGGCCAGGATCCAGGCGACTCCCACTTAATGCCGCCCTTGCAATCGTTTATATTTTTGCGAGCACCGTTGCGGCATTTTCCGCGCCTCAAACCGGGCCTCCTTCGATTAGCAAAGTCGAACCTCCGTCCTGGTGGATCGGGCACACAATCAATCCCGTCCGACTGCTGGTGCGGGGCCAGAATCTTCAGGACGCGCTGGTTTATTCAACAACTCCGGCATTACGAGTTTCTAATCCCTTCGTCGGAGATCAGCGCGGCACGTACCTTTTTGTTAGCGTCACGGTTGCCCGCACAGCGAAACCTGGGTCGTATCCGCTGATCGTAGAAACCCTCACCGGACGAGCCACGTTTGCTTTCACTATCGAGTCACCTCTCAATCCGAAAACACATTTTCAGGGGATTTCCTCCGAGGACGTGATTTACCTGGTCATGCCCGATCGCTTCGCGAATGGTGATCCAACCAACGATGCGCCCAGCGGCAGTCCAGCGGCCGCCAATGATCGTAGAAATCCGCGTGCTTATCATGGCGGCGATCTGCGCGGCATAATCAATAACCTTCAATACTTCAAAGACCTGGGGGTCACGGCTCTGTGGCTTACTCCCTGGTATGACAATTGGAACGGAGTGAATAACTGCGATAAGCCATGGTGTCCAAATACTTACTACCATGGTTATCACGCCATCGATTATTACGCGGTGGAAGATCGCTTCGGGGATATGGCCACGCTGCGCGAATTGGTGGAGAAGGCGCATGGACTTGGACTTAAGATCATTCAGGACCAGGTGGCAAATCATGTGGGCTCGCGGCATCCATGGGTGACTGACCCGCCACTCGACGATTGGTTCCACGGCACCGCCGCTAAACATGCGCTGAACAAATTTCAGAACAGTGTTCTGCTTTCTCCTCATGCCAATAGTGTTGAGTTCAGAAATACATTGGATGGCTGGTTCAATGATGATCTTCCAGACATGAACCAGGAGCAGCCTGAAGTTGCCCGCTACGAAATACAGAATGCACTTTGGTGGATCGGAACGACCGGGCTGGACGCAATTCGCCAGGACACGATTCAGTACATGCCCCGGCAGTTCATTCGCGATCTCTCAAATTCCCTGCACCGCCAGTATCCGAAGATGTGGATGGTGGGAGAGGTCTTCGAACGCGATGCAGCACAGACCTCGTTCTTCATTGGCGGCCATAAAGGCTGGGATGGCATCGATACCAAGCTTGATTCGGTTTTTGATTTTCCTGTTTGGAACGCTTCACTTCAGGTCTTTACCAACAAACTTCCCGGGCGCGCCCTGCGAGATCAATTGAAGTATGACGCGCTCTACCCCGATCCGCTACAAATCACTACGCTGACAAACAATCACGACACTCCTCGATTCATGTCTCTGGACGGAGCCAGCCTGGAGGGTGCGAGGTTGCACATGGCGTTCACGTTGAGCGTCCGTGGTATCCCGCAGCTTTACTACGGCGAGGAAATCGCAATGGAAGGAAAGGAAGACCCGGATAATCGACGAGACTTTCCCGGCGGCTTCCCGGGGGATGCCCGGAACGCTTTTCAAAACAGCGGTCGAACCCCGGATCAACAACGCATGTGGGAGTGGACGCGAGACTGGATCAAGCTACGCCGCGATCATTCCGCGCTGCGGAACGGGCGGCTAATCGATCTCTATTACGACGATGACGCTTACGTGTTTGCGCGACAAGACAAGGCTGAAACCGTAATCATCGCTATCAATCGAGCAGATAGGGAAAAGAAAGCAACTGTGCCCGCGGCGTCGATTGGATTAAGGGACGGTGCTGAGTTCACATCTTTGATTGGAACCACATCGGGCGCGCGCGTGACGAACGGTCAGGCGACGTTGAGCATTCCGCCGAGGACGGCGGTTGCATACAACGTTCGCTAGCATAAACCTGCGCTCTCTAAACGAAACGTAAAATAAATGGCCCACGAAAATTCTCGAATCACCAAATGACCTTTCCCAGATCCAGCGGCATATTGCTTCATCCGACTTCGTTGCCGGGGCCCTTTGGCATCGGCGATCTTGGGCCGGCCTCCTATGCCTTTGCCGACTTCCTGTTCAGCAGTGGTCAAAGCCTGTGGCAAATGCTTCCGCTGGGACCAACAGGTTATGGCGACTCGCCCTACGCCTGTTATTCAGCCTTTGCCGGCAACACGCTGCTTATTAGCCCCGATCGTTTGGTCGACGAAGGATTATTGTCCACGTCGGACTTAGCGGCGGAAGTTTCGCTGCCCGGTGAGCGCGTGAACTTTGAGCGTGCGCACGAGGTCAAGGACGAGCTGCTACGCAAGGCATATCAGAACTATAAGGCGACCAGCGAGGCAGACAACATTCCTGGGTACACACTGCGCGAAGCTTTTGAAATCTTTACCCGTGCGTCGGCCAACTGGCTTGACGACTATGCGTTGTTTCGGGCGTTGAAGGATGTTCATGGTGGCGTTGCCTGGAACGAGTGGGAACCTTCACTCAGAAGTCGTGAGCGCGCTGCGATGGAGCAGGCTCGCGAGCAATTTCATGAGGAGATTGAGGCCCAGAAGTTTCATCAATTTCTTTTTTCCCGGCAGTGGTTTGCGCTCAAAGCTTACTGTAACCAGAAGGGCATCAAGATAGTCGGCGATATCCCCATTTTTGTGGCCCACGATTCAGCAGATGTTTGGACCAATCCCGATCAGTTTAAGTTAAACGAAGATGGAACTCCGATTGTCGTTGCCGGCGTGCCGCCGGATTACTTCAGTGCCACCGGACAACTCTGGGGAAATCCGCTTTATAACTGGGACCGCATGCGCGCGGACGGATTCAAGTGGTGGATTGAACGCGTGCGGGCTACTTTGCAGACGGTTGATATTGTGCGCATCGATCACTATCGCGGCTTCGCAGCCTGCTGGGAAATTCCGGGCGGAGACAAGACGGCGGAACGCGGGCAATGGGTTGAGGCGCCGGGAAGAGAGCTGTTCACTGCAATCAACAATACGCTGGGGGAGTTGCCGATTATCGCTGAGGACCTGGGTGTGATAACTCCCGATGTTGAGGCTTTGCGCGACGACTTTGGTTTTCCCGGCATGCGTATTTTGCAATTTGCTTTCAGTAGTGACTCGAAGAATCACGACCTGCCGCACAACTATCATCGCAATGTGGTGGTCTACACCGGCACTCATGACAACGATACAACCGTGGGATGGTTTTCGAGTGTGGCCGGCGAAGGATCTACGCGCACGGCCGAGCAGGTAGAGAACGAGCGAAACTTTTGCCTGCGCTATTTGAATAGTGACGGCCAGGAGATTCAATGGGACTTCATCCGCGCGGTACTGGCGTCGGTTGCGAATACAGCAGTGGTTCCATTGCAGGACCTGCTGGGCCTGGGAAATGAGGCGCGCATGAATCTTCCAAACAGCACGGAAGGGAACTGGTCCTGGCGATTCGAGCCCGGAGCGCTTACGGAGGAAGTCGGAACGCGATTGAGGCAGTTGACGGAGTTGTATGGGAGATTGCCAGAACAGACAGGATAGTAAGGCATGAACGCGATTCAGTCCGTAAAGCGGACGAAAGAAAGTAGCCCAGCGATTCATCGCTGGGATCACTTCAGAACGTCACCTTTGAGTCCGTGCAGCGGACGACTGAATTGGTTGTCTCACTTCATCCAAACCGTTCTGAGCGCTCGGTTGGGAATCTCAGTCGTCCGCTTCACGGACTCACAATTTTTCTCTAGCTCGTACCCCAGCACTCAAGTGCTGGGCTATTGTCAGTCGTCCGCTTCACGGACTCCGATCATCGTCCTTCGTCATCTGGCATGTGCGATCATCATGTCGCTCGCTTGCGTCGCGCCTGCTCTCTCTCAAACCGCACCTGAGATCTTCAAAGTAGATCCACCCAGTTGGTGGACCAGAAGTTCAGTTAATCCAGTGCGTCTGCTAATTCGGGGCAAAAATCTAGAAGCCGCTCGCGTGCGGGTTTCAGGGACCGGCTTACGCATCGTTGGTGCGCCAAAAACAAACGATCGCGGCACTTACCTCTTCGTGGATGTCGCCATCGCTCCGCAGGCCGGCCCCGGCCAGCGTCAAATCCAAATCACGACCGCGTCTGGCACCACGCAGTCTGCATTCGAGATACTAAGCCCCTTAACCCGCGCCGGTAATTTTCAGGGCTTCTCGCCCGCAGACGTCATGTACCTGATCATGGTCGATCGTTTCAGCGACGGCGATCCGTCAAACAACGATCCCGCGCAGTCAAGAGGACTCTACGATAGGGAGAACAAATACTACTATCACGGCGGCGATCTTCAGGGTGTTATTGACCGGCTTGGCTATCTCAAGGAACTGGGCGTCACCGCGATCTGGCTGACGCCCTGGTATGACAATTACGACCGGCTGAACGAGATCGAACTGAAAGAAGGAAAGCCTTGCACCGGTTTTCATGGTTACAACCCGCAGGACTTCTATGCTGTTGAAGAACATTTCGGGGACCTCGCGAAGCTGCGTGAATTAGTTAATGCTGCTCATCGTTTGGGTATTAAAGTTATTCAGGACGATGTTGCCAATCACACTGGCCCTTATCATCCGTGGGTTGATGATCCGCCCACGCCCACCTGGTTCAATGGCACGCGCGAGCGCCATCTGAATAATGTGTTCCAAACCTGGGAGCTTCATGATCCGCGTCCGGTGGAGATTCTGAAACGCGAGACGATGGAAGGCTGGTTTCTCGATTTTCTACCTGACCTCAACCAGCACGACCCGGAAGTTGCGCGTTATCTCATTCAGAACACATTGTGGTGGGTTGGCGTCACCGGGCTCGACGGCATTCGCATGGATACCTGGCAGTATGTGCCAAACAGTTTCTGGCGTGAATGGAACGCAGCGCTTAAACGCGACTATCCGAGTTTTAGAGTCGTGGGCGAAGTGAAAGATGGGGACGTGGTTCATACGTCGTTCTTTCAGGGAGGCGTTACGCGATTTGACGGCGTTGATTCCGGTCTCGACTCGCTGCTTGATTTCCCGCTCTTCTATCCCATTCGCCACGCATTCGCTGAAGGTAAAAAGTTAGACGACGTCCCGAAAACTCTGGCGAAGGATTACCTTTATACAAAACCAAATATTCTGGTTACTTTGCTGGGCGGCCACGACGACGGCCGTTTCATGAGCGAAAAGGGTGCGACGATCGACGGACTCAAGTTGGCGAATACATTTGTGCTGACCACGCGCGGAGTTCCGCAGCTCTATTATGGCGACGAGATAGCAATGACGGGCCCTGATGAGGCGACTGCACGCAAGGATTTCCCGGGTGGTTTTCCCGGGGACCGGCGCAATGCGTTCTCAAGGGAGGGACGAAGCAGGGACGAGCAGGAATTGTTTGAATACATCCGAAGGGTGGCACATTTACATAACGAACTTGAGCCGCTGAAGCGTGGCGCACTGGTCAATCTGCATGTCTCTGATCAGCAATATGCTTACGCGCGGACAACAAAAGACGGGGCTGTGGTGGTGGCAATGAATAACGACACCAAGCCAATAATGATTGCGTTTGAAGTTTCACCGGCAGGGCTGGCAAACGGTATGCGGCTAGTTGACCGTTTAGGGGCAAGCAGGGATGTTCAAGTGGAGAACGGAAAACTAAATGTTGCCCTGCCTTCGCGTTCAGCGGCGATCTTTGTGCAGAAGTAGATGCAAACCAAATGTCCGACATGCTTCAGCTTGTCGTCAAGATTGGGAACTCTCAATGTGCGACTACAGGTAATATCATTGGTTGAGTGATGCCAACTCGACGACAAGCTGAAGCATGTCGGACATTTGGTTACCAGGAGGATGTAATGCAAAAACCACGTCTGAGTTTCTGGCAAATCTGGAACATGAGCTTCGGGTTTCTCGGCATCCAGTTTGGCTGGGGCCTGCAACTCGGCAACATGAGCGGCATCTACGAAAAGCTGGGTGCGAATCCGGACCAGTTGCCGCTTCTCTGGCTGGCCGCGCCGCTCACTGGTTTGATTGTTCAGCCAATCATCGGCTCGATGAGTGATCGTACGTGGGGACGTTTGGGCCGCCGCCGCCCATATTTTCTGGTTGGTGCCATCCTCGCCAGCGTCGCGCTCTTCTTCATGCCGACATCTTCAAGCCTGTGGATGGCCGCCGGACTGCTCTGGATATTAGACGCCAGCATCAACATCACGATGGAGCCATTTCGTGCCTTCGTTGCCGACAAGCTCAACTCGGATCAGCGCACGACCGGTTTTGTCATGCAGTCTTTCTTCATCGGACTGGGCGCGACCTTCGCGGGTTGGCTTCCACTGGCGTTTCGACGCTTCGGAGTTAGTGGCAACACGGACAGCGGCATTCCGCTCACTCTAAAATATGCTTTTCAATTAGGGGCCATGGCGTTCTTGTTGGCAGTTATCTGGACGGTTTGTACCACCAAAGAATATCCACCGGAGGATATGGAAGCATTCGAGCGCATGCGCCGTGAGAAGCGAGGCGTGGGCGCGGGTTTGAGCGAAATAATCACGGCTTTGCGGGAGATGCCTAAGACGATGCGGCAACTCGCACCGGTGCAAATCTTCACCTGGCTGGGACTCTTTTGCATGTGGTTGTTCTATGTGCCGGCGGTGGCGCGTCATGTCTTTGGCGCGGTCGATCCGCAGTCTGAGGCCTACACCCACGGCGTCGAATGGGGCGGCTTCGCGATGTCGTTTATGAATATCACCTGCTTCGCGGTCGCCTTTCTGCTGCCAAAGTTGGCGAGAGCGACGAGCCGGAAGACAGTCCACGCACTCTGTTTGCTCTGTGGCGCGGCCGGGCTCCTGTCAGTTTATTTTATTAGTAGCCCCTGGATGCTGGTGGTTTCGATGGTGGGCGTCGGCATTGCCTGGGCTTCGATCCTTTCGATGCCGTACGCGATCCTGTCGGGCGCGTTGCCAGCGGCCCGTATGGGTGTCTACATGGGCGTCTTTAATTTTTTCATCGTCATCCCGGAGATCACACAAGCGCTGACGTTTGGCCCACTCATTCGCGGAATCTTCGGCGCGAACAACCCACGCAGCCCACTTTACGTAGTCATCGTGGGAGGCTGCTTCATGATACTTGCGGCGTTGTTGGTCACGCGTGTGCGGGACGTTGCAGACCTCGATGTGCCGGAAGCCGCGGTAATCGCGGCTGATGAACATGAGCCACTCATTCCGGTAGAGGGTGTACAGCCGGTGCCGAGCTCAGGGTTGATCGATAAGGAGTAATCTTTAGCCTTCAACACTGACGACGGCTTCGCCACCTTCCGTGCGGAATGGCTCTGCCTTTCCGTGAGAGCTTCTTAAGGTCTGAGAGGCTACGCCTCGACACAACTGGCAGAGGCGTAGCCTGGAAAACAGAAGGAGTGTCACAACGGAAAGGCGAAGCCATTCCGCACGGAAGGCGGCAAAGCCGGGAATGGTAGCCGCGAGTGAACCGTCCACCACAGCAGTCTGGAGTTTTCGTAGACAGAAGGAATCCTATCAATGTGGCATAAGCCGATAGTCAAATCATCTAAGCTTGTTTCGCTGGGAATAGTATTTATTCTCGCTACGGGTTCTTACCGAAGCCCAGCCCAGCAACCGGCGCGCGACGTCTCGAAGGAATCAGCCCGACCCTCGCGCGACTGGGTGCGCGATGGCGTGGTTTATGAAATCTATCCACGCGCCTTCTCCCAGGAAGGAAACTTCAACAGCATCACCGCTCGCCTGGACGACTTGAAGTCCCTCGGCGTCACCATCCTCTGGCTGATGCCCATTCATCCCATTGGTCAGGAGAAGAAGAAGGGAACTATCGGCAGTCCCTACGCCGTCCGCGATTACTACGGCATCAATCCTGATTACGGAACAAAGGAAGATTTGAAGAGATTAATTGCTGAAGCGCACCGGCGCGGTATGAAGGTGGTTATCGATATCGTCGCCAACCATACCTCCTGGGACAGTGTGCTGATGAAACATCCTGAGTTCTACAAACACGACGCCAAAGGGAATATCACTTACCCATACGATTGGTTCGACATTGCGGCCCTTGATTACAAGAGTCAGGAGTTGCGTCGGTACATGACCGATATGCTCAAGTACTGGATCCGGGATTTCGATCTGGACGGCTTTCGTTGCGACGTCGCGGGCGAAGTGCCGACCGACTTCTGGGAGAACGCGCGCACCGAGTTGGAGCAGATTAAGCCCGACATCATGATGTTGGCGGAGGCACACAAGGCGGACCTGCTGGTCAAAGCTTTCGATCTCGATTATTCCTGGCCGCTTCATAACGCATTGACTAACGCATTGCAGGGGCGCAGCCGGGCATCTGAGATCCGGGATGCGTGGGAAGATGAAGTGAAGAAGTGGCCCCGCGGTTCGATGCACCTGCGCTTCTCCGATAATCACGACGAACGTCGGGCGATTGCGCGTTTCGGAGAGCCGGCCGCTCTGGCCGCGTCGGCCATGATGTTCACCCTGGACGGAGTGCCGCTTCTGTATAACGGAATGGAAGTTGGCGACACGACGGAATCAGGAGCGCCTGCGCTGTTTGAAAAGCTCCCGGTGTTTTGGCCCATCGCTGAACGGCGACCCGAATTTCCAAGGTTCTACAAACAAGTAATGGCGTTGCGACGTTCGAGCGAGGCGTTGAGGCGCGGCACACTTGAATGGCTGCGCAATTCCGATGAGTCGAGAGTCATGACCTACGTGCGCCGCACGCCCGGAGAAGAAGTTCTGCTGGCGATCAATTTTTCGAACCGGCCGTTCTTTGGTTCGGTTGAAACTTCAGGCGTGGCAGGATACGCGGATGTGACACCGAATGTTGGACCACCGTTGCCGCCGGACGCTCCAGCGCCCGAGGCGTCCGCTGGAAAACGCACAATTGGTTTGCCGGTGTTAGCACTCGATGCCTGGGGATACCGTATCTACCGCCGGCCCGTGAAATTGTAGGGGCGGCACTCCGTGGCCGCCCCTTCCCGCTGCCTGTCGATTTTTCGATATACAGGCGCGAACGTAACGAAGGGGCGCCCACGGAGGGACGCCCCTACAGTACAACCTTGGTGAAGTATTCATCCTTCGATTCTCATTCAAGCGGCTTTTCGGGAAGATCGGCTAGCTATTCCCTGCCGCTTCCTGTATGGCAGTAAACCTATTCGCTGCATCGCCCTGGGTATCTCCCGGTTGCGCATGAACCAGCTCCAGACGTTTCCCGTCCGCAAGTTTTCCGCGCTTAACAGAATTATCCCGACGTTAATGCCGATCACGTCGCTATCGACCCAACCCGTGTTGGGATTGAACGCATCGACGAAGCCATACTTGCCATAGATCCGATCACTATACTTGTCGTGCATGGTGCGCAGCGCGGCAACTGAAACCTCAGGGGTAAACATCAGCGATCCGCCGGCAGCAGAAGGCACGACTGTGCCATCAATTTCCCGATCGCGCGGAGGCCCACCCCAGGCCAGGTAGCCTTTGGCGCTGTCCGAAGCAGTGATGCCCCAGACGTTTGGTCCAAACCCCGGAAAATCGTGGGCCAGGTTCATGCAAAACTTCCGATGGGCCAGGGTGGCGTTTACGGAATTTTCGAAATAGTCGATGCGGTCGCCCTTCGTTTCGCGGCGATCACGATAGTCGATCCAGGCGTGTGCGTATTGATGCATGAACAATGGGACACCGATAGTTGTGAAGTAGGCGAAGCCTTCGTAGCGGTAGCGGTCCCGCCATAACGCGTACCATGATCCCGGAGAAATGGAATGGGTCGGCGAGCCAATCGCGAGCGTGAGAAGAATCGTCTCTTCGCTGTACGTGTCCCAACGAGGTTTTAGAAAACCTGTCTCCGGTTTCCAGCCGTGTGACAAGAGCAGTGGATGGCCATTTAGCATCCAGCGAAAATCCACCCGCTCGTAAATTTTCGTAGCCAGCCGGACGATTTCCGGATCATATCGATAAAATTCCCGCGCGGTCAGAACTCCAGCCAGCAACAGGGCCGTATCTATTGAAGAAACTTCGCTCTGCCAGCGTCTGGCGCCGGTCTTCGCGTCCAGCCAATGATAGAACCAGCCGTGTTGCTGGAAAGCTTCATTTGCAAAGAATCTCAATGTGTAACGCGTGCGTTCCTGTGCCTGCCGGTGGTCGATCCAGCCGCGCTTATCGGCGATGCAAAGGGAAGTCAAACCGAAGCCGGTGGCCGCGATGCTGGCTACATTCTGATGACCCTCATCCAGAGCTGAGCCATCCATCCGTGCGCGATCCGGAACCAGACCGGTATGCGGGTCAGCTTGATCCCAGAAGTACTGAAAGGACCGGCGTTCGAGGTCTTCGAGAAACTGTTCGTCTTCGCGGGTGAGTTGATGAGTTGCCGGAACCCTCTGGGAGGAGGACGGCGGAATGGTCCAGACTGAGGGGCGGGAGGTAACGGAAGAAGAGGTGATTACCAGGAATACGATTGCGACGAGCGCACGCAAACCAGAGAATGTATGCCGTTTGTCAGAGTTCATTTGCCTGGCGTGAAGTTCACAGTGACATCTACACGTGACATCTACAATAGTCAGGAGCCACCTATTTTGAAGTTTCCCTTGCGCAACCGGCAAAAACGATCCACGAAACGACACGAACGTTCACGAAATAAAGTTGGTGTCGCTTCGTGTGATTTAGTGGATCGTTGTTTTATCAGGAAAGGAGCCACCTTTGGAAAGCCTGGCTCTTCATCAGTAAACCTCCAACTTGGCCTCGATGAGGTCTTCCGAGTTCGGTCCTACCATCACCTTGAACTCGCCCGGCTCAACCACAAATTTCATGGTGCGGTTGTAGGAACCGAGCTGCTCTGGACCGAGCGTAAACTCTACCCGCTTCTTTTCGCCCGGAGAAAGCGTGATCCGTCGAAAACCTTTTAGTTCCTTAACCGGCCGAGTCACGCTGGCAGCAACATCGCGAATATAAAGTTGGACCACCTCATCGCCGGCCCGCTTTCCCACGTTCTCAACATCGAGGCTCACAGTTACCTTACCGTTTGGCTGGATTCGTTGAGCGCTGAGCCGCAGATTCGTCATCTTGAACTGCGTGTAGCTAAGTCCGTAGCCAAAAGGGAACTGAGGAGTCCATGGAAGATCGAGATACTTGGAGGTGTATTTGTTCTTCGCGTCCGGCGGTCGGCCGGTATTCATGTGATTGTAGTAAATCGGGACCTGCCCCACCGCCCTGGGAAAAGTGACCGGCAGCTTTCCGCCCGGATTCACATCGCCAAAGAGCACATCGGCGATTGCATTACCCGCTTGCGTACCGGCAAACCACGTTTCCAGGATTGCGGGGGTGTTTTCCGCAAGCCAGCTAATGGTCAAAGGGCGTCCGTTCATCAATACGACCACCACCGGCTTACCTGACGCCTGAATGGCTTTTACCAGGTCCAGCTGGCGGCCAGGCACATCAAGCGAGCTGCGTGAAGCCGCCTCACCGCTCATCTCGGCTGATTCGCCAATGGCGATGATCGCAACATCTGACTCGCTGGCCGCGCCGATTGCGTCTTCAAGACCGACCGCCTCGGGACAGTTAACGTCACAGCCTTTCACATAATTGATCTTCGTTTGAGGTAACTTGGCTTTGAGGCCCTGTAGCAACGTGACGGCATCTTCCGACCTGCCGTCGCCGGTCCACGAGCCGATCATATCTTTTTGATTGTCGGCGAGTGGTCCAATCAAAGCAATTGATCGGATATTTTTTGCCAAAGGCAGCAGCTGCTTGTCATTCTTCAATAACACCATGGAACGTGCAGCAAGGGCCCGCGCGGCTGCTACATTGCCAT
>Ga0070697_100000367_pt1 | contig 35279 bp, 36 predicted proteins | sample KBSK1501metaG_FD_65475 | JGI IMG/M metagenome (GOLD analysis project Ga0070697, IMG submission 65475) | Corn, switchgrass and miscanthus rhizosphere microbial communities from Kellogg Biological Station, Michigan, USA - KBS K1-50-1 metaG | ecosystem: Host-associated > Plants > Roots >...
GTCATCTCCGCCCACCGCGCCTACATCGAGTTGCACCAGAAACTCGAATCTCTGGGCGCCGACCTCCGCAAGGTTGACGCCATGTGGCGCAGAGCCGAGGAAAGTCTCGCCGCTGAAACTTCTGATCGTGCTGCGAGCGCCGCGGAGAAGTCCGATCTCGCTCCTGCCCTTCGCGTCCTCGAAGCGGCCGAAGCCGCCTACTCGTGGTACGGGCGAGCGATCCGGGCCGCAGGAATGCCTCCCCCCGAAGTTCGCGCCCTCGCCGAACCTCTCGACGCTGCTCTGGCCGATGCTCAACGCAGGGTTGCCCTGTTGCGCCGCAAGATCGACTCGACAGCCACGGGTCTCAAGGCCGGGGAGAATCTTCCCGCTCCCCACGCGCGGCTGCTCCATCAGGCCGAACGCGAGCTAATCAACGTCGCGGCAGACCAAGCAGCAAACCTCGCTCGCGAAGTCGTGTCGATCCTTTCAAGCGATCCGGAGTTGTTCGCGGATAATCCGGACAGAGTCCCGGCAGAAGTCGAAAGCCTCATTCGGCAGGCATCAAGTCTCGACTTCCTGTCGTCTCCAGAACGCTGGCCTGCTCTGTCGGGTGGCGGGCAGCGAGCGGGACAAGTCTTCGCCGCGATTGTCCGCAAGCAGAATGTCCCGGCGGTCGAGCAGCTGCTCGCGCGCTTCTTAGGACGACCGGTCACGAAGTAGCCTGAGAACATCCCCGCAATGGATCGTTGAACACCCGAGAGCACGCATGCCCGTTGGCCTCACTTGCTGGCGGCTCCATGTGAATGAGCGGCGCGATTCAGTTATGAGGACCGCGGGGCTAGGCTCCCCCGGAGATCGCCTATGCCAGGTCGCGTAGGTGGCACGGGGGAGCCGCTTCCATGTTCTACCGCACCGGATCATGCGGAAGGCCGGCGAGTTGATCCCCCGACGAAGGCCATTCGCCGCAACTCGGGCTCGCCGGCATCACAAGGAGAAAGCATGTCATCGATCCAAACCGTTACGGTCTCTCGCGGTCCAGTCACCCTGACCCTCGTCATGCGCGATGTTGAGCCGCTGACGCCCGAGTCGCGCTTTTGGGCGGAGGAGATGCTCGATACCGTCCTCGATGCCAGCCCTACGATTCAGGGTCTGGTGAAGGCGACGCCCGATGTCGAACACTGACGGCGTCACGCGAGCCGGCTGCCTCGCATGTCCTCCGTGTCCATCGTGCGGCTCGGCTCAAGTCCATCAATCTGTTTTCGACCCGGAACGCTGCCCGAAGTGCAGCCCGGAGTCGCGAAAGGAAACTACCCCTGTGTCTAACTTTGTCCATCACATCGAAGGCTACGATGACGCCTCTCCCGAGGTCATCGCTCGCGCCAACGCTGAACTCGAACCTCGCGGCCTGACGATCAAACCAACAGTCAGCGGCTCGCTCGTCGTGTATCCCATCAACTCCGGTGGGGCCTCCGCGTCGGAGCCCGCCCAACCTGCCCGCAAGTTCCCTCGCGACTGGGACTCGTGGTTCGCGAGCCTGCCCCTGATCCAGCGCGCCCGCTCGTGGGCTAACGCTGCGGCGGCTCTCATCGGCGAAGGTCGCACTCGGGCGCTGGCGATGGCGCAGACCCTCCGTGAACGCCTCAAGACGGAGGAGCTACTGTCTGACCCTGTCGCGCCTGCCGAGGCCGAGACGCCGAGCGCCCAGGCCGCTTACATGGACGCCATCGCCCGGGGAGATTCGGAAGCCGCATCGGAAGCGACGCAGGAGATCGTCAGGCAGCGACGCTCCGCTGCCGGTGTCACTCGTCCGGAGATGCAGAAGTCGATCACCGTCGACTCGTTCGCGGGTCTGTCAGGCGATGCGGACCTGATGCTGCGCGGGAAGCCGTTCCAGACGAAAAAGTGCGTCGCGTGCGGGGAGAAGTTCACGACGAGGTCGGAGCGGCAGCGGTGCAACGACTGTGCGGGGAGCAAATAACGTGTCTGACAACGTGCTCTACCCCAACTTCGACCCCGAAGTCCTTACCTGCACCATGTGTAGTGACGTCATCACCGACGGAGGACATAAGCAGAAGCACGATCCCGAGTGCCAGTGCCCTGTCGAACACCCGGACGAGGAAATTCTTTGCGGCCTGTGCCACATGGCCGTCGAAGGGATCAATTCTCGTCGAGCCATCAATCGGATGAGGGGGAGCAAGTAACGATGAAAACGTCTATCGCTGACGCTGAAATCTCCGTCCGCTCCCTCGTGGATCGTGACCTCGCCGCGCTGCCTCAATCGTTCGGCGATCCGTCTGCCTATCGCCCTCGCCTCGTCGCCTTCTACGTGGATCAGCTCGCGCGGCAGATGGCAGGGGAAATCCTCGACGCTTCGATCCCTAGCGACGTTCAGGGCGCGCTGGCCGACGGGACGATTCAGACGCTGCGAGAACGTCTGTCGCGGGCGGTCAACGGGTGAGAGCGCGCAAAGGTTGGACCGCCAATCGGATTAGGGCAATTCGCTACTACGTCGCGCAGATTGACGCCTGTCTCGCTTCCGTCCGGGCTGACCTCGTGCTGTCCGGTGACGACTCCACCCTCGACGGCGGAGTAGGTTACACCTGGCCGGCAGCGCGAGGGATGCTCCTATCGGCGCCGGACAGACTGCGGGAGAAGCGCGCGGAAGATGAGCGCCACCGAGAACGAAAGCGCGGCCCCGGTCCCCGAGTGCCGAAGCACTGGTGCAGGTGATCAGGCGGCGCGCTTGGCCTTGCGGATGTAGCGATGGCGCTGCATGGGATCCTTTAGGAACCGTCTGACGTGGCGGATCCTACTGGCGAGTAGTTCACATACGGTCCTTCTTGTCCACAAGCTACCGTCAGGTGCCAAATCGAAGATCCACTTTTTCTTTCGTGACACCCAACGTTGGGACCACGCAGCGACAGGGCAGCCATCAGCGTGAGAATCCATTCCGGGAAGGTCATCTATCGCTGTACGGACAGAGACTAGAGCTGCCCGCTTCATGTCGCTTTTCTTTCCACCAGCGGCGCGGGCTTGGTCGATGATGTCCAACGCCTTGGCGACGAGCAGCAGATCCTTTTTCAGGCACTTGTCGATAGCACGCAGGTTCCAATCGCTCGGGACGGGATGGCGGTGAAAGCAAGTTTCACGATCAGGCCGACAATATGCGTGGGGATCGTCATGCACACCTTCGCCCAGTTCAGCCAACGTCAGCGGCCGTTTGGTCTTCATCGCACACCTCCTCTGCGCCCCAACATAATGCTCGCGCGGGTCAGGTGCCAGCCGGGGAACGGAAGCGGCAGGAGCGGCTATAGGGTGGTCGTGACCGCAACATGATGGCTTCTATGAAACCACCTGCAGACCTTCCAGCCGAGACCGGCGCCAATGAGAAGCGTCAACAAAGCAAGAACGATCACCGCCGAGGATCGAGGTCGAAACAGACCTCGCCACCTTTCGCGCACATGACCAACGAAGCCTTCGACACGCGAATTCAACGTCGCGATCCCCTCTTCGAGTCGCTGTGCCAGGACGTCGTGAGTCAACCCATCGCGAAGGATCGTGATCCTCGCGCCCTCCGGCGGCTCCACTCGCCCCCACGCCGCGATCCCGTTCGTGATGTTGACCGCATCGCGCGCTGCCGTGCGAAGCGCAGCAATGATGTTCGTCGTGTCGGAGTGCGTGTCGACTGCGTGATAGACGCTGATCGCCGCGTCAAATCTCGTCAGCCGTTCGCGTGCGGATTGGAGGGCAGCGACCATTTCTTCCCGTTGACTTTCCCAGATACGGCCGAGGAGAGCTTCGGCTCTCAGCAGGCCGGCGCAGCGCGCGATGGCGACAGCAAGGGCGGAGTGGGCCGCGATGACGGCCTTGAAGGAGTCGTGAACCACCTCGGCTTCGTAGCGGCTTCGCTGCCACCACACCGAAATCCATGCCGCTGTGGCCGCAGAGCCGAGGAGAGTTAGGACGATTGCGATCATGACCGGAACCGTGGGCCCTTCATATCAGTGTAGCGCGACCTTTAGAATACCTTTTTCATCCAATCACCGTCTGGTCCCTCCGGGGCTTCTCCATACGAAGCTAGCGGTTTTTGGCGCGCCTGTTCCAGCTCCTGCCGAAGCGCGGCATTCTCCTCGGCGAGCTTCGCGCAGTCATTATGCACAGTCGCCGCCGGGTGCTCGGACGACAACTTCGCCGCTTTTTCAAACCCCGCGCTCGTCAGGGTGAACATCTTCCCGGATGCGAACTGCACGAGGTTGCGTTCACAAAGCCGCTTGAAGGCGTCGAAATAGCGCGCGCTTGCGACGGCATCTTCCGGGTCTGCGAACGACGAATGAGCGGCCATCACGATGGGGTAGGTGCCCTGCTCGATTTCGAGGATGTGGAACTGGCCTTGATACTGTCCGGGCTTCTGGGCGTGCGCCAGGAGAGTGATTTCCTCTTCTGACAGGCGCATCGCCTTGAGCTTCGCGGCCGTGTTGATCGCTTTCTCGCAAAGCGTAACGAGGTCAAGGATGACGGACATCGCCACCTCCTTTGGTGAAAGTCACCCAAATTGTGTACCCGCCGGCTGGGCACCGGAGAGTGACCGCATGATACCTCTGGTTGGGGGATCTAGTCCAGATAGGCCCTATATCTCGTGGGTCCACAGGGGTTTACGCCCTTGACTTTTCTCCTCCGGAATGGAGCCTCTTCTCCGGAGGTGTGACATGACAAAGAAGACGCAGCATTGCTCGCGTTGTGACCGGAACCGGGTGCAGTCCGCATGGGCTCCTGCTGCTTGGGGCAAAACCGGGAAGTGGTGCCGTTCGTGCCGGCGGGAACACCGTCAGGCCAAGCGGGCGGGGCTGAAGTCGTCAACGAAGTTGAAGGAGGCGAAGTAACGTGTCCATCTACAAACGCGGCTCAACGTGGGTCGTGCAGATCGGCTCCCGGAAGCATCGTCGTCGTGTCGTCGTAGGTCCCAACAAGGCGGAGGCAAAGGCCGTCGAGGCTCACATGCTCGCCGAGATCCGCGCCGGCCGATTCCCCGAACTCCGAACCGTCAAACCGATCCTGTTCCGCAACCACGCGGCGGAGGTGTTGACCAAGCACTACTCGGCCAAGCGGTCCCACCATTGGGCGAAGTTGATCATCGAGAACCGGCTCGACCCGTCGTTCGGCTCCCTGTACCTCGGGGCGATCACGCCGGAGACCATCTCCTCCCACATGGCGCGACGTCGGGCGGAGGGCGTCTCGGGTGGGACTGTCCGCAACGAGTTGGCCGTCCTATCGCTCATCATGTCGCTGGCGGTCAAGTGGGAGCGGGTCGCGTCGAACCCTGTCTCCAAAGCCGACAAGCCGAAGCCCACCAAGGGCCGTCTGCGCTGGTTGACCCGGGACGAAGCCGACGCTCTCCTCTCCAACGCCGCGAAGCACATCAAAGCGGTCATCATCACGGCCCTGCAGACCGGCGGACGCCTGTCGGAGGTCATGGGCCTGCGGTGGGACGACATCGACTTCGACCGCGGCCTGTTGTTCTTCCGCCAGACCAACACCAAGAACGCCCGTCAGCGCGAGATCCCCATGACTCCTCTGCTGATCGCCACGTTGCGCTCCCTCCCTCGGTCGATCAACACTTCTGCCGTGTTCCATCGCCACGGGAAGCCCCTCGTGGACATCAAGGAGGCGTTCATGGGCGCCCGGGATCGCGCGGACCTGGGGAAGGACGTCACCTTCCACACCCTGCGCCACTCCTTCGCCTCGTGGTTCATGATGGCCGGCGGGGACATCTACCGTCTCCAGAAATACCTCGGCCACTCGACTGTGACCATGACCGAACGCTACGCCCATCTGTCGCCTACCTACCTGCGCGACGGCGTGGGGATGATGGGTCAGGCGCCGGCCTCGACTGCGGCTGATGGATCGGGTAGTCGTGTGCCCACAGATGTGCCCACATCTGCGGCGCGCGGAGGATCGGGATCGCGTAACTGATTGATAATGTGCTGCGCCGGGGTGGCGGAAACGGTAGACGCAAGGGACTTAAAATCCCTTGGCCCTCTGGGCCATCTGGGTTCGACTCCCAGCCCCGGCACCATGTCTCAACACAACATCAGAGAGCTCGCAGGACTCCGGCTCAAAAGGAATTGTCTTGGGCGTATTGCCTCCCAGGGGTGCTGAATAGCAGGTGTAGGTTCACGACATGTCGTAGTTGGAGCGGAAGACGACATGTGCCTCCTGAGCAACGAGGCCTGAGTCCGACGGGACTCTTGTCCGGGCTGCGGGGATGGTCTATGATTCCCCCTGCGCTCGAGCCCCGGATTTGAGCGCGCCTAGGATGGCGAAGGCTCTCGCTTGGTCTAGTGAGGAGATGGTCGAATTGGCCCCTTCGCCCGGAGTCGAGCCCGTAAGAGCAGCGTGGCCCCCGGCTAACCTCCGCATTGCGAAGGCATGACCATCTTTTGTCTCGTGGCAGACGAGTCCGTTCCCTTACTGACAGTGACCGTCCGCAGGTGCGTCATCGCTGGCGGCATAGCTATCCTCGCAAGCCCGCTTGCGCGTGCTCCACTGCAGCGATGCCAGATCGCTCCCGGAGGCAGACCAGTTGCCAGCCCCTGAATCATTGACCACGTCTTTCCCGAGATTGGATACCCGGGTTTTCTACTACAGCCGCACGGGTCTGAACACCGTTGTCTGTCAGCTACGTTTCGACCCGATTCTCAGAATCGGGCAGGAGATGCCAGTTGTCTTTCAAGATCGCGTGAGGTCCATGTTCCCTAAGTGGTCACGCGAGCAGTCAATTGGTCTGCAATTCGTCATATCTGGCATTCCAGCAACACCGAGTGCCCCGCCTGCTGCTCTCCAGACCTCTCCCCTCGTCTGGCGCTTCAAGACGGAAGACGATGCGTGGACGGGGGGGCTCTCGGTTGACTACCTATCCCTTGAGACAAGCAAGTACTCCCACTTTGCTGATTTCGAGTCCCACTTTAATGTTCTCCGTGATGCGCTACAGGCGGTCTATGAAATCCAGACCTATGTTCGAGTTGGTCTCCGATACATCAATCTGATCAGCTCCAGTGAATATCAAGGTGGGTTACTTTCACTCTTCAGTCCGGCACTTCTTGGGCCATTGGCCGATCCTGTGCTTGGATCCTCAGTCAGGGATTGCAAGCAAGCGCTTGTATTGGCCGACGAAGATTGGACGATTACTGTTCAACATGGCCTAGAGAGCCGCGATTATCGGCTCGACCTAGACCACGCCACAGAAGGCAAGATCGTCGCTTCCAGTGTGCCCGAGCGACTCCGCGCCTTCAACTTACGACTGTATCAAGTTTTTCGATGGGCGATCTCAGATTCCCTGCATGAGCAGATGGGGCCAACTCCACGTGAATGATCTCCTTCCCGTAGCGGTAACTGGAACCCTCTCTTCGTCCGACCCGACCACTGCCAAGCGGGTATTCGAATTCGGTCACTCGGATCAAGCACGCTTCAGAGATGCAGTGCTAGAAGTTACTTGGGAAGGCCGTGTTCGGCTTAGCCATCCGGGCACATGGACTCTCGAAGAACGCAGAGAGGCGATGTCAGAGATGGCAGCCAGCCTCGCCAAGGTCTACTGCATTCTATTGGTTCAAAGCCTCCCAGAACCGGTCGTTAGCGCCATGCTGCCGCAGCTGCAGGAGGTCGCCGAGCATGAGCTGCGGATGTGGCATGTGGGCCAGCGAATCGAAGGTCCCGACATCGTAGAGAGGCGAGTCTTCCTTCCGATCAGAAAGTGAGTGCCCGGTACAAGGCGCCGACCCCCGGTGTTATTGAACAGACTGGGATTCTCCAGAATGTGGAGATCCCAGAAGTTCACCTTAGCGAGACGGGGAGCGCGGAGGTACTTCTCGCAAACTATCCCTGGGTAGTGGTACTCACTCAGGAGTGCGATCTTCAGCTCGATCGATTCGCGAGGCTCGGTCTCCCTCAGGTCGACGGGAAGCCGCCTGTTGCTAAGGATAAGAAGCTACGCGGAATCCTACTCTGCCCTGCATTCCTGGAGGAGAACGTCCTCCTTGGAACCTACGTCGAGGGCGGTTCCAAGGCAGATAATACGACACGGAAGATGATGCTATCAAATAGACACGAACGATTTCATCTTTTGCCTGCGGAAGTTCCGACCATGCAGTCGCCGCTGGTGCTTGACTTTAAACTTATCACGAGCGCCCACCCCGAATTCTTACTCTCACTAGTTCGAGACCATCCGGAGAAGGTGGTCGCGGTAATATGCCCACCGTTTCGCGACCGGCTGATGCAGAGGTTCCTCAACTACTTCGGGCGCATCGCGGAACCTGGCGAGGGCTGACAACACACGCACAAACTAGCGCTCCGCGAGAGAACTTCGGAATACGCCACGCGGAGGCAGGGTGGTTCGTCAAGACGGACGCGAGATCCCGGCCCGCCAAACCCAAGACTGGAGACGAAATGCAAACCACCATCCCTGCTCGAATTGGAAAGGAGATCACGGCGATTCGGAACTCCTTCCGATTCCTCGATCGCTCCTTCCGGAGGCTTGTGCCGCTCCTGAAAGTGGCAGTGAAGAATGGAGCCGCGGATGAGCAGCCGCATCATCGCACCCGCGTCTCCGCCAAGGCCCGCGCCTCCCTGATCCTCCAGGGCCGCTACATGGGCTACATGCGCCAGCTCAAGCCGAAGCAGAAGGCGCAGGTCAGGAAGATCAAGGAGTCGCATGGCGTGCGGGCGGCAATAGCGAGGGCGCGGGAGCTGACGAGATAGAAGGGTAGGAGTGATCGATGCCAAAGGTCCCTGTTTCCTTTGAGACCCCGACCAGTGAGCTCCGAAAGGATGGTGTGGTTGTCGGGCGTACTGACCAGATCTATCCAATCACGGGCAAGACGGTCACCTTCGACGATGTTCTGGTTGTTGGCGACCTGTCGGGTGTATTGGATTACAACGGCAAGCAGGTGCGAGTCGTTCGCGTCGAAAGCATGATCGGCTTGGAGATTGGAGACGCAGGCGCACGCGGACCAGTGTGGAAGAAGGTTGAGTGCGAGGTTCTGGACAAGGGCAGATGAAAGCTGCGACCGCTTCCAAGACGCAGCAGTGGTTTTATTCGCTGTCGCAGGGCCTGCTTGCGAGCTTCAGGGGTTCGGCTGCAATCGAGCATAGGGTCACGAAGGGAGAGAGTCGAGAGGGTCAAATTCTCGATGTGTTGCAGGGATTGCTCCCAACCAGGCTGGTCCTGAAATCAAAAGTGGCTATCATCGATTCCGCTGATACAGAGTCTCCCAGCTTCGATGCCGTGCTCTTCGATCGCTCGTTCTCTCCGCTGCTCTTCGTGCAAAACCGAACGTCGGTGGCGATGATCGAAAGCGTGGTCGCCGCTATCGAGATAAAGAGCAACTTGGGGACGGGAGATCTTGAAGATGTGTTCGCGAAGGCCCGTAAGCTCACGCAGATGAAGAGGGTGGCCATGGGTGTAGCGCCCCCAGCGCCGCGCGTAACGGCATTTGCATATGAGTGCCCGAACTTGAATTTGTCATTCTATGACTTCTCGGTGAAGTTCAAGGCTGCGCCGTTGGAATCGCCGAATCTGATCTGCGTCCTGGGCAAGGGCTTGTTCACAACAGCTGATTCGGAGGTGCGACCCCTGTCTCCTGTCGATGTGCCTGAGGCAGGACAATCGCCGATACTGTTTGGAACTGGCATGGATAGCCTGTTTCTGTACCTGTACTTCCTAAGTCGGTGGATGGCTGCGCGAACAGGAATGGCAGACATACTGAGGAAGTACGGCGGAACCCTTTTCGCTAACCCCGAAGCATTTTATTTCGATCAAGACTTTCTGACGACTGTTCTCTCTGACAATCGTGCAAGAGACCTCGCGAGAACTGCATTTGAAGGTAGCGGAGCTTCCGACATCAGGCTGCCCTATCAGAAAGCTCGGACGGCTATGGGATTGACGGAATAGGGATGCTGGCGAGGATCGATCGCTCTCCCAGCACGGAAGACTCCGAAGGTGCTCCGACATCTCCTGGTCGCTCGGATGCGAGTACACGCGTCGTAAGCGGTGACACGCGAGTCGAAAGCTGTCGCGCTGGTGATAAGGACGGATCGAGGATGGAGCCGAGGGAGGAAGCGAACTGGGCCCAGGGTGTCTCTGAGAGGTATTCAACTGACGCCCGGGCCTACAGGGATCTCTGGGCGCCTCTGCTGCTCCCTCACGGCCAGGAGCTTCTCGATTCTTTGCCGCTGTCTTCAGCCTCGCGGGTACTCGACGTCGGATCGGGTTGCGGAACACTCCTCGCCAGCATCCGTCACCGCGCTCCCTCATCCCGCGTGGTGGCGATCGATCGGGCTCCAGGGATGCTCGCCCTCGCGCCCGTCGAGGTTCCCCGAGCGGTGATGGACGCAGCCCGCCTCGGACTTGCAGTCGCTTCGATCGATGTCGCCGTCCTGGCGTTCGTCCTGTTCCACACCGCCGATCCTCAGGAAGTGCTCATCGAGGTCCGGCGAGTTCTTCGGTCGGGAGGTGCGATCGGCACCACGACCTGGGACGGCGACCCGCGGTTTCCAGCGCAGTGGGCCTGGATCGAGGAGCTGGAGGCCCATGGCGCGGCGCCGGTCGCCCCTGCGATGATGTCGAACCATGAGCCAGTGAACAGCCCGGCGCGCATGCGAAACCTCCTGGAGCGAGCCGGCTTTGGGTCGGTTCGGACCTGGACGCATCGCTTCGGGCATGCCTACACGCTAGACGAGTTCATGACGGTGCGAACCAGGCTTGGATGGAGCAAGCGCCGGGTCGAGTCCCTACCGGCTGATGCGCGCCGAGCGTTTCTCCGAAGCGCGCGCTCGCGCCTGGAGAAGATGAGCCCGCGTGATTTTCTGGACGATGCGGAGATCATCTTCGCGACCGCCGTTGCCTGCTGAATCCGAAAACGAGGATTCACGCGCCGTGAGAACCGCGATGCCGGCTCAGCACGACAGCCGGCGCACGCTCGCCCACAGTTCCTGGTCGCTGGGGTGTGTGTAGATGGTGGTCGTCAGCGGGCTCACATGCCTCGCAAACCTCTGCGCCAGGTACAGGTCCCTCGAGGCCCGGTAGACGTTCGTGACCGCCGTGTGCTTGAGCGCGTGGAAGGGGTACAAGCGATCGAATCCGGCCTTCACCTGCCAGGTGCGGAAGGCGAACTGGACGCGTCGGGGTGAGATGCGGGTCCGGCTCTGCGAACAGAGGAGAGGATCTTCCGGCCGCAGCCCCTCGCGCCTAGTGGCCTTGTGGCGCCAGAACTTCCGGAACTTGGCCAGGAGGGCATCCGGCAGGAACACGTCGCCGGCACGGCCGTTCTTGGCGATCTCGGGGCGCAGACGGACCCGGTTCTTCTGCCTGCACTCCGGCGTGTAGACATCGCCGACGTTCAAACCTACAATCTCGGCCAGCCGTAGCCCGGTTCCGAGAGCCAGGGAGTAGATGATGTGGTCCCGGAGATTGCGGCGCGTGGCGCGAAGAATCGCCTCCTGTTCAGCCTGGGTCAGGGTTGGTGGACTGAGGTGGGGCATGGGTCCGGCCTCCCGCCACCAATTCATGCTTGGGTGGGGCGGGAAGTCAAGGAGGATCACATATGAAGATGATGGGGATGGCACTCGTCGCGCTTGGCCTCGCCGCCGCCTCCACCGGCGCGGGAACGAAGCAGCTAGGCGTGGGCGATATCGCGCCGGCGTTCACCCTTCCCGGCTCGGACGGGAAGACCCACAGGCTCGCCGACTTCAAAGGGAAAGAGGCGGTCGTCCTTGCCTGGTTTCCGAAGGCGTTCACCGATGGTTGAACGGCCGAATGCGCGTCGCTCCGTGCGAGCGGCGAAAAGATCCGAGCGTTCGACATCGCCTACTTCGCAGCAAGCATCGACGATGCCGAGACCAATCGTAAATTCGCCGAGTCGCTCCGCCTGGACTACCCGATCCTGAGCGACCCGGGCAAGGAGACCGCCCGCGCCTACGGCGTCCTGCAGGGTGGCTATGCCGCTCGTCACACCTTCTATATCGGTCTGGATGGCCGCATCCTGCATATCGACCGCGGGGTGAACCCCTCGACGGCGGGCGGTGACGTCGCAAAGCGACTGGAGGAGCTCAAGATCGCCAAGCGGCAGCTCTGACTAGGCCTGTCCCTATTCCTGTGGGTTTCCGTGCGATAGCCGAACCAGATCTTTCCGTCCAAATCCACTTTCAGGACGTGAATGCTTGGCTCTCGACCGACCTCCCCGCCTGGGCCACTCGCACCCGCTTCCAGGCCAGGCTCGTCTGTCTTCTCTCCCGAAATTCGTCCTTCATTTAAGAGATAAATCGGTGGAGTAATTGCCTGGGGCCGGGCTCCCGACACCTCACCGACTGTCAACCAGAGCGTGCCCGAGTTCGAGGAGATTGGGCACTGGTCAGTCAACCTTGACCAGTGCCGGAGATTGTCGCCTGTGGAGCCAGACCTCTGGGTGGGCGTATACTCCGCGCTATCGCGAGAGAGAGGACGAGGATGTCGAGCGACCATCGACGCGGGGCGGACGGAAGCGACGATCACCCGCACGAGCCGTCCAAGCACGGCGGACCGGCCGGCGGCTGGAGCCGGTGGGGCGGCCACGGCGGAGCCGGCGGCGGCTGGGGCGCGAACCTCCCGACTGCCCGCATCGTCGAAGTCTTGGCGCTGGCGTTCGTCGCGATCATCGCCCTGTTCGCCTTCTTCGGCTCCTGGTTCCAGGTCGAGCCCGACGAGGTCGGCGTGGTGCAGCGCTTCGGCGCCTTCGCGCGCACCACCGAGCCCGGGCTGCACATGAAGTGGCCGCTGCTCATCGAGACGGTCACCAAGGTCCCGGTGCAGCGCCAGCTCAAGATGGAGTTCGGCTTCCGTACCGTGCGCGCCGGCATCCAATCGGAGTTCGCCTCGCCCACAGCGCAGACGCGGGCCGAGTCGCGCATGCTCACCGGCGACCTCAACGTGGCCGAGGTCGAGTGGATCGTGCAGTACCGCATCCGCGACCCGCGCAAGTACCTGTTCGACGTGCGCGACGTGCCGGGCACCTTCCGCGACATGTCCGAGGCCTCGATGCGCCAGGTGGTCGGTGACCACAGCGTCGACGAGGTGGTCACCATCGGCCGCGAGAACGTGGCGCACGAGGCGAAGGAGGAGCTGCAGCGCCTGTGCAATCTGTACGGCATCGGCATCGAGGTGCAACAGCTCGTCCTGCAGGACGTCAACCCGCCCGACCCGGTCAAGCCGGCATTCAACGAGGTCAACCAGGCGATCCAGGAGAAGGAGCGCGCCATCAACGACGCCTGGGCCGAGTACAACCGCACCGTGCCGCTGGCGAAGGGGCAGGCCGAGCAGGCGGTCCGCGCCGCCGAGGGGTACGCCACCGAGCGCGTCAACAACGCCGAAGGGGACGCGTCGCGGTTCGAGGCGGTGCTCGCCGAGTACGCGCGCGCCCCGCAGGTGACGCGGCGCCGCCTCTACCTCGAGGCGATGGCCGACATCCTCCCGAAGGCCGGGCGCCGCATCATTATCGATGACAAGGCGAAGGGGATCCTGCCGCTGCTGCAACTGGGGGCGGGCGGCGGCACGGCGGAGGCCAAGCCATGAAATGGGGCCTGACGGCCGCCTGGGTTGTCCTGCTGGTGATCGTCGCGTTCTCGTCGTTCTACACCGTCTCTGAGACCGAGCAGGTGCTGATCACCCAGTTCGGGAAGCCGGTCAGCGGCGTCATCGGCACGCCCGGGCTGCACGTGAAGACCCCGTTCGTCCAAGTCGTGCACCGCTTCGACAAGCGCTGGCTCGAGTACGACGGCGACCCGAACGAGATTCCGACCAAGGACAAGAAATACATCTGGGTCGACACCTACGCCCGCTGGCGCATCTCCGACCCGCTGCGGTTCTACCAGGCCGTCGGCGACGAGATCGGCGGCCAGAGCCGTCTCGACGACATCGTCGACGGCCAGACCCGAAATGCCATCGCCTCGTTCGACCTGATCGAAGCCGTGCGCTCCACCAACCGCCCGTTCGAGATCACCGGCGAGCTGGCCGGCATCGGTTCCGAAGAGGCCGCCGGCAAGATCGAACACGGCCGCCCCGAGATCGAGAAAATCGTCCTGACAAAAGCCGCCGCCATCACTCCCCAGTTCGGCATCGAGCTCGTCGACGTGCGCATCAAGCGCCTCAACTACATCGAGAGCGTGCAGGCGAAGGTCTTCGACCGCATGACCTCCGAGCGCAAACGTATAGCCGAGCGCAGCCGCTCCGAAGGCCAGGGCCGCGCCGCCGAGATCCTCGGCCAGAAGGAGCGCGACGTGAAAGCCGCCAGCTCCGCCGGCTACAGGTCGGCCCAGGAGATCAAAGGCAAGGCCGACGCCCAGGCCGCCGCCATCTATGCCCGCGCCTACGGCCGGGACCCCGGCTTCTACGAGTTCGTCAAGTCGCTCGAGACTCTGAGCGCCGCCACCGACAAGGACACCTGGCTCGTGCTGTCGACGGACGCGGAAGTGATGAAGGCACTGAAGGCAGCGGGGGGGCGGTGATGAGTCCTGTCCGAGCCGGCGGGGTCTCTCGCGGCCTCTCGCCAGGTCCTCGCCGGTAGTCGGAACCCGTCCACAGTTCTGGACACCATCATCTTTAATGCGACTCGGGCCCCCGGCACCCTGATCACGTGTGACCCAGGTTGACGTGACAGGTCGACGATCGATCAAAGCAATCCTCCAGTGTGTTCTACCTCTTGACCGGGACCCACAATGAGGTCGAAGGCACCTTGGGGACGAACAGCGCCGGAGTGACCAGGCCGAACACGAATCCCTGTCCGTAGGAGTTGACTGCGCCTTCAGCGCCGATCCTCAGGAATCCGTGATCGTCCTGTCACGGCGGTCACGAATGTCTACGGGGCCTCGAGGGACCTGTTCCTGGCACAGAGGTTCGCGAGGCACATGTCACCCTTGACGACCACGGTCTACACGCATCCGAGCGACCAGGAGATGTGGGAGAAGGTCCGTAGTTTGTCCTGCTAGACGATCACTGCGCCTCTTCGATCCAGACCTCGGCACCCCCGGTCTCGTCGTACCTCAATCGCACGCGGCAAGGCCGGCAGCACACTTGGCAGTCTTCCACGTACTCCTGATTCCTACCGCCCCCAGGATCAAGACCTATCACAATCTTTTCGCCGCAGTAGGGACAAGTCACCTCAGCTTCGGTGTCGAGCACGACGTCGTCTGCCCGGGCATCAGAGCCGATATGACCGGTCTCCTCGTCGTCATCGTTGTCGCTGAACATGGCAGATACTTTACCATCCGCTCACGACGACGGTGTACACGCACCCGAGCGATCAGGGGGTGTGGGAGAGAACGCGCGGGGTGCAGTGCTAGAGTACGCCGCAGGGCCCGTCAGTTCAGAATCGGAAGCGGCCGGCCGTCCCGCGAAGTGGAGTGCGGCGGGAAGCGATGTTCATTTTCCTATGCGGTCCTCTAAGCTTGAGGAGACTCCCATGAGCGAGCACGTCACCGTCACTCCCGCCGAAGCCGCCGATCGCCTTGCGATCCGGGAGCTGATCGAGGCTTACGCCCATTGCGCCGATCGACGCGACGCGAAGGGCCAAATGTCGCTCTTCACCAAGGACACCCACTTCGTGGTGTACATGAACGCCAAGGATCAGAAGCCCTCCCAGGAGCTGCGCTCGCGCGAGGCGCTCGCCCCCGTCTTCGCAGCATTGAACCAGTACGACGCGACGACCCACTTTATCGGACAGAGCACGATTACCTCGCTGACGAGCGATCGAGCCACCGGAGAGGCCTATTGCCTCGCGCATCACGTCTCGGTCGACGGGGCCAAGCGACGCTTGATGGTCGCCTCGCTCCGCTACCTCGACACCTTCGTGAAAATCGATGGAGCGTGGCTCTTTGGGGAGCGCCTTCTGTACGTCGATTGGCTGGACGAGCGCGCACTCTGATGAAGGCGAGCCGACCAGCGGCTCGCCATTGACATCCGGCCTATGAGTGGGTCCCGGGGAGGAGATTCAGCTTGACAGGCGGGTACCCCTGTCGTACCTAGTTCGCAAACCTGCGTTACTGTCCGGCGCAAGGGGGGGGACCCGGCACAGTGGGTCTAGGCTCCGAAATCATCTCTGGAACGCTGTCCATGCCTTCTCGCTCCGGCGGAGGCACTGGCCAGGAAGGCGGCCCTGCGTAGACCCGCGTGCATGAGGAGTTTTCCATGAAGAGAATGATCCGTTATCTGTCAGTGTTGTCGATGGCGGTGATCGTGCTCTTGAGCCAATTTCAGAGCGGCGGAGCGCCGAATGCGGGTCGGATGCGCATCGTCGACCACGGCAAGCTACCGCTGAGCTTTGAGGCTCTCTCATTCCGATCGACCGCCGGCCTTTCCGTCTTATGATCCGCCTCACCTGCTGGAGCGGACATGGATGAGGAAGACCATCGCAATTCGGACGCCGGAGGTCGGTACGCCGGGCTGTGGACGCTGGATCCGGACATCCTCTATCTCAATCACGGTTCGTTCGGGGCGTGTCCGAGACCGGTCCTCGAGTTCCAGACAGAGCTGAGAGCGCGCCTCGAAAGAGAGCCGGTCGACTTTCTCGACCGCGGACTCGGCGGGCTGCTCGCCGACGCGCGCCAGGCGCTCGGCCGGTTCGTCGGTGCGGACCCGGAGGGGCTGGCCTTCGTCCCGAACGCGACGACGGCGGTCAACGCGGCGTTGCGGTCCTGGGACCTGAAGCCGGGCGATGAGGTCCTGACGACCGATCACGCCTACCAGGCCTGCCGCAAGGCGCTCGAGTTCGTGGCGGCCCGCCGCGGCGCCGTTGTCCGGATCGCGCGGGTGCCGTTTCCGATCGCGGGCCCCGGTGATGTCGTGGAGGTCGTCCTCGCAGACGTCACGCCGCGCACCCGCCTGGCGCTCGTCGATCACCTGACCAGCCCGACGGCGCTGGTGCTTCCCGTGGCGGAGATCGTCGCGACGTTGCGGGAGCGCGGCGTCGAATGCATCGTCGACGGGGCGCACGCCCTCGGCATGGTGCCGCTCGAGCTCGATCGTCTGGGCGCCGCCTGCTATACGGCGAACGCCCACAAGTGGCTGTGCGCGCCGAAGGGGTCGGCCTTCCTGCACGTGCGCCACGATCTGAGGAATCGCATCCGCCCGCTGGTCGTCAGCCACGGCTACGACCCCGGCTCGCCGGCGGTGCGCTTCCGGGAGGAGTGGGACTGGACCGGGACCGACGACCCGACACCATATCTTTCGATCCCGGAATGTCTGCGCGTGCTCGGCGGACTCCTGCCCGGCGGCTGGCCGGCGCTGATGGAGCGGAACCACACTCTCGCTCTTCGGGGCAGGGGCATCCTCGGCGAGGCGCTGGGGGTCGCCCCGCCCTGTCCGGATGGAATGATCGGCTCGATCGCGTCATTGCCTCTTCCCGCCGCCCGTCCCGGCTCGCCGGTCGCTCGACTTTCCAGTCCCGACCTGTCCGCCTGGATGCGGGAGCGCGGCATCGAGTCCTGCTTCTTCCCCTGGCCCTGCGCGGGCGGAAAGCTCGTGCGCCTGTCGGCCCAGATCTACAACCACGAGGGACAGTACCGGGCGCTGGCGAAACTCCTCCTCGAGGCGCTCCGTGGCGGCTGACGGGACTCCGGAGGGGTTGCAGCCCAGCCTGTCGGTGTTCGACACGGCCATGGTCGTCGTGAGTCTGGTCGTCGGCATCGGCATCTTCCGGACGCCCGCACTGGTCGCGGGCGCCGTTCGCGGCACCGGGCCGTTTCTTCTTGCCTGGGGGATCGGCGCCGCCGTCGCCGTCGTCGGCGGCCTGGTGTTCGCGGAGATCGGCTCCAGGTTTCCCCGCGCCGGCGGCTTCTACAAGGTCGTCGCGTATTGCTTCCACCCGCTGCCGGCGTTCCTTCTGAACTGGGCGCAGGTGCTCATGCAGGGAGCGGGCGCCGCCGGCGTCGCGGTGGTCGGCTCGGAGTACCTCCTGCGCGCCCTGGGTTATGGCACCGCCGGGGGAGTCCCGCCGGCGTGGGTCGCCGCCCTCATGCTCGGCGTCCTCCTCGGACTCAACGGCCTTGGGGTTCGGACGGGCGCAAGAACCCAGAACCTGCTGTCGCTCTCCAAGATCATTCTGATCTTCGGGCTCGCGGCACTCGGTCTCCTCCTCGCGCCGACCGCAAAAAGCCTGATCCCCGTGAGCACGGCAGGCAAGGATGCTGCGGCGGGACCGGGTCTCGGCGGATGGCTCACGGCCCTGACGGCGGTGTTCTACGCCTACGGCGGTTGCCAGAACACCATGAACCTCGCGGGGGACGTGCGGGACGCCCGACTCAAGCTGCCGCGCGCCGTCCTTCTCGGTGTGGGGATCGTGGCGGCGCTCTATCTTTCGATCAACGCTGCGTATGTCCGGGCGCTCGGCACCGAAGCGGTGGCCGCATCGCCACTCGTCGCCGCCGACCTGGCGCGCCGCGCCGTCGGAAGGAGCGGCGAGAACCTCGTGTCTCTCGCCATCTTCCTGTCGGCGGCCGGCTTCGTGAACGCGACGATCCTGCACGTCCCGCGGACCTATCTGGCGATGGCGGAGGACCGGCTCCTGCCCTCCGTTCTCGCCCGCCTGGACCCGCGCACCCGTGCGCAGGGGGCGGGCCTCCTGTTCTTCGCCGCCACGGCGTTCACGCCGCTTCTGTTCCTCGGCTCGTTCGAGAATCTTCTGGGCTACGTCATGTTCACCGACGCGCTGTCGCTCGCGCTCGTGGCCTCCTGCCTGTTCCGGCTGCGTCGCCGCGGCGAGGGGGATCGGGCGGGGTCGGCCTGGCGCATGCCCGGCTACCCCTGGCTGCCGGCCGCGTTCGTGCTGGTCACGCTCGGCGTCGCTGCGACGGTGCTCGTCGGGCAGACGCCGATCGCACTGGCGGGATGCGCCGTCATCCTCCTCGGGATCCCTCTCTACGTCATCATGCGACGGAGCTTGACGGATCGAGGCACCACGCGATGTTGACGGGAACATGCGACCCGAACGTAAGATGCCAAGTTGAATCGCGTCGGCCCCGAAGGCTTGTGCGGCGGATGGGGCTGCTTCTCGCCGCTTGCACGACCCTCGTCTTCGCGGAGAAGGTGCCACCCGCCACGCGTGTCTGGTCCGTCGGACCTCTGACGAACAGCGAATCCGTGATGAGCCTTGCCGTCGGTTCGGGAGGAGCGACGGTCTCGGGCCCGCATCTGGGTTCTCAGACCGGTTCCGTCTTCAACGCGACCCGCAGCGTCGTCTTCGCGGGCGGGCATGAGAAAAGCCCAGGGCGGGCGAGGAATGGAAGATGTGTATCAGCTCTTGTCCCTCGACGCCGGCACGGGCCGGGTCGAGAGCAGTCGCGAGATGACGGTCATGGGGTCGCTTCTGGTCTTCGCGACAGACGACAACCATGTCATCGTCTCCGGCCGTAATGTAGTGAGGCTCACGCCGGACCTCAAGGAAGACGGCGCCTTCGATTATCACGCGACCGGCCACAAGTGGGGACGGCTGGATCACATCTCACCCGATGGCTCCACTCTGGGAAACGTGCTCTTCGGATCCGATGGAGCGGATAGGTGAGGTACCTTATGGCGCCACGCTAATTGCAACATTTCACTCTCATCCGACTGGTACGTTTTCAATTGATGTACTGGAAAGATTCAGCACCTCTGATGTGCTGACCGCGAATGATGAGGGAGCCTCTGGCAATCATCCAGGATACTTGGGCGATTACCTCGCCACGCCTTCAGGCTCCGTCTACTTCTATCGAGCGAATTCTTTGAGTTCTGAAAACGTGTCAGCAGATGCGATCCACAACGCGCAACAATATGTGGGGAGGGCAATACCCTGATGACCAGTGTACGAATCAAGGTCGCTATTGGGATTGCGATCCTAGTGTTGGGTCTCCAGGTATTCGGTGCAAATCCGGAAAAGACACAAGGAGCGGGTAAAACTGTTCTGTACGGCAAGTCAGAAATGTTCGCCGCATTTCTTGTGGCTTATGAGGCGCATCAAGCGTGCTGGAAGACGCAGGGAATCAACTTGACTCCCCAAGAATTGGTCGTCCGCCATTACGCAATACATTGCATGTACGATGGAGCGAATCACATTAGGGTGTTATTCCTTCCAGAATCGTTCGAGGTACGAGGTGGTGGAATTGCATATGTTGTTGATAGAAAGACCATGAAAGTTATCGAACGAGTGGCTGAGCCTTAAATCGGTCCGCCGTATCTCCGCACTCGCCAAGCTGGATTTCCAGCGGCGGCAGCTGTCCTTGCGGAGCTCTGCGGTCCATGCAGCCGGAGTCGCCAAGGGGCTTGGCGCGGGCCGGGAGAAGGAGGGTAATCGCGTTTGTGGGATGATGCGGGCAGATCAGGCTGCCTCCTTCCAGGCCCGGCACCAGTCTTTCAGCTACTCGTTGGAGATGTCTAGGCCACACGAAGCACGATCTTGCCGTGTGACCTGCGTCTTGCCGCTCCCGGCCCTCCGGGCGACATCCCATGAACCCTTGGGAGGTTCCCGGCGACATCCTTCCAGGCCTGGGCCGCATCCTTGAGCGCGTACACGGTCGCGACGTCTGGTCGTATCGTCCCCTCTTCCAGCAGTCGCGCGATTCTGCCGAGCCCGTCCCCTGATGGCGCGAGCCTCATCATCGCGCCCGACACACGGCGCCTCGCGGTCTCTTCCTGCGATACGGGCTGGGTGGCGGCGACGAGATGGCCGCCTTCCTTCAGGACAAGGAACGACCGCGTCTGTGTATCGCCACCGATCAAGTCGAAGACCACATCGACCTTCTCTCGCAGGACCTTCTCGAACTGCGCCTCTCGATAATCGATCACCCGGCTGGCTCCGATGGAGTTGAGGTACGCCTTATCGTCGCCGCTTGCCGTGGCGATGACGGTGGCACCGGCATGCGATGCCAATTGCACCGCATAGGCGCCCACAGCGCCGGCGCCACCATGGATGAGGATCGTCTGTCCCTTTTCCAGGTGACCCTGGGTGAAAATCCCCTGCCACGCAGTTTGGGAGGCCACCGGCACCGATGCCGCCTCCTCGAAGGAGAGGGTGGATGGTTTCCTTGCGATGGCCGCCGGCTTGACAGCCGCATACTCCGCGTACGCGCCGCCCGTTCCGTTGGCACCGAACACGGCATCACCTGGCGCCCAAGCCGTAACGTCACTGCCGACCTGCTCGACGACTCCTGACCACTCATGACCGGGTATCCACGGCAGGTCGATCGGGAGAACCTGTCTTGCCGTTCCGGAGGCCTTGACAAGATCCACATGATTGACCGCGGTACTCTTGATCTTCACCAGGATCTCGTCTCGCGCGTAAGTCGGCGTCGGTACATCGTCGAACACCAACGGCCCACCGTATTCCAACAATCTGACGGATTTCATGCGAGATCTCCTTGAGTCTGCCCAGTGGGCGGCGACCACGGAACCCGGTTGTGTGCGTTTCGGACCTCTCCTAAACTTATCAAGGGAGCTTGTCGAAAAAGAGATAAACGGTGGCGATCCGGCCGTCCCGGGCAATGATGAAATCAGTCCCTGCGTGAGCTGGCGCCTCGCCAGGCCGACCCTCTACCCATTGGATGCGCCCGCCATTGCCCACTTCCTCGGGTCGTGCAATTGGCTGATATCGAAAGTCAGGGTGAGTAGCCCTGATCACGCCCGCGACGCGATCGATCTCGCCGCGGCCACGGTAAACGCCCCCGCCGGGTTCGTAGAACACGCAATCCTCGGTGAAGATCTCGTCGATGGCTGCGCGACGACGCTTTGGGTCGTTCTCACCGAAAACGTCGTGGAGATTGCGGGTCAGCAATGTCGATATGCCCTGGGACATGGCTTGTCTCCTCTCAGCATCGAGTGCGCCTTTCGCGGCCTCGCAGGTCCCGGCGCCGACCGGGGATGCACGGTCAAAGAATGCCGAGCGGCTGATCTCGCCGGCCAGCAACGTTCCTAGCAGCAGCGCGACACTCACACCGTGTGACGTAAGGTCGACCATGGGTTCTTTGGTTTCAGGGCACATTGGGTCGCGCGTGGCGGCGTGTCCAGTCGGGGAGCTTCGTGAGAGCGCGGCCGAACTCGCGTTCCAGGCCGGCGATGTCGGCGCTGTAGCCGACGCGCTCGAACCATTGCAGCATCAACGCCATTTCCTTGCTGTACTGCCGGACCTGTTCGATTGGTGTCTGCGCGAACGCAATCGGCCGACCCAGCGCCTCCGTCAGGAGCCCCGTCGTCTCCTGCATCGTTCGTACGTCACCGGCGAGATCTATCTCGCGGCGGTTCAAGGCGGCGGCGTCGGTGAAGGCGCGCGCGCCGAACCATCCGATGTCGTCCACCGCAATCATCTGCAGCTTCGTGCCCGGCCCGAGCGCCCAGGCCAGCGTGGAGCCCTGGAGACTGAAGGGCGCCAGCAGGTTCTCCATGAAGAACACCGGACGCAGGATCACATGCGAGGGGAAGTGGAGGCCCCGCACGGTTTCCTCGATGCGCCACTTGTTGTCGAAGTGCGGGACGCCAGTCCGCAGGTGCGCTGATCCCACGGATGTGTAGACGTAGTGTTCGACGCCGGCGTCGCGCGCCAGCGTCGCAAGACGCTGGCCCTGCGCCTCTTCCCCCTCGACGCCCGCCTCCGCCGTGTTCTGCACGCCGAAGACGCCCCAGGCGCCGGCCAACGCACGGCGCAGCGTCGCCTCGTCATCGAGATCGCCCTTGACGACCTCGACGCCCTGGCGCGCCAGCGCCGCCGCCCGGTCGCTGTCCGGCTTGCGCGTCAGTCCGCGCAGATGGAACCCGGTGCCCTTCAGCGCGCGCGCGACCGCGCCGCCCTGGTGGCCTGTCACTCCGGTGATGAGAATCGTTCGATCGCTGGTCATGGGTGACACCTCATCAATTCATTGCGTAAGTCCGGTGATGCGTGTGCGTGCCTGTTCGCGCTGGCGGTCTTTCAACGAGTCCATCGTGACACTCATGATGCCCTGCCTACTTGCGAGCGACCGCTGCCTCAATGTTCGAGAGCACGCCGAGCTGCGCGAAGATCACAGTTCCCGAAGGGTAGCAGTTGAACGACTGAATTTTGCCGTTCACGAGACGGAAGACGTCACAGCAAGGCGCGTCCATCCGCTTGCCTGTTGGTGGAATGATCCCCATCGGCGTCGGCAGCGGCCCTTTGTGCGTACCCTGCAACGCGAGCTCGACGACGACAAGGTCGCCCGTGACGAAGAAGCGATACAGCTCGCGATGCATGTCTGGAAACGCCTTCGCGTAAACCTCGACCGTTTGACCAAGCCCCATGGGGCCGGTAGGGCCACGATACGTCACACCGATCGATTCATCGGTGAACGTTCCGTCGGGTGTGAAGCAGGCAACCCAGCCCGCAATGTCCTTCTGTTCGGCGACCTGATACGCCCTGCGAATGATGTGCTCATTGTCCATATCCAATCTCCTATCTCGTCGCGTTCGATCGCTCGTCATGTCAGCTGCTCCTCAGGATCAGCTCGGCCGCGCGGCCGCCGATCATCATGGACGGCGCATGGGTGGGACCGCACACGATCGAGGGCATGATCGAGGCGTCGGCGACACGCAGTCCCCGGATGCCATGCACCCGAAGCTTTCTGTCCACCACCGCATCAGCGTCGGCGCCGATCCTGGCGGTGCCGACCGCATGTCCGAAGCTGCCCGACGCAGTCCGCGCGAGATCCACCAGGTCGTCCGGGCTGGTTGCCTTGGGTCCGGGAATCGCTTCGGCTTCGCGGACGCCGTCGAGAGCCGTCTGACGCCCCAGCTCCCGCGCCACCTCGATGGCGCGCACGATGGCCTTCAGATCGTGGTCGGTCCCCAGATGGTTGACCTCGAGGATGGGTGCGTCCCGCCAATCGGCGCTCGACAGACGTACCTGCCCGCGGCTGGTCGGCTGGATGAGCGCCGGCGCGATTGTGAAGCCTTCCTTCGGCGCCGCGCCGAACCGGGCGACGGCCTCCGGCGTCGCTATCGGCAGCTGCTCCAGCACCAGGTTGATATCGGCGGGATGGCTGGAGAGCCCGCTCGACAGATACACCTCCGCCTCGACCGCATTGCTGTCCGCCGGGCGGTCGGGCATCTTGCCCTTGTACTTGTAGACCACGCCGGAAAGCAGGACGTGGTCCTGCAGGTTCTGCCCGACGCCCCGTAGATTCGCGACCGGCGTGACCCCCACTTTCTTCAGTTGATCGGCATCGCCGACGCCGGACAGCATCAACAGCTTCGCGCTGTGAATCGTGCCGGCGGCCACGATCACCTCTCGCCTGGCGCGGACGCTTTGCACGTTGTCGCCCGTCACCATCTGCACGCCGGTCGCGCGATCGCCTTCGAAGACCACCTTCGTCACGGTGGTGTCCAGCATCAACGTGATGTTCCTGCGTGCCAGGTTGGGACGCAGGAACGCGCGGACGGCGCTGACCCTCGTTCCATCGGCCGCGATGTTCATGTTGATGTAGCCCACTCCCGCCCGCATCGGGCCGTTCAGGTCGTCGACGACGGGGAAGCCCATCTGTCGGGCCGCTTCGATGAAGGCGGGAGCGGTGGGATGCGGATCGTGCGGCCGGCGGATATGGACGGGACCTCCGACACCGCGCCACTGGTTGGCGCCGCCTTCCCAATCCTCCTGTGACTTGAACATAGGGAGCACGTCCTTGAAACCCCAACCGGACGCGCCCCGGCCTTCCCAGCTGTCGTAGTCGCGCTCCATGCCGCGCGACCAGACCATCGCATTGATGGAGCTGCCGCCACCCAGGACATGGCCGAGGGCCATATTGAACTTGCGGTTGTTGAGCTGCGGAACGGGCGCGATCGGCAGCTTCCAGTCAAGGGGGCCGCCCACGTTGTAGAACCAGATGCTGGGATTGTCGATCGTCGGGGCCGCATCCGCACCGCCCGACTCGATCACCAGGACCTCCGCGCCGCTTTTGGACAGCTCGGCGGCGATGACCGAGCCGGAAGCACCGGTGCCGACCACGATGTAGTCGTAGGCGTCTTTCAGCCGCGCTCGATTGCCGGCCTGGGTCTCGCCGGCGGCGATCGCGTTCTCGACCGTTCCGCGCGGGAAGGTGGCCATCAGTCCGGCGGCGCCGGCGATGGTGACGAATTGACGGCGGCTCATCCGTCCGCTCGCGACCTGGTCCAAGAGCGCCTGCTTCTTTTCATTGGAATCGTGCGACATGGCGGCTCCGTCTGGGTTGGCTCGGGTTGCGGCCGGGCGGAACCCCGGCCATCGGCGCGTGAATCTCATTGCTTTTCTCCCTTTGCAGGCGGCCCGCGCCGTCCGCGGCCTAGGCGATCTGCTTTTCGACCTGCTTCACCGCTTCGATCTCGGCCTCGATCTCCACGCGGTCGCCGACCATCACGCCGCCGGTTTCGAGCACCTGGTTCCACGCCAGCCCGAAGTCCTTGCGATCGATCGACGTCTTCGCAGTGAACCCCGCGCGCACGTTGCCCCATGGATCCTCCGCCTGGCCGTGTTGTTCGACACGGAGGACCGCCTCGTGCGTGATCCCCTTGATCGTGAGATCACCCACGACGTCGATTTCGGCGCCGGATCGCGCCTGGACGCGCCTCCCGACGAAACGCAGCTCGGGATACTGCGCCACATCCAGGAAGTCGGCCGACTTGAGATGCGCGTCCCGGTCGGCAACGCGCGTATCGATGCTCGACGCGTCGATCGTCACCGCGACCGTCGCCCTCGAGAAGTCGCCGTCCGGTACCTGCACCGTGCCTGACCAGCGGGCAAACAACCCTCGTACCTTCGCGATCACCAGGTGCCGCACCGAGAAGTGCACGCTCGAGTGGCTGCTATCGATTTCCCAACGGTCGGTTCTCATGGCTCCTCCTGATTGGCTGTGTCCATCCGCTGACGAGACAGCAACGCGAGTGCCAGGATGAGCGATCCCGTGGTTTCAATCACTTACAGGAACCTGGCGTTTTGGAGGTGCCTGAATGACTATCGAAATGATAGGCTTGACTCTCAAGTTGAGACAGATTTCACGGAGGCCTGATGCGCGCGGCGGACCTTGACATCCATGAGCTGCTTCACTTCCTTCCCGAGGGCGGAATCATCACCTTCGCCGGCGAGCGCGTGCTCCTGCTGGATGCCATCGCGCTGGGGCTGCTGAGGCGGGAGCTTGTTGAAACGATCGGGGCGACGGCGGCGCGCGCCGTGCTCACGAGGTTTGGATATGCGCACGGATGGCGGGTCGCCGAGACGCTGCGCAAGGGATTCCCGTGGGACAACGAAGATGAATGGAGAATTGCCGGCGCGCGGCTCCACACGATTCAAGGCCTCGTACGCGCAGAGGTAACTCGTGCTTCGCGCAGCGGCAGCATGCCGGTCCACGAAGGCTTCTGGCACGACTCGTACGAGGCCGAGCAGCATCTACTGCATCTCGGCCAGGCGGACGAGCCCGTGTGCTGGACTCTAACGGGCTTTGCCAGTGGCTACATGTCCTGCGTCTACGGCAAGGAGTTCATCGCGATCGAGGATCGCTGCAGGGGCAAGGGCGATACCGTCTGTTCCGCCGTCGTCCGCTCAAAAGAGGAGTGGGGTCCGGAAGTCGCCACACATGTTCTCTTCTATCAGAAGGCCCGCCTGGATTCAACGTTGGCGCAGCTGACCGATACGCTCAAGAAGAAGGAAAGACGGATCCAATCCCGTCGCGCGCTGCGACACGTCGATCCCGCGACGCCTGTCGGTCTTGTCGGCTCGAGTCCAGCCATGCTTCGGACGCTCGACCTGGCGCGACGCGTCGCGCGGGTCGACTCGACCGTCCTGGTCACAGGTGAAAGCGGGGTCGGGAAGGAGCGCATCGCGCGCTTCATTCATGACGAATCGGCGCGGACGGCCGGCCCGTTCCTCGCGATCAATTGCGCGGCCGTACCGGAGACGTTGCTGGAGTCCGAACTCTTCGGACACGCCCGCGGCTCATTCACGGGCGCTTCGCAGGATCGCGCCGGTCTCTTCGAGGCTGCCAACGGCGGCACGCTGCTCCTTGATGAAATCGGCGATGTGCCGCCGGCCATGCAGGTGAAACTGCTGCGCGTGCTGCAGGAGCGCGAGGTGCGGCGCGTGGGCGAGAATCGCGCGCGGACGGTCGACGTTCGTGTGATGGCAGCGACCAATCGCGATCTGCTCGCGGATGTGCACGGCGCACGGTTCCGTCAGGACCTCTACTATCGTCTGCGCGTCGTCGAAGTCGTCGTGCCGCCGCTCAGGACGCGGCGCGAGGACATTCTGCCGCTGGCGCGGCAGTTGCTGGCGGGAGCGGCCAAGCGATTTGGGAAAAAAGCGCCGGCGCTCACGCCCGACGCCGCGCATCTGCTGCTGCGGTACGCGTGGCCCGGGAACGTGCGCGAGCTGGAGAATGCGCTGGAGCGGGCCGTCGCGCTCGTGCAGTCGGATCGCATCGGCGTTGATGACCTGCCGCCGGAAGTCGGCTCGACGCCTTCAGCCAGTCCGGCCGCTGGCGAAGTTCGTCCGCTCGCGGAGGTCGAACGCGACTACATTGCCGCCGCGCTCCGGGCCTCAGGCGGCAACCGCGCCAGGGCCGCCGAAAGACTGGGCATCGGCGCGGCGACTCTGTACCGGAAACTGAAGCAGGAACGGCGATGAATTCTGTGAGGCACGGCGAGCACAGGTGTCCATCTGGGTGTCCATCGGGAGACAGGCTCCAGTCAATCTTTTGGATGCGGGGACCGCCTCCGGGATGAGGCCGATTTCGGGTAGGATCGGCAGCCGTATGCCCGAAACCGGCCCGAACCCGATCCGCCGCGGGCTCGAGGAAATAGCCTCCAATCTGCGCTGGACCTGGAACGGGGAATCCGAGACCCTGTTCGGCTCGGTCGACCCCGACCTGTGGCGGGCGGTCGCCCACAGTCCGACCGCCTTCCTCGCCGAGGTGGACGAGGCGCGCCTCATGTCTCGCACGACCGACCCGGCCTACCGCGAACGGCTGGAGGCGGCCTCTCGGTCGCTCCGCGAGTATCTGTCCTCCCGCCGCCACTGGGGGGCGCGCCACGCCGCGGCCCTCTCCACCCGGCCCGTGGCTTACTTCTCAGCCGAGTTCGCCCTGCACGAGTCGCTGCCGATCTATTCCGGCGGCCTGGGGGTGCTGGCGGGCGATCATCTGAAGTCCTGCTCGGACCTGGGGGTGCCGACCTGGGGCGTGACCATCCTGTACCGCCAGGGGTACTTCACCCAGGGCATCGACACCGACGGGAACCAGCAGGAGCGCTATGCCGACCTGGACGTGGGGCGGGTGCCGCTGCGCCCGGCGCTCGACGCGCACGGCAAGCGTCTCTGGATCGAGCTGGAGACGGCCCTCGGACCCTTCCCGATCGATCTCTGGATCGCCGACGTGGGACGCGCACGCCTGCTGCTCCTGGACGGCTCTCGCGACCCGGCGGCGGCGCACCGCGACGTCTTCTCGTCCCGCCTGTACGGAGGCGACCAGCGAACCCGGCTCCTGCAGGAAATGATCCTGGGCGTCGGCGGATACCGGGCGCTCCTGTCGCTCGGCGTGCGGCCCGGTGTCCTGCACCTCAACGAAGGCCACTCCTCCTTCGCCCTTTTGGAAGCCATCGCGCAGTCGATGGAGGAGGAGGGGCTGCCGTTCGCGGCGGCGGCCGAGGAGATCCGGGAGCGGGCGGTGTTCACGACCCACACGCCGGTCGCCGCGGGGCACGATTACTTCGCCGCCGGCCTCGTCGAGGAGCACCTGGCGCCGCTCATGGCCCGGCTGCGGCTGTCGCGCGAGGAGTTCCTGGGGCTGGGGCGCGCCAACCCGCACGACCCGGGCGAGAATTTCTGCATGACGATCCTGGCGCTGCGTCTGGCGAGGCGCGCCAACGCCGTGAGCGCCCTCCATGGCCAGACGAGCCGGCACCTCTGGGCGGGGCTCTGGCCCGGCCGGGCGATCCACGAGGTGCCGATCGGTCATCTGACCAACGGCGTACATGCGTGCACCTGGATGGCGCCCGAGATGGCGGCCTTCTGCCGGCGGCACCTGGCCGAGGACTGGCCGCGGCGCCTGTGCCACGCCGACCTGTGGGAGCGGTTCGAGCAGGTGGATCCGGCCGCCCTCTGGGCGGTCAAGCGGGAGATGGCAGGGCGACTGGCGGAGATCGTGGACCTCAAGTTGCGCGATGGCGCCGCAGCGGGAGACTCCGCGGCCCCGTCACCGGACGCGGCCCCGCCACCCCTCACGATCGGCGTGGCGCGGCGCTTCGCGGAGTACAAGCGTGCGGCGCTCCTGCTCACCGAGCCCGAGCGCCTGGCGCGGCTCCTGTCGGACCCCGACCGCCCGATCCGCTTCCTGTTCGCCGGCAAGGCCCACCCCCAGGACGAAGCCGGCAAGAACATCCTGCGCGCCCTGGCGGCCGCCGCCCGCGACCCGCGCTTCGCAGGACGGATCCTGCTGCTCCCGGACCACGATCTGAGCCTGGCCCGCACGCTCGTCCAGGGATGCGACCTGTGGCTCAACGCTCCCCGCCGCCCGCTCGAGGCCTGCGGCACGAGCGGCCAGAAGGCGATGTTCAACGCCACCCTGAACCTGTCGATCCTGGACGGCTGGTGGGCCGAAGCCTACGACGGGGAGAACGGCTTCGCCTTCGGCGAGGGGCTGACCCACACCGACACGCAGCTCCAGGACCGGCGCGACGCGGCGAATCTCTACGACGTGCTGGAGGAGGCGGTCCTGCCGGAGTTCTTCGAGCGCGACGCGGACGGCGTGCCACGACGCTGGGTGGCGCGCATCCGGCGCGCCTTCGCCACACTCGCCTGGCGTTTCAATTCCGACCGGATGGTGATTGACTACGCCCGCCTCTCCTATCTCCCGGCGGCCGGCTCGTCCCCCTGCGAGGTCCCGCCGGCTCCGTAAATCTTCTCGGCCATGAGTCCCTCGTAAAGCGCGGCGTACTCGCCGGCGGCGCGATCCCAGGAGAAGTCGGCCGCCATGGCGCGGCGCTGCAGCGCCCGCCAGGCGTGCGGAGCGCCCGCGCGGTGACGCAGCGCGCGGCGCACCGCGCCGACGAGGGACTCGGGGGTCAGGCCGTCGAACGCGAAGCCGGTCCCGCGCCCCGGGCGGTCGTCCTCGTCCAGGACGGTGTCGGCGAGTCCGCCCGTTCGGTGCACGACCGGCGGGGTGCCGTAGCGCAGGGCGTGCATCTGCACGAGCCCGCACGGCTCGTAACGCGAGGGGACCAGCAGCAGGTCGCACCCGCCAGTGAGCAGGTGCGCCAGCTCCATGTCGAAGCCAAGGCGCACGCCGACGCGCCCCGCGAGGCCGTCCGCCAGATCCCGGAGGCGCGCCTCGAGAGAGGGATCGCCCGAGCCGAGGAGGACGAGGTCGGCGTCGAGATCGAGCAGCCCGGGAGCGGCCGCCGCCAGGACGTCGAAGCCTTTCTGCCGTGCCAGCCGCCCGAGGGCTCCGATGAGGGGGCGATCCGAGCGGCGGAGCCCGAATCGTTCCCGCAGCGTCCGCGCCGCCTCCGCTTTTGCCTCCAGCCCGTCGGGGCCGTACGGGCGGGGTAGGGAGCGGTCGTTCGCCGGATTCCAGGCGTCGTAGTCGGCGCCGTTCAGGATTCCACGCAGAGCCTGGCGCCGGCCGCGGAGGAGCCCGTCCAGGCCGAAGCCGAACTCGGGCGTCAGGATCTCCTCGGCGTGCCGCGGGCTGACGGTGGTGATCCGATCGGCGCAGGCGATCCCGACCTTCAGGAAGTTCACGCCGCCATCGTCCGCCAGGATCTCGGGGTGGAAGACGCGGGCTCGCTCCGGACCGGAGAGCGACAACCAGTCGATCTCCTCGGCGGCGAAGCGTCCCTGGTACCCCAGGTTGTGCACCGTGAGGACGCTCCGCGGGCGAGCGCCGCGGCCCGGAGGGAGCCGTGCGAACAGCGGGACCGGTGCGGCGTGCCAGTCGTGGGCGTGCAGGATGTCGGGCGGGTCGTCCGACCGGCGCGCCCTTTCCCAGACGGCGCGCGACAGGAGGGCGAAGCGCCTGGCGTTGTCCGCGTACTCGCCGCCGGGCAAGCCGTAGATTCCCCGGCGCGCGAACAGCTCCTCGCACAGGACGAGAGTGGTGACCACGCCCTCGGGCTCGCGCCGGCTCAGGAAGCGCACCGGGACGCGCGCCGCCCCCAGGGGCACGGCGAGGTTCCCCTCCTCGAGGACGAATCCCTCGCGGTCGATCGAGCCGTAGGCCGGCAGGAAGCGCCGCACCCGGAAGCTGGCCCTGGCCAGCGCCGCCGGCAGGCCGCGCAGGACGTCCCCCAGCCCGCCGACCTGCGCCAGCGGCCCCGCCTCGGCCGCCACCATCCAGATCGAGGGCGCCATGGTCAGGAGAGATCGGGCGCGGCGGCGGCCGCGTCCGCCGCCTGTTCCGCTCTGGCCAGGTGGTCGGGCGCCGGGATCGGGCGCGCCAGCGCTTCCGGCGGGGCGACGCGGGCCGCGGCGCACGCCTGCTGCAGGTGACCGCGGAAGAGAGCGTCGAAGGTGGCGCGGTCGGGGGTGGTGAACTGGCCGTCGAGCCACCAGAACCAGTCGCTCCCCTCCGCGGCGCGCAGCGACGCCCAGGCCTCCGCCTTCGCCGCCGCCGGGAGGGCCGGCTCGCCGAGTGCGGCTGTGATCCGGGCGCGCGCCTCGGCCAGGACGGCCCAGGCCAGGTTTTTCTCCGGGCCGCCGATCCAGGTCGAGAAGTCGGCGTCGATCCAGCTCCCGGCGCGCAGCCGCCGGAGGGTTCCGCGATCCCCGGCGGCCGCCAGCGCCTCGCTCACGGTCGCCAGCTCGCACGGGGCGCCGGGGCCCGCCGCGGCGTACAGGGCGCGCAGGAACGGTCCTCCGGCGTCCGGGTAGTGCTCCCAGGGGTTCTCGCCGTCGAGGGCCACGAGGACCAGGCCGGCGCCGCCGCCTCCTCGCCGGCCGGCCTCGTGCAGAAAATCGGCCGCCGCCTCGACCGGATCGCGGCCGGCGTAGGAGAAGGAGATCCGGTCCGACAGGTCGCGATCGCGGCAGACAAGATCGGGTCCGCCGGGCGAGGAGGCGAGGCGCCAGGCGCGCTCAGGTCCGCCCTCCCCCTCGCGCGCGGAAGCCGCCAGGACCCGCTCGTCGCTCGCCGTCCACGCCACACCGCAGTCCTGCAGGAGGCCGACCACCGCCTCGCTCACGGATCCCTCCGAGGGCCAGAGGCCCCGCGGTCGCACGCCCAGGTCCTTCTCGATCGACGCGAGGCCATCCATCACCTGGGCGCGGGCGTCCTCGGAAGCCTGCAGGCGAGGGGGGAGATCCGCCTCCGGCCGGGCCTCGCGCGCCGCTTCGGTGTCGAGGAGGAGCGGCAGGATCGGATGGGCGTACGGCGAGGTCGCAATCTCGACCTGGCCGCGTCGAGACGCCTCCCGATAGAGCGGCAGGAGGCGCCCCAGGATCTCCCGCTCCACGGCGTGCAGCTGCTCGATGTCGTGCTGCGCGAACCCCCGCCCCCGTTCCGCGAGGGACTTCAGGACGGGGAAGTCCTCGCGGGCCTTGAAGCCGCACCAGGCGAGGTCGAAGAGGACCTGCAGGTCCCGGAAATCCTGCGTCGCGAACTCCCGGAAGGCGTCGCGCGGACCACGCCGTTTCCGGGCAGCCTGCCGTTGCTCCAGCAGCTCCGCGAAGCGCGGATGGGGACGGATCATGTGCGCCTCCTGGGCGGTGAAGAAGCGCTCGCAGAGGAAGCGACGCTGCCCTTCGTCGAGATCGTCCGCCGGGATCGAGGCGACGCGCAGGAAGGCGTCGCGGGCTCCCTCGGCGCAGGCTCGGATCTGTTCGACCAGGACCGGGGTCAGGTTGAAGGTGACTCGCGCCTCGGGGAACTCGTCGAGGACCCGCACCATGTCGTAGTACCCGCGCAGGGCGTGCAGGCGCACCCACGGCAGGACGGCGTCGGATTCTTCCCGGAGGCGGTAGAGCGGCTGGTGCAGGTGCCACAGGAGCGCGAGACGGGGACGCGTCACGAGTCCTCGAAGCGCGCGTCCCTGGGGACCAGCGTGATCCCCTCGGGGGCGATGGTGAGCCCGCGCGCCAGGTCGTGGTCCCGATCGTAGCCGATGCTGGTGTTCGGCGGGATGCGCACCTCCTTGTCGATGATGGCGCGGCGGATCCGGCAGTGCCGCCCGACGTCCACCCCCTCGAACAGGACGCTCTCGCTGACGGTGCTGTAGGAGTTGACCCGCACCCGCGGGCCGAGCACGCAACGGTCGATGTGCCCGCCGGAGATGACGCAGCCGCCGCTCACCAGGGAGTCGGTGGCGATTCCCATGCGGTTCGACTCGCGGTCGGCGAACACGAACTTGGCCGGAGGGTCGTCGCGGCGCGCCGTCAGGATGGGCCACTCGTCGTTGTACATGTTGAAGATCGGGGTGACGCTGACGAGGTCCATCGAGGATCGCCAGTAGGAGCCGATCGTCCCGACGTCGCGCCAGTAGCCGACCTCGCTCTCGTTCGTTCCCGGCACCTTGTTGTCGAGGAAGTTGTAGGCGCGGATGTGGAGGCGGTCGAACCAGCGCGGGAAGATATCCCCGCCGATGTCGTGGCGGCTCCCGGGCTCGATGTGGTCGGCCTCCACGACCTTCTGCAGGACATCGAAATTGAACAGGTAGTTTCCCATCGACACGAGGGCCTTCGAGGCGTCGCCCGGGAACGGAGGCGGTGTCTCCGGCTTCTCCAGGAAGCGCCGCACCCGCATGTCTGCGTCCACCTCGAGGCAGCCGAACTGGTGTGCCTCCTCGAGCGGCTGTGGCACGGCGCTGATGCTGATATCGGCCCCGACGGCCACGTGCTCGTCGATCATCTGCTGGATGTCCATGCGGTAGATGTGGTCGGCGCCGAACACCGCCACGATGCGCGGGGTGTCGCGCCCCAGGCGACCCAGATTCTGGTACAGCGCGTCGGCCGATCCCTGGTACCAGCCCCTTCCCTCGCCCGGCATGGCCGGGATGACTTCGCAGTACTGCCCCAGGTGCGCCGAGAACGTCCAGCCGCGCGACAGGTGCCGGATGAGCGAGTAGGACTCGTACTGGGTCAGGACGTGGACTCTCAGTAAATTCGAGTGGACCAGGTTCGTGAGGACGAAATCGATGAGCCGGTATTGCCCGCCGAACGGCATCGCCGGCTTGGCGCGCCGGCGTGTCAGCGGGAGGAGACGCTTCCCCTCGCCCCCCGCCAGGACCATCGCCACGGTGGCGTGCGCCCCGGTGATCACGCCGGGCTCCACGCGCGCGGGTCGAGGTCCGGGAACAGGTTGTCCCGCGCCTCCAGCGCCGCGACGTACGCCGCGTCCACGCTCCCTTGCTCGATCTCCCTGGACAGCCGGTCGAAGCGCCCCAGATGCTCCGCCACCCTGCGCCGGGCATACTCGACGACCGTCCCGTTCTTGATGATGAACGGCCAGTCGGAGGCCTGGGCCAGGAGCAGCTCCCGCCCGGCCTGCGACAGAGCCCGGCGCTCGAGTGCGGGGAGGCGGCGGCCGGCGAGGTCGCGCAGGCGCCGCGCCGCGTCGTGCAGCGGCGGATAGATCCAGTCCGTGGTGTCGCGCAGCCAGACCTCGAAGTATCCCCCTTCCCCCCAGCTCGAGGCGGCGGGCTCCGCGACCTGCAGCCGCGGGCGGGCGTCGAGGTAGTCGCCCGGGGTGATCGCCCGCAGGCCATGATCCGGCAGCCTCCGCAGGACGGCCTCCAGCCAGTCCACCCCCTCGAACCACCAGTGGCCGAACAGCTCCGCGTCGAACATGGCGACCATGAGCGGCCGGTGCTGGCCGCCGAGCAGGCGCACCTGGGTCACCCGTTTGCGCACGAAGTCCTCGGCGTGGCGGTCGAGCGCCCGGAGGGCCCAGGCGCGCCGGTACGGCTCCTTGTGGTCGTGGCGGCCAGTGATCCGGTGGTACTTGAGGCCGGTCATGTGCCGGGTACCGGCCGGGTCGAGGAAGGGACCGACGTACCCCTCCTCGAGGTCGAAGCCGATGTCGCGATAGAAGTCGCGGTAGTCCGGGTCGCCCGGGTAGCCAAGCTCGGCGCTCCAGACCTGCGCCGAGCATTCCTCGTCGCGGCCGAACGCGGCGACCCCCGAGGGACACAGCAGGGGTGCGTGCAGATCCAGGCGCGGTCGGCTGCTGGCGTTGCGGACGGCGTGGGCGTCCACGAAGAAATACTCCAGGCCCTCGTCCGCCAGGATCCGGTCCAGCCCCTCGAAGTAGGCGCACTCGGGGAGCCAGATGCCTCGCGGCGCGCGGCCGATCTG
>Ga0070697_100000368_pt1 | contig 35167 bp, 54 predicted proteins | sample KBSK1501metaG_FD_65475 | JGI IMG/M metagenome (GOLD analysis project Ga0070697, IMG submission 65475) | Corn, switchgrass and miscanthus rhizosphere microbial communities from Kellogg Biological Station, Michigan, USA - KBS K1-50-1 metaG | ecosystem: Host-associated > Plants > Roots >...
AAGTGGACGTTGCACGAGCGGCGGACGATGGCCTCGCATGCCTGGGACCCACACGATTGGCGCCACGACGGTCCGGTGAGCTTCGAGCATGCCACGGCTTGCCGGTGCGGGTCCAAGTGGGTGACGCAGCTCGGGTATTGCCAGAAATGTGGCCGGGCCCGATGCGTATAAGCCCGCTGCGGAATATGGTGCTCGTGCGGTTAGTGCCCGAACCCGCCCCGAGCGGGTTACAAGTGGTGCGGGACGCGAAGGCGGTGCGCGCCGCGACGATCCTGGCGTGTGGGCCGGAAGTCCGGGACTTGCAGATAGACCAGGTGGCGCTGGTCAACATCGTCACCGCGACGCAGGTGGACGGGTGCTATTTGGTGCCCGCCCCGAGCATTCTGGGGACGTTGTGACGCCCGAGCAGATTGCCCAATTGAGCGCCCGGGAGCAAGCCATTTTTTGTGAGGGAGTGGTGGCGGGGATGGCCAAGGCGCCGCCCGCGCCGATCAAAGATACCGGCTGGGGGTGTGGGGTGTGGCTGGCCATTCTGCTCGCACTCGCCGCCCTCAGCCAGTGACGCCCGCTCGCGGCCTGGTGCTGGTGCGCCCCGTCGAAACCCCCGAATCGCTCCCCGGTAGCCGTATTGTCTTGACCCCGCAGACGCGCACCGAGTGGACGGCGGGGCAGATGGAAGTCGTGGCGATTGGCGCCCCGGCGTATTGCAAGGATGCGGAGTGCGAGCGGGATCACTTCTTGTATCGCGATACCGGGGAGCCGACGCATTGCCCGGCCTATTCGGTGGGCGACTGGGTGCTCGTGCGCCATCGAGCGCTCTTGGAAACTGACCAGGAGGGGCTCTTCGCCTGCCACCAAGACGATCTCTTAGCGGTGCTCAGTTCATAGACGATTCATAGAGGATTTTCATAGAGGATTCATAGAGGAAAATCGCCCCAGCCTCATAGACGGTGGGGCGATCCGGCTCCCGGCTCAGGACCAGGACTTACGCGGGACTTGGCAGACCCGACCGGACCCTACCGATTAGTCCCCCAAGTGCGCGGCGACGGCCTTTTGCGCCAGGTCGCGGGTGGCGAAGGTGCCCAGCTCGGCGAAGTTCACGACGGCGACATAGCCCGAGAATTGCGCCCCATCGGCGGCCCGCTTGACCACACTGGACACGACGGCGCTCGGATACTTCGGGTGCGTCCAGTGACAGCCCACGCGAGCGGCGATCCATTCGCCAGTTTCGGTCGGAAGATCAGAGAACTGGGGCATCGTCAGGTGTCCCGACTTGGCAGATGGAGAGCCACGGTATCGGCCTGTTCGGTCTTTTCGAGGAATCCCTCCAAGACATTGGCGATCCGTGCCAACTGGTAGGCCGTCTCGTACTGCGCGGCCTGCTCCCATGTCTCGTTGTCGCCCTTGCGGCGCACGAGATCAAAGTTGCGCTGTGGGTATTGCTGGCGATTCATAGAGCCTCCTAGGCGTTGTAGTAGGTACGCTTGAGAATGGCGCCAATCGGGTCACGCTTTGGCGTGAAGCTCGCCAACGGATAGCCCGCTTCGAGCTGGGCTATCTCCAGCGCGTGAAGTCGCCGCGTGCGTTCCCAGCCCCGGCGTTGGGGGGCATGGGTCGCGCAGTAGACGTAGCCCTTTTCGCCGATGTGCGTCACGCGCTCGGGGCAATCTTTCGTCATGTCGCAAGTGAGGTGTCGCATGGTCAAGCCTCCTGAGTAGGCGGTATTCGCTACAGGGTGAAAGCCTAGCGCCGGGCTTGCACCGGCGCCCCCGCGTGGCTACGGGACTAGGCGCGCTTCACTTGCTCGGCCAAGAGCCGGGGCCGCTCGAACGCCCAATGCGGATCATTGAGCAGCGTCGCTATCGTCTCATCGGAGAGCGCCGCGAAGAAATCATCATTCCAGCACGGGACCATCGTGCCTCGCTTGAGTGCTTGCGTCAGTGGTTTCATGTGGTGTGCCCTCCTGAGGGGCTATAGAGTGAACTACAGGTTGCTCACGGTGACGACCATGCCGGGGCGGTCCAGAATGGCGAGCGAGCGCCGCAGCAAGCACCCGCAATCATACCAGAACGCTGAGGCACGCATAATCGGGGAGCGCCAGCGGATACAGAATCGCGCCGGGCAGCCACAACTGCAAGTTGGGAGCTTCATGGGAACGCCTCCTGAGAGCGTGAGAGAGTGAACTACGCGAGCACTGGAACTAGGAGCGATTGCACTCCCGCGAGAATCGCCGACTTCAGGGTTGCCATATCATCGTAGGAGGCTTCGAGCGCATCCCGAAGCGCGAGCGGCGAGACTCCTTGCAATACCTTGGCGCCGCACACAAACACTGTATCGCCATGCTGGAGCTTTACGGGATTACTGGTCTTTGTGTGATACTTCGTGACCGTGCCGCCACAGGAAGCGCTTGTCACGATCGCCGGCACGAAGCGCACCGAGCCAGCATAGGCGCCCATCAGCAGGTTGTTATACGTGCGCTGCTGGCGGATCACCACAAAATCGCCCTTGCTCGCCGCTACGGGAGCGCGCGAAGACTTGGGAGTCTCACACTCACACTCGGTAATGACGCTGGTGGGGTCGCCTGCATCGCAGACGGGGCAGATATTCGAGGCGTTGCGCTTCATTGGGCACCCTTCCTGAGAGGGTAGAGAGTGGACTGCTTACAAGGGGAAAGATAGGGTTTTGTCCTCGAGACACCAGTAAACAAAGACCGAAGCTTGTGTACCAGGACGTTAAAGCCCTCTAAGGAGGCAATCCGGCACTCGCGCCTATGATGGGCCGCAGTCGATCATCTACATGAGTCGGCAGGAGAAATCCTCGCAAGTTGCACTGTCTGCAAGTGAGCGCTCACTCACATAAGCAGCGGCCTTGATACTCATAGGGTGGCTACTGTCAACTCTTACCTAATGCTGTCATGAGACTGTCACCTGTGGATTAGTCGAGCTCCCGAGACCCGCCCGACCCCCTTTGCATTTCAAGAGGAGTCGCTGCACCCCTAGAATCATGCGTCCTACCAGAAAGCGTATCGGGGTAGTGTGTCGTTTTAACGCATTGTGCAAGAGGGGGAGAGGGGTACATTGGAGGGATGAAAGCCTACATCAAGCAGACGACGACGATCTACACGCAGGGGGATGGGTTCCCGAAGATCGAGCCCCCAGACGGGTATTACCTCGCGTTCGCCGAAGTCCGGGGCGACAACTGGCATCTCATTTGGGCACCATTACTCACATGAGGGAAAACTAGCTATGGAGATGTGTGACGGGGTGGTGTACTGGGGGCCGTACGACGAGGAGGACGAATGAACGCCATTCGGGCATTTTGGGGGTCCTGCGGCAACCGGGGGTGGCAGCGCTGGCGGATGCTGGGGCAATATCTCTGGTACACCGAGTTGGGGTGGGCGCGGCGCTGGTGGTGTCGGTGGCGGCATCGGGCCCAATGGAATACGGGGTGGCGATGGGAGATGCGGGCGCAGTTGATCGAGCAGCCGAAACCGGGGCAGCACTACTGTCCCCGATGTGATGCGTATGACGACTAGGCTACCCGAGCAGGTGGTCCACAATGCGGGGGGCCGCATGGCCGTCGCCGAAGCAATGGCTGGGGTCCGGGCGTGTCGTGAAGCCCAGGGCCCAGTCCAAGCCGTCGAGAATCCCTTGCTCGGTGCGACCGACGACTTTCGCCAAGCCCGCTTCGACGGATTCGGGGCGGTCGGTTTTCTCACGGGCCACGATACAGGGGATGCCTAACGCCGCGGCCTCCTCTTGGACCCCCCCGGAGTCGGTGATCACGGCACGGGATGTGGATAACAGGTCGGCGAAGAGTGCCGATCCGAGCGGGGCCATGAACACAAGATTCTGCCACCCGGTCTTGGGGAGCGCTTCTTGGACGTGCGGGTTCGGGTGCGTGGGCCAGACGAATTCAAGGTCTGGCGTCCGTTGAGCGCCTTTCGTGATCCCCGCGACGAGGTGGCGCAGCGGCCCCCCAAAACTCTCCCGCCGATGGAGCGTCACTAAGACACGGTCCTGGACTTCCGTGGTGGGCTGGGTATGAGCGTAGAGGGCGTCGATCCCCGAATTGCCCACTTCCCAAGCGTCCGTCCATCGGGCGCGAGCCCATTTCGGGGCGTCTTCTAATTTCCCCGTGGCGGGGCCGTCTGTGTTCATGAGATTCCGCATTGTATGGGCCGTAGGCGCAAAGAGCAGCGTCGCTATTTGGTCAATTTCGTCGCGGAATGCCTCCTCGGGCCAAGGGTCCTGATAGTCGCCCGTCCGAACACCCGCCTCGACATGCGCGATGGGGATTTCCAGCGCCGCCGCCGCTTGCGCTCCAGCATACGCCGATGCCGTGTCCCCTTGCACCATGACGAGGTCGGGACGGGTTCGCGCCCATTGCGCTCGGAGCGCGCCGTTGCAAGTTGCCGCATACTTGAGAGGATCGTTGTCACTCGGAAGCCCCAGACTGACGTGGGGCGCCATCGTAGATTCGGCTGGGGTGCCACGGAGGAGACTGGTATGCTGGCCGGTGGAGATGATGGTGGGTTCGACACCGCGCCGTCGCAGTTCTGCCACAACGGGGGCGAGCTTGATCGCTTCGGGGCGAGTCCCAAACACTACCGCGAGTCGCGGGGGCACCCCTCAATGTAACCCCATCGGTGGCGTTTTGCACCTGTTGATACTAGGTTAGGGCATGAGCAAACTCGCCGCCATCGAAGCCCGCGCCACCCAATATCCCGCCAGCACCAACGATGTCGTCTGGCTGGTCGCTCGGGTGCGCGAACTTCGGTCAGTCTTGGATGATGTGCTGCAAGACATGGGCGTCGAGGATGCCCCCTACTACGATGCTGCGACAGCCGCCCTTGCTGCGCTGGACGCGCCAAACCTACCCCAATGACCTGGCACCCCGAAACCCTGACCGATCCCTCCCAAGCCAAAACCTCGGCTTCGACCAATACCGAGGCCCCGTGGGAGCCCCTGAAAGGCTTAAGCCCCACCCATATCGAAATGATCAAGCAGCACGTCAAGGGGATTTCGATTTCGCGCATCGTCTTGAACTTCAAACGCTACGGCGTGAACTACTCGTCACGACACATCAGCCGGGTGCTCCAATCCCAGCAGGGCAAAGAGTACGCCTCACTCTATTCCGCCCACTTCCACGGGGGGACGGTCGATATGGTCGAGACCGGACGCGACCATATGCCCGAAGCCGTCTATACCGAGCTCGACCTGATGCGGAATCCGCTCGTGGGCGAACGCCACAGATTGGGCGCCGCCCAAGACCTGATGGATCGTTTTGGCCCTCCCAAGATTTCTCGGCAGGAAACCGAGCAGCGCCAGCCGACGACCGTGGTGATCAACCTCTTGCCCTCGCAACTCTCGCAATTCCTGTTGCCGCCCCCGATGATCGAGGCCGAAACGGTCCAACTCCTTGTCGAGCCCGCTGCCAGCGACGACTAGCTTCCAGCAGAACTCGCCCGAGTGGCACATGTGGCGCTCGCGGGCGATGGCTGACCTGTATTTCTTCGCGGATGTGATTCTCGGGTACGGCGATAAAGTGCCGATGGTCCCCGCCGAACATCTCCTGATGTGCCGCTTCGTCGAACGCCACACCGGGAACCCCCTGATCGACCACGCTCCCTACCAATTGGTCTTAGTCCCGAGAGAAGTCGGGAAGACGACGATCATCACCCAAGCCCGACCGATTCAGGAACTCTGCCGGAATCCTGAAACGTCCTTTCTCTTGGGGAACGAAAAGGAAGACAACGCCAAACTCTTCCTCGGGGAAATCAAACGCCAGTTCGAGACCAATGAACTCCTCCGGGCCCTGTTCCCCGAGTTGATCCCCGCGAACATGAACGACACCACCTGGAGCGCGACGAAGATCATCGTCGAACGCCCCGGCGGACGGAAAGAACCCTCGGTCTTCGTCACAGGCGAAGGCGGCACCGTGACGGGCTTACACCCCGATCACATCATCGTGGACGATATGCTCTCGAAAGAGGCCATGGAAAACGCCCGCGTCGGCGATTCCAGTGTCATGGGCCGGGTCAATCGCTGGGTCAACACCCTTCCCCAACTCCTCTCCTCGAACGCGAAACCGTTTCCCTCGATCACGTTCGTCGGGACGCGCTGGTGGGTGGGGGATTCCTACGAACACGTCGAGAAAACCTTCGGCCACGGGGAGTCCCGGCAGTACGTGGCCCTCCGGGCGAAGAACGCCGAAGGGCACACCGTCGATATGCCGGTCGAAAACTGCTACCGGGTCGGCGACTTGGCCGTCTTCAAACGCTCGGGCTCGGAAAATGGCCGGGTGGCCTTTCCCTCCAAGTGGCCCGCCGACCGCATGGCGAAACTCCGCTTTGAGGACCCCGCGACCTTTGCCTGTCAGGTGCAGAACGACCCCGCCGACGAAGCGGTGGCGGTCTTCAAGATGTCCTGGCTCGACCAAAAGCGGTTCCTCTGGCTCGACGACCGCACGGTCCAGTTCACCGCCATGACGGGGAAAAAGCGCCAGCTCCGGGTGACGGACTTGGATATCCTGATGTTCGTCGATCCCGGTGGCTTTGGCTCGGCGAACGTGGAAGACCGGGCGAGGGCGGCGATTGTCATTACCGGATCGACGGGGGGCGGGGAGCATCTACTCTTGGAGGCGTGGTCCGAGCATGAGACCTTCCTCTCGGCTATTCAGCAGGTGATTCAGTTCGCTTCCCGGTATGGGCCCCGGAAGATCATCGTGGAGTTGGCGGGGCAGCAGGCGGCTTTTATCGAACTCTTGCGGCGGACCGCGCAATCTGCCGGAATTGTATTACCTTTGCAGGTGGAGCGGCCCGGGACCAAGGCCAAGGCGAATCGCATCTTGGAATTGGAGCCCTATTTCCAGCAGGGGCATCTCTACGTCGCCAAGACTCCGGCGATGGCGGAATTCCTCGAACAGTACCAACGTTTCCCGCGCACGATACGAGTCGATATCCTGGATGCGCTGGCCTATGGGCCGCGCTTTTGGAAACGCGAGCAGATCGGCGCCGCGAACGTGGAAGAGCGGAGAGCCAAAGAACTCGAAGCCTATCGCGCCCGGAGATACGGAGGCTGACATGGCGACCAAGCAGGCAGGCGGAACCCCGGAGAAAGTCCAGCAGAACGACGGGACGGAGAATCGTCGCGCCGACCCCAAGACGAAATCCGCGAGCCCCAAGGAAGCGGGCAGCGGGAAGACGCGCTGGGGCGCGGTGGATTCCTACGGGGAGAGCGCCCATGAAACCCCCTGACCCCAAGCCCGAAGAGAAAAAGAAAAGCCCGCAGGCAGAACGTGCCGTGGTGAAGCCGAAGGAGAAAAAGCCCCCGACCGAAGAAGCGTGGAAGGGTGGCGTCGATCACTTTGGGGAGGAGGTCTAGATGCCAGTCAGTAAGAGCCGCGCCGCGAAAACCGCCCGCCGGGGGAACGGCAAGAACAGCGAGGCCCCCGCTGGGGAGACGTGGGACAAGAAATCCGGCCCCGACAAGCACGATGGTCGCGCCAACACGAACGCCGGAGACAAGGGCAAAGAGCCCGGCGGACGCTGGAGTCCCGCGTACTACGAGACCCCCGCCGTGGTGATCAGTCGGGATAACATTCGGAAGCCCTAGTGCCTGCCAGTATCGCGTGGGGCCCGAAGCGGGAAGCGAAATTTATTGAATACATCGGCGCCGAGCTGCACGACGGCATCGCCGCCCGCGACCCGCTCCTGCAACAATGGCTCCGCTGGTTGGAGATGTACGCCGCGCCCGCGACGCAAGGGCAGAAAAACTTCCCGTATGAGGGCGCCGCGAACTACGTCCTCCCGCTGACCGCCACCGATGTCGATCAACTCTTCGCGAAATTCGTCCAGACGATTCACGCCCCGGAAGACTTGTGGACGATCTCGCCGATGAACGAGCGGTGGGTCGATGCCGCGAAGCCCCTGCAAGACATGCTGACCTGGCTCGACCGGAACCTCCTCCACATGTACAACGTCAACACCCGCGTCATGCTGGAAATGACGAAACTCGGCACGGCGATCTACAAAACCGGGTGGGACTATCAGCGCTACCCCACGCTTATGTATGACGACGCCGGGCGGGTGGTGAAAGCGGAGAAAATCCGTGGGGTGCCGTTCGTGGATCACGTCCGCCTCGCCGATTTCGTCGTCCCCGCCTACAGCTACGCGATTCAGCCCGACGACCAAGGCGGCGCGCCGTGGGTGGGCGAACGGCACCGGAAGACCCCCGCCCAACTGCGCCGCTGGGCGAATGGGTCGAGCCCCCTCTTGCCGCCCGTGGACGCGGAGACCTTGAACCTCATCATCAAGTTTGAGGAATCCGGGGCCACCGATTACGACGAGTACGTGCGGAAAGCGGAGCGCGAAGTCTCCGGCGCGAGACTCCCGACCTCCGAAAGCCAAGAGTGGGATAAATCCGCGACCCAGATGACGGGGCAGACGGGGAGCGCGGGGACGAAAACGGTGCGGGAGATCGAACTCTGGGAAATCCACGCCCGCGCCTCGACGAAGAGCGACGCCGGGGATGAGGATATCGTCATCTGGTATCACCAGCCCACGCGGAAGATCATTCGGGGGATGTACAACCCCTACACGCACGGGAAGCGGCCCTACGAAGTCGTGCGGTATTTTCCGGGCGAGGGGTTTTACGGCATCGGGGTCTGTCAGCAGAAGGAAGTCTTCCAGCGCATGGCCTCGGACCTCTTCAATTTCAACTGGGACAATGTGCTGCTCGCCAATTCGCGCATGGTGGTCGCGAAAAGTGGCTCGAATATCGCCCCGGGAGAGCCGTTCTATCCGAACAAGGTCTGGATCGTCGATGACGACGTACAAAAGTCCTTCGGGGTGTTCCCGATGGCGGATATTTACCAGAGTTTGCCGCTCCTCCAGAGTAATGTGCAGGCCTTGGGCGAGCGCCGCACCGGCATTTCGGATATCCAACTCGGCAACATCCAAGAACTCCCCGGACGCACCCCGGCGACCACGATGTTGTCCCTCTTGCAGGAGGGAAACCGTCGCCCGGATTTGACGATCAAGGGCCTCAGGTATCAGGGACTCTCGACGGTCGGCCTCCGCATCGTGCAACTCGTCCAGCAATACGCCTCGGGGCCCGTGAATGTCGGCGGTCAGCAACTCTTGGGGCTCGTGGCGAAGACGCTCGGGATGCCGGAGGGCCAAGAAGTCTTCCAGAAGCTTTCGACGCCGATGGAAGACGCCGCCATGGGGATCGGGGTGTCGATCACGGCGACCTCAGGGAGCGCGAACAAGGAAGTCGAGCGTCAGGCCTACATGGGGCTCTTGCAACTCGCCGGAACGTTGTACCCACAGTTCATCCAAGCCGTCTCGCTCGCCCAGCAAGGCGCGGGGACGCCGATTGCCGATGTCGCCTTGCAGAGCGCCAAGGGACTGTCGGAATTGTTCCAGCGCTTGTTGGAGCAATATGACGTGCGGAATCCGGAAGACATGATGCCGTTTAACGATCAGATCGCGGCTGAAGTAGAGCAACAAGGCCAAGCGGTGCCACAACCGGGAATGGGTGGGCCTGAACAGGACCCGATGCTGGCGGCGCTCATGGGAGGGGGCGGCAATGGCAACATGCTCGGTTCCTAGTTGCCCGCGCCCCGTTCTCGCGCGTACGTGGTGCGGCATGCACTACCAGCGCTGGACGAAATACGGCGATCCGCTCGCGGCGACACCTCGGAGAACATGGGGTTGGGAGCATAAAAGCACCGTCCATGCGAGCGTCAAACCGTCCCAACGCGACTTGGCGTGGGCCGCCGGTTTTCTGGAGGGCGAAGGATCGTTTGGCTGGAATAACGGCGGGAAGGTTGGCGCGGTGCAGATCAATCAAGAGCCTGTCCAGCGCATGCTGGCGCTATTCGGTGGTGCGCTGCGGATATATCGGCAGCAACCACGGCGTATTTGGGAATGGTATGCGACTGGCTCCCGAGCGCGCGGTATCGCCATGACCCTGTATCCGTGGATGAGCGCCAAACGCCAAGGGCAAATTCGAAAGGTCGTATGCTCTCAGGAATCCTGAAGAAATTCTGGGATTCACGGATCAAACCGCTGCTGCCGTCGAGCAAGCCGGAGCCCTCGCTGCCGCTGGGGGTCAGCCGGGAGGCCCTGGAGCAAATCCAGAGGCTAACGGAGGCGATCCCCTACAAGCACTACTCGGCGGCGTTGGCGGCGCTGTATGAGAACAACCTCGCGGCGATTCTCCGTGGGTTACCACACGACGCGTACATGTTTCAGTGCGGCGTCTGTTTCGCGCTTGAGCAAATTGCCAAGTTGCCCGACGACCTCACCCTTAAACTGCGAGAGTTAGATGCCCGACACACCCACGCAACCCCCGACACCCCAGACGCCAGCGCCGTCTTCACCAACAGCCCCTTCTGGCACGCCTTCGAGCAACGCCGAGCTCGCCAATATGGTGGCCCCGGAGTACCGCTACCCGGACAACGATTCGGTCCCCCAGTATCTCCGGGGCAAAACGGCGAGTGACGCCGCCCAACTCCTGTCGAGCATCGTGGACAACATTGGCCGGGGCACCAATCAACCCCAGGCGCCCCAAGACCTGCCCCCGGCAGCGGATGACGAGTATGTGACGGCAGGCCACCTGAAACAAGCGCAACGGGAAGCCCTGAATCAGGTGTCCCCGTGGCTCCAGACGGTGGCGGATCAGCAGGCGACGATGGCCTACAACGTCATCAAGGGGAAACACGAAGACATCTTCCGAAAGTACGAGCCGGAAGTCATCGGGGTGCTCCAGGCCGTCCCCCGGCGGAACTGGACCCTTGACGTAATCGAGAAAGCCGTTACTATGGTGAAAGGTAGTCACGTCAACGAGCTCCTGGCCGAACGTACCCGCGAGCTCGAAACGACGATGCACTCGACGATGCGCTCGACTGGCCGCGCGGGCTCGATGGCAGATTCCGAACCCACAGAAACGGTAGCTGCGTTACTGGCAAAAACGCCGGAGAAATGGCGTGCGGAGGCTCAAGCCGTGGGGATTACCCCGGCCCAGGTCTACGAGTTCTGCCAGAGCAACGATCTGACGCCGGACGAATTCTTCAAGCAATTCGGGTCCGGCCTCGTGACGGATGCGGTGCAGGACGTGAGCTTCAAGCGGGGGGCCTCACAATGAAGGTACCGATCGTGTTTTCTGAACCGCCGCCTGAATTCGGGGAACTGAAAGAGAGTCCCGAGTTCCGCGACGTGCATACCATGAATTCCGATCTGACCTACGTGCCGGGCTTCAGTGACCTCAAGGTGGCCCGCGACCGCGCCATCATCGAAGTCCGACAGGGCCGCCTGCGCGCGAGTGAAGTCCCGAGCCTCCCCTACAACCTGCGCTGGGCCCGTTGCCAGAACAAACGCGGCGACCCCGACAGCCGGAAAGTCGTCCGGGCAGGCAATCGCGGGTACAAGGCCGTGACCAAGAACGATGTGGGGGAAGGCCAACTGCTCAAGGAATTGCCCGCTGGGGCGACCTTCAATGCGGCGGGCGTCGTCCAACTGGGCGACACGATCTTGATGGTCGCGCCCGCCGACCGAGTGGCCCGCAACGAGTTTGCGAAGCGCGCCCGCACGGAGGCGGCCACGAAAGGCGCCGAGGCGGGCTTTGAAGCGGCTCTGGAGTCGGTGGGGGGACAGCCCTCCCGGGGCGCCGCGCCGTTCATCAAGAAGGAAGTCGGCCAGCGTGTGCGTGCGGAATTAAACCCGAAACCGAAGATCGACGGGAAGTAGGAGGTATCTAATGCCTGGTTTAGGACTAGTTCCTGCGCGCGGTAACTGGGAGTCGAGATGGTTCGAGGTCCTCAGTACCGCGACATTCGCCAAAGGGTCGCTGGTCAATTTCGGGGCTGGCTATCAGCTCAAGGAATACGCCTCGACCGACTCCGCCATGGTCGGCATCTCGGCTTCCGCCTCCACGGGGTCGCAAGCGCTCGGCGGGGTCAACAAGGTACAAGTCTATCTTCCCGCGCCGGGCTGCACGGCCTACTCCGATCTGACGACCGGCGTGGTGGCCTCCGATCTGTCGGTCGGCAAGAAAATCCTCATCTACAAACAAGGCAACCTGATGTCCTACGCCTCGACGGTGATGGGCCATGCCTCGCGGCATTCCGCCGTCGCGCAGGTCGTAGGACCCATCGACGCCGACCTCTCGCGCGTCGAGGTGGCCTTCAACATGGAGAACGTCGGCTTCTACTCGACGAGCTCCACGACCTGGGTCAGCTAGGGGGACTGAATGATCACGAGATCGCAGTATCTGGTCTTCCTGGAGCCCAAGCTCTCGAACATCTGGCACGAGGCGTTTCCCGCCCGGCCGGTCGAGTACACGGGGTTCGTCAATGTCCGCACCACCCGGAAACGGACGGTTACGGACGCCAAGACCGGGGACTTCGGGCCCTTGCGCCTCAAGGCGGAAGGCGAAGCCATCATCTACGATGATCCGCTCGCCGTGCAGACGGTCGAGTACACCCCCGTCCGGTTCGGCCTGGGCTACAAGATCACCCAGGAGATGCAGGACCACGAACTCTACGGCCAGGTGGACAAGTACGAGCGGGCGCTGATCAAGAGCGCCATCGACCTCCAGGAAGTGAAAGCCGCGCTGCTCTTCAACAACGGCTTCGGCACCACGGACGACGATGGGTTCGAGGCCACGGGCTTCGACGGGCTGCAACTCTTCTCCACCGCCCATACCCGCCTCGATGGGGGGGCGACGTGGCGCAACCGCCCATCGACGGACGTAGACCTCTCAGTCACGGGGCTCCAGAACGCCCTGATCGACATCGAGAACACCGTGGACGACCGGGGACGCCCGCAGTATCTCCGCCCGAAGCTCATCCTCATCAATCCCGAGGATCGCTTCACGGCGAAGGAAATCCTGGAGTCCGAGTACAAGCCGGGCACGGCGAACAATGAGATCAACGCCCTAAAGGACGAGGGGCTCTCCTTCCAGGTCTCGCACTACCTCTCGGACACGGATGCGTGGTTCGTGATTTCCGACCAGCACGACTGCAACCTCGTGTGGGATCAGAAGCCTCGGGGCGGGATGGAAGAGGACTTCGACAGCGAATTCATCAAGCGCAAAGTGGTGGAGGGGTTTGCCGTCGGACACGGCGAAGCGCGCGGCGTCTGGGGCACCTCGGGAGGCTGATCCATGCCCTCACAAGACCTCGGGACGGCGCTGTCGCATGGGTTGTCGATCTACACCACCGGCAACTCGGCGGTCAGTGCCTATGGCCCGATCATCGGCGCGAATGTCGCCGTCATCGCCCTGACCGTCCCCGCGATCCTGAACAGCACGTCGGTGGATACGACCTTCGCCGTACCGGGGGCGGCGGTCGGGGATGGGGTCATCTTGCATCCGCCCTCCGCGATCTCCGCCGGGGTCACGGCGTTCGGGTTCGTGCCGAGTGCGGGCAATGTGACGATTACGCTGACGGCATCGGGAATAACCGCCGTTCAGACGGCCCAAACGTGGGGCGTGTCCCTGATGCGCCGGAGCTTCATTACGAGCATTCGGTAAGCGGAGCGGAGCGAACCAGCAGGCCAGTGGGTCGGGCTCAAGCGGCCCGGCCCATTTTCTTTTGAGGAGGCGCCATGTATCTCAGCAAGTACACCCAACTCTTGACCTCCGGCTCGACCTCCACGAGTGGCTGGTGGTTCGTGGGCGACTTCAACAGCGTCGTCGTCTCCTGGAGTTCCTCGGCGTCTCTCGGTCCCTCACGGATTACGATCCAGACGACCTGGGACGACGGGTTCCAGTCGGCGCTCGCGGGGCCGACCTCCACCACCAACGTCTCGCTCGTGACGGGGATCAACATGATCGGGAACACGCCCGGCCAAGCGTCGATCACCTCCGATGGCAACTATCGCTGGCTCCGGGCGACCGTCGCCCCGGCGAACCAGAGCGATGCCTCGTTCGGGACGGTGACGTTCACGGGCACGCGGTTCTAATGTGCTGGGACTGCTGATGTCCATCCTGACCCTCTACGGGGCGAACCCAGAACAGTCGGGGTCCTCGGCGGGACTTTTGACGCTCTCCACCCCAGCCGCCTCGACCTCGACGACCGGGTGGATTCAGAGCACGCACTCGGCGGGGTTCTTCTCCCGGCTCTCGTTTCGCCAAGAACGCGCCGACGCGACCTTCACGACGACCGTGGAGCCCTCCGGGGCCCCGCTAGGCTTGGCGATGGATTGTTTCCGGCTCTCCGATGTGACGACGGGCGATTTCAGCGCGGGAACGTGGTACAGCGCCGTGAGTGTCATCGGAGTGACTTCTGGGGGCTTTCAGGATGGGCGCGCCCAATTTCGGGTGTGGCGGAGCGCCAATGCCGATGGGACGACGGCGACGGAGATCACCGCTGGGCGGATGGTGGGGTCCCTCGTGACGAATCTCTCGACGACCGTGGCACAGTCCTCTAGCGCCTCGACCCAGGTCGGGGCTTTCAGCGTCAGCAATGAATATCTGTTTCTGCAAGTTGCCTGGGAATCGACCAGCACCTAAATGGCGATCACTTATGTGGGGGCGAGTGGACTGGGGTCAGTGGCGGCAAATCCGCCGACCGTCAACATTACGCTCCCCGCGCTGATCGTGAACGACATCATCGTCATTCAAGTGATGTCGAAGAACCTCACGCTCCCGGCGAACGCCCTTGATACGCCGACGGGCTACACCGAAGTCGGGACGCGGGTCACCATCAATGCAGTCGCGAACGCCGACGACATGCACACCGCGATGTTCTGGAAACGGGCGACGGCGAGCGATTCGGGGGCGAGCGTCACCATCAGCCGCGCCGGGACTTCGACGCTGAACTTGGAAGGGATCGCCTACGTCTTTCGCGGCTGCGTAAAGAGCGGCGATCCGTTTGATGCGGCGGGGATCGTGACGAACGGGGATATCAACCCCGATACCGATATCGAGTTTGCCGCGTTCGACCCGGCGGCGGATCGCCACGTCGTGTACTTCGCGTGGCACGCGGACGACGTAACGACGACGCCGACCGACATCTCGAACGGCGGCTTCACGTTCACGTTCCGCGACGAGCAAGAGACGACCGTTGGGACGGACTGTACCTCCTTGCTGTGGTCGGCGGATCACGATGGGACGGCCTTGGCCGCCGTGAACAAGGCCCTCACCACGACGGCGGGGAGTTCGATTGGCTACGTCTTTGCCTTGATCCCGGGCGGGGGCGGTACGGCCTCGGACGATGTGCTCCTACGCTTCGGGTCGCTCGACAGCACGACGGGGACCGGGCTCGTGACCACGAGTTTCACCGCCACGGGCGGAGCGGCGACCGTGACCGGAGGGATGATGTTGCCCTATTACCTCCAACTCGTGCAGGATATCTAGATGGCCTTCTTGATTGAACGGGATGAAGCGACGGCGGGGCGGCGGTTTGTGCCGTTCCACCTCTTTGCCTCGACCGGCACGGGGCCGTTTACGGGCGGGTCGAATATCACGATGCTCGGCTCGCTGAACGGCGCGGCGCAACTCTCGCTTGGGTCGGTCTCGGCGGTCTCCGCCAATGCGGGCCAGTACGGCTACCAACTCAGCGCCTCGAACGTCTCGACCTTGGGGAGTCTCGCGCTCTATACCGACAACGTGGCGCATTTCGCCCAGCACGTCGCTACCGTCCAAGTGGTGAACAACAATCCCATGAGTTTCCAGTCCGGGGTCATCATCGCGGGCGGGTCCTACTCCTCGACGACGGTGCGGCTCGATCTCGTGGCGTACTCCGGGGCCACGGTCGGGGCGGGGAACTTCGCCCCCGGTGTCTATTCGGGGGTCTCGTTCTCGATCCGGGATTCAGGGATTGCAAACACCTCATTCCAAGAGACGACCTACTCGCGCGTCACCGTGCAAGGTGTTGTCAACGTCGATTCGGGCGTCTCGATTCGGGCGGGGACGCATTCAAGCGTGACGATCCAGGGACTCTCGAACTACGCCAATATCTCGAACGTGACGTTGCACGCGGGCACGCACTCGAACGCCACGGTGCAGGGTATCTCCAACTATGCGAACATCTCCAACGTGACGCTCCATGCGGGGACGCATTCCGATGTGACGATCCAAGGGGTGACGCTCTTGAACTCGACCGTGACCCTGCGGGCCAACACGCATTCGGGGGCGACGATTGACGGGGTGATGTTCCTCTCGCCTGCGGGGGAGCGGTCCAATGCTTCCTCCCTGCTCTCGACCAACATGGGTGGGACGACCCCCCGGCTCTTCCAGCAAGGCTGGGAACTCTTGCGGAACAAGGTCACAATCTCGGGCTCGACGATGACGGTGTTCAAGGGGGATGACGCGACGAGTAGCTGGACGGCCACGATCTCGACGGGTACCGCGACGGTGTACGGCGTGACGCCGGGGATCGCCTGATGCCCCTGATCCTCGCGCCCTACACGCTGGGGAGCCAGCTTCCCGCTGCCCCCACGCTGGTCGGTGGGGGAGCCTACGCCGTCCGTCGGCGACGCTATGTGGCCTACATGACGGCAATGCTCGCCTGTCTCCTGGTCTTGGCATGCTAGATATCAACACGTCGGAAACCTCAGCCTCCCTGCGGAGAGTCCCAATCTGGCTCGTCGGGTCCGATGGGACCACCCCGCCGTCCACACAGGCCGGAGGCCAGCCGCAGATCAACTGGCTGCCCCGGGGGGCGACGACCGTCAACACCTCGGCCACCCTGTCCCTCGTCTCCGTGAATGCGGGCGAGTATTACGTGGAGCTCACTGCCTCCGAAGTCTCCTGTCCGGGCGTGGCGGCGATTCACTATCGGAGCGCGGCGGCGATTCCGAACTCGACCTACTTCAAGTGTGTCCGCTACGACTCGAACGACTCGATGCGGCTTGGGTTGTTCTCCTTGCCCAATGCGGCAGCGGAAGCGGCGGGCGGGCTGATTACGGTCGGCACCGGCACGGGGCAACTGAACGTCTCGGCGGGATCGGTCGGGATTCTCGCGGCGACGCATTCCGGGGTCACGATTGACGGCGTGAACCGGATCAACTCCAGCGTGACCATCGCGAACGCCACCTACTCTAGTGTCACGGTACGGATCGAGCCCGTGAGCTACTCGGGGGCCACGGTCGGGGTGAGCAACATCGCCGCCGGGTCGTACTCCGGGGTGAGTGTCGAGGTCACGAATATTCTCCAATCGGCGCGCTCGCTGATTGCCGACGACCTCTTGCGGCGCGATATTGCCGCTGGGGCCTTCGGCGGGCGGAGCGTCCAAGACGCCCTCCGCTTCCTGCGGAATCGGTTCCTGATCGACGGCTCGACCATGACGGTCTATACGGAGGATGACACGACGAGTGCGTGGACGGCGAGTGTGACGACGACGGCGGATATCGCCATCACCGGCTCTGATCCGGGAGGCCCATGATTCTTTCGCTCGGTCAAGTCTGTTCGCGGGCCACGGAAATGGCGGGCGGGCGGGTTGATTGGACCCTCTCCGATGCGTCGTTCTACGCCAACATGGCGGCGCAGGAAGTCTCGCAGTTCGCGGGGCATCTCCCGAAAGAGGCGCTGGCGGTGTCGAGTACGACCTCAGGCGAAAACCGCTACGCCCTGCCGAGTGATTTCGACTATCCCACGGCCTTGACGCTCTTTCAAGGATCGAGCGCCACGACAGGTAGCCGGATGACGACGAGTATCCCCTTGATCGGGCGGGATGCCAACTGGGCGGATAGCCGCAGTATCCCGGACGACGGGATGCCCGAAAACTACGTCTTGTATTCGACGTTCTTCGAGCTCTACCCCTCCCCGAATAGCGGGTACTCGCTGCAATTGCGCTATGTCCAGCGCGCCCCGACACTCGTCGATTCGACGGAGACCCTGATGCTCGATGACCGCTGGCATCCGGCGTGGCTCTACAAGACGGTGGAACTCTTGGAAGCCTCGCGCAACAACATCGAGGCGGAGGCGATGGCGCGAAACCGCTATCTGTCCTACATCAACACGATTCCGAGCGACCGGCAGATCAAGCAGCGGGACCGGAACTCGATGTATCTGCGCTTCACGCGCACCCAGTTGGGCGATAGCTGATGCCGAGACATCCCCTGAATTTGGGCTCCACCTCGCTTGCGGCCCCCGCCCCACCGCCGGTGCCGCCGTTCTGGGTGCCCGTTACGTCAGGGAGCCTCATGTGGCAGGCGGTTCGGGGCGGGCAGATGCCGCGCTTTGAGCACGTCTGGCCCCAGGAGTCTGGGGCGGAGCAGCAGTTTGTGAAGATCACGGACCCGCCGACGGGGACGCCATGACGGCCTCGTCCACGACCGTCGGCAAAGATTTCATCTTCCGGGTGCAGACGGTGTACCCGTGGCTTGTGGCGACTGGGACACCCGTGATCATTAGCTCGCGGCTCACGACCATATGAGCAATCTCTCCGCGTTTCCGATGATACAGGAGCGGAGCGAGGCCACGCCGGGCCTCTGGAACAATCCGTTCAGCATCATCTCGGCCAACATCGAGGCGATCAATTCCGATCTGACGATCAATTTCGCGTCGGGGAATACGCTCAGTGTGTTCTCCTCGGTAGACGCTTCGGAGAACCTCCATGCGGGGAACCGCATCGGGATTGGGGCCACGCCGTCGTCGGACAGTGTTGAAGTCCTGACGATTGGGGCGAATTCCAGTCTGTCGGATTACATCCTATTCCACGATCCGAGCGGGGCGAAGTCCAACTACATCATCGGCTCGCGGGTCGGGGGGACGGCGGATGGGCTGAATCTCTACGACCTGTCCGGCCAGACGATGATCGTGGGGTTCTCCAAACAGAGCACCAAGTTCTACAGCCCCGTGGTGGGGACGTTCTTCGACTTGGGTGGGACGGTCTTCAACGTCAAGAGTTTCGGAGCCATCGGGGATGGGGTGGCGGATGACACCCAACCGATTCAAGATGCGATCAATTTCGCCAATGGGCGTGTGGTGTATTTGCCCGCCGGGACGTACCTCATTACGTCACAGCTCAGTCGGGTCAATCGGGCGGTATCTGGGGTGTCCAGTAATATCCCGGGCCTCAAGTTGCAGGGCGATGGGATGTATAACAGCGTCATCGACAGCCGGGTCACCAATGGGTTTGCCATCGTCTGCGATTCGACGGTCACAGAGGTGTTCCAGTGGGGCGGCTATATCCGGGATCTGTCCATCAGCCCCGGAGTCGCGGCCTCCAATAACGGCGGAATCTCGCTGACCTGTTGCTGGGAATTCTCTATCATCAATGCTCGGATCAACAGTTTGACCAGTGACGCCATTTATATCCCGTTACGGAATGACCTGAGCGCCAATGTGGATGAGTACGCCTCCCAGTTCATGCGGATCGCCAACTGCTTGATCACGGGTAATCACGGGTGGGGATTCAACGGGGCCGGGAACATCGCCTGGTCGGGGACGATTGATGGATGCTACTTCATCAATAACCGAGGTGGAGGAATCTACATCGCCGCGCCCCAGTGTGCGGTCCGCAACAGTTCTTTGGCCGCCAATGGCATCAACGCCAATGGCGGGATGTGGTTGGACAGTTCTTTTGGCGGACTGGCGGGCAACAAAGTCCTCTCGAATGAGTTCGACAGCAACTACTCCTATTGTATTCTGGCAGAGGGAGTAGGGGCGGAGATTTCTGAGAATCGCTTTATCGCCACACTCTCGGGGGCCTCGATGCAACCCCCGCAAGGGGTCATTCTAGGCGATGCCTCCGAGTTTCTGATTAAGGGAAACCATGTTCGGACGACCAGTACCAACACACGACCCTTTACGGCATTCAACCTCTTGGCGGCGTCTAGCGACAATGTTCTTCTCAACAACCATCTCTCCGCTGGAGACAATACCTCTGGCCTAACCCGATATATCAATAACGGCTCCCGGAACCGCATCATGGACAGCGGGGCGTGGATTACGGGGCTGAGCGTGGCCACGGGGACGGTAAATCTTACCGACAGTACGAATGCCAATCCGGTCGTCATTACGAGCAACAATACCACGCTTGGGGTGTTCCCAGTGATCGTTAGCCAAATCGGGGGCGGCGGCGCGATTGACTTCCAACGTGGGGCGGCAACGCTCGGAGGGGTCGGAGGTCGGGCGGCATGGTCGGGGACTACCAGTAACGACATCGCCATCGGGGCTCGGACCAATAGTGGGGTGTTCATCTTCACCAATAACAGCACCACCCCCAGTCTGAGCATCGAGAGTACCAGTACGGTCGGGTTTGGAGTTGGGAAAGCGACATGGGCGTTTACCGGCAACGCCAACGCCATTGACCTCTACAATAGCGGAGGTAACAACACCTATTCCGCCATCAATCGCCAATTGTCTGCCGCAGACAATTCCTACCAGGCCCAGGTCAGGTTCGCCCGCACCGCGACTGGAGGCAATTACGGCAGTACGATTGCCTTTCTGGCAGAGGCGGATGCGGCGGGCAAGAGTATGCTGACCCGCCTCGAAATACGCAACGAGAATGTGGTGGTGTCAAACGCACTCGGTCTGCCTGCTGGAAGCGCCCAGACGGGAAGTATGTTCTTTTCCTCGGAGAGTTCGCTGGGGGTCTACCGCTCTGGCATTAGCACGATCGCAATATCCCGTGGCACATTCGATCTCGCCACCAATGCGGTCCGGTTCTCCATGCGAACCCTCGCTGCCTCTGCCGTCACAGTCAGTGCCGCCAATACCAATGTCGCCACCAACGAAGTGGTGTTCACCGTGGGAGGGGCCTCTGGGGCGTCGCTGGCTGTTCACTCGGGGGGCACGGTTTACATCTTCAATTCCGACATCAGCGCCAAAGCTACATGAGGCTCGTCACCGCGTTGCTGGTGCGCGATGAGGCCAATCGCTATCTCACCCGCGTGCTTGAACGGTGTCTCTCGTTCTCCGATGAAGTGTTGGTCTTGGACGACGGCTCCACCGACGACACGGTCAAAATCGCCCAAAATTTAGGATGTTTGGTGAAGCAGCGTCCCCAATCCGGGATGTGGGGGAACGAGGCCCCTGCCCGGGCGGAACTCTGGGAACGGGGGGCGAAGCTCACCAAGGACGGCTGGCTCCTGATCTGCGATGCCGATCAGATTCTCCACGGAGACCCGCGCCCGCTTTGCGATACATGGGAGTTCAACTCTTGGGCCTTCGTGCTCTGCGATATGTGGAGCCCCACGCACTACCGCACGGATGGCTACTGGCAGGCGCATCTACACCCGCGCCCGTGGATGATTCGCCCCAGCGCCTTGGGGCCGAACTTCGTCCCCCAATGGAATGGCCGGGGAATGCACGTAGGTCATTTCCCCCCGAACGCGCCGCTCGCTTGCGGAATCGCCCCCCCGAGCCAATATTTCTGGGAGCACCTAGCCTATAGTACCCCGGAACATCGGGAAGCAAAGTTGGCGAAGTATCTCGAAGTGGCGGACCACCTTTCACCTGGGGAACTGGCGCATGCCAGAAGTATTGCGGACACATAGGCAGCACGCTGCATGACGGTCCAACTCGAAGCCCTCCCTGATCATCGCACCACCACCATCGTTGTTGGGACTTCCGTCAGAAAGAGCCTCGAAGTCTTACGCCCTTTCCTGGATTCGTTGGCGTGGCAAGACCTCCCGCCGCGCACCCAACTCCTCCCCATCTTCGTTCCCGACTGGCCCCAGAAAGACCCCGCTGAAGATTTCCTCCGCACCTGGGTCCAAGAACGCGGGGGGGAATGCTTGCGGGGCGTGCCCCAGACCGCCGGGGACTTCGCGGATAGCCCGAACTTCGACTCCCATCAATGGGGTTTGACGGCCATGCGGAGGGTCGGGGCGAACAAGAACAAGATTCTCCGGCGGGCCTTGGAGTTGAAAGCCGATGCCGTCTGGCTCGTGGATGCCGACCTGATCTTGGATCGCACGACCCTGGCCTCCCTGATGGGGGCCGAGAAGCCGATTACCACCGCCGTGTATTGGACGCACTGGACCAAGCGGGGCTTTGAGACACGGCAGATTCACGCGTCCCCGCAAGTCTGGCTTCGGCACCCGTATGAGCTTTCAGGCCGGGGGATGGATGAAGCGGAGTTCCGCCAGAAACTCATCTCCCGCGAACTCACCCGCGTCTGGGGGTTCGGGGCCTGTACCTTGATCGCCCGGAAAGTGTTGGAGGCGGGGATCACCTTCGACCCGCTCCCCGATGTCCCGCAGCAGGGCCTCATGGCCGGTGAAGATCGGCAGTTTTGTATCCGGGTCGAGCGGGGGCATATCGAAGCCTTCGCGGACGCGTGGCCCGACATTATGCATCTCTACCATGCTGACCAGCACGTCCCCCAAATCCCCGAGATGGTGAAGCGGCTCGGCACCGAGCACCCCCAGAAAGCCTCGCTCGGCGATTTGGTCTCCCTGAAACTCGAAGCCTTGGAGCCCGTCCCCCACGGCAACGGGGGATTTCAGGCGATGCCGAGACAGCACATCCGGGGACGCTTGGGGCAGATTGCCTTGATGCCGGAACTCGAAGAGGCGGTGTATTCGCTCGCGCGGGGAGAGACGCGGATCGTGCCGGTGCATTTCCCGGCTCACCACAGCCTCCCCTACTTCCGGGGGCGCCGCCGTCTGATTCGCCTCACGCTGGTCGATACGAAGCCATTCGGATTCCCCCCGGTGCTTGACGCGGAACTCTTCGTGGGACCGAAGTCGGGGCGCTGGATGGACACGACCACCCTGACCGCCGAGCAACTGAAGGGGATGGAAGCGGTGGCCCGTGGCTAACCCCCAGCAAATCCAAATCCCCTCGGGCTTCGTCTGCGTCACCACGTTCGGCATGATCACCCAACAAACGGTGCAGAGCCTCCTCGCGGCACGGTCGTTTTCGGAGAAGCAGGGCCTCCAGAACATCCAATGGGAAATGATCCCCGGGACGCTCGTCGAGAAAGCCCGGAACGAAGCGGTGCGCCGGATGCTCCGGGGCGGCCACGGGTGGATACTCTTCATCGACGGCGATTGTACGTTCGACGAGCACGCCATCATCTCCATGCTCCAAGCGGCCTATGGGGAGATGCCTGCCGCCGATGCGATGGGCGCCTGGTGCCCGCTGCGGGGCGAACTGGCCCTCCCGACCATCGACACGGGCACGGGGACGTGGGAAAGTCACTACCCGGGCTCGGGGATTCTCCCCGTCATGCGGACGGGGGGGGCGTTTCTCTTGGTCAAGCGCCACGTCTTCGAAGCCCTGAAAGACCCGTGGTTTCGGATGCGGGTCCCCGCGCGGGCGATGGACTTCCTCGCGGAGACGGACAACTGGCTCCGCATCAAGTTCGACGGGAAGAATCCCTTCCGAGAGTACGGAGACTTCTGGGCGCGGGCCGAGAAAGCGGCCCAAGACGATCCCAGCATCGTGATCGAGAACTTCGTCCCCGTGGAAGTGGGGGAGGATTCAGGCTTTTGCGACCGGGCGAAGCTCGCGGGCTACAATTTGTTTGTGAACACGAACATCGCGTGCGGGCACGTCGATGCAAAAGTGCTGACATGGGCTGACCATAAGAAGGCGATGGACGATGCCATGAAATGGCAGCGGCTCGCCTCGGGGCTCTTGGCGTGAGGTTCCACGAAGATGCGCGGCGGCGGTTCTACGGGGATATCTTCGACACTCCAGACGGCGATATCAACGTCGTCTATCTCACCCCCAACGTCCCGATTGCCTGGCACCGCCACCAGCACCAAGACGATCATCTCTGGCTTGTCTCGGGGCTCCTGCGGGTGCGGTGGTTCTCCGAAGAGACCGGGGAGCATCTGGAACACGCGATGGTGGCGTTACCGGGAGCGCGGAGCGTCGTGACGATTCCTCGGGGCTGGTGGCATGGCTACTGCGCCGTCGCCAAGAACACCGTGCTCCTCCAGTTCAACGGGCCGGGGAAATGGACGGGCGAAGATGAGGAACGGAAGTCCCTGAAGGACAAGCCGTGGGACTAGTCGAGGATTTCGCGACCGTCATTGATCTTGCGGCCTCGCTCGAAGGGACCACCGTCTCGCCCCGGGTCAAGACGCGCATCTGCCGCGCCTACGACCGCGCCATCGAGAAAGCCTTGTGTATCAGTTGGGATGGGAAGCATGACCCCGCCTACATCAACCGTTCTCTCTTTCGCCATGCCGAACGCGGGGCGCGGGACTACCTCCCATGAGCAGCGTCCTGACTTGTCGCTGGGATCATAGCTTCCCATGGAAGTACCGGGATACCTCCTTTGACTCTATCGGGCATTTGATCTGCCCGAGTTGCGCTACCGAACTCGAACGGGTCTGGGCCCTTGTACGCACTCCATACTAAGTGCCGGGCGTGTGGGTCTCTGGACCTCCGCCAATACTTGGACTTGGGCCTCCAAGCCCCGGCGAATGCCCTCCGCCCCGCAAGCGCCTTACGCTCCCCGGAGTTTCAGGCCCCCCTGTCGGTGCTCTGGTGTGGCGACTGCGGGCTCTCGCAACTCGCCCAAGTGGTGGACCCCGATCTCCTCTACCGAGATTATCCCTTCCGGGCGGGAGTCTCGTCCAAGTGGCGGGAGCATTGCGAGGCGATGGCCGATGGGCTCGACTTGGAGATCGGGGATTTCGTCGTCGATATCGGCGCGAACGATGGGACGTTCCTCGACGCCTGCCTGACGCGGGACGCGAAAGTCTTGGGCGTTGATCCGTGCCCCGTCTCGGATGCCGTCCCCATGCTCCCTGTTCTCTGGTCCGAAGAAACCGCCCGGGGCTTGGTGCGGATGCACGGCCATCCCGATGTGATCACCGCCACGAATGTTTTTGGGCATGTCGATGACGCGGCGGATTTCCTCCGGGGGCTGGCAGTGGCGTTGCCCGTGACCGGCTACGCCCTGATCGAATGCCCCCACATCTTCCCGCTCCTAGAGCAGACGGCGTTCGATACGATCTACCACGAGCACCTGTCCTACTGGTCGCTCCGGCCCCTGGAACGCCTCTGTGAACAGACGGGCCTCCGGGTGGTGGACGTGGAGATGTTCTCAGACCTCCACGGGGGGACGATGCGCTACACCCTCGTCCCGGACACTTCCCCGTGGCACGTCCAAACCTCCGTGACGGGGCTTCGTATTTTGGAAGCGGCCCACTTCGCCGAAGGGCTGGTGCCCTATCGCGACTTCGCCGAACGCGCGTGGCGGAATATCCTCCTCTTCAAGCAAGCCCTCCAAGAAGAGCGGGACGCCCGGTGGCGCATTGCCGGGTATGGGGCCTCAGCCAAGGGGAACGTCTTACTGCAAGCCGCTGGCGTCCGCCGGGACTTGCTCTCGGTGATTGTGGATGACACCCCGGCCAAGTGGGGGCTCTACACCCCAGGCACCGAGATTCCAATTCAACCCCCCGACGCCTTGCGGGAAGCCGACATCTTGGTGCTCTTGTCGTGGAACAACGCCGAGGCGTTGAAAGCCAGCGCGTTGAAGCAAGGCTTCCGGGGGCGGTTCTTCGTCCCTCATCCTGACCCCCATTTCGAGGACGCCGCATGAAAGTCGTCGCGGTCACCGGCTGTCTCGGCTTCCTCGGCTCCCATGTGGTCGAGCTCTTGGTGCAGCATGGCTACCGGGTCTATGGGATCGACGCCGAAACCTACGCCGCGAATACCGATCTCTTGGATAGTTGGACGGGATTCTCCGACATCTTCAAGTACCAGAAAGCCGACATCTGCGAACTCGACCATCTGACCGACGTGGATGCGGTGATTCACCTCGCCGCCGAGACGCACGTCGATAACTCGCTTGTCGATGCGACGAAGTTCACCCGAACGAACATCCTCGGGACGCATCGGCTCCTAGAACTCTGCCGGGGCCGACGGCAGTACCAGATTCCCCTCTTCCTCCACGTCTCGACCGATGAAGTCTATGGGTCGGTGGAGGTAGGGTGTACCGAAGAGGACGCCCCGCTCCGGCCTTCGAGTCCCTACGCCGCCTCCAAAGCCGCCGCCGATCTCCTCGTGCAATGCTACGGCCATTCCTTTGGGGTACCGTATCGGATCGTCCGGCCCTCGAACCTCTACGGGCTCCGGCAGTATCCCGAGAAACTGATCCCCAAGGCCGTGCGGCACCTGGGGCTCGGGCGACCGATCCCCATCCATGAGGGGGGGAATGCCCGGAGGTCCTGGCTCCACGTTGAGGACTGCGCGGAGGCGATTCTCTCGGTGCTCCAGTATGGGGGGAACGGCGAGACGTACAACGTCGGGGGGAATACCGAAGCCTCCGTGAAAGAGATCGCCTCGGCGGTCGTCAAGGCCTTCCACGGCCCGGACGCGAATCCCGCCGACTATCTGGACTTGGGCTATACTCGTCTTGGGCTCGACAGTCGCTATCATGTGGGAGATGCGAAACTCCGGGCGCTGAAATGGGCCCCGCATGGTAACCTCTGGGACGACCTGCCCGATTTGGTGGCCCGGGAGCGCAAGTCGTTTCGGTGGTGAGGAAATGCATTAGATTGCAGCAACCGAGGAGGGCCCGTGCCGACCATTGAATGGACTGAAGGCGATCCCGCTGGTAGCGAATCCCTTGGGTTGGGCGACAATAGGATTCGATCCCTCAAATCTTCTGTCCGGGTCGGCCTCGATGCCGAGCACGTCTGGCCCTCCGCGAGCGGGGATGCGGGCGTCCACCGCCAAGGCTCCGCCCGGCCCTACTACGGTACCCAATCCCTCGTCAGTTCGACGGGCACCGATGCGCGGCTCATGCAGACTTCCGATACCTCGCGGCTCTTCGGGGTCGGCTCAGGCGGGACGACCTTCCTCGGCGGCCCGACGGCCATTTCGGCGGGGAGTTATCCCGGCACCGTGCCCCAACGGGCGATTTGGGTCGAAGAGTTCGGGCAAGGCAAGACCGTCTCGGGGCTGACGACAGTCTCCTTTCCCAATTCCGGGTTCAGTACCACGCCCTTCGTCCAGATCACCGCGTACAACACCAATATCGTCGCGCAGATTATGACGCTCACCTCGGTCTCCGCCACGCAGTTTGGCGTGCGCTCGTGCGCGACCGACTTGGGTGGCACGAGTAGCACGACGTTCTTTTGGCGGGCCATCGGCCAGCGGACCTTGTAATGCCGTTCTACGGAGCGCCGCTCCAAGTGGCCCCCCGCTCGCTGACGAGCGTGCTCCTCGTCGAGCCCACCTTGGGCCTCGACGCCTCGCAACCGGCGGTCGATGCGCCCCTCGGCAGTACCCCAAGCTCCGAGAACATGATCTTCCGGGAAGGGGCCTTGGAGCCCCGCCCCGATCTCCAACTCCGCAATACGAATCCCCAGCCGATGGCCGTGCCCGTCACCGGGGGATGGGAATTCGCCGATGTCTTGAACAACCGCTTCCCCGTGATTTCGGGGACCTCGAACCTCGCGTGGTACTCCAATGGCTCCTGGAGCCAGTTGAGCTATGTCAGCGCGGGCGGCGTGGATTCTGTCCCGGCAGGCTCGACCACCTCCTACTGGGATGCGACCCAGATTTACTACGACCAGCAAGACCAGCACATCGGCGTCTTGGCGAACGGCTCCTACCAAACCCTCTACTGCTGGCAATCCGGGACGACGGTCTTCTCCACGCTCACGGGCGCCCCACAGGCGAAGTACGTCACCGCGTTCGACAACTACCTCGTGGCGTTTAACCTTCGAGACCCCGGCTCGGGGACCTCGGATTACGTCCAGCGCGTCCAGTGGTCGGACCGGGGCTCGGCGTCCAGTTGGACCGGCGGCCTGTCGGGGTTCGAAGATTTGCTCAGTATGCGCGGGGCAGGGACGCGGATCGTCGCGCAGGACAACCGCCTGATTCTCTTTTCGGATGCCGAGATTTGGCAGGGCTATCCCTCGAACTTCCCCTTCGTGTTCCGCTTCGAGCCCTACGACCGCTCGGTCGGCTGTCCCTATCCCTGGACGATTACCTCGACGCCCTTGGGGATTGTGTTCCTCTCCCGGAACCTCGATGTCTATCTCTTGCCGAAAGAAGGCGGGACCGCCAGACCTATTGGGGGGAGAATCCATCGGTCGATTCGCCAAGCGATGGATGTCCCCGAACGTGCGTTTGGCCTCTACGATTTCTCGACGATGCAGTACCAGCTCTACTACCCGACCTTGGGCGGGACGGGATTTCCGCAGCAGGCCATTTACCTGAATCTCGATGAAGGCTCCTGGGCCCCGCAGACCTTCGATCCCCAAGCGGGCGGGCTTTCGCTGACGCGGGGATTTACGGTCACGGGGCTCGCGACGAGTTCCGCCGCGACGAGTTGGGACGCCGCTGGCGCGGCGGGGTTGACGTGGGACACCGCCCCGGGGACCTGGGATAGCTACAACACCGGCACGACTTCGGCGGATCGGCGCGATGTCTATCTGGGCGCCTCGGGCGGGACGGTGTATTTCCTGAGCTCGACGGCAACGACCGACAACGGGACGCCGGTGCCGAATCGCTGGCGGAGTACCGCGCTCTGGGGCGAATTCCCCGGGAAGCAAAAGACGGTCACCGAATGGCGGGCGGATTACCAAGCGGACACCGCGTCGGTCCTGACGGTCAAGTTCTCCCAGAATCAGGGCGGAAGTTTCGAGCAAGGCGTCGGGGTGACGCTCCCGGCGGTCTCGGGCGCCTCCCAAGCCGTGGCGTATCCGTACATCCCCGCCCGCTTCCCGCAATTCGAGGTGACGAGTGAGGGCCAGCGGTATCGGCTGTATCGCTTCTGGGTCACGGCGCGGATGGGCGGGCGGTGAGCGATTTTCGCCGGATTGCCAGTCCACCGTCTGATCTCACGGGTCCCTTGGGAACGTATCTGCGCGAAGTCGCCCGCGCCATCAACGATATCCCCGCGCTCTCGGCCTTCTCGGACGCCATCGGGCCGAACAGTCATCTCTCCGGGTATCCGGGGGACTTGGCGGTGAATCTCACGAGCGCCAATACAACGCTGCGGCTCTGGCAACTGGGCGGGTCCTTGCGGCGCCCCTCCACCACGGGATGGAACCCTGTCTAGTATTGCGTGCATCATCATCGCCACGCTCAAGCGGCGGAAGCTGCTGGACGAGTTGGTGCTTCCAAGTGTCCTCGCCCAAGGCATGGATGAAGTGGTGGTAGTCGGGGATTATCACTCGGGGGAGGGATATCGGCATCTGCCGTTTCACCCGCTCACCGGGACCACCATCGACGCCTTGTTCAAGCGGGACGTGGGGGCGGTCGCCACATCGAGCGACTGGCTGTTCTATCTCTGCGACGATCACCGCGTCCACCCCGACTTCTCGAGAGACCTCCTCCAATTCATGCAGGCCACTCCCCTCGGGACGAAGGATGTGATCGTCCCGGCGCGGTTCTGCACCCGAGGGGAGGAACAGATCGGCTTGAACATGGGCTGGCCGGGGTACTTGGGGCGGGCGTATATCGGTGGGCATGGGGGGATTTTCCCCCGCGCAGCGGTGCAGGATGTCCCGTGGAGCCTTGCGCCGTGGTCGCCCCAGTGGGACTACCTGCACTCCAGAATCTTGATCGAGCGGGGATACAATTTCCACTACATGAGTGGCGACTGCTACATTGAGGATGTAGAACCGAATAGCGAGCCGTGGCTCTAGTGCGCGCCGAAGACCTTCCCCCCGCCACCATGATCACCCTCTTGGAGCATACGGTGAACTTTTCCCTGCCCATCCCCGAAGAATTCAATCTCATGGCCCGCCGCGCCGCTTTTCCGCTCCCGAGCCTCCGCGAGGAATGGGACCTCGGCAACTACCTCTCCGGCTCGACGGAGCCGTGGAACGTCGAAATCCTCGCGGCGCTCTTGAAGGCGTCGAACGCGAACACCGTCTTGGAGTGCGGGGGGTATCTCGGGTGTACCTCCGCGTGGCTGGCGATGACCTTGCAGGCAATGGGCGGAGGGACGTTCCACATCGCGGAGCTCGAAGCCGACCGGGCCTTAGCCTGTGACAAGCGGCTCTCCGAACTGCCCATCCCGGAGGTGGTCTGGCGCGTGTGGCAAGACGACGTGTTCAATGTGATCGCGGCGCAGCCCGACGAATCCATCGACTTCGCCTGGGTCGATGACAATCACGAGAAAGAGCATGTGGACCGGGAACTCGCGGCGTTGATTCCGAAGATGCGTCGGCCTCGGGGGTTGATCACCGGCCACGATGTCTGGGGGTCCACGGACCTTCAGGAAATCTTCGTGAAGCACGGCGGGTATGCATTGGACTTTCCTCGGCTGGGACTAGCTGGGGGGATCGGGGTACTGCAAGTCCGATGACGCTCCTCGCGGTGCCGTTCCAGCCCTTGAACGTCAACGAGCGCACCGCTGAATCGCTCTTGAACGGGATGCTCTCGGTCCCCGCCATCTTCCCCGCGCCGGGGAACCTGGAAGAGCGCCGGGTCTTGATCGCCTCGATTCTCTCCGACCCCTTGAACCGCGTCTGGCTCGTCTGGCAAGGCGGGGGGCTCGTGGGTTGCTTACTTTTGACCCACATCGTGCCCCAAGTGGACGCCCAATGTCACTTCGTGTTCTTCGACCGTACCCTCTTCGGGCGCCGGACGCTCCTTTGGAACTTGATGGGGAAGGTCTTTCAGGAATACGATTTGCAGCGCTTGACGGTCGAAGTCCCCGAGTATCTGACCCCCCTCTATAAATTCGTCCGCAAAAAGCTTATGTTCAGGTTGGAAGGGGAACCGACGGCGAGTGCCCATCCCCTGACAGAGAAGGTGAAGATCGCCGTCAAGCCGTATGTGAAGGACGGCACCGAGTGGGTGGCCCGTTTGGGCTCCCGTCGTGAGCGCGCCTGCTTGAATCCCGAAACCCAAACGTGGACTGATATGATCCGGCTCCGGCTGTTACGTTCGGAGTACGAGCAGGAGGCACATGCCAGCCGGGGAACCGAAAGCGCTCGTTCCGAAGGACCTGCGGGGGGTCCGCAAGCAACAGATCGGCTACCTCCAGGACCCGCAGTCGTTCCTGAAGTTGCTCGGAGGACTGGGTAGTCCCCAAAGTCCCCTCCAGATGCAAGGCGCGGATGCCTTGGGGACGATGCTCCGCCAGCCCACCCCGGAACAGCGGGCGCTTGATGTTTCCATGCCCGCCCTGCAAGCGATGCTCACCGGGCAGGGTCCGCAGTTCGAGCAGGATATCGGACTCGCCAATCAGCAAGGCGGACGGTTCGGCTCGGGGAACGCGATTCTCCGGGGGGAAGCCCTCCGCAATCTCTTCAACATGCGAACGCAGGTCGCGCAGACGCTCGGGCTCTTAAGCCAGGGGGCGGGGAGCGCCAATCGCGGCCTCGCTGGGCAGGCGTTTGGGATGGGCCAGCAGCAGGCGGGCCAGATGGATATCGAAACTCAGCGGCGCATCCAAATCCTGATGCAACTGCTGGGGGCGGGACAACAGTCCGCCTTCAATGTGCCCATTCAGCCGGGCAAGAGTTTCCTCGATACGCTGGGGCAGATTGGGTCCATCGCGGCCCAGTTTATTCCCGGCACCAACACCGGGAAAGCGGCCACGGGGAGCGGACCAATCCCCATCTCTGACGCTTCCTACGGCGGGGGGTACGCTTGACCATTCCGATTGCGCCGCCGAATATCGGCACCACTGGCGTCGTCGAACAACCCGGGGCAGGGCAGGGATTGCAACTCATTGCCTTGGCGCTCCAGAAACGGCGGGAGTTGGAACAGGAACGCCAGGAGCTCGCGCAGCGGCGGGAGCAATTTGAACTCCACAAGAAAATCGCGGGGAAGCAACTCGCGGGAATGGAGATCGACCAAGAGCAAAAGTTACGCGAGATGAAGGCACGAGAAGACGACCTCGCAGACCGCGATGAGGCGTTGCGGATTTGGACCGGGGGGCTCACACAACACAACGACCCAGCGGCCTGGGGACGAATCATCGCCGGGGTGAAAGATGATGGCGTCGCGACGCATTTGATGAGCCGCCTGAGTGAGATGGCGACACTCCAGAACACGCAGGCCAGCGCCCAAGGTACCGACCTCCGCAACCAGCAAACGGTCATGGGGATGGAGGAAGATCGCCAAATCCATGGCATCATCCAAAAGCTCTCCAATCGGCCTTGGGATCGGCGCACCATTAGTGAAGCCGTCGGGCGGGTCGTGGCGATCAACCCCCAGAAGGCGGGGCAGGTCGCGACGGCGCTCGGGTCGCTCCTGCCCGATGTGGCGCCGCACATCAATGATGACGGTACCGTGTCATGGGTTCCCAAAGCGCCGGGGGCGGTCGAGGGAGCCCCCGTGCAACCGGCGCGGGCCACCGACGAACAGAACAAACTCGCGACGTATGGGGTGCGGGTGCTGGAAAACAATGCCCGGATGACCGAATTGGAACAACAGTTTCCCGGTATTGGCCAGCGGGTGGATGAGAAAATGAGCAATGTGCGGAGTCTCGAACAGTATCCCGGGGTGGGGCGGACGTTGGCGACCAAGGCCCTCCGCGTCGCAGTACGGGGGATGTCGCCCGAGGAGCGGGAATATTGGAATCTGCGCACCGACACGGGCAATGCGTTCTTGCGTCGAGCAACTGGCGCGGCGATGAACATGGAAGAGTTGGACCGGGAAACCTCGCCCTATGTCCCGATCTCCGGGGAAGATGAGGGGGGCGTGCAGGCCAAGCAGGCCCGGCGCCTCCAGCAAGGGCTCCTCTTTGTCCAGCAGTCGGGGAATGCCTTTCGGCCCAATGCGTTGAGCCCCAAGGCGCGGCAGTCTCTCTTGCAGAACATCGCCCCGCATCCCGGCTACAGCCCCGACAATCCCTTCCATCCGCAACCGGGGACGACCACGGTGCCACGGCCATGACGCCCCCACTTCTACCTATCCCCATGCCACCCCGGCAACTCCCCGATGCCGAACTCTGGGAGTATTACCGGGCGCGGGGCCTCACCCCAGAAGCGGCGACCCTACATGTCAACCGCCGTCGCCAAGCGCGGGAAGGACAAGCGCGGGGCTTCTCGGAACGCCCACCCCAGCCGGGGCATGAAACGCCGAAGTTGAGCGCCGTAGTTCGCAATGCGGCCCAGACGGCCACGGGGGGATTCGCCGATGAGTTGGTTGGGGCGATGATGGCGATTAGTGATCGGCGCCAGCCCGTGACCCAGGCAAACATCCAAGGCCAAACCGACATCGCGCGACAGCAATTGGCCGAATCTCGCGTGGAACATCCGTGGCTCAGTGCGGGAGGGACGTTGGCTGGCGCGGCGCTCAATCCCCTGAACAAACTGTTAGGGCCGCTCACGGCGGGCCTAAGCCCCACCGCCGCCGCGACGACGACCGGGGCGGTCTTGGGAGGCTTGCAAGGATTCGGGGAGGGCACGGGCTCTGCGAAAGAACGGCTCCCCTCGATGGCGCTGGGGACGGGCGTAGGGGCAGTGGGGGGCGTGGTGCTCAGTAAGACGATTGGTAAACTCTGGCCCAGCATGAAAATCATTGGCCGGAATATCCGCCGCGCCTTCGGGAAAAAGGCGTCCCCGGAAGAGTTGATGGCGATGACTGAGGCGGCGGTACGCAAACAACTTGCCGGGCAACCCCCCGAAGTGGTCGAGGGACTATTGGAGCGTTTGCGGGCCGCTGGGCAAGTGGGTCCCAAGCCTCCTCCTCCCCCACCGCCACCGACCACACGGCCCGGGGAAACGATTACGCCCACGGTGCGGATGGCGCCAGACCCGATGGAGGCCCTCCCGGCTTATGCGCGCGCGGGGAATCCCCGGGATTTGCCCATCGGCCCGACCCCCCGAGGCGTGGGGGGCCATTCCTATACCGGGACCTATCCCGCAGGCACGGGCAACGTTCCCGGACGCACCGCCCCGTCCCCGACCGGCGGGCCCAGCACTCAGGCGATGCAACTGAAGCAACTCCAACTCCTCGCCCAGATGCCAGAGGGGGAATTCCAATCCGTGGCGGGATTGTTTCCAGAAGAGATTATCCAGCAACTCCGCGCCATCCGGGCACAGTTTGGCTTAGGGGGCCCGTGAATCCCGATGTCAAGGTCACGCTCGATATTGCCCAGCTCGTGATCTTGGGCGGGCTCGTCTGGGGGCTCGCGAAAATGAGCGCCTCGGTGGATTCGCTCCGGGCCGTTACCACGGACCTGACCCGGGGACTGGAGAAAATCGGGATGACGCTCTTTGATATGGTCAGCCGCGTGCGGGTCTTGGAAGATCGTGATCGGCGAGCGGAGACATGATCGTGCTCTCCCTCGTGGTGGCGATTGGCCTCGTGCTCGCGCAGGGCTGCGCGGTCTGGGCGTTCCTGCGGTTCGTCAAGAGCTTCGGGGCCTACACGGAATCCCATCAAGCGATGACCAACGCCCTGCTCTACACCCACGAATCGAATTGCTTGGTGCATGAAGCGAATCTCAAGGTGCTCGCGAAGTTACAGGAGTTACACGTCTCATTGAAACGGCAGGAGGTCGCATGACCACGAAACCCAAGGCTCCGAGAAAATCCAAGGCTGCGCCCTATTGGTGGTTTGGGTCCGAGACCATCGACGCTTTGAAGGAACGCCTCGGCGCAGCGGGCCCCGGCACCCGGTTGGAAGTCCGGCTCGATGGCAAGAAGATGACGCTCCGCGTGGTGCCAGCGGGCGTGACCACAGCGGATGCCGCCGGGGACGATTTGAACAAGAGCAACATCTGTCCGCCTATCTGCCCCTAGCGGCCACCAGCATGGGCTTCCTGCCCGTGCTCTGGGTGACCCTGCGGCGGGACCGGCGACTGGAATGGTGGTGGCTGGCGCTCGCCTTCAGCGTCTCGGGGCTCGCCGACCTGGCCTCTTACGGTCCCCATCCGCTTGTGGCGCCGTGGATTGCCGCGACGGTCTATCCCATTCTCCAAGTGGGGATGATCGGGGCCGTGCTTGTGTCCCGCCCCGAGGCGGAACTCTTGATGCTGGCCCTCATCGGGGCGGGGCTCTTGGGCCTCTGGGTGGAAGGCATTGGCCCGAGCCTCCTCCTCGAAACGGTGGCCGATGGAGCCGTCGTCGGCCTCGTCTGGCCGCGCCGAGACTTGGGGAAGTTGCGCGGGGCGCTCCTCGTCGGCTTCGGGGGTGGGTGGCTCGCGTGGGTGGGGTATCTGTTTGTCCCCGGTCTCGCGATGTGGGGGGTCTATCAAGGCGTGCGCGTGGCCGGTCTCGGGCTATTCTGTTGGGCGAGCCTCCAGACGAAACCCGTGCTGCGAGTGGCGTAATGGCGGAACGCCCCGTCCATCCCGATTTGGCCGCGCTCACCGTCGA
>Ga0070697_100000369_pt1 | contig 35090 bp, 30 predicted proteins | sample KBSK1501metaG_FD_65475 | JGI IMG/M metagenome (GOLD analysis project Ga0070697, IMG submission 65475) | Corn, switchgrass and miscanthus rhizosphere microbial communities from Kellogg Biological Station, Michigan, USA - KBS K1-50-1 metaG | ecosystem: Host-associated > Plants > Roots >...
CGCCCCCACGTTGCCGCTGCCGACCGTCCGCAGATCGACGCCGCGCCGTTTCGCGATCATCTGGGAGAACGGCACACATCCCAGGAGGAACGCCAGCGACAGGCTCAGCGCCGTCATCCCGGTCATGGTTCGATGCCCTCGCTCGACCCGTCCGCGGCATCCCGACCGAGCCTGAAGCGTCGCAGCGGGACGTACGCCGATCCCCCGGGACCGAGTCGACTCTGGAACAGCACGTAGTCCCGCACCTCGAACGGACCGCTCAGCCGCTCCGAGACCCGCTCCATCATGGCCCTCCACCCACCGCGGCCGGGACCCCGGACACGCCCCAAAGTGAGATGAGCGCGGAACTCGCGACGCTCGGTCGGGAAACCGATGCGACCGGTCGCGGCGTCGACTGCCGCGGCCAGCCTCCGCAGCGAATCGACGTCGCCGCGCACCTCCACCCAGATCAGACGTGGAGCCCCGCGGTCCGGAAACGGAACCGCGCCGCACGCCTCCAGCCGGAACGGCGCCACGCCGCGACCGGCCGGCTCGAGGGTCTCCATGATCTCGCCCAGCCGGGTCTCCGCCGCCTCGCCGAGGAACTTCAGCGTCAGGTGGATCCCCTCGGGTCGAACCCAGCGCACCGGGAGGGACGCCTGCCGCAGCGATTCCTGAACCTGGCGGAGCGTCTCGCGCAACCCGACCGGGAGTTCGATGGCCACGAACAGTCTCACACGAGACGTCCTGCTCTCATGGTCGCGCCTCGAGGATCGCGCGCCGCAGAAGATCGAGCGCCGAGCGCGAGGCGCGCGTGCGCACCGTCTCCCTGCTCCCGGGCACGCTCATCTCCCGGGTCGACGTTCCTGCCGGACCGGCAAGACCGAGAAAGACCGTCCCGACGGGCCGCCCGGCGCCACCGCCCTCGGGCCCGGCATACCCGGTCGTCGACAACGCCCAGGTCGACCCGAACAGTTTCCGTGCTCCCTGAGCCATGGCGCTCGCCGTCTTCGGGCCGACCGACCCCTCTTCGTTCAGCGTCGCATCGCTCACTCCCAGGAGGGCCCGCTTGGCTTCGGCGGTATAGGCGACGACCCCGCCGCGAAAGTAACGCGAGGCGCCGGGCACCCGGGTGATCCGTTGGCCGACTTCGCCACCGGTGAGCGACTCGGCGCAGGCGAGGCTCTCGCCGCGAGCGACCAGCTGGCGGCCGACGACCTCCTCCATCGTCTCCTCGTCCCGGGCGAACACGTGGGCCCCGAGCGCGGCCGTGATGGCGGCGTCGAGCCGCTCGAGGGCGGCGGCCGGCCGGTCCACGCCGACACGCTCGCGCAGATGAATCTCCACCTGTCCGGGCGCGGCCAGGATCGTCCACTCCGCCGGGGCGGCTCCGTGCGCCGCGTCGGACAGCCGCCGGTCGACATCCGATTCGGTGAGACCCGCGATCTTGATCACGCGGTACGCGAAGCGTCCGGCGACCTGGCCCAGCCGGGGCAGCACCTCATCCTCCATGATCCGGCGCATTTCGTCCGGGACGCCCGGCAGCAGGACGACGGTCGCCGCGCCGGCCTGCAGCCAGAGTCCCGGCGCCGTCCCGACCCCGTTCGGCAGCACCTCGGCCCCCTTCGGCACCATCGCCTGCCGGCGGTTCCGCGGAGGCATCGACAGGGAGTGACGGCGGAACCGCTCCTCGATCCGCGCGACGATTCCCTCGTCCTCCTCGAGCGGCAGACCGAGAAGGCCGGCGACCGCTTCCCGCGTCAGGTCGTCGATCGTCGGTCCGAGCCCGCCGGTGGCGACGACCAGGTCGGAGCGCTCGAGGGCGGCGCGAAAGGCGATCTGCATGTCCTCGAGGACGTCTCCGACGACGGTGCGGAATCGGACCGCGATCCCGCGCTCTCCGAGCACCCGCGACAGGTAGGAGCCGTTCGTATCGGTCCGCCACGGCTCGAGGAGCTCCGACCCGACGGCGATGAGCTCGGCGCGTCGCGGGCTCACGCGGGAGCCCCCAGGCGGCGGATCGCGTCGAGCATCTCCTTCGCGAAAACGGCGAGCGATTCCCGGCCCTCCCCGCGATGCCGGTCGAAGCGCAGCGGCGGACCGAAACGGACGTGGATCCTGGCCGGCTTGGGGAACGCCCCACCGACCGGAAGCGAGTCGCGCGCACCGTCGATGCAGGCCGGGACGACCGGCGCGCCGCTGAGAGCGGCAATCATCGCCGCGCCCAGTCTAGGCTCGCTCAGCGTTCCGTCGGCGCTGCGGCCGCCTTCCGGAAAAACACCCAGGATCCCACCGGAGGACAGGAGGCGCACCGCGCGTTTGATCGAGCCCGAGTCCTGTCCCTCGGCGCGCACGGGGATCGTCCCCATGCCCCAGTAGAACCATCGAATCAGGAGCAGGTCGAACATCGACTGCAGGACCACAAAGTGGATCGGGCGCGGTGCGGCCGAACCGAGGATGATGGCGTCCATGTACGACGCGTGGTTCGACACCACGATGGCCGGGCCGCGCCGCGGCAGATGCTCGAGACCGTCGCGGGTCAGCCCGAGATAGAAATGCGCGAACGGGAAAAAGAGCCCCTTCACGAACCAGTAGAACATCGCTCCCGCTCAACCTGTCTCATCTCCGCTCCCACCGCGGCGGCACCACGAGACCGCCGCTGACGATGGTCTTGATGCCCTCCTCGACCGTCATGTCGAGCGGCACGACGTCGCGCTCCGGGAGCGCCGCCAGCCAGCCGGACGTCGGGTTCGGCGTCGTCGGCAGGAAGACGAGGGTGTAGCCACTCATCGCCTTGCGATCGTCGGAGGAACGCAGCGTGGTGTCCTCGCGCGCCACGAAGCCGATGGTGAACACACCCGGTCTCGGGTATTCCACCGCCACGACCCGCTGGAAGGTGTCGGTCTTCCGGTTCAGCGCGTCCAGCAGCTGGCGGGCCGCGCCGTAGATAGGCTTGATCAGGGGTATACGCAGCATCAGCCGGTCGAACTCCTTCACGATCCTGCGGCCGAGCAGATTGGTCGTGAGCAGCCCCACCAGAAGCACCAGAAGGAGAGTGGCCGTGACCCCGATCAGGGGCGCCAGATACGTCGAGAAACCGGGATCGTCGACGAGGGAAAGACCCAGAAGCCTCAGGATTTTCATGATGAACGGCGTCGATGCGCCGTGCACCATGCCGAACAGGATGCGCAGCATCCAGACGGTGATGACCAGGGGGAGGATGATCACCAGACCTGTCAGGAAGTGCCCGCGCAGGCGAGCGAAGAGCGCCCTGTCCTCCCGCGCTCTTCTAGACAAGACCACCCCTGGCCGGACCGACCTGCCCGCCGAGAACTCCCAGCCTCCGGGAGAACTTCACGAAATAATCCGCGGCCGAAAGGGTCGCCAGGCCGACCACGAGCCAGATCGCCAGATCGCCCGCGCGGTCCCAGGCCCCCAGGTACCGGTTGCCGAAAATCAGGAGAACGATCGCGACGACCTGCGAGACGGTCTTGTACTTGCCCCAGATGCTCGCCGGAATCGTCACGCCCTGGCTCGAGGCGATCATACGGAGACCGTCGACCGCGAACTCGCGTCCGATGATGACCCACACCATCCAGGCCGGCGCCGCGCCGATCTGAACCAGGGAGATGAAGGCGGCGGAGGTGAGAAGCTTGTCGGCGATCGGGTCGAGGAGGATGCCGAGCGTGGTGACCTGGTTGCGCCGGCGCGCCAGCCAGCCGTCGAGATAATCGGTGAAGGAAGCGAGCAGGAACACGATCACGCCGATCATCTGCCAGGACAACCCGATCGCCTCGAACGCGGTCGGCTTGGACATCAGCACCACGACGATGACCGGGGTCAGGAAGATGCGGATGATCGTGATCCACGTCGGAAGGTTGATCATCCCGTCGGCTGCTCTGGAAGAGCAAGTGTAGAATGCCGCGAGGCGGCGCCCCGCATGCGCCCGGGCCTGTGGTGAATCCTCGCTGCCGGGGCCGATGCAACCTAGCACATGGCGAGCGGGACGGTCAACGGGACGCGGATGACCATTCGATTCGGGACGGACGGCTGGCGCGGCGTCATCGCCGAGGATTTCACCTTCGAGAACGTCCGGACGGTCGCCCAGGCCGTCGCCGGAGCGATGCGCGACGGGAAGGTGACGAGCCCACCGGTGCCGATCGGCTACGACGTGCGTTTCCTGGGCGCGCGCTTCGCCGAAACGGTCGCCGCGGTGCTGGAGGGGAACGGCATCCCGACGACGCTGTCGGACGTGCCGGTGACGACCCCGATGGTGTCCTGCCAGGTGGTCGCCACCGGAGCGCCACTGGGTATCTGCATCACCGCCAGCCACAACCCTCCCGCGTACAACGGTCTCAAGATCAAGGCGGCGTTCGGCGGCAGCGCGCCACCCGAGATGACGGCCCGCGTCGAGGCCCTTCTCGGACGGACGGCGCCGCGAACCGGCCGCGCGCCCGACACGCGGGTCTCGTTTCTGCCGGGATACGTTCCCCGGCTGCGGGCGGTCGCCGACCTGGCGGTCATCCGGCGCGCACCGCTGCGGGTGGTCGTCGACAGCATGCACGGGAGCGGTGGACGGCTCCTGGAACAGATCGTCCGGGGCCGGCGCGCGCGCGTCGTCACCCTGCGCGGCGAGGCCGATCCTCTCTTCGGAGGCTCGGCTCCCGAGCCCCGTCCCGAGAATCTCGGCCTGCTGTGCCGATCGGTGGTGCAGAGCCGCGCCCACGTCGGTATCGCCACGGACGGAGATGGCGACCGGGTAGGCGCCTGCGACGAGACCGGGCGCGTGCTCTCCCCGTTCCAGATCTTCTCCCTGGTCGCGCTCCATCTCATCGAGGAGAAGCAGTGGACCGGTGGAATCGCGCGCACGTTCGCCAACACCCTGGTCGCGGAGCGCATCGCCCGGCGCTTCGGACGGCCGTTCTTCGATCTGCCGGTCGGCTTCAAGCACGTGGCGCGCCTGATGCTGGAGCAGGACATCCTGATCGGCGGCGAGGAGAGCGGCGGCATCGGCGTCAAGAACTACCTGCCCGAGCGCGACGGGATCCTGATCGGGCTTCTCCTGCTCGAAATGCTCGCCACGGGCGACCGCAAGCTGAGCCGCCGGGTCGCGCGGCTGGAGAAGGAGTTCGGCAGGTACGCGTACCGCCGCACCGATCTTCCGATGCCGGTGGAGGACGCCCGCCAGGCGGTGTCCCGGATCCGGGACAAGCCCCCGTCCCGTCTGGGCGGCCTGGCGGTCGAGGAGATCGACGCGCTGGACGGCGTGAAGCTCCTGTTCGGCGAGACCGGCTGGATCCTGTTTCGCGGCTCGGGCACCGAGCCGATCCTGCGCGTCTACTGCGAGGCCCGCACGCCGGCGCTCGTCGATCGTCTGATACGGGCGGGGCTGGAGCGTCTCCGTCGTTCCTAAGGCACGCCGCGGGTGGCGGCGTAGATCTCGAGCAACCCGCCGATCGTCGACAGACTGGTGATCAGAAAGGCACCGAACAGCAGACCGGTGGCCACGCGCGCCGTCAGGATCGTCCAGCGACTCTCGCGAGCCAGCCGCGCCAAAAACGGCGCAAGGGCCACCAGCGCGAACAGGTAGACCGCCCAGCGCGACCCGGTCAGCGAGGCCGGCAGGGCGTACAGGAGACCGGTCGACACCGCCAGGAGCGCGAACGGGAAGACGCGGAACAGGTCGGCCCCGTCGAGCATGTCCTCGAGCGCCCCGCCCGCGGCGACGCACAGGAAGGGATAGAGCGGTATGCGGTACCAGCCGTAGATCACGCGATAGTCGGCGGTCATGGCGATCAGCAGGCCGTAGACCGCCAGCGGCAGGAGGAGGCCGCGTTCACGGCGGAAGGTCGCCAGGGCGGCGCAGAGCAGCATCCACGGATACCATCCGCGCCCGAAATACTTCGTGACGATCTTCCCGGAAACCAGATCCTGAAGCGCTTCGAGCCCGATCAGCTTGGTGGTCGCCTGGGCGTCGATGATCTTCACGAAAATTCCGAAGTCCAGCGCCCAGGCATAGACCAGGTACAGGGCAAAAGACCCGGCCGCGAAACCGACCGCCAGCAGCGCTCCCCGGTAGCGCCGCGCCGGGACGAGCAGCAGGAGCGCCACCGCCAGCACCGCCACACCCGTCGCCTTGGTCCAGATCGACAGCCCGCAGAGGACCCCGGTCACGACCGCGCTGCGCGCGCTCCCCGACGAGATGTGACGACGGGCCGCCAGGATCGCGCCCATGAACAGCAGCGACAGGAGATTCTCCGCCTTCACCAGTCGGTGCGCCAGGACGATCACCGGAAGGGTGGCGTAGACCAGCGCGCCCAGGAGCGCGGCGCGCTCGGACAGACCGTACTCGCGCGCCAGCCGGTACATCAGGACGAGGCCGAAAAGGGACAGGGCGATCGGCACGAGACGCATGACCGTCAGGGTGCAGGACAGGAAATCCCACGGCACGGAGTAGGTAGCGCCGCCATATCCGAACGACGGCAGCAGCGCCTGGGCCAGCGACGTGACGATACCGATCAGGATCGAGAACAAGGGCGGGTGATCGAAGTACGGTCGGACCACCACATAGCGGTTGCCGAACCAGTGGAAGTCGATGGTCTGGTTGATCGGATAGCGATCGGGGAACGTGCTCCACGCCATCGGCGCGCCCACGTGCAGGAGGGACCACCCCTCCCAGGCGTGCTGGTACTCGTCGGCGGTCTCGTTGTGGAAAGGCACCAGATCGAAATCGTGCAGCCGGAGGAACGCCGCCAGGAGCAGGAGACCGCCGAGCGCAAGAGTGGTGCGCTGTGGCCACAGGGCCAGGAGGTGCCGCGACACCCTGTTCCCTTCCCGGCGGGCGAGCCCGCCGACCAGAAGGGCACCCACGCCGCCGGCCGCGAGCAGACCCCACGCCAGACTCCGTCGCCGGGAGGCGGCACCCGCCGCGGCTTCGTCGATGGCCAGATGGCGCGACGGGATCGGCTCGAGCGATCCTCCCGGTCGCTTCCAGGAAAGAATCAGCCGGGCGTCCCCCTGGGACAACGAGTAATCGACGGTCATCGGGTGCCGCCCCGCCGCAAGACGTCGCTCGGTCAGCATGTCGGGATGAGTCTCGAGCGGCGAGTCGTCGATCGTCAGGCGGACCTGGCCCTGCGCGTCGATCGAAAAGCCATAGTCACCCGTTTCGGGCACGTCGAGCAGACCGCTCCAGTGGATGCTGTACGGTGGCATCGTCGCCGGGAAGCCGAGACGTCGCTGGTCCCAGTGGAGGATATAGGCGGCGTCGAGCCGCTGCGGGACCGGGAAATCGAGACGCGGATCGACCCTCTCGTGGACCGGCACCTCGACGCCGCGCTCGTCGACGATCAGATACTTTCCGCGAAGCCCGCTGACGGGGCGCAACAGCAGGCCGCCCGAGGGCCGGAGCAGGGAATCGAGCAGGATCACGTAGACGCAGAGCGCCGCCAGCAGGGCGAAGGCGAGCCTTCTGCCCGGCGCGACCGGGGCGGGGTCGCCTTCGCTCACGCGAGCACTCCCTCGCGCACGGCGGCCCGCCGCATCGCCTCGACCAGGACCTCCTGCTCGGCGCGCGGCTGGAAGGTGGCGCGCGCGGTGCGGATGCCGATCGCCAGGATCTCGCCCGGCGCGAGACCGAGGGGGGTCCGGAGCGCCTGCCATTCGGCCGAGAGCGAGGTGCCGAACATCGCCGGGTCGTCGCTGTTCACGGTGACCGCCACCCCCGAGCGGTGCAACGCGGGGATCGGATGCCGCTCCCAGCCGGCCACGACGCCGGTCTTCACGTTGCTGCTCGGGCAGCATTCGAGCGGCAGGCCGCTCCGGGCCAGAACTCGCACCAGCTCGGGGTCCTCGACGGCGCGCACTCCGTGGCCGATGCGCTCGACCTCGAGGATCTCGATCGCCTCCCAGACCGAGCGCGGTCCGTCGAACTCGCCGGCGTGGACCGTCGTGCGCAGACCGAGTCGCCGGGCCTCGCGATACGGACCCGCAAACGCCCCCGTCGGTGCGCTGGTCTCGTCGCCCCCCATGCCGACGCCGATGACGTCGTAGCTCCGGCAGGCGGCCGCGGCCTGCACCAGATCCTCCATGGCGGCCACGCCGAACTGACGGACACCGTCGAACAGGAAGCGCAGCCGCGGCCCGCCCGCTTTCTCCCGCGAGCGCGCCGCGCCGCACGACGCATCCATGATCTCCGCCGCCGGCATCCCCTGCGCGCGCTCGAAGATGGTCGGCGAGCAGAACACCTCCGCGTAGCGCACGTTCTCTTCCTCGAGGCGGCGCGACAAAGCCCCGGTGATCGTGGCGAACTGTTCGGGTCTCCGGATCTCGGCGCACAGACGGCGGAAGTTCTGCAGGAAATCGGGGAAATCGCGATGCGTGTAGAGGGCCGCCAGCCGGCCCCGCGTCGCCGCGCTCGACCCCGTGTCCCGGGCGCCCGCGATGGTCACGAGCGTGTCCAGGTCGATCGACCCCTCGAGGTGCAGATGGATCTCCGCCTTGGGGACACGGCGCGCGAACGGAACGGCACCGCCGGCGTCGCTCAACGAGGCCGGTCGGCCGGAGCCACCGGGGAGGCCTCGGGCTTCGGCGTCTCTCCGTCCGTGTAGTGCATGACCCCGTCGGCGTCCGTGTACGACCGGATCGGAACGGGTGTGGGGCGGGCGACCGGCGTCCGGGGCGTCAGCGGAGCCGACAGGAGCGGTCGCTTGCCACCGAACATCTTGAGCACCCGGTCGACGTACCGGCGCGTCTCCGGGTAGGGCGGCACGCCGCGATTGGCGAGGACCACGTTCTCCCCGGCGTTGTACGCCGCCACCGCGAGACGCGAGTCCCCTTTGAACAGATCGAGCAGGTAGCGCATGTAGCGCACGCCGCCCAGGACGTTCTCGGCCGCGTTGAAGGGGTCGGCGACACCGAAACGCGTCGCCGTGTCCGGCATGAGCTGCATCAGTCCCTGCGCCCCCTTCTCCGACACCGCCCGCACATTGAAGTTCGACTCGACCGCGGCGACGGCGAACACCAGGTCCGGATGAATGCCGTGCTGCAGGGCCGTGCGTTCGATCAGCTCGCGGAACTCCGCGCCGGTGCTGGTCACGGGCAGGGGACCGTGGCCGCGGTAGGCGCGCAGATCCTGGCGGTCGGGGACGTTGGTCAGGACGAGCGCCCCGTTGGCGTCCTTGCGGTAGTAGATCTCCTCCGCGGCCGCCGCAGGAAGGACGAGGCCGGCGCTCGCCAGGAGGAGGCAGGCGGCGCGCTTCATCGCGCCGCGCCCACTCTCCGAATGACCCTCTCGACGATCTCCAGGGTGCGCCCCCGCGCCGCCGGAAGATCGTCCGGTCTCCGGCCGCCCGCCTCCGCCATGTCGGGACGGCCACCCCCCCGCCCGTCGAAGAGACCGGCGAGCTCCTTGACGATCTCGCCCGCATGCAGCGGCGGGATGAGATCCTTGCTCACAGAGGCGGTCACGGTGACCCGATCGTCGCGCACCGACCACTGCACGATCACCCCGCTCGGGAGACGCCGCCGGCTCTGATCGACGAGGGCGCGGACGCCGTCCTTGTCGAGCCCTTCCTGCGGGCCGCGCACCATCACCTTCACGCCGGACACCTCGCGGATCTCGTCCTCGCCTCCCGCGCTGCCGCCCCCGGCGGCCATGCGTACCTTGAGCGACTCGACCTCCCGCTGCAGCGAGCGGTTCTGCTCCAGGATCTTCTGCAGCGACTCGTGCAGGCTGCGGCGGTCGACATTGAGCGTCGCCTGGACCCGCCCGATGAGGGCGCCGTCCTCGCGGGCCCGACGCAGGGCCTCGTCACCCGCCAGCGCCTCGATGCGGCGGATGCCGGCGGCGATGCCGCGCTCCTGCGTGAGCTTGACGACGCCGATCGATCCGGTGCTCGCCGCATGGGTTCCGCCGCACAGCTCCATGCTGAAACCGGGGACCTCGACGACACGCACCCGGTCGCCGTACTTGTCCCCGAAGAACGCCAGCGCGCCGCGGCGGAGCGCCTCGTCCAGCGGCATGACGCTGGTCCGGATCGGGAGATCCCGCCGGATCACGTCGTTCACCTCGTCTTCGATCTGGGCCAGGATGTCGTCGGACAGGGCGGCGTAATGACTGAAATCGAAACGGAGCCGGTCGGGGTTGACCAGCGAGCCCGCCTGCTTGACGTGCAGCCCGACGACGTCGCGCAGGGCGGCGTGCAGCAGGTGGGTGGCGTCGTGGCTGCGCATCACCGCCTCCCGCCGGGCGCGATCCACCTCGGCGCGCACCTGGTCGCCCGCGCGCAGCCGCCCCTCGCGCAACACGACCGAGTGCATGTTGAGACCCGGAAGCGGCGCCTGGGTGTCGCGCACGAAGGCGACCCCGGTCGAGGCGGTCAGGAAGCCGGTGTCCCCGACCTGTCCGCCGCCCTCCGCGTAGAACGGCGTGCGATCGAGGAGGACCTGGCCCTCCTCCCCGGCCCCGAGCTCGTCCACCAGCGCCTCGCCGCGCACCAGGGCCAGGACGCGCGCGTCCTCGACGACAGTCGTTTCATAACCGCCGAACACGACCTCCCTCACCGGCAGCCGCGACGTCACGGCGGGGATCGCGGCGGCGGTCTCCTTCACGCCGCGGCGCGAGCGCTCGCGCTGCACCTCCATCGCCTTCTCGAAGGCGGTCTCGTCCACCGTCAGGCGCCAGCCGTGCGCCACGTCCTTGATCAGATCGAGCGGCACGCCGAAGGTGTCGTAGAGCCGGAACGCCTCGGCGCCGGGGATGACGGTCCGGTTCTCCTTCCGCAGGCCGTGCGCCAGGTCCTCCACCCTCGCCAGACCCACGGCCAGCGTCTCGGCGAAACGCTCCTCCTCGCGGCGCGACGTCTGGGCGATCAGGTCGCGGTGCGCGACCAGCTCTTCGTACGGGTCCTTCATCGCGTCGATGACGACGCCGGAGAGCTCCCAGAGGAACGGTTTCTCGAGACCGAGCGTCCGGCCGAAACGCATGGCGCGACGCATGATGCGGCGCAGGACGTAGCCGCGGCCCTCGTTGCTCGGCACCGCTCCGTCGGAGATCAGGAAGGTCATCGCCCGGACATGATCGGCGATCACATGCAGGGCCACCCGGTCGTCGTCACGCGCACGGGACTCCACCCAGCCGCCGTCCCGCGCGGCCAGCCGCATCGCGGCGTTCACGATCGGCGTGAACAGGTCGGTCCTGTAATTGCTGTCGACACCCTGCAGCACGGAGGCGATCCTCTCGAGACCCATGCCGGTGTCCACGCCCGTCCTGGCCAGCGGTTTCTGTTCGCCCCCCGGCTGGCGGTCGTACTGCATGAAGACGAGGTTCCACAGCTCCATGTAGCGCTCGCACCCCTCGCTCTCGCAGCCCGGCCCGCACGAAGTCCTGCCACAGCCGAGCCCCGGCCCCCGGTCGTAATGAATCTCCGAGCAGGGGCCGCAGGGGCCGGTGTCCCCCATCGCCCAGAAATTGTCCTTCTCCCCCAGCCGGATGATACGCGCCGGTTCCAGGCCGATGCCGCCGCGCCAGGCCTGGAACGACTCCTCGTCGTCCCGGTAGATCGTCACCCACAGTCGCTCCTTCGGCAGGGCGAAGACCCGGGTCATGAGATCCCAGGCGTACTCGATCGCCTCCTTCTTGAAATAGTCGCCGAAGGAGAAATTCCCGAGCATCTCGAAGAACGTGTGATGCCGGGGCGTGCGACCTACCTGCTCGAGGTCGTTGTGCTTGCCGGAGACCCGCATGCACTTCTGCGAGGTGGTGGCGCGCCGGTAGGGCCGCTTCTCGCGCCCCAGGAACACGTCCTTGAACTGGTTCATCCCGGCGTTGGTGAACAGGATCGTGGGGTCCTGAGCCGGTATGAGGGACGAGGACGGCACGCGCTGGTGCCCGCGCTCCTCGAAGAATCGCAGGAACTGCTCGCGGATCCAGGCGGTGGTGCTGGGGTTGGTTGCCATGGCTCGTCCCCGAAAGCGGGTCATTATATCAAGCCGCCGCGGGTGACCGCCGGGAAGGAAGGGCTTCGGAGGAGCGCAGCCGGACCACATGCGGCCCGCGCGGGGGGACTACTTCTTTCGCGCGCCGGCGCCGTGGGCGCGTGAGAGATCGAAGACCGAGCCCCCCTGGCCGGCGGCACCTCCCGCCGCGTTCTCGAACCCGCTCTTGAGGGTGCTCTCCATCTCGCGCTGCGCGACGTCGGCGGTGGACTCGATTCCCTGCAGCTTCAGCTTGAACTCGTCCGGGTTGCTGGCGCGGCGCAGCGCTTCCTCCATGGTGATGAGCTCCTTCTTGAACAGCCCGTAGATCGACTGATCGAAGGTCTGCATCCCGTACTGCGACGTGCCGAGGGCGATCGCCTCGTGGATCAGCTTGGTCTTGTCCTTGTTCTCGATGCAGTCGCGGACGAAGTTCGTGATACGCAGGACCTCGACCGCCGGCACGCGTCCGTTGCCGTCCGCCCGGGGCAGCAGTCGCATCGAGATGACCGACTTCAGGACGCTCGCGAGCTGCAGCCGGATCTGCTTCTGCTGGTGCGGCGGGAAGACCGAGATGACGCGGTTGACGGTCTCGGTGGCGTCCAGCGTGTGCAGGGTGGAGAACACCAGGTGCCCCGTCTCGGCCGCGGTCAAGGCGGTCTCGATCGTCTCGTAGTCGCGCATCTCGCCGACCAGTATGACGTCGGGGTCCTGCCGCAGGGCGGAGCGCAGCGCCGTGGCGAACGACTTCGTGTCGACCTCGATCTCGCGCTGGTTCACCAGGCTCTTCTTGTCCCGGTGCAGGAACTCGATCGGGTCCTCGATCGTCATGATGTGCTCGGTGCGCTGGTTGTTGATGTAGTCGATCATGGCCGCGAGGCAGGTCGATTTGCCCGACCCGGTCGTCCCCGTCACGAGGATCAACCCGCGCCGCTCGTCCGCGATCGTCTTCAGGACGGGTGGCAGGAGGAGGTCCTCGATGCTCAGGATCTTCGCGGGAATGACGCGCAGGACCAGCCCGACCGTGCCGCGTTGCTGGAAGACGTTGACGCGGAAGCGGCCGAGCCCGGGGACCGAATACGCGAGGTCGATCTCGAAATGGTCCTTGAACTTCTGTTTCTGGCGGCCGCTCATGATGCTGAACGCCATCGCGATGGTGTCTTCCTGAGACAGGCGATTCAGCTCGCTCAGGGGCGTCAGGTGGCCGTTGATGCGGAGGACGGGATGGCTCCCGACCTTCAGATGCAGGTCCGATGCCCTGCGTTCAGTGGCGATCTTGAGGAGGTCGTTGACATGCATCGACTTGCGAGCGCTCCCCCGGGGCGCGTTCCGCCCGGAACCGACACGATCGCAATCTAGGTTCCGGTTTCGCCGAAGTCAAGGAAGACGCTTGTTTTCTGGTTCTTACGCCGGATCAGACGTGGGAGAGCCAGTGGTGCCGGTCGTCGATCTGGCCGGAGGTGAGTGATTTGTACTCGGTCTGGAAGCGGGAGGTGATCTCGCCCTTCTTGCCGCGGCCGACCGCCACGCGATCGATGGTGCGGATCGGCGTCACCTCTGCGGCGGTGCCGACGAAGAACACCTCGTCGGCCGTGTACAGCGCCTCGCGCGGAATGCTGCGCTCGACGAGGGGGACCTTGAGATCCTGCGCCAGCTGCACGATGGTCTGGCGGGTGATGCCCGGAAGGATCGAGGCGGTCAGGGGCGGCGTGTACAGGGTTCCCTTCTTGACGATGAACAGGTTCTCACCGCTCCCCTCGCTGACGTAACCGGCGGCGTCCAGCGCGATCCCCTCGGCGTATCCGTTGACCAGCGCTTCCATCTTGATCAGCTGGGAGTTCATGTAATTGGCGCTCGCCTTGGCCATGGCGGGCAGCGTGTCGGGCGCCGGGCGACGCCACGAGGAGACCATGACGTCCACTCCTTTCTCGGCGGCGTCCTTGCCCAGGTACGCCCCCCACGGATAGGCGGCGATCGCCACGTCGATCGGGCAGGGGAACGGATCGACTCCCAGGGACTCGTAGCCCCGGTACACGAGCGGCCGCACGTAACAGGCCTCGAGCCTGTTGGCCCGCACCGTCTCGAGAATCGCGCTCTCGATCTCCTCGCGCGTGTACGGGATCTCCATGCGATAGATCCGGCAACCGTCGAACAGGCGGTCGGCATGATCGCGGAGCCGGAACACGGCGGGGCCCTTCGGGGTCTTGTAGCAGCGGATCCCTTCGAAGATGCACGACCCGTAATGGATGACGTGGGAGAGGACGTGCACGGTCGCCTGCTCCCAGGGGATGAGGCGGCCGTTCATCCAGATCGTCTCGGCCTTCACGAAGGCCATCCCGCCCTCCTTCGCATGTCGCGCCGCTTCGAATCGGTCGCGTCAGTATAGGTCATGGCGTGAAACGATATCAAGCGCGGGACAGGACCATCGCGGACCAGGGACGGTCGCGCCGGCGTGCGCGCAGGAGCAGTCCGTGCCCAGCGGCCGCCCGCAGCAGGCGGTCCTCGTCCTCGATCAGAAACCCGGCGAGGATGGCGCGCCCGCGCGGAGCCAGCGCCCGGGCCAGATCGGGCAGGAGCGTCTCGATCGTCGTGGCGCCGATGTTCACCAGCGCGAGGTCGAAGGGCCCATGTACGCAGGCGGCGGCCGCGTCCGATAGCACGAATGCGACCCGGCCTTTCAGTCCGTTCGCCTCCAGATTCGTCCTCGCGACCGCCAGGGCCGCCGGGTCGTCGTCGACCGCGAGCACGCGACCGGCTCCCAGGCGGCTGGCGGCCATGGCCAGAATGCCGCTCCCGGTCCCCAGATCGATCACGCGCTCGCCGGCCCGGAGGTGCGCCGCGAGCAGCCGCAGACACGCCTGCGTCGTGACATGCTCGCCGGTTCCGAACGCCTGGCCGAACCGGACACGCAGGATGTGGCGGCCCGCGTCGGGCGTGGGGGCGCGACAACCCTCCGGGACCACCTGGAACCGGCCGATCGACATCGGTCGCAGCGAGCGTTGCCACCTTTCGATCCATCGACCCGCGGGTTGCACGCTCAGGCGGGGGCGGACGCTCCGGTCGAGGCCGGCGCGCCGCAGCGAGCGTTGGAGCCGGGACTCCAGATGACGGCGTGACAGACCACCCGGGTAATAGGCATCGAGAGTGAGGCGCGTGATCCGCCCCGAGGCACTGACCTGCACCCCGAGGCAGCCGCTGTCCCAGAAGCCGGCGACCGCCTGCTCCTCGAGGGCGGGCGGGATCAGGACGCGGGCGCGGAAGAACCGGGCTGTCGTCCCGGAGCGGCGGTTCAGCTGAAGATGTCCTTCACCCGGCCGAAGAGGTCTTTCTCCTTGTCGCCGGCGGCAGACCGGGCCGGCTCCTCCGCCTCCAGGAGCTGCTGGTACAGCTCGCGCTGCCTGCGGCTCGGCTTGGCGGGAACGCTGAGAGCGATGTTCACATAGAGGTCGCCTTGATGGCCGCCGCCGGGGCGGGGCAGCCCCTTCCCGCGCATGCAGAAAATGGTCCCGTGCTGCGTGCCCGGGGGAATCGCCAGACGGGACGAGCCCTCCAGCGTCGGGACCTGCACCTCCGCGCCGAGGACCGCCTGGGGCAGCGTGACCGGGAGCTCGACCATCAGGTTGGGGCCGTCGCGCCGGAAGAGCGGGTGCTCCTTCACGTGGACGACGACGTACAGGTCGCCGCCCCGCCCTCCCTGCATGCCGCCTTCGCCCTCGCCGCTCAGACGCAGGCGAGTGCCGGTGTCCACCCCGGCCGGTATCTTGATGTTCAGGTGACGCACCTCGCGACGTCGTCCCTCTCCCCCGCACGACCGGCACGCCTCCTTGGCCACCGTCCCCACGCCGCCGCACGCGCCGCAGGTCTGGCTCAAGGTGAAGAAACCCTGACGATGGACGATCTGCCCTTGACCATGGCAGGCGTCGCAGGTCGCTCGGGCTCCGCCCTTCGCACCGGTGCCGGAGCAATCGGGGCAGGTCTCCAATCGCGGCACCCGGATCTCCTTGTCCGTACCGCGCGCGGCCTCGAGAAAATCGACCTCGAGGTCGAAGCGCAGATCGGCGCCGCGACGGCGGCCGCCGCGGGCCCGCCGGCCGCCACCGAACAGATCGCCCATGGAGAAACCGAAGAACGAGCCGAGGATGTCCTCGAAATCGGAGAAGACTTCGGAGTTGAATCCCCCGAACCCCTCGGCCCCCTTGAGACCGGCATGACCGAAGCGGTCGTAGCGCGCGCGCTTGTCCTGATCGGCCAGGACCGAGTAGGCCTCGGCGGCTTCCTTGAACCGCTCTTCGGCCTGCCGGTCCCCGGGGTTACGGTCGGGGTGGTACTTCATCGCCAGCTGACGGTAGGCCTTCTTGATCTCGGCCTCGCCGGCGTTCCGCTCGACACCGAGCACTTCGTAGTAATCGCGCTTCTTCAACGAACTCTCCATGCCGGCAGAGCGCCGCCCCACCCTGGGCGCATCGGGCCATCGGCCGCGCTCCCATGGTCATGCGGTGCCCGCCGGGTCGATCAGGACGTGTGCGCCGTGCCGCCGCCCGAGCCCCCCGGCGCGCCCGGCGCGTTGGGGGAAGGATGATACAGGATCACCTCGGTCAGGATCTCGGACGCCTCCCCCAGCTTCTCGAGGGACGCGGTGCATTCGGTGACGCTGGCGGAGGCGAGCGCCTTGCGCGCCCCCTCGAGGATCTTCTTGACCGTGTTCCGCTTCTCCTCGTCCAGCAGGCTGCCGAACTCCGCGAACGATTTCATGTTCGATTCCAGGAGCCCTTCCAGGCGCGCCTGGATCCTGTACAGCTCCGCCTTCTTCTTGTCGGCGTCGGAGTGCTTCTTGGCGTCATCGATGATGTCGTTGATCTCCTTCTCGGTCAAACCCCCCGAGGGAGTCACGACGATCGTCTGCTCCTTGTTGGTCGCCAAGTCACGCGCCGACACGTGGACGATGCCGTTGCTGTCGATGTCGAACGTGACCTCGATCTGCGGCACGCCCTTCGGGGCGGGTGAGATGCCGACCAGCTCGAAGCGACCGAGCGACTTGTTGTACGACGCCACCTCGCGCTCGCCCTGCAGGACGTTCACCTCGACCTTGGACTGGTTGTCGGCGACGGTCGTGAAGATCTTCGTCTTGCGGGTCGGGATGGTGGTGTTGCGCTCGATCAGCTTAGTGAACATGCCGCCGCGCGTCTCGATGCCAAGAGACAGCGGCGTGACGTCCAGCAGGACCATGTCCTTGACTTCACCCTGGAGGATGCCGGCCTGGATGGCGGCGCCTACCCCGACCACCTCCTCGGGGTTCTTGTCGCGGCACGGCTCCTTGCCGAAGATCTCGCGCACGGTGTCGATGACCTTCGGGACACGCGTCATCCCGCCCACCAGCAGCACCTCGTCGATTTCGGCGGGCTTGAGTCCCGCGAGCGACAGCGCCTCCAGGCATGGCTTGCGGGTGCGCTCGACCAGGTCGAGGGTCAGCTCGTTGAACTTGTCGCGCGTCAGCACGATGTTCAGATGTTTCGGGCCCTTGGCATCGGCCGAGATGAAGGGCAGGTTGATCTCCGATCGGATCTCTCCCGAGAGCTCGCACTTGGCCTTCTCGGCGGCCTCCTTGAGCCGCTGCAGCGCCAGACGATCCTCCTTGAGCGAGATCCCCTCCTTCTTCTCGAACTCCTGCAGGAGCCATTCCAGGATCCGCTGGTCGAAATCCTCACCCCCCAGGAAGGTGTCGCCGGAGGTCGACTTGACTTCGAACACGCCCTGTCCGAGCTGCAGGATCGAGACGTCGAAGGTGCCGCCGCCGAGGTCGTACACCACGATCTTCTTCTCGGACTCCTCGTTCAGGCGATAGGCCAGGGAGGCGGCGGTCGGCTCGTTGATGATCCGCAGGACCTTGAGCCCGGCGATCCGCCCGGCGTCCTTGGTCGCCTGCCTCTGGCTGTCGTCGAAGTAGGCCGGAACGGTGATGATCGCCTCGTGAACCTCCGCCTGAAGGTGTTCCTCGGCCATTTCCTTCAGACGCTCGAGGATCATCGCGGAGATCTCCGGCGGGCTGTAGTCCTTGTCGCGGACCCGGATCCGAACGTCACCGTTCTTGGCGTCGACGATCTGGTAGGGGACGTACTTCTTCGCCTGCTGCACCTCGGGGGAGCCGAACTTGCGCCCGATGAGCCGCTTCACCGAGTACACGGTGTTGTGCGGGTTGGTCACCGACTGGCGCTTGGCGATCTGGCCCACGAGGCGCTGGCCCTTTTCGGTGAACGCCACGATCGATGGGGTGGTGCGCGCCCCTTCCTTGTTGGGGATCACCAGCGGCGTCCCGCCGTCCATCACCGCGACGCAGCAGTTCGTGGTCCCGAGATCGATGCCCATGACCCTGCTCATGCGCCCTCCCCGCCGCCCTTGCCCCCCGGCGTCTTGCCGCCCCGCCCCGACGAGACCTTGACGAGCGCCGGTCGGAGCAGTCTGTCGTTGAACGTGTACCCCCTCTGCATCTCCTCCAGAACCATGTCGGCCTCGAACCCCGGCACGTCCAGCACCTCGACCGCCTCGTGCAGGCGTGGGTCGAAATGGGCCCCGAGCGCCTCGATCGGCCGCACGCCTTCCTTCTTCAAGAGGTCGAGGAACTGCTGGTGCACCAGCTCGATCCCCCGGCGCAGCGGATCGTTCGAGGTCTCTCCGGTCTTCAGGGCGCGCTCCATGTTGTCCAGAACCGGCAGAAGGCGCAGGAGGATCTCGCGAGTCCCCGCGACAGCGCTCTCGGAGCGCTCCCGTTCGACGCGCTTGCGGTAGTTGTCGAACTCGGCCTGCTTGCGCAGCAGGAGGTCGTAGTACTTGTCCTTCTCGCGGAACGCCTCCTCCAGCTCGCGGGCAGCTGTGCCGGACGGTTCCGCCGGCGCGGCGACGCGCTCAGGCTCGCGGGCGCCACGGCGCCGACCCTTCTCGGCCACACCCGTCGTCTCGTCCACCCCGACCACCTCGAGGATCTCGATCGGCTCCTCCTCGTCCCGACCGGGGTCCTCCGGCTCAGGCGGATCCGTCGGCTTGCGACGACGTGTCGGCATACGACCTCCCGCCCGAATATAGGTCAGTGAAGTTGGCCGGTCAATAAACTGGAGAGCAGCCGGGAGATATAGTCCACCAGGGCGACGGCCCTCTCGTACTCCATGCGGGTGGGGCCCAGGATCCCCAGGAGCCCGGTCGAGCGCTCGTCGACGCTGTACGGGGAGGCCACCAGGGCGAGATTGCCCAGCGCCGGGTCGGACGTCTCGGAGCCGATCAGGACGCGCACTCCCGGCTGGTCGATGCAGCGATCCAGCAGATTGACCAGTCGATGCTTCTCCTCGAAGGTCACGAACAGCCGGCGCATGGTCTCGACATCGGAGAACTCCGGGTGCTTCATGATGTTGGTGGTCCCCTCGATGACGAGCCGTCTGTCCTCCTGGCCGGCGTCGAGGTAACTCGTCCCCAGGGTCACGGCGTTCCGGAGAAGCTGATCGAAGGTGGCCTTCTCCTGCGCCATCAGGGCGACGAGCCGGGTCCGGATCTCCGCCAGCGTCAGCCCGGCGAACTCCTCGACCAGGTAGCGACCGGCCCGCTCGAGGTCCGACCGCTCGTAGTCCTCGGCGACATCGATGAGGCGATGGCTCACAACGCCCGACCGGTCCACGAACACGCACAAGACCTTCCGGTCGTGCAGTTTCACGAACTCGATATGCTTCAGGACGGCGTCCTTGATCGGCGGCGCGATGACGTAGCCGACCTGGCTGGTGAGCCGGGACAGGAGCCGCGGGATGATCTCCAGGGCCTCGGTGAACTCTCCTCCGATCCGCGTCAGACTCTCGTCGATCAGGACCCGGTCACGGGACCCGAGACGCGTGGGCTGCAGAAGGCTGTCCACGTAGTACCGGTATCCCTTGTCGGTCGGCACGCGGCCCGCCGAAGTGTGCGGCTGGGCCAGGAATCCCATCTCCTCCAGATCCGACATGACGTTGCGGACGCTGGCGGGACTCAGCCCCTCCCGGCTCATCTTGGAGATGGTCCGGGACCCCACGGGCTCGCCAGTGAGGATGTAATTGACGATGACCTTCTTCAGGATTTCTTCGGCGCGCTCGTCCGTCAGGCGCTCCGGCATGGCTCGCTCTTTGGCACTCATGGTCTTCGAGTGCCAATAATACCGGCTGGGGCCGGGGCTGTCAATCGGCCAACCCCGCGTCCGGAGCGGGCGATCGCCGCGCGGGCCGCGCGGATCAGGAGGACCGCCCACCCGGCGCGCCGCCGGTCTTCGTCGTCTCCCGGCTTTTGGCGAGCAGATAGCCGCGGATGAAGAGATCGAGGTCCCCGTCCAGGACCCGGGCCACGTCGCCGCGCTCGACGGAGGTGCGGTGATCCTTGACGAGTGTGTAGGGCTGCAGGACGTACGAGCGGATCTGGCTGCCGAAATCGATGTCTTTCTTCGCTCCCTCTTCCACCTGCCGCTTCTCGTCCCGACGGCGGCGCTCCAGGTCGTAGAGGCGGGCCCTCAGGATCTTCATCGCCATATCGCGGTTGCGGTGCTGCGAGCGCTCGTTCTGGCAGGACACCACGATGCCGGTCGGCAGGTGGGTGACGCGGACCGCGGAATCAGTCACGTTCACGTGCTGTCCCCCGGCGCCGCTCGAGCGATACGTGTCGATGCGCAGATCCTTCTCTTCGATCGCGACCTCGATCTCCTCGTCCAGGTCGGGATAGGCGTACACCGAGGCGAAGGAGGTGTGACGCCGGCCCGACGAATCGAACGGCGAGATCCGCACCAGGCGATGGACGCCGCTCTCGGCCCGCAGGAACCCGTAGGCGTTCTTCCCGCGGACCAGAAGGGTGGCGCTCTTGATGCCCGCTTCCTCGCCCTTCTGATAGTCCAGCGTCTCGACCCGATAGCCGTGCCCCTCCCCCCATCGCAGATACATGCGGTACAGCATCTCGGCCCAGTCCTGCGACTCGGTCCCGCCGGCGCCCGGGTGAATGGTCAGGATGGCGTCGCCGGCGTCGTGCTCTCCGGTGAGCATGACTTCCAGCTCCCGATCGTCGAGCGCCGTCTGCAGGGCCTCGACCGCCTGCTTGAGATCGGTGAAGACGTCCTCGCCCTCCTGCGCCAGGTCGGCGCACACTTCCGCCTCCTCGAGCGTCTTCTCGAGGCGCCGGTACGATTCGATCTCCTCGGTGATCCGGGTCCGGGTTCTCAGGAACGACTGGGCGCGGGCGGGGTCGCTCCAGAGGCCGGGGTCGGCGACCTTCGATTCGATGTCGGCGAGCTCGCGGGCGCGGCCTTCCAGATCAAAGGTGCCTCCCGAGCTCCGCGAAACGAGACTTGAGCGCGTCCACCCTTCGCACGAGCTCGTCGATTTCGAAGCTGCGAATACCCTTGGCCATCGTCCTCGGTCCGGCCGCCCCCGATCAGGGGCCCTGGCGCGAAAACGCCGCGCGGAGCGCGGCGCATTGAAGAAGCGTGAGTATAACACACCCCCAGGCGAGGAGGTCTCCGCAACGGGTGTAGACCGTGCGGTCGTCCCGGGGCCGTACCGTCCCCAGGAGCACGGCGCTCTCCAGGAGCGGCGCGCGGGCGAGGATGCGCCCGTACGGATCGATCAGCGCGCTGATGCCGGTGTTGGCGGCGCGCACCATCGGGCGCCGGTTCTCCACCGCGCGCACGATCGCCATCGCCAGATGCTGGTCGGGCGCCGCCGAGCGTCCGAACCACGCGTCGTTGGTGATGTTCACCAGCAGGACCGCGTCCCGGCGCGTCAGGCGGCGCACGAGCTCCGGGAAGATCGCCTCGTAGCAGATGAAGGTGGCGGTCCGCCCCGCCACGGTCGGAAGCGGCTGGAGCCGCCGACCGGGAGCGAACTCGCCGATCGCGCCCTGCACCATGCGGTTGACGAAGAACAACAGATCGGCGAGCGGGACATACTCGCCGAACGGCACCAGATGGACCTTGTCGTACGACGCCCCGAGGGCTCCGTCCGACCCGACGACGAAGGCGGCGTTGTAGGCCCGCACGCCGGCCTCACCCGGCGCGTAATCGACGCTGCCGACGATGAGATCGACGTGAAGCTCGCGGGCCAGCCCGCCGAGAAACGACACGTAGACGGAATCGGTCACGACGCCCGACCCGGCGGAGCCGGGCGCATCCGGCCGGCGCACAGAAAGCGGGCTCGACGACTCGGGCCAGACGATCAACCGCGCGCCGCCCGCTGCCGCCTGGCGCGTGAGACGGGCCAGCTCCGAGACGATCGTGGCGGCGCGGCCCGGTTCCCATTTCACGTCCTGGGCGATGTTGGCCTGGATCGCCGCGACACTCAGCGTCGTGCCCGCCGGAGCGCGCGCCGCGCCACGAAGCACCACGAGCCCCGCCAGGTGACTCGCCCCGACGAGCGCCAGAAGGATCGCCGCGATGCCCCGAAACCGCGGCGCGCCCGGCCGCGCGATCAACAGGGCCACGCCGGCGTTCGCGGCCAGCACCAGCCCCGAGACGGCGTAGATTCCGCCCCAGGACGCGGCTTGCAGGAGCAAGGTGTTCCGGTACTGCGAGTACCCCAGGAGACCCCAGGGAAATCCGGTGAGCAGGCGGCCGCGGGCGAGCTCCAGCGCCACCCACGCGACGGGCGCGAGTGCCAGCGTCGCCGGGCCAAAACGCCGCCACGAGGCCGCGATCAGCAAGGCGAACAGCGCGAAGTAGGTGGCCAGGTAGAACACGAGGAGGGCAAGAATCAGCCATGAGAGCGCCACCGGCAGGCCGCCGTAGGTGTGCATGACCCGCGGGATCCAGTCGAGGAGAAGAGCGAAGAAGACCGCCCCGCAGGCGTAGCCGCGCCCCAGGGCGCCGCCGCGCCCGACCCCTTCGAGCGAGACGAGGAACGGGACCAGGGCGATGAGCGCCACGAGACCGAGGTCGGCCGGCGGATACGCCAGGGATAGAAGGAGTCCGGACAGACACCCGAGCAGCCGACCGCGCCACGCGCCGCCCAGCCGGCCTTTAGCATTCATGAAGCAGAAGGCGAATCGGCTCCCGGACGTCCACGATCCCCTGAGAGGCCTTGTCGAGACCGGCGAGGAAAAGCGTCCTGCCGCCGCGCGCCACGTTGTCCCGTCGCAGGGCGGCGGCCCCGACGCGCCCCGCGAGCATCGAGGTGACGCCAGCGCTGTCGATGAAATCGTAGACGGGCACCCGGTGATGGAGTCCCGAGCCGCGGCACGACGAGCACCCGGGCGCCGTGGAGTACGACCCCGGGGAAGGCCGTCGGTGCCGGGGTGCCGGCATCAGGACATCGAAGAGATCGACCGGGCGCCGGCAGACATCGCACAGCCGCTCCATCAGACGCACAGCCAGGATGCCGCCCAGCACGGACTGGATCTGGGTCGCCGCCCCCCTGCGCGCGATCGAGTCGGCCGCGGCCCAGGCGTCGATGGCGGGCGCGATGGCGGCGATGGTGAAGCGACTTGCGGCCTGCTCCAAGGCGGCCGCGGCGCCTCGCGGGCTCAGGAGATCGGGCAGCACGAGGAGATCAGGGCTGTCCGCAAGGGCGTCCTCGAGGAGCGACTCGAGCGCGATCTCCTGCTCGTCCCCGGGTGGAACGATCGACCGCAACGAGTCGTGCCGCGCCACTTCGCCGATGGCGACGCGCCGGGCGCAGCGATCGTCGAGGAGCGTCAGGATGCTCGTCACGCCGGCGGCGACGTCCAACGCGTCGGACCCCGCGACCACGATGAGACCCCGTTTCTCCTCCGCGAGCCGATCGACCACGCGCGCCAGCCCCGGACAATCGCTCACGATGTCCTGACGCGTCGGGACGGCGATGCGCTCCTCGCGCAGGTCCAGACGGTACGCGTCTCCCTCGAACCCCGGAAGCACGGAGACCGAGACGCTGACTCGACGATCCTCGACCAGGGCGATGAATCGTCCGTGCCGCGGGACCACGCGGCCGCGTAACGACATGCCCGACAACCCTTCCAGGAGGAGAGCCAGACCCGGGTAGGCCCCGCGTGGCTGGGACAGCTCCTGTCCCTGCGCTTCCCGTCCGTTGAACGTCACGCGCAGCGTCTGCCGTCCCGGCTCGATGCCGAGGTGTCGCGCGTGTCTTCGCACCGCCTCGGCCGCGATCGACCGCAGCCTCTCGGCGGGCGGCGCCTCGGGTCCCAGCGTCTCCGGAAGGACGGGCAGAATCCTGCGGCGCCGATCCGACAGGATCAGACAGTGATCTCCGCCGGGGCGGAAGATCACCCCCTTCTCCACCTCCGAGGGGTAGAACCGACCGAGCGCCTCGGCCAGGAGCGCCGGGGGGCAGATCAACGGATCGACGGCAAGACCGGTCAGCTCCTCGACCGCGGAGATGAGGGACGGGTTGTCGGCGCTCGCCAGACCGAGCGCCAGGATGCCATCCTCGACCCGCAACGGCACCATGCCGTAATGGTGAGCCAGACGCGCCGGGATCAGATCGATCGCCGGGCTCGAGCGCAGACCCTCGGCCAGATCCGGCAGGAGCGTGTCCAGGTGGTCGGTGAGGAACAGGTGCAGCGCGGCGGGTGTCGCCAGGCCGAGCTTCAGCAGGTTGTAGCCGAGACGGCCACCCCGCAGACGCTGCTCCTCCAAGCCGATCCCGACCGCCCGCCGCGTGGCGATCCCCGCCTCGACGAGAAGATCTCCCAGCAGCCTGCGGTCGTCCCACGGGGGCCGGCTGCCGCTCATCTCACTGACCCTCCTGCAGGACCCAGGGATTCAGGTGATTCCGGCGCAGGACCCGCGCCGCCGCCTCGGCCTCCTGTCGACTGAGATAGCGTCCGGCGCGAACCCGGTACACGATCGGATGCCCCGAGCGATCCTCCATCACGACCGCCGGGAAGCCGCGCGCCGCCAGTCGGTCGCGCGTGCGCCTGGCGACGGCCGGGTCGCGCGTGGCGAGCACCTGGACGATGTAGGCGCCCGACGCGGAGGACCCCGTCACCGCGGGGGACCCTCCCGTATCCTTATTATTATTACTAGTCCCCGGCGGTCTCCCGGAACCAGCAACGCCCGAAGCGTCGGCGTGCTCGCGAAGCGCGCCGTCGCCGAATCCCGGGACCGATCCGCCTCCCCCGGCCACGGCTCCGCCCGATCCCAGCGTCCTGTAGAAGGTCAGATCTCCGGGTGCGGTCAACTTCGGCGCGCCGGTGTCCATGCCGCTGGCGACAGGAGGGCCGGAGCCCGAGTCGTCCGCGGCGCCGGGCCGGACGCTCCGGCTGCTCCAGCGGCAGAGCCCCAGGAGGATGGCCGCCACGATGCCGACCCGCAGAAGGAGCGTCCGGACGGAAGCGCCTCCGGTCAACGCTTCCCCCCCATCGCTTCGAGTGTCTCCTCGTCCGCCTCGGAGACGCCGATGGAGTTCTTCCCGGAGAGCTTGATCTTCTGCATCGCCTTGTCGGCGCACTTGATCAGCCCGAGGCTGGTGCGCGCGTGGTCCGGATACGCGGCGATGCCGAAGGAAGCCGTAAGCGTCATTCCGGGCGTGTCGTCGACCAGGAACACCCGGCTGGCGAGCGAGACGCGCAGCCGCTCCGACAGCTCGCAGGCGCCCCGCAAATCGGTCTCGGGCAGGACGACGCAGAACTCGTCGCCCCCGTAGCGGAACAGCTTGTCGCTGCCGCGGATCTCGCTCACCAGGCGCCGCGACACCTCGCGCAGCGCCTTGCTGCCCATGGCGTGGCCGAACCGGTTGTTGATCTCCTTGAGGTTGTCCATGTCGAGGAAGATGAGCGACAGGGAGGTCGAGTAGCGGTGGGCCCTGTAGACCTCCTCGCTGAGGAAGCGGTCGAAATAGCGCCGGTTGTACGACTCGGTCTGGTCGTCCTTGATGATCAGCTCCTTGTAGCGCTCCACCAGGAGGGAGTTGAGCAACGACGGGATCAGCTCGGGCACCAGGCGGCCGATCCGATCCAGATCGAGCGGCGCGAAGCTCCCGCCCTCCCGCGCCAGCAGGAGTATCCCCAGGAGGGCGCCGGCTCCCGGCAGCGGGACCGCCAGGACCGGGTCGATCGCCAGCCGGCGCAGCGCCTCGGGGGCGCGCGTCATCATCGGCGTGAACGAAGCCGAGGGCGGTCCCGTTCCGCGCAGCTCGGAGAGGTCGAGCGTGACGATCCCCTTGCGGCGCGGATCGTCGGGGGGGATGTGCGACGCCTTCAGATGGAACGTGTCCTGCTCGGCGTCATACAGATAGAGCAGGGCGGCGGTCGCCCTCCCCAGGTCCATGCCGGCGCGGACGATGGCATCGGCCACGGCCGTGAGGTCGAGCAGACGGGCCGCGCCGAGAGCGGCGCGGGCGATGAGAAGGTCGTCCTCGATCCTGTCCGGACGCACGGGTTCAGTTCCCCCCGAGGTCGGCACTCAGGCGATCTTCTTCTTGAGCGCTTCCATGATGTCGATCGGGACCGGGAAAATGATCGTCGAGTTCTTCTCGGTGGCGATCTCGGTCAGGGTCTGCAGGTAGCGCAGCTGCAGGGTCGTTGGATTGGCGGAGATGATCTCCGCGGCCCTCGCCAGCTGCGCGGACGCCTGGAACTCGCCCTCCGCGTGGATGATCTTGGCGCGCTTCTCGCGCTCGGCCTCCGCCTGCTTGGCGATCGCGCGCTGCATCTCGGCCGGCAGATCCACGTGCTTCACCTCCACCATCGACACCTTGACACCCCAGGGATCGGTGTGACGGTCGAGGATCTGCTGCAGCTCGGCGTTCAGCCTCTCCCTCTTGCTCAGCAGGTCGTCCAGCTCGACCTGACCCAGGACGGCCCGCAGCGTCGTCTGCGCCAGCTGCGACGTCGCGTAGTGGTACTGCTCCACCTCGACCACCGCCCGCTTCGGGTCGATCACCCGGTAATAGACTACCGCGTTGACCTTGACCGAGACGTTGTCGCGCGTGATGACGTCCTGGGGCGGGACGTCGTGGACCACGGTCCGCAGCGACACGCGCACCATCCTGTCGATCGGAAAGAGCACCAGGGCGATCCCCGGACCCTTCGCGGCGCCCAGCAACCGGCCCAGCCGGAAGACGACCGCCCGCTCGTACTCGTTCAGGATCTTGATGCTGGAGAACAGCCAGAGCGCGACGAACACGACCACGACCACGAAAAGCGGCCCCGATGCGACCGAGCCTGCCATGAGACCTCCTCCGCGGCTCCCCGCGGCGTCACGAAACCTCTTCCACCTCGAGAACCAGGTTCTGCACGCGTGTGACCCGCACCTTGGCCCCCTTCCTGATCGGGCGGACCGTCCGGGCGTTCCAGTGCTCGCCGTGCACGAACACCTGCCCCTCCGGCTCGAGGTCGGTCAGGGCGGTGCCCCGCTCGCCCAAGAGCCCGGCGGACCCCGTGGCCGGCTTGTGCCGCGACGCCCGGACGACGAGCGTCGTCAGGAACGCCATGATCAGACCCGCGGAGCCGGCGACCGCGACGATCGCCAGGCGCGCCAGGCCCAGCTGCGGCGTGCCCGCCTGGTTCTTGAACAGCACGAGCGCGCCCAGGACCAGACAGACGATGCCACCGGCCGTCAGCGTACCGTAACTCGGGACCTTGAGTTCCAGGAGAAACATGACGATCCCGGCGACCACCAGCGCCACCCCGCCCCAGTTCATCGGCAGGATCTGCATCACCAGGGCGAACAGGATGAGACAGATGGCGCCGATGACGCCCGGGGCGATCATGCCCGGATGGGTGAACTCGACGTACAACCCGAGGATCCCCCCGAACAGGAGGAGGAGCGCGATGAGCGGATTCGCCAGATAGCTCAGGAGACGATCGCGCAGCGACATGTCCAGTGTCTGGAGACGCGCCCGCTCCAGGTGGAGCGTCTGGGTGCGACCGTCGAAGCGGCGAATCGTCTTGCCGTCAAGGGTGGAGAGGATCTCGTTCTCGTCTCGACACACGTAGTCGATGAGATGCAGCTTCAGCGCCTCGCGCTCGGTGAAGGCGCTGCTCTGACGGACCGCCAGCTCGGCCTCCTTCTGGTTCCGACCGCGGTTGGTCGCGAGAGTGCGCGCGTAGGCCGCGAGGTCGTTCTCGATCTTCGCCGCCATCGGCGAATCCTTCGGGATGTCACCGGTCAGGACCACGGGATGCGCCGCGCCGAACCGGGTGCCGGGGGCCATGACGGCGACATCGGCGGCGATGGTGATGAAGAAGCCCGCGGAGGCCGCCTTGCTGCCGTTCACGAACACCACCACCGGCACCCGCGACGAGGTGATCGCGCGGACCACGTCCTCCATCGAGGTGACCAGGCCGCCGGGCGTGTCGATCTCGATGATCAGGAGCGCGGCATCGTCGTCGTTGGCCTTCTTGATCGCCTCCTTGGTGTAGCGTGCCGAGATCGGATGGATCATGTCATCGAGGGTGACCGTGTAGACGAGGGCCCCCGGGGCGGAGGACGGCTCCGGAGCCGCCGGCACGGCCGCGACGGACGGGACCGCGGATCCGCACAGCGACAGCAGGACGAGGATCGAGCGAGACGCGAGACCGCGAGCCCGGGTCATGCGTCCCGCGCACCGAGGAGGGTTCGCAGGCGCTCGACACCGGCGCGGATCCTGTCGAGGGACAGCGCGTAGGACAGACGCAGGTACCCTGGGGTCCCGAACGCCTCTCCCGGCACGGTCGCGACGCCGATCTCGCTCATCAGGCGGCGCGCGAACTCGACCGAATCGGAGCAACGCAGCGCCGCCATGGCGCCGGTCACGTTCGGGAACACGTAGAAGCTTCCCGGCGGCGTCAGGCAGGTGAGACCGCGTATGCGGTTGAGCGACCGGACCAGTTCGTCCCGCCGCTTCCTGTACTCCTCGCGCATGGAGACCACCGAATCCTGCGGCCCGTTCAGCGCCTCGACCGCGGCCGCCTGCGAGATCGACGATGTGTGCGTGGCGTCATGCGACTGCACCTTGCGCAGGGCGTCGATGAGCGGGCGCGGTCCGAGAGCATATCCGACCCGCCAGCCGGTCATGGCGTAGGTCTTCGAGAGCGAGTTGACCAGGACCAGACGGTCGCGCAGCCGGGGGTGATGCGCGGCGAACGAGGCGAACGTTCCCGGTCCGTAATGGAAGGTGTCGTAGGTCTCGTCCGAGATCACCCAGGCCCCGATCGAGGCGGCGTGCGCCGCCAGGCGCTCGAGCTCGTCGGGCGGGATGACCGCGCCGCTCGGGTTGCACGGCGAGTTGACGATGATCGCCTTGAGGTCGCCCTGAGCCTCGAGGTCCCGGGTGCGCGGCACGAATCCGTCGCTCTCGCGCGCCGCCACCACGACCGGTGTCGCGCCGCACAGGCGGACCTGCTCGGGGAAGGACACCCAGTACGGCGAGAAGATCGCCACCCGATCCCCGGGCTCGAACAGCGCCATGGCGACCAGGAACAGGACATTCTTGCCGCCGCAGCCGGTGAGCACCTCGTGCTCGCCCCAGGCGGCGCCCCAGGGTTCGCGGTAACGCGTGGCGATCGCCCGGCGCAGTTCGACGAGGCCGCCCGTGTCGGTGTAATGCGTCAGATTGTTGTGCAGGGCGGCGACGGCCGCGCGCTTGATGTTCTCGGGCGTGTCGAAGTCCGGCTCGCCGGGGCCGAAGTCGACGACGTCGACGCCGCGCTCGCGCAGCGCCTTGGCCTCCATCATGACCGCCAGCGTCGGCGAGACGCTCACCGCCTCCAGCCGCCGCGCCAAGCCTCCGTGGTCCGCGCTCATCGGGATTCCAGCCTCCGGCCGGTCGGGGCGGCGAAGCGCCGCTTCAACCGGGCGGCCACCTCGGGGGGCACCAGCCCGCTCACGTCGCCGCCGAGGCGGGCCACCTCCTTCACCAGCCGACTGCTGACGTAGGAATAGGTCTCCGACGGCATCATGAAGACCGTCTGGATGCCCGGCTCCAGACGCTGGTTCATCTGGGTCATCTGGAACTCGTACTCGAAATCGGACAGGGCGCGCAGCCCGCGCACGATCACCTGCGCGCCGCGCTCGCGGGCGAACTCGACCAGGAGACCGTCGAACACCTCTACGGCGACACTGGGCCGCTTGCCGACCACGGCGCGCAGGATGTCGACCCGTTCCTCGAGGGGGAACAGCGGGTCCTTCTCCGGGTTGCGCAGGATGGCGACGATGATCCGATCGAACAGCGTCCCGCCGCGCGAGATGATGTCCAGGTGGCCGTTGGTGATCGGGTCGAACGTCCCCGGGTAGACCGCCGTGAGCTTCATCCCTCCGCCTCCGGGCCGACGCGCTGCCTGCCGCGCGATCGGAGCTCGGCCGCGTGCCGCAGCGCCGCCGGCGTGACCTTCTCCCCCGCCAGCATGCGCGCCAGCTCCCGCACCTTCCCCTGGTCGTCGAGGATCTCGACGGCCACCTCGGTCCGGCCGGCCGCCGCGCGCTTGCTGACCAGGACGTGCCGGTCGGCGTGCGAGGCGATCTGCGGCAGATGGGTCACGCAGATGACCTGATGCCGACGCGCCAGCGCGCGCAGCTTGCGGCCCACCGTCTCCGCCACGGCGCCCCCGATCCCCGCATCGACCTCGTCGAAGACCAGGACGCGTGGCTCCCCGTCCCGGCGCAGCGCCCCTTCGAGGGCCAGCATGACCCGCGACAACTCCCCGCCGGACGCGACCGATGCGAGAGGTGCCAGCGGCTCACCCGGGTTGGCCGCCAGGAGGAATTCCACCACGTCGTATCCCGTGGCGTCAACGGTGATCTCTTCGCCCTCGACCCAGAGACCGGAGCCCGGCGCCGGGCGGTGCCGGATATCGACGGCGAAGCGCGATTTCTCCATCGCCAGCTCGGCCAGCTCGGCCTGCACGCGTCGTTCCAGCTCGCGGGCGGCGGCCCGGCGCGCGACCGACAGGCCGGCCGCGTCGCGCAGCGCCTCGGTCTTCAGCTCCTCGACGCGTCTCTCCAGATCCTCCACCGATTCGCCTCCCCCCACGAGCTGCGTCAGCTCCTCGGCCGCCAGCTCGCGTCGCCGGAGCAGATCCTCCTCGTCTCCGCCGGGGGCGTGCTTGCGCAGCAGCGTCTCCAGTACCTGGATCCGATCGTCGATCTGCTCCAGCCGGTGCGGCTCGAAATGGAGACGCGACGGATAGTCGCGCAACAGGAAGGCGCTCTCCTGCAGGTCCGCGCGGGCCGTCTCGGCCCGCGCCAAAGGCTCCAGGAGGGCGCTATCGAAGCGCGCCAGCTCGCGAAACGAGCGAATCGCCTCGCCGAGGCGCGCCAGCGAGGCCGCCTCGCCCTCGTACAGGGCCTCGTAGGCCTGCCGCGCGTGCCGCAGGATCGCCTCCGCGTTCCGCAGCAGATCGCGCTCGGCGCGCAGCGCTTGGCGCTCCCCCGTACGGACCGCCGCCCGATCGATCTCCTCGATCTGATAGCGCAACGCGTCGACGCGCTGGGCCAGCCGCTGCGCCCCTTCGCGCATCGTCATCAGGCGCCCGGTCGCCGTCTCGAGACGCCGCGCAGCGCCCGCCATGGTCTCCAGGCCGTCGCCGAGACCGGCGTGCCGGTCGAGGAGTTCGCGGTGGCTCCCCGCCTGGAGGAGCGACTGCTGCTGATGCTGGCCGTGCACGTCCACCAGCGTCGCGCCGAAGGCCTTGAGATCCGAGATCGGCGCCAGCGAGCCGCCGGCGAAAGCGCGACCGCGGGCGTGCGCGAGGATCTCGCGCCGCACCACGATGGAGCCGCCGTCGGTCGCGTATCCGCGCCCGTCCAGGAAGGCGGTCGCCGCCCGGTTGGACGAGACGTCGAATTCCGCCTCGACCGACGCGCGCTCCTCGCCGGCGCGGACGATCTCCGGGCCGGAGCGCCCGCCGAGGACGAGAGACAGCGCGTCGACCAGGATCGATTTGCCGGCGCCGGTCTCTCCCGTGAGCAGGTTCAGACCGCGCCCCAGGTCCAGCGTGAGCTCGCGTACGATCGCGAGGTGTGTGATGTGCAGGCAACGGAGCATCGAACTCGTCTTGTGGAGGGTGCCCTGCAGCGCGGGTTCGATCGGCGGCGAATGCTATCAGACAGATCCCGGGTTGTCAAGGAACGGAGCGTATGTTAACTTACGTGCCTCGAACCTGTTGCGCGTTCGCACGCCCTGCACAGGAGACCCCCGGATGCCGATCGCTTCAGGACTCATCCTGGCAGCCATGTCCGCCGGCGCCCAGGGCGATATCCTGCGTCTCATCGCCGACTCCGGGGCGCTCGTCAAGTTCGTCCTCCTGATCCTGCTCGGCTTCTCGGTGCTCTCCTGGGCGGTGATTCTCGAGCGGCACAGGGCCCTGCGCCGGTCGGAGGCGGACACGGTCCGCTTCCTGCAGGCGCTGGAGCACGAGAAGAGGCTGGCCGACCTGCGCGACCGCAGCGGCCGCTTCCAGGCCAGCCCCCTCGTTCCGATCTTCAACGCCGGATTCAGGGAGCTGACCTCGGCGGTCGCCGAAGCGGTGGGGCGGTACCGCGGCCACGCCGGCTTTCCCGACGAGGAGCGCGCCCGGATCCTCGAGCGCGTGCGGCGCCGGCTCGAGGAAACGGCGGCGGGAGAGGCCGAACGTCTCGACCGCAATCTCAGTCTCCTGGCGACCACCGGCGCCGTCACGCCGTTCATCGGGCTGTTCGGGACCGTCTGGGGGATCATGAACGCCTTCCAGGGGATCGGTATCGCCGGCTCCGCCAGTCTCGCGGCGGTGGCGCCGGGGATCTCGGAGGCGCTGGTCACCACCGCCGCCGGGCTGTTTGCCGCCATCCCGGCGGTCGTCGGCTACAACCTCCTGCTGGCCCGGGCGCGCCGCCTGGGCGGCCGCATCGATCGGTTCGTCCTCGGGTTCGCCTCGATCGCCGAGTCCCAGATCGAGGCCGGCCGCGCCGCCTCGGCTGCCGTCGAAGCGGGCAAGATCCGCGTCTGACACGATGGCGATGACGCTTCCAGGCCGGGGCCGCGGGCGTTTCGGCCCGGCGCTTTCGGACATCAACGTGACGCCCCTGGTGGACGTCATCCTGGTCCTCCTGATCATCTTCATGGTCACGGCACCGATGATGACGCGCGGCATCGACGTGCGCCTGCCCAAGACCGAATCGGGCTCGGACGCCACCGATCAGCGGCTGGTCGTGGCGATCGACGGCGACGGAACCGTCTATCTCAACGACCACCCGGTGAACGTGAACCTGCTCACGGACCGGCTGAAGACCGAGATCAAGCGCACCGGAATCGATTTCATCTTTTTGCGCGCCGACCAGGACGTCCCGTACGGCCGGGTCATGGTCGTGATGGATCAGATCAAGAAGTCCGGAGCCGATCGGGTCGGCATGGTGACCCAGCCGGCCCGCTCGACGGACAGGAAGAAGCCCTCGAAATGAGCCCGCGACTCGACCCGTTCGACCTCGGCCCGCCGTCGCTGCCTTGGAGGCTGACCCTGGCCCTGTCGGTGGGCCTGCACGTGTTCGGATTCTTCCTGATCTTCGGATTGCCCCGGCTCCTGCCGCGCCCCGCCTTCACGCCCGTCTACGTCGTCGATCTCGTATCCCTCCCGGGCGGGCCCGCGGTCGGAACGCCGGCCCCTCCCGCCGCGGAGTCCCGGCCGGCCGCGCCGGCGCCCGCGCCGAAGAAAGACGAGAAGGCGATCACGATCCCGGAACGCGGCGCGAAGAAGGCGCAGCCGAAGAAGACACCCGAGCCGAAGAAAACACCCGAGGCCCGGCCGACCCCGGCGAAGACCGCCGAGACCAAGAGCCAGGCCGCCGCGCGGGGCACGCCCGCACCGTCGGAGCACACCGGCGCCTCCACCCCGACGGCCGGGTCCCCGGGCGGCACCGGCGCGCCGGGCGGCGGGTTCGGCGGCAGCGGCGAGGCGCAGACCGACGCCCTCAATTTCTACTCGGCGCTGGTCAAGAAGAACATCGAGAACCTGTGGCGGAAGCCGCTCTACCCCGCCACCGAGACGAGCCGCAAGTCGTTCACGACCCAGGTCCGCGTCATCGTCACGAGCAGCGGCCGGGTCAGCAGCGTCGTCATCGTCGCGCCGAGCGGGTACGAGGCGATGGATCAGTCGGTGCTGGAGGCGGTCCACGAGGCGATCTTTCCGCCGTTCCCGTCGTCTCTGGGGCTTCCCGCCCTCGCCCTGCCCCTCGAGATCGTCCTGACGCCGGATTAGCGCCGATCCCCGGGAGATTCGATGAGACACCTCGAGAAACGGCTCGTGCTCGCAGCGCCCTTGATCCTGCTCGGCGGCATGGCCGCCGCCCTGGCGGTCGCCGCCCGCCAGGAGACTCCCGCGCAGGGGCAGAGCCCGCCGCCCGAGGCGCCGATCCCGACGGCGCCGATCATCCAGATCGTCGGTGCCGCCAAACCGAAAATTCCGATCGCCCTTCCGTCGTTCCAGGCGTCGGCCGACGGCCGGGCGAAGGACCTCTCGAAGGAGACACGCGACACGCTGCGAGACGACCTCGATATCTCGGGCTATTTCTCGATCGTCCCGGAGGAGTATCACAAGATGGTGCGCCCCGACAGCAGCGGCCGGATCGCCTTCAAGGAGTGGCAGGGCGTCGGGGCCGATGCCCTCGTCCTCGGGGAGCTCCATCTCGAGGCGGCGAGCGTCGTGTGCGAGGGACGACTGTACGACACCACCGATCAGAAGCTCCTCCTGGGCAAGCGCTATCGGGGCGAGCCCGACCTGACACGGGTCATGGCGCACCGGATGAGCAACGAGATCGTGCAGCAGTACACCGGGCAGCCCGGCATCGCCCTGACCCGGATCGCCTTCGTGTCGCAGGTCGGCAAGGCGAAGGAGATCTACGTCATGGACTACGACGGGGCGCGCGCCAAGCGGATCACCGGCAACGGGTCGATCAATCTCTCCCCCGCCTGGTCGCCGGACGGGAAGGAGATCGCCTTCGTGTCGTACCGCACCGGGACGCCGGAGCTGATGATCATCAACAACGACGGGGCGCTCCGGGCGGCCTTTCCCCAGCAGGGCGAGCTGAACAGCGCCCCCGCCTGGTCGCCGGACGGCGGCACGCTGGCGTTCTCGAGCAGCCGGGACGGAAACGCGGAGATCTACCTGCTCCGTCTGTCCGATCGCTCCCTGAAGCGCCTGACGAGCAACGATGCCATCGACACCTCGCCGACCTGGTCCCCGGACGGCCGACAGATCGCCTT
>Ga0070697_100000370_pt1 | contig 35025 bp, 24 predicted proteins | sample KBSK1501metaG_FD_65475 | JGI IMG/M metagenome (GOLD analysis project Ga0070697, IMG submission 65475) | Corn, switchgrass and miscanthus rhizosphere microbial communities from Kellogg Biological Station, Michigan, USA - KBS K1-50-1 metaG | ecosystem: Host-associated > Plants > Roots >...
AGTAAGTGAAGTGACAAGACCGCGGTGAAAGCTAGTCCGACTTTATCTCGCGCGAACCCACGGACCGAAGGTTCGCGCCAGCTTATCTGAGTGACATCTCCCTCCGCGCGCATAAGCAACTTGCGGCGAGACGCTAGCGGCTAATTAGGCAGCTAGAGCTAACTCGTTAGAGTTGGCAATTGTTTTTTCCCTACGCTTTTTAACGAGCTGCATAGAGTAGCCCGGCATGGCATCCGTCGGTCGCCCAAACCCCTGTCGAAGCCTGTCGCCCCCGTTTGCATTAGGAATTATAAGGGATGTAGAGCGAGATGTCAGGTTGACGCTTGTGTTTGCTCGTTTTGTGGTAACTTCTGCGCGCATTAGTTAACCATTCCCACAAGGAGACAAATCAATGGCTTCAACCTTTGCGCCTCAACCTCGCATACTCCCCTGTCCGAGTTGTGGAGAAATGATTTACAGCGACACAACCAAATGCCGCTTCTGTTCGGCGCCGGTAGACAGCGCAGCTGCGGCCATGGCCGCCGACAACCAGAAAAAGGTCAATGATGCCTGCAACCAGGCTAAATGGATCCGAAACATGGCCGGCGCCATGTGGGCCTTGATGGGAGTCAGTTTGATTTTCAGCGCCGGAACGATCGGGGTTTTTGCTTTTTTCTTTCTGATCCCGCTGTCGCTGATTTATTGGCAGATAAGCTATGGCCGTCTGACAACCGCGGATCCGGACTACCAGAAAGCTAAACGCGACCGCCTGATTGCCCTGGGGCTTTGGGTGCCGGCAGCGTTAATTGAAGTTCTCATTACCACCGTGCAAGTGATTGGCGCTTAAGAAAACCATGATAGGAAGAGCATCCGCGGGACCGGTCGCTGCGCTCCCGGTTCTGCTTCTTTGACCCGCAAAGCTATAATCTCTAACATTAAAACGTCTGGAAATCCGTCACTGTGGGAAGCCACATTGCCTGAGATGGGCATCATAAAGCATTGTTAATATCGAGGACGGAACTCATATGGCTGCAAAATCTCCTAATTCAAAGTTGAAATCTTATTCTCCCAGGGCAATCGTCAATGCGCCGCCCGAAAAGCGCAAACATATTCTGCGACGATTTTGGTTCCCTGCCGTCTTGCTGTTGGCCTTGGCTGCCGGCGGGTTAACCGGCATGATTGCCGCTTATGAACTTAACTATTCACGCGCCGCTAACGAAGTTGCGGCGCTGGCAACATATCGGCCCAGCGTGGTTACCCGCGTCTACGCCGACGATGGCGAGACTGTGATTGGTGAGTTTGCCCTCGAGAAACGAATCCCGCTCAAGTACGACGAGATTCCGCCGGTAATGAAAAATGCCATCCTCGCCGTCGAGGACGCGCGCTTCTACGACCACGTCGGCATCGACCCGATTCGTATCATCGGCGCCACCTGGAAAAACCTGACCAGCGACAAAGTTGAAGGCGGTTCGACACTCACCCAGCAGCTTGCTAAGAACCTGTTTCTCTCCAAAGAGCAAACCATCAAGCGCAAGATGAATGAATGGGCCCTGGCGCTGCAGATCGAGCGCTACTACACCAAGAATCAGATCATGGAGCTTTACGCAAACCATATCTTTCTTGGCGCAAACGCCTACGGTGTGGAAGCTGGAGCGGAAACCTATTTCGGCAAACAAGCGAAAGACCTGACGATTGGCGAAGCGGCTCTGCTCGCCGGCGTTCCCAAGGCGCCCAGCGAATATTCTCCAACTTCAAACCCGGTGCGCGCAAAAGAGCGTCGCGACCTGGTGTTGGATTTGATGGCCAAGAATGGCTTCGCGACGCAAGCGGAAGTGGATGCGGCCAAAGCCAAGCCAATCCAACTGGCGGACACCGCCTATTATCAATCGCAACCCAAGTCGAGCGCCTTTGATTATCCCGTTGAAAACGTAAGGCAGGAACTCGAAGACAAGTATACGACGCGCGTGGCGCAGGGTGGTCTTGCCGTTTACACCACTATCAACGTTGAAGCGCAGAAGAAGGCTTATGAAGTATTGCGCGCGGGTTTGCGGAACTACGACAAGACGCACGCCGGCTGGCGCTCGAGCTACAAGATGATTCCCACCACGGCCAACAACGGACAGGGACCGCCAACGGCGCAGGAGCTAAGCAACTACAAAGATCCGGACTGGTACGGAAACGATTACCACGAGGGACGCTTCTTGTCGGGACTGGTGACGAAAGTAGATCACGCGAAAAACGAGGCCGCGATCCGTTTTGGTAACTACACCGCTACTGTCGGTGCAGCGGATATGGGCTGGTCCAAGCGTAATCCGAAAGACGAGTTGAAGCCCGGATACCTTTCCGAGTTTGAAATCAAGGAAGTTGATCAGAAGAGCCGTCGCTTGAAAGTTGAACTATCGCAAGTGCCGGCAGTAGCCGGGGCCATGATGACCCTGAATGCGAAAACCGGCGAAGTAGTCACCATGATCGGTGGTTACGATTTCTACAGCGCCAGCAAGTTCAACAATGCCACGCAGGCTTACCGGCAAACGGGTTCCTGCTTCAAGCCGTTTATCTATACCGCCGCCGTCGAGTGGGGCATGACGCCGGACACCACGGTGAGCGGCGCGCCCATCAAAATCGGCAGTTGGGAGCCTCATAACTACGACGGCTCACTCGGAAACGGCGATTTACCGTTGAAGATGGCGCTGGCAAAGTCGATGAATGTTCCCGCCGTCCATCTACTGCAAACGGTTGGCATTCAAACAGGCTCGCAGATGGTCAGGCGATTCGGTATCAAAGTTCCGATGGCGCCTTATCTCCCTTCCGCACTCGGCGCTACAGAGGTGCCGCTCGATCAAATGGTTTCCGCCTACTCCGCTTTTCCGAACAAAGGCGTTCGCGTCGAACCGCATCTGATTCGTCGCGTACTGGATCGCGATGGGGCCGTGCTCGAAGAGTGGGAGAAGACGACGTACAAAGTTGTGAATTCGTATGTCGCGCTGACGATGGTCTCGATGATGCGTGGTGTGGTGCAGTTTGGCACCGCTACGGCAGCGAGTTCTCTTGGAGTACCGCTCGCCGGTAAAACCGGAACGGTTAATGATCACACCGACGTTTGGTTTATCGGTTACACGCCAACTTATGTGACCGGCGTGTGGATGGGCTACCCGGGAAGAAAGAAGCCTCTCGGCAATGAGATGACCGGCGCTCACGGAGCCCTGCCGATGTTCATTACCTTCATGAAGGATTTTCTGAAAGGGAAACCGAAGGAAGATTTCGACAAAGCGCCGGGAATGCCGGAGGACATGAAGGAGCTTTTCCGGCAACGTCAGCGTGAACTCCAGGCCGAACGGGCCCAGTTTGAAGACGCTGCGAAGGAAACCGACGAAGACACTAACACCTCGCCAGCAACGAATAGCACAGAGCCAAAGCTGGAACAGATGACGCTGCCTCCACCACCAAAGGCTGACGACGGTCCCCCAAACCCGCAACCGCGAACTGAACCGGTTACACCGCACAGCGAGGCTCCGCCACCGATCACGCGTCCGCGCGAAGTGGATCCGGCAAAGAAGAAAGGGAAGAAGGGCGGGGACGAACCCTAGAACTTTGGGGAACTGGGGAAAAGGGGAAGGGGGAAAGGGTAATTTGAAGCTTACCCTTTCCCCCTTCCCCTTTTCTCCACTTACCCGATTTTCCCACTTACCCGTTTTGTCCTTTTCCGCCGCCTTCATCCCTTCCAATTATCATCCCAAGCGTGTGTGGCAACATCTTTCGCCACCAGGGCCAGTCGTGATCGACGTCCGCGCCCCAGAGATCGAGGTTATGGGGAATGCCCTTGGCTTTCAGAATGTCGGAAAGATTCTGGCTACGATCAGGCGCTTCGTAGTTTCCTCGACCAGAGAGAATGTAAATGTCACTCGCCTTTTGCAGGATCGGCAGGTAGTAGTCGTCATTTAGGTTTGGCAGGTAATCGGCGGGGTTGTTGAAGTAGACATTATCGTCGTAGTAGCCCTTCAGATACGAACGCACATCGTAGCTGCCGCTCATTGCAATGACACCACGAAACAAGTCCGGATGCTTGAAGTAAGCATTGGCCGCCAGGAACGCACCCAGACTCGCTCCCGTCGTTAAAGGCCGAGCGTCCGGACCGGCTTCGTTGCGGATCAAGGGCAAGACTTCGTCGGTTATGTAGCGATCGAAACGCGTCAGCAGCTCCGCCTTCATGTGTGGCGGCATCTTCTCATTGAGCAAACTATATTTGTTGACGCTATTGATGGAGTAGGCGCGCAGCCTGCCACTTTCGATGAGCGGCTTGATAGCATCGACCAGATGAAAGCGTTCATATTCGAGATAGTCGGCCGCCGCGGTAGGAAACATCAGTAGTGGCTGACCAGAATGCCCGTACGCCACCAGAGGCATCTCGGCGCTCAAGTTTTGACTGAACCAGGATGTTGTTCGACGTTCCATGGAAACCTCTCAGGCGGATGTATCCGCGGATGCAGACTCTGGGTTTTTGTTTTTTGCAGTGCGAGATATTCTCGCAGTTCGCGGTTGAGCGCAAGCGTGGTCGGCCGGGCTCGAATAACTGTAGACTGACATCATGACTCCTGACGAATTCCGACGCATCGCAGTCAGCATGAAAGGCGCAGTTGAGGGCGCACACATGGGCCATCCCGACTTCCGTGCCAATGGAAGAATCTTCGCTACCCTCTACCCGGATGGAGAGCATGGGATGGTAAAGCTAACGCCTGAGCAACAGCAGGATTTCATGAGCGCGGATGACGATGTGTTTGCGCCGGCGAGTGGCGCCTGGGGACGACAGGGTTGCACCACGGTGCGCCTTGCTCTCGTCGATGAAGACAAGCTTGGTGAGGCAATGACACTTGCATTGCAGAACACTGTGAAGGTCGCGATCGCTGGAAAGTCTAAGACGAAACGGCCCGCCAAAGCGACGAAGAAACCCCGCAAGCAGTGAAAGCAGAACGCAAAAGCTGCTGCCTTGACGCTCCCAACCTCATCTGTTATAAAAATTTCTTTGGGCTCGCTCATGGTTTGAGACTATGTGAGGGCGTTTATTCCGCAGTAGCTCAATGGCAGAGCATCCGGCTGTTAACCGGAGGGTTGTAAGTTCGAGTCTTACCTGCGGAGCCATTTCCTTGTAAACTGCTCTACTGGTTTTATTTACGGTCGTCCTACTTGGGTGCCCAATATCATTCGCGTCGAAACGTTCTCCCGAACGACTTTCCGTCGCTTCTTACCCTGCGCCTGTTCCGTTGACATGCACTCACTAAGGCCGGAGGGCAAGAGCATCACCTATGTCATGGGTAAGAGCACGTCCAACCTGGGCTGATGTAAGGGCTTGACGCGCTTCCACGACCGTAGTGAACACCGTCTGGCGCCCTGCACACCAGCTGAATCTGTTTCCTCCGCGCGATTTGGGATACAATCCGCCGCCAATGAACTGCCCCCGTTGTCAGCGAGAGATTTCGAGCGACTCTTCGTCGTGTTCTGTGTGTGGGTTCCCGTTCGACGACGAGACACAGCGCCTTGAGCCACCGACCACTCCGGCGAACAAATCCGAAGACAAGAGATCGTTTACCTCATTTGATTCGATCGACGACGCCCGCTTCATCCCCGGCGCGATGCTGGCCGAGCGCTATCGCATGGTCGGGCTGCTCGGTAGAGGAGGGATGGGTGAAGTCTATCGCGCCGATGATCTTAAGCTGGGCCAGCCGGTCGCGCTCAAGTTTCTTCCCGAACACTTGCTCAGTGATGGCGCGGCGCTGGCGCGCTTTCATCGTGAAGTGCGGGTGGCGCGCCAGGTCTCGCATCGAAACGTCTGCCGCGTTTATGACATCGGCGAAGTCGATGGCCGTCACTTCCTCTCGATGGAGTTCATCAAGGGCGAGGAACTCTCTTCGCTCTTGCATCGCATTGGCCGTTTGCCAGGCGACAAAGCGGTTCAGATTGCGCGACAGATTTGCGCCGGCCTCGCGGCGGCGCATGACAACGGCGTGCTGCATCGCGATCTAAAACCGTCAAACGTAATGATCGACGAGCATGGCAACGCGCGCATTCTCGACTTTGGACTGGCTGGTCTGGCGGACGAATTCGGCGACGATGAGGCCAGGGCCGGGACGCCCGCGTACATGGCCCCGGAACAGATCGATGGACTGGAGCAGACCATCAAGAGTGATATCTACTCGCTGGGGCTGGTCCTTTACGAACTGTTTACGGGCCGGCGCGCATTCGAAGCCGCAACTCTCAACGAATTGATCAAGTTACGGCGCAGCGATACGACGCCAACTACTCCGACGTCGATCGTGAAGGACTTAGATCCGGTAGTCGAGAAAGTTATCGACCGTTGTATTCAGAAGGATCCTTCGCTGCGCCCGTCGTCGGCGTTGCAAGTTGCCGCCGCGCTTCCTGGTGGCGATCCGATTGCCGCCGCCCTTGCGGCCGGCGAAACGCCTTCACCAGAAATGGTAGCCGCCGCGCCCACGGAAGGCGCGCTCAAGCCAGTGATTGCAACGGCGTTATTTGCCGCGTTTGTCGGTCTGCTGGGCTTATGCTGCTGGCTGACAACGTACACGGCGGTCTATCGCATGACACCGATGGATCAATCTCCCGAAGTACTCCGTGCCCACGCGCGTGACATAATAAACAAGCTGGGCTACGACCAGCAGCCGGTTGACAGCGCCGGCGGGGTGATCTTGCGCGGAGATTACCTTAGCTATGTTTCCGAGCACGATAAGTCGCCGACGCGTTGGACCAGACTACGCACGGAAGGGTCGGGAGCTTACCGCTTTTGGTACCGCCAGAGTCCTCGCTACTTTGATACCTTCGACGAGATCTCCGTGGATAGACCGGCGCTTGATGTCTCGGGCATGACCAGTGTTTATCTGGACATGGGCGGACGTCTGCACTGGTTCGTCGGTGTTCCACCACAGCGCGAGCCACCGGTAACCGGCGCGCCGGCAGCGCCGGACTGGTCCACGCCTTTCCGCGAGGCTGGGCTGGACCTGGCCAACTTCCATTTGGTCGCATCTACGTCCGTCCCGCTGCACGCCTACGATGCGCGCGCGGCGTGGGACGGCGCCGACCCTGCGCATCCCGAACTCAAGACGCATGTTGAGGCGGCTGCGTACCGCGGCAAACTCGTCTACTTCGAAACCGTCTATCCCTGGGATCAACCGACGCGGCATGAAGAACCGCCACAGGCTGTAAGCGATCGCGTCCTATCCGTTATTCTGATCACGGTCTACCTGATCGCGATGGTGGGCGGCGTGCTCATGGCGCGGCGCAATCTGCGGCTGGGTCGGGGCGATCGCCGGGGCGCCATACGTCTGGCTCTTGCATACTTTGCGATCCGCATGGTGGTCTGGCTCTTCGTCGAGCATCACAATGGATTGCTGGAGCGAGAGTTCAATCTGTTGATTCTCTCGCTAGCGCGGGCTGTCTATGTCTCAGGCTTCGTGGGAACGCTGTATCTAGCGCTTGAGCCGTTTGTCCGGCGGCGCTGGCCAAGGTGGATCATTTCCTGGAGCCGTCTGCTGGCCGGAGGATTTCGGGATCCGCTGGTAGGCCGGGACTTTCTGATCGGTGCAGTCTTTGGCGTCTTCGCGATCCTCACGTTCAACTTAGCCTTTATCGGTCCAAGATGGATCGGACGACCGCCGGAATTGGCTCTTGTTCCCGGCACCGACGGGTTCGGCACGCATCCGTTTATCGAGAGGTTCGGCGTCCAGATTACGGCGGCTGTGTTCATCGCTTTTATTACCTTGTTCCTATTGCTCCTCCTGGTACTCGTCCTGAGACGCGAGCGACTGGCGCTGTTGGCGGTGTGGATACTGATAACGCTGGTGGCTTCGCTGCTCACTCAAATAAGCCCGGTAATGATTCCTTTTTCCGCCATTGGTTCTTTGCTAGTAGTTCTGGTGCTTTACCGCTTTGGGTTGCTGGCAATGATTTCGGCGCTCCTCGTTTGCCACCTCTGGGCGTTCTTTCCGATCACGACAGAATTCACGGCCTGGTACGCGACTGACTTCACCATTGGACTGGCGATCTGCGTCGCGCTCGCGGCTCTTGGTTTTTACACGAGCCTGGCGGGGCAGTCTTTGTTCGGCGGGGAGCTGTTGCAGGATTGATGATTCTGGTGAGTATTATCGTCTCGGATTCACTGAGCCGCTAATCTTCTTGCGCGTAGTCTCGCCGGTGAAGACCTCCTTGGCGACCGTGATGGCGGACATCGCCTTGGGCCCCCCGCAGTTGAAGGCCAGGTGGGTGATGGTATCGATGAGTTCGGCCTCTGTGACGCCGTTCTCTCTGGCTCGGTTCAGGTGGAACGGAAGCTGCTCGGCGTTGCCGCCGGCGACGAGCGCGGCCACGGTATCCAATTAGTGATCCAGGGCCGTTTGTCTTCGCGCTCTTGAAAATCGACCTTACCCGACATCGTCCATGCGAGAAACGCTTCCCTGACAGAGGGAAGTGGCAAGGTGTCACCTTCAGGCGACAGAGCTAGGATCCACGCTTTAATGTCTCGCCATGCTTCGCCGCGACCATGGAATAAACATTTCCCGCTCACAAAGCGTTCTAGGCCTTCGGCAGATGTTGTCTCGGGAATCGGCATTAATAATCCGCACGCTGACCGACTCGCAATCGTGCTGCGAGTCAGTTTTGAAGTGTCGCAAACTCTGACGCCAGAATCATGGGACGCTATGAGTTTTTTTGCTCTTTTGCTTAGGAATGCCAGCCGCTCAGTCCGTCAGTTATGGGACGGAACTGAAATATAAAAGTGTTGATTGGCAAATCTCGTCACGGAGTGTTTGAAAAGCCGGCACCATTTCTGCCATTGGCTGCAGCAAAAAGTTTCGAAGAGTGTCCAGTGTGGGGAGCCAAATTGGACGAAGGGCCGCTGAAAGTAGCTTCAGCGGTCTTTTCGTTTGCCCGGATACTTCAACCGGACATCTCATGCGCCAACGAGCAATTCTCACCCTTGACATGATTTAGCCTCAGCAGTAGAGTGCGACTGTTTTTACCTCCGAAATCTTTCAAGCCCAGATTGCTGACGTGACAAAGCTCCAATTGTCGTCGTCTCTAAAGTTCTTCCTGGTCTTCATGTCGAAGCACCGGCATTTCCGTGCCTCTGTTGGCCAGCCGACCGCAACTTAGGGTTCAAGGGATTCCAGCAGGGTCAGACTAACAAGTCTTCGGACTGACAGGTCTTTAGACCATCAATCAATGCCTCAGCCAACACTGTGAGGTATCTCTCCGGTCGTTTTAAAGGAGGAACACTCCATGCCCTATATCTCAAAGAGAAACAGAAGAAAAGAAAGAGAAGTCCAGCAAGCCCTCAACAACAGGTTGGAACTCGTAAAAGAGCGTTTCACCCGGCGCGACCTCATCAAGATGGGACTGATGACCACTGCGGGCGTTCTAATCCCCAAAAGCGGATTGACGCACGCCCAAGTCGTATCCAGCAGCTACGGGGGTGGTGGTTGCTACAACGGTTGCGATGTCGGATGCAGCCCGCAACCCAACGCAGTTTTTGTCGATCCCTTGCCCATCCCGCCGCAGTTGCCGTCGCGTCCATTGTCGGATCCGGGTTTACAGTTTGGCGCGCCACCGCAACAATTCCCTAACACCGCGATTAACCCGGCGACCGGACTTCGCTATGAAGGCCGGGGACAATTCAATGGTACGCTGCGGCCCGGAACGGATTATTTTCAGTTCTTCACGCAGTATCCGACGCAGAAATATTTCGTGCAGCGCATGAGATCCAATACCACTTTCAGGATCACTTCAGACACAAACATCCCGGCGCAAACCATCTGGGGATTCAACCTGGGAGGCTCAGACGCGAGCGACGTGGCGACGTTTCCCGGGCCGACCATAGTTACCAACTATCAACAACCCTGGCTCGTTCGACGGTTCAACGAGTTGCCAACGCAGAGCCAGAACGGTGGCTTTGGGGTCCCCGAGATGTCTACCCACTTGCACAACTTCCATTCTGCGCCTGAGAGCGACGGCGGCCCGTGCCGTTGGTTTTTCCGCGGACAATACTTTGATTACTACCACACGGCACAGCAAGCGGGCTTCGCCTCCACTCATCAACCCAGCGGCGACATCAATGAATCTTTGAGCACCCTGTGGTATCACGATCACCGCATGGACCACACCGCTGAGAATGTTTACAAGGGCTTGGCGGGTTTCCAGCTCATTTTCAATCAGTTCGACACCGGTAACGAAACGACCGGGTTCCGGCTACCCAGCTATCCGCAGTTCGACATTCCTATTATCCTGAACGACAAGCTGCTGGATCCGGCGACCGGAAAAATCTGTTTCGACACCTTCAATTTCAAAGGCTTGCTCGGCGACATCCAGTTGGCAAATGGAAGGTTCAAACCTTTCCTGAGTGTGAACAAGCGGCGCTATCGTTTCCGCGTTCTGAACGGCGGACCATCGCGTTACTACGAGCTCTTCCTCACCGATCCGCTGAGCCCGAGCACGGTGATACCCTTCTGGGTCATTGCTAATGACGACCTCCTTCCCTCACCTATACAAGTCACCAGCATCCGACTCGGTGTGGCTGAGCGTTACGACATCATCATTGACTTCAATCAGGTTAAGAATCTAATCGGCAGTCACACCAAGGTTCGCCTGGAGAACCGTTTGCAGCAGGACGATGGTCAGGGACCAAGCTGCAACATTTTCTCCGGGGGCCAGGGTACTTATTGTGTGGAGTTCCAGATCGGCGCCGCGGTGACGGATGGCAGCGTTGATCCGGCGACTCACCCGCAGTTCTACCAACTACCCAGCATCATTACGCCGCGAATCACTCGCAACTTCAAGTTTGACCGCGACAATGGACAATGGGTAATCAACAATAGGTTTGCGAACTGCAACGAACTGCGTTTCACCATACAACAGAACAGCGCGGAAAATTGGTTCCTCAGTAATCCGCGGAACGATTGGGAACACCCTATCCACACTCACCTTGAACAACACCGGATCCTGCGTCGATCCAACAACGGAGGTCGCTACTCCAGCTACAGTGGCAGCAGCAGCTACTCTCGTGGTGGCTGTCCTTTTGGCGGCGGCGGCGCCGGCATCAGTACACAGTATCCCGGAGTGCCGAACGTGGAGGTCTCGCGGAAAGATACGACCCGCTTACAAGGCGAGGAAGATGTTACGACGTTCTCGCGCTTTCGCGATTTCGTGGGCGACTATCCCATTCACTGCCACAACACCGTTCACGAAGATCACGCCATGATGCTGCTCTTCCAGGTACAACCAAACGTGATTGACAACAACCAGTATCCTTAAAACCAGCCGCCATTTCATCAGGCGAAACACAAAGAGAAAGGAGCCAAAGACGATGGGAATGACAAGAAGAACCTGGCTGGCAGCTGGAGTAACCACGGCGGTAGCGGGGACCACTGGTCTGGCTGGGATAACCACTCTAATCGAACAGGACACACCGTCGAAGCAGGGCCCGTTTAACTTCCAGGACCTCTCGCCGCGCGAACTTATCCGCCGCCGTCACCTGCCGAACGTGGAACTCGTCACACAGAATAGCGAGCGGGTCCACTTCTATGATGACCTGGTCAAAGAAAAGCGGGTGGTCATCCAATTTATGTTCGCGCGCTGCAAGGATATCTGTCCGGTAATTACACACCACTTGGTCAAAGTACAGAAATTGTTGAATGGCCGCGTCGGCCGCGACATTTTCTTTTACTCCGTCACCCTGAGTCCCGAGGAAGATTCTCCGCAGGACCTTAAGAGGTATGCCAGGACGCATGGAGTAGGACCAGGCTGGACGTTTCTAACCGGCAAGCCGGACGACATTCTGCTCCTGCGTAAGTCACTCGGCTTCTTCTACAATGATCCCAAAGAGGATGCTGACAGGAACAACCATTCCGGCATGCTCGTAGTTGGCACCGAACCCTTAATGCGCTGGACAATGTGTCAGGGAGGCGCCAAGCCCGAATGGATAGCCACCGTCATCCAAACGGAGATGGACGCACCGTTTCATGGAGCTGTTGACGGGATAAGACAGGCCGATCCGACCGTTAATTTTCAGAACAAGCAAGCCGCGGACGGAAGAGTTCCGGCCGTTCATGTTCATAAGCAATAGCGCTGTTCGCCAATGCAATAAAAAGCAATGGCCTTTTTCAAGCTGGTCCTGCGATTGGTTGACAGGTCGGGCGATCCAGATCCCAGTGCAATTCAGTGGAGGATTCTGTGCTGTCGAGCAGGTCAAGGAAGTTATCGACTTTGGCCTTGCGAGGATCGTGCTCGCAACCTTGGCAACGCTAGAGAAACTCTTGTGGAATGTTCGGCAGCGAAAAGATTGCAGTCGGAATTGACGCGAAAAAGGGAATTGTTGTAACAGGAGCCAATAGCGGGCCGCAGACTTCTAACGATTGTCGGCTAATTCCTTCCGCAGCCACAAACGATTTTTTGGATGGGTTTTTGCCGTCATTTCCTAAGGCCGACTGAACAGTCGTCGCGGCCAGTTCATCACAATCCGGTTGTCCGGGCAGTCGCAATGCCTTAAAAATGGCCTTCGCCCAATCTCCCATCTGACCTTACTGTGCATCAGCGATGCAGGAGCGGGGGCAACTGTTACGTGAACATTGCAAAATCCGATTCCGGTCCCGCAGCACTGATCCTTCAAGCTTGGTTCAGGAAATCCAAGGAATACCGTCTAGGCCCTAAACGACTCGCGGGGTCGCTGCTCCGGTTTGCTTTCGCCTGCTTCCGAAGGTCTACTATTAACGGGAACTACATGATGCCGTTTGGTCAATCGCCGTCAACGTCTGTTCGGCTAAACTTTCGACGAGAGCGGGCAGTTAAAGGCATTGCGCACGGACATCGCCTCGCACCGGATCATTATCGAGGCTTCGTGGTAAACATTTCAGCCCATGACTGACAACGCATTTCGAGACCTCGAGAGCAAAGGCTCCATAAGAATCCGGCCGCGGCGCTGGGTTCGACTGGCAGCCATCTGGGGAATCTGGACCTTCATTGGTCTCGTCTTTACACTCCAGAGCTACTTCACCTCCTATCGCTCTGAGCGTCCCATGCCTTTCGTCGACTCTCTCTATCTCCAGATGACCTGGTCCTATCTCTGGGCGCTGGCTACGCCGCTCGTGCTTTGGGCGGCCGCGCGACTGCCAATAGAGCGAAACAATTGGCTACGCAGTTCCCTGCTACACGTGCCGATTAGTATCCTTCTTAGCGTATTCCTTACCGCGCTTGGTTACATATGTGTTTGGCTTTACTGGAGCTACCCGGCCGGCAAACCGTTCTCATTCGCAAATTTGACCCGATTTGTCGTGACAAACTTTACCGAGGGCATCGGCATTTATCTGCTCATAGCGCTGACCTTTTATGCCTACAGCTACTACCGCCGCTACCGCGAAGGCCAGTTAAGAACGCTTCAGCTCGAAGCCCAGTTATCACACGCCCAGCTGCAGGCCCTGAAGATGCAGCTTCACCCTCATTTTCTTTTTAACACGCTCCATTCCATCTCAGCTTTACTAACCAAAGACGTCGAAGCCGCTCGCAAAATGATCACGCGGCTGGGAGATTTCCTGCGTCTCACGCTGGAAAACTCCGGCTCACAAGAGGTAACCCTCAAACAAGAGATGGAATTTCTCAGTTGTTACCTCGAGATCGAACGCATCCGTTTCCAAAATCGCCTGGTCACCCGGATGGACCTGGGCGACAAGACCCTCGACGCAAAAGTACCGAACCTCATTCTGCAACCGATAGTTGAGAATGCTATCCGCTATGGAATCGCCCCCCGTTCCACACCCGGTTTGCTCGAAATCGAAGCGAAACAACTCAATGGGAAGCTTCGTATTCAAGTTCGAGACAACGGCCCGGGCCTTCAGGAACATCGGACATCCCAGAATCAGTTTAAAAAGGGTCTGGGACTGGCCAATACCGAGACTCGGCTGACAAGGTTATATGGAGCGGATCATCTCTTCGACTTAACCAACGATCCAGCAGGTGGGTTGGTAGTAACTTTGGAAATACCCTTTCATACAGACGGCTCCGCTCCCAGCCAATCGGAAATCGACTGACTCAAGGCAGTTTTGTCTTTTCCGGCCCTCGGCCAGCAACAAGCAAGCGAAACCAGGAAACTAAGTGATGCCCTAATTTGTAAAGCAAACTGTTAGTTTGCGATGAATGAACGGCATTCAACGCGCACGCAAACTAACAGTTTGCGCTACAAAACCGAACCAGGATTCTTTGCTAATTGCACGTCCGCTGTGTAAGTTGGGAACGATGACTGACTCCCCTTTGATCCGCGTGCTACTGGTCGACGACGAACCGCTCGCCCGTGAGATGCTGCGTGAAATGCTGCAGGGCGATCCCCAGGTTCAGATCGTTGGCGAATCCTGCAATGGGCGCGAAGCGTTGGAAGCAATTCGAACCGAGTCGCCGGATCTGATTTTCCTTGATGTGCAAATGCCTGAGGTCGGCGGCTTCGAGGTGCTGGCATCCCTGGGAAAGGAACAAATTCCCTACGTCATCTTTGTGACTGCTTACGATCAATATGCTGTTCGTGCGTTTGAGGTACAGGCACTCGACTACTTACTAAAACCATTCGACCAGGAACGCTTCGATGTTTCGTGGCAGCGAGCCAAAGCGCAACTTCTGCGTGACCGAAACGGCGGCATGGATGAACGTATCCTCGCTCTGCTCGAAGAGTTGAAGGCCGGTAAGAATTATCTCGAACGCCTGGTTATCAAAGCGGCGGGACGTATCTATTTCCTTGAGACTAGCGAAATCGATTGGATCGAAGCAGAGGGCAATTACGTGTCCGTGCATAGCGCGAAGAAGACCCACTTGCTGCGCGAAACGATCAGTAGTCTTGAAGCGCAACTCGATCCCAGGAAGTTTGTGCGCATCCATCGCTCCTCCATAGTTCGCCTTGATTTTATTCAGGAGCTACAGCCCTGGTTCCATGGAGAATATCGCGTCATCCTGAAAGACAGCACCCAACTGACCCTCTCTCGCAATCATCGCGACAAGCTCCAGGAAGCTTTGGGCAAACTGCCATAAGATATGGTCTTTGGTTTTGAGCTTTGTACTTTGAGCTTTGACAAGGCGGTCAAGGCAAAATCAGAAGTCGGCGCAATGGCGACCGCCAAAAGGGGAGCTTCAAGTACGAAGCGCAAAGTTCAAAGTACAAAGTTCAAAGCTCAAAAACAAAGGACAAAGGCCAAAGACCCAAGGCCAAAGCAAATGTCACAACCACTGCTATCCCAACCTCAAGCCCATTAGTCACAGGTGTCTGCCCTTCCGTCACAAAAGCAATCCGGCCGTAAAACTACAGGCGTATAACTTGCCCCATTAAATTCGGCCTCGAAAGCCCGAAACAACGCAGGGAGGAGAGTATGAACTCAACCGCAACTTGGGGCATGGAAGAACTGGAAACCGGAGCCCCTCCAGTGGAAAACAACGAGTCGGCAACGTCTCGAAACAGCCTTGCCACCCTGCAGGAGCTGGTCCTGCGGCTTCTCTGCGAGGTGCAATGCATTAACGAAGTGAGTCCGCTAACCATCGAAAGTGGCTTCGACTTTTACGACGAGGTTAGTCGCTTCGAGATTGATCTAATTCGCCGAGCGCTGCTTCAGACCGGAGGCCATCAGGTGCAAGCTGCGAGGCTGCTTAACCTGAAGGTCACTACCCTGAATTCCAAAATCAAGCACTACCAGATCAACCCGTCAGCACTCGGCAATGTCTTTCCGCTGGTTGATCCCAACCACCACGAAGAACTGCAGCACGCCTGAAACCGAACCGCCAAGACGCCAAGAGCGCCAAGAAACGGACTAAACAGTTCAGACTGTTATTTCCTTCTTGGCGCTCTTGGCGTCTTGGCGGTTGTCATCATTGAATAGAAGAGGACCTGTCATTAGCATGTTCTGTGTAACGCAACCTGCAAACGAAAAAATGTAGCGCGACGACTTACGACAGAAGTCGCCCTCACCAATAATCCGAGAACCGCAATTAACCTGCTGACGAGAATCCAAATTCCACAATGCGAGCCAGTGGTCCTTGTTGCGACTTGGCCGAGACGAGTGACGGACTGGCCTTTTGCGTGGAGGTGTGTAGAGGCACGATCGTTGCACTTCTGATTGGCCTGACTGTCAGGCGGCTTTCCGAGTTCTCGGAGACCGGGTTGTTGAAATCGCCGCTCAAACTCTCCCCAAAACATCGCGAGTCAACCGTCGCCCGAAGGCAGATGAGAAGCTCCCCTTCTTCGTGAGTGTCCACAAGTGAACTCACGATCACACGGCAGTTCTCTTTCAAGGGACACAGGTTAAGAAAGGAATTGAAATGAGGAAGACCAAACTAAGACAATCGGCCGCGACTGGCGCACTCGGATTTCTGTCAGTCGTGTTTGCTATTGCCATGACGGCCGGCGCGACGTTCGCCCAGAGCGCAACCGGCCAAATCAACGGGAAGATAACCGATCCGAACGGTGCGGTTGTGGCCGCGGCAAATGTCACAGTGAAGTCTGTTGACACCGGCCGTGAAACGACAGCCATTTCGGACAACGACGGTACCTACACAATAACCGCGCTTCAGCCCGGTCTCTACGACGTGACCGTGCAGGGCGGCAACTTCAAGGCCAGTAATCAGCGGGTGCAAGTGACGATCGGATCGAAAGTATCCGTCGACACTCAGCTTGCGCTGACAGAAGTCACCGGTGAAACAGTCAGCGTGATCGCCAGCGAAGGCGTGGAGGTCAACACCCAAACCGCTGAAGTTTCCAACATCGTTACCGGGACGCAGATCCGCGAGCTGCCGACGTTGACCAGAAATCCCTACGATCTGATCGGGCTCGCCAATAATGTTGCGAGCGACGATCCGGGACCGGCCGTGCCGGGCGTTGGTGTTTCCGGACGCGGCGCCGGGTTCAACATAAACGGACTGCGAGCGGCCAGCACAAACATCCTGCTCGACGGCGTTGATAACAACAATGTCTACTATGCGGCGCTGGGCCAGAACATTCCGCTGGATGCGGTCGGCGAATTCCGAGTCGTCACCAGCAATTTTTCGGCGGAGTATGGACGCGCCTCCGGCGGCATCATCAATGTGCTGACTCGCGGCGGTTCCAATGCGTTTCACGGATCAGGCTTTGGGTTTAATCGCATCTCACGATTGGCCTCAAACGGCTATAACAACAATGCCAACGGAATTCCGCGTGGTGTTTTCACACGCAACCAGTTTGGCTATACCTTTGGCGGGCCCGCCATCAAGGACAAGCTGTTCTTCTTCAATAGCACTGAATGGACCCGCGTTCGCAGTGCCGGCGATGTCTTGTCAGTAGTCCCGACCGCGGCTCTCATCAACGCTTCCGCGGCTCCCACGCGCAACTACTTTGCTGGATATACGTTGCAAAGCACACCAACTGGAACCAGCTTCACGGTCGGCCAACTGGTTGACACCTTCAGTATTCCAGCGGGTAATGCTTTCGCAGCACTCCCGGCGGATCTTCAGGCCTTCCAGCTGGTCCGATTCACCGAGCCTACAAACCTCGGTGGCGGCATTCCACAGAACACGTACTCGACTGCTGCTCGCATTGATTACAATCTAAGCAGCAAGACCTTGATCTATTTCCGCTATGCCCGCGAGAACAAGAACTTCTTTAACGGCACTTCGGCGTTTAGTCCCTACACGGGTTTTGATACGCCGGCGACTACACTAAACAACAACTTTCTCGTTTCGCTGACGCACACGTTTTCGCCGCGTCTCCTTTCGGAAAGTAAGATCGCGTTTAATCGCCTGAACAATAGTCAGCCTTACGGAGAAAATCCGGTAGGACCGGGCCTTTTCCTGTTCCCCGGGGCTACCGGAACGATTGGCGGCAACGCGGTAGCGATGCCGGGCTATTGGCCGTACAACGCGGCGAATTCTCCCGCCGGCTTTGGCGGGCCGCAGAACCTGGGGCAGGTGTATGAAGACATTAGCTATACGCTTGGTCGTCACCAACTCAAGTTTGGTGGTCAGTACATTTACATCCAGAACACGAACACGTTTGGCGCTTATGAGAACGCGGTTGAAAGCCTCGGCGTTCAGGGCAACTACCCGCAGGCGCTGGGCAATTTCGTCACCGGCAACATCAATCAGTTTCAAGCTGCCGTTTTTCCGCAGGGAAAATTCCCCGGGCAAAGTGTGAACTTGCCCGTTGGTCCACCAGACTTCACTCGTAGTAACCGCTACAACGAGTGGGCAAGCTACGTAAACGATTCGTTCCGCGTGAAACCAAACCTCGTGTTGAATCTAGGTGTGCGCTATGAATACTACGGCGTACAACACAACAAGAATCCGGAACTGGATTCCAACTTCTACTTTGGTCCGGGTGCCACACTTCAGGAACGGATCCGGAACGGCAGTGTTCAGATAGCCGGCAATAGTCCTGTGGGTGGGCTATGGAAACCAGACAAGAACAACTTCGCGCCACGCGTGGGTTTCGCCTGGGACCTCTTTGGCGACGGCAAAACCAGTCTTCGTGGTGGCTATGGTCTGGCTTACGAGCGCAACTTTGGCAACGTCACTTTCAACGTGATTCAGAATCCACCGAATTACGCCGTGATGTCGCTCTTCAACAACGTAGACGTAACCAATCTACAGATCACCACAGCCAACGCGGGACCGCTTGCCGGCACATCGCCGCCGACAAAGATCCTGCCCGCAACCAGTCTCCGTCACGTGCGCGAAGACATCGTCAACGCGTATGCCCACTTCTATAGTTTTGCGTTCCAACGCGAACTCAGCCGTGGGAACGTCTTGTCAGTTGAGTATTCAGGCTCGCGTGGTGAAAAGCTGTATTCGATCTCTCCTCTGAATATAACGGGAGCGGGAGCTTTTTACCTGGGAGACGCAAATCCAAATTCGCGACTCAACAACACCTACTCAAACATCAACACGCGCGGCAATGAGGGCTACTCGCGTTACAACGCCTTGATTGTCGCTCTCGACGGAAACAATTTCCGCAACACCGGCATGCAGTTTACTCTGCATTACACCTTCGCCAAGGCGAATGACAATCTCAGTTCCACCTTCAGTGAAGGCGCTTTCAACACCAATCTGGGACTGACTAATCCTTATGATCCGAGTCTCGACTATGGCCCGGCGGACTATGACGTCAGGCATCGCTTTGTGGGCAGCTTGATCTGGCAGATACCCTTCGCAAAAAACACGACTGGTGTCACGAAGGCTTTGCTCGACGGTTGGTCGGTAACGGGCATTCTTAACGCCCGCACCGGCACGCCCTTCACCATCTTTGACGGCAGCAACGCGAATTTTGCCGGTCCAAGATTGGTTGCGAATGGACCGCTACGAGTCAACGTTACCGACACCGGCAACGCCAACTTCTTCAACTACATTGACCTGACCGGTCAACCAGTGGGAGCGTTTGGCAATCCCGTCTGCGGCGGCTGCTCTGACTTTGGTCCGTATCCGGCAAACATGACTCGGCGGAACCAGTTTCGCGGACCCGGCATTTGGAATCTGGACGCTGGTGTGAGTCGAAACGTTAAGCTGAATGAGAGGTATAGCCTTCAGCTTCGCGCGGAACTCTTCAACGCGCTTAACCATGCGAACCTTTACATCGTGCCAGGCACGCTGGATGTCACGAGCGGGTTCGTCGGCGCCACCAGAGGCGTAACGCCGAACGGAAACGTCGAGCGCCGCAACGTGCAATTGGCGTTGAAGTTTATCTTCTAACCCTGGACTTGTTGTTCCCGACAACAAGCGATACGACCCTGGCGGGATCGAGAGATCGATCCTGCCAGGGTCGTAGAAGCAGTAGGCAGTAGGCAGTAGGCAGAAAACGAGATGAGCGCTATGAGCGTTCACTTGGTTTAGCCTTTCTGCCTGCTGCCTTCTGCCTGCTGCCTTCTGCCTTCCGCCTTCTGCCTTCCGCCCACCGCCTTCTGGAAGCCGTACCCGATTGGGTGTCTGCTTAAATCTCAAGCTGAATAAATTTGCGAAGTGAGGCGCCAGCATCTCTGTGCGTTGTCGGGATTAGTGTATGAACTCAAGCCCCAAAAAACTCTACCTCTCTCTTGCCTCGGTTCTTTTCCTAATTGCGACAACTGCGACCGCGCTGGCCGAACCTTCAGCCAAAACCATCGATCTGGTCAAACGCGGAGTCGTTAGTATCACGACGTTTGATCAGGACGGCAAGCCTCTCCTGCTTGGCGGCGGTTTCTTTGTTCAATCCAATCGACTAGTCACCAGTATCCACGTCCTCAAAGGCGCCAGCCGCGCCACCGTTCGAACCTTCGACGGCCAGAGCTATTGCGTCGAGGGCATCGTGGCTCTCAATGAGGACAACGACCTCGCGCTCCTGCAAACCAACGCACCGGCGAATGTGGCACATCTGTCACTTGCGGGAAACGTCGAGTCGGAAGGTGAGAAGGTAACCATGGTGAGCGCTTTGGATGATACTTCATGGAAAGTCTCGAGCGGGGTTACCAGCAACCTTTGGTACATTCAGGGGGCGGGCGAATACCTGCGCATTACGGCGGAAATTCGACGCGGTAATAGCGGCTCACCGATCATTAATGACCAGGGTGAAGTCGTCGCCGTAGCTGCGCTCCACATCGAGGGCAACGATGAATTGAGTTTCGCGGTGCCTGGCGAGATTGTTAGGTCGTTGATTAACTTCAGTCTCCAACCAACGGCACGTCTATCACTATTGAACGACAAAAGGCAGTAGGCAGAAAGTGGGCAAGTGCACAACGAAAGTTCAATTCGGGTAGAGGGCCTTTTGAATTCTGTATCCTGACTCTGCCTACTGCCTACCGCTTTCTGCCTTCTGCCTTCTGCCTACTGCCTTCTGTCTACTTCTTGCCGCTGGGCCTTGAACGCTTGACTCACCTGGCGAAATTCATCCTCAAGCTTGACCAGCAAAGTCTGGTCATAGCTCTCGTGCACGCAAGTCCCGCGGTACCTCGTTTCCATTTCCTGACAGAGTTCCGCCATCCCTCCGGCGCCGATATTCCCGCTGCTACCCTTTACGAGATGGGCTAGTCGGCGAACTTCAGGCACATTATCATTCGAGACCGCGACTCGCAGAGACGCGAGCTGTACTGCGGTTTCGGTCAGAAACAAATCAATTAACTCCGTAATAAAGTCTGCCTCACCTGTTTGCTGAAACTTCCTCAAGCCCTCGAGCACGGCAAGACTGATCACACCCGTCTCCCAGCCAGCGCACGTTTCAATTGGTATCGGCTTATCCATCTTGGTGCTCAGTTCATAGTGGTCGTTGACGAAAGATAGTGGGGACCGATTCGCCACTGCACGCGAACGGCTATTGCGGTGAGTACGACAGGCATTCCTGCCTGTCGTAGATGGGTTTGAAAGCAGGACAGACAGAATATCCGTCCAACAGAACCAGGGTTGATTCCGGCGTTTCAAGCACTACCAACTGGAGTGGTAGACGCGGATTAAGTTCGCAACCACCGTGCCGCCACGCAGTAGAGACTCGGCGCCATTAAAAATATGTTTGACGCCGGGGTTTTGCTCGCCATCTGCATGGCACGATCTGTGCGGCGTGACGCGCAGGTAGTCTTGCAGGCGCTATTGCAGCCTCCGTGTGGCAAAACTCCCGGCCGATCTGCCCTTCATGGTCTTTAACGACCTGCATCTTTACGATCTCAGATTCAGTGACTACTGAGTGATTTCCTCCGATCAATCTTCATCCCCAACCCACATGACTGAAGAAGCCATTCCCACTGCTACCGTCGCGCCGCCGGCCGGCCTTTATCCAGCGAGCGCGTGCGTGCCGCTCGATTCGGTAGAGCTCCAGGAACAAGCTTCAGATCGTTGCATCCTTATCGTTGATGACGAGTCGGCCGTACGAGGTCTATTTGCTAGTTTCCTGGGTGAGAATTACGAGTGCGAAACTGCCGCCTCCGCGGATGAGGCGTTGGCTGTGCTCACCAATAAAACTTTTGCGCTGGTGATCTCTGACATGATGATGCCCGGGCGCAACGGAGTAGAGCTGTTACGCGAAGTCAAGGCCCGTTATCCCGAAACTGCCGTGATCATGATCTCCGGAATCGATCGCCCGCAGCGAGTTCGCGATGCGCTTCGGATCGGGGCCTCTGACTATCTGATCAAACCTTGCGATCTGGACGTATTGACTCTTTCGGTTGAACGCGCTTTGGAGCGACGGGTTCTGCAACGCACTACCGCAACCTATAAAGCGCATCTCGAAAATCAAAATGTCGAGCTCGCGAATAGCAAGACCGAGCTCGAGCGTTTGCAGGCGCAACTGGTACACACGGAGAAGATGGCCAGTCTGGGTCAGCTGTCGGCGGGCATTGCTCACGAACTAAACAACCCCGCCGGTTTTATTTACGGCAACGTGGATATCCTGCGTGATTACCTCAAGGACCTGGAGCGACTGCTCAAGATTTACGACGAAATCGACTTGCCGTCTGAGGCTGCGTCGTCGGTTGCTGCTCTGAAAACTGAGATTAACTATGAAAAGTTGTCAGGCGATCTCAGCGCAATCCTTACCGACTGTCGCGAAGGCGCGCAAAGAATATGTGACGTAGTTAAGAACCTGCGATTGTTCTCTCGTCTCGATGAAGCAGAGCTCAAGAAGATTGATATTCACGAGGGCATTGATTCAACCATTCGGCTGCTCTCTCGCTATTACAGCGCGGGAAAAATTGACCTGCGCCGCGACTACGCTGATTTGCCGATGGTTAATTGTTACGCGGGACAGCTTAATCAAGTGTGGATGAACCTGTTGGGAAATGCCGCTCAGGCTTTGAAAGATCAAGGTGAGGTGAGCGTCTCAACCAGAATCGACGACGACTGGATCAGCGTCGTGATTAGCGATACCGGCTCCGGCATAACTGAAGAAGACCTGCCAAAAATCTTCGATCCATTCTTTACCACCAAGCCCGTCGGAGAGGGCACCGGACTCGGACTCTCAATTTCTTACGGCATAATCGTGCGGCACGGCGGCGCAATCACGGTCAAGAGCGAAGTCGGATCGGGCACAAGCTTTACAGTCAAGATTCCAATTTGTGCGGCAGGGCTTGAATTGCAAAAAACTAGTGGGACAGATTTTTCTGTCCCTTTAAAACAGTAGCCAGTCCGGAGTGACTGTCTTAACTGGGAGATCAAACATGAGTTACAAGATGCTGATTGTTGATGATGAGCCTGCGAACCTGCGACTTCTCGAGCGGCTCTTTTCGCGTGGCTATGAATGCCTGACGGCTTCTTCGGGGCCGGAGGCGATTCGGCTGCTCGAGCAACATGACGTCGCCATCCTGCTAACCGATCAACGCATGCCGGGGATGACGGGCATTGAGTTGCTGCGACACACTTCGCGCTCTCGTCCGCACATGGTTCGCATTCTTCTAACCGGCTACACCGACGTCGAGGTCCTGGAAGAAGCAATCAATTCCGGGCTGGTTTATATGTACGTCACTAAACCGTGGGATAACGAGGCCCTCAAACTCAAGGTAAGCCGCGCCTGCGACCACTACGAGAGCAACAAGAAGAGTAGCTCGCTGGTGATGGCCAACGACCGCCTGCTCCTGAGATTACGAGAGATCAAGCTGCGAGTGGTTACTTCCCTGGGAGAGATGTTGCAAGTTAGAGACGAGTACGCCTACAGCCATGCCGTAAGGGTTCGCGGCTACGCAGGCGAAGTTGCACAACGAATGGGTCTGACCGAGGTCGACATTGAAGAATTGTCAGCCGCCGCTATGCTTCACAATCTTGGTGAACTTGACCAGAAAGGCCGATCACGCAGCCTTTCGTCCAGAGACGCTCCGATGATGTTTGCAAAAGCCCAGGCAGAAACCGAGGCAAGGCTTCTGACGGCAATTCCTGAGCTTGCCAACGTGTCAGAAGTGGTGAGGTTTCAAGATGAGAATTTTGATGGTTCAGGCTCACCAACTGGATTGGCGGCGGAACAGATTCCGCTGCTTAGCAGGATATTGCGCGTCGCCGTCGAATACGACTTGATGATTCAACCGAAGCCTCCCGCAGCCTCTATGAGACACGAAGAGGTAATGAGGTTCTTGTCGCAACGCTCAGGGAAGCAGTTTGATCCGCAGATCATCGAGATCATGTCCCAGCTATCTCACAGTGATCCGCCAAACGACTCACCAGGTTCCGCTGAATCGGCTGCCCCGTTTGACGAAAACACCATTGTTGAAGCCGCCTATCTGCGGACTTAGCCATCCACAAACTGCGCGGAACACTATCCGATGAAAAATAACAAGTCACTGCGCGACAGCGATGCCCGCTTTCGGGCCCTTTGTGAAGCTGTTCCTATCGGCGTTTTTCTCACCGATCTAAACCGACGATGCATATTCACAAATCAGTCTTTGCGAACACTCTGTGGATTCTCCGACGCACAAGCACTTGGAGAAGGGTTCGCACAGTTCATTCATCCGGAAGACCGGGAAATGATCATGACAGAGCCATCGAAACCTCCGGGAGCGGTCGGGTTGCTTTATTACGAATTGCGTTTCCTTAAACCCGACCAGACCATTTGCTGGGGGAGCGTCCGAATTGCGCCGATCTTGAACAGCGACGGACAGCGCCTCGGTTATGTCGGCACAGTTGAAGACGTCACACAACACAAGCTGATCGAGGGGGCACTCCAAGCCAGGGAAAGGCAGCTTGCCGAAGCGCAGCAACTCGCGCAACTGGGTAGTTGGCAGCTTGATGGGCTAACCGGCAAGGTTCTCTGGTCTGACGAACTTTGGCGAATCTTCGGTCTGGCTCCGCAGGAATTCGGTCCAACTTGTGAAGAATTTTTGAAGATGGTTCATCCCGATGATCGACATCTCATCAAGAGCGTCGAGGAAATGTCGCTAGAGGATTCCGCGGCATTCGCCTACGATTATCGCATTACCCACTCAGATGGATCTCTTCGGTTCCTGCGCGGCCACAGAAAAGTTGTTCGTGACAACGATGGCCGTCTAGTCCGAATAGGCGGGGCCGATCAGGACATCACCGAACTCCGACAAGCAGAAGAGAAACAAAGGGAAAGCGGTGAGTGGCTAAGGGTAATTCTCACAGCCTCGCGCGACGGCATAGTCATCGAGGACAACGGTACCGTCGTTTATACGAACAATTCCTATGCGCAGATGCTCGGATACAATTCATCAGAGGAACTGCCTGGTCTCGACATTTCCCAACTGTTGCCGCCCGACGAATACGAACGGATGACAAGATATCGTGAAGCGCGCAGTCGAGGAGACTGGGCTCCCGCTATTTACGAGTTTACCGCGAAGCGTAAAGACGGCTCACCTATCAAGTTGGAAGCGTCCGTATCAACATCAACTGTAGCCGGTAAGACTTATATTTCAACGGCGGTGCGCGACATTGCTGAAAGAAAGCAGGCTGAGGCGGCCTTGCATGAGGCTAACCAGCGGGCCATCAGAGAGTATGAGCGGCTGCTTAACCGGCTGGCATCACTCGCGCAGGCGCTCAGCTCGGCACGAGATCTGACAGCCATCTACCGCGCCCTATGCGACTTCACAGTTGCATCCGCCCCCTGCTCCGGCGTGGTGATCACGATCTACCATCCCGATAAACTCGCGCGAGAGGCCGTCTATTTCTGGAACAAGGGTGAAGAAGTGTTGCCGGCAGATGTCCCGTTGATTCCGGTGGGTGAAGGCCTAACCGGACAAGTGATCAGGAATCAAAAGGTAATTGTCTGCGATGACTATATGAAGGCCCAGCAGAACCGTCCTCGAGTCTGGGTTGGTTCGGAACATGATAGTCTTTCACGACCGGCGCTGATTGCACCGATGGCCATCATGGGCCGCGTGATAGGGACCCTGGAAATTCAGAATGATGAGGGGAAACTTTATACAACCGAGCATGTGACAGCCATGAAGATGGCTGCCAATCTGGCTGCGAGTTCGATAGACAATGTTCGACTCCTCGAGCAAGAGCGCGAGCAGGCGCTGACATTGCAGCAATCACAGAAGATGGAAGCAATCGGCACGCTTGCAGGCGGGGTAGCTCACGACTTTAACAACCTCCTGACAGTGATCATCGGGAACACGGAACTCGCCTTCAAAAAATCCCCGGAACCTGATCCGGTGCGACCGCGTCTGGAAGAAATCGACAAAGCCGCAAAGCGCGCTGCAGTGCTCACCCGTCAACTATTGGCCTTTGGGCGCCGGCAACAAATGGAACGGCGCAACATCAAACTCAATGACGTCATCGCTGAGATTATGAAGCTGCTCAATCGCATCATTGGCGCCGACGTGGAAGTGAATGTAAGAGCCGGCTCTAACTTGTCTATCATCTCCGCCGATCCGGCACAGATTGAGCAAGTAGTCATGAACCTTGCCGTTAATGCGCGCGATGCGATGCCCGAAGGTGGTCAACTCACAATCGAGACGAGCAACGTCACCTTAGATGAGAACTACCAGCGCCATTACCCATTTGCCCAACCTGGCAAGTATGTGGAGTTGCAAGTGAGCGACACCGGATCAGGAATGGAGGAGGCGACAAGAGCACGCATCTTCGAACCATTTTTTACTACCAAGCTGGTCGGCAAAGGAACGGGCCTCGGGCTTTCAATGGCCTACGGCATCGTGAAGCAGCATGATGGACACATAAATGTCTACAGTCAGCCGGGACATGGGACGACCTTCAAAATCTACCTGCCGGTCGCCGAGCGCGCGGTCGAAGAGACGGAAGTCACAGTCGAACCCGAGGTCCTCGGTGGCACGGAGACCATCCTGTTGGCCGAAGACGATCAAGGCTTGAGAAACCTGGCGAGTGACGTATTAGACCAGCTCGGGTATACCGTGTTGCTTGCCAAAGATGGCGAAGAAGCCGTGCAGCTGTTTACGAAGAACTGCGCACGAATCGACCTACTCCTGCTGGACGTAATGATGCCGCGATTGGGTGGGCCTGAAGCATACGAGAAGATGCGGCAAATAGGCGGCACCATGCCGTTGATCTTCATGACCGGCTATAGTTCCGATTTGGTGAAAAGCCGCTTTGTAAAGCAGAATTTTTCGACTGAAGCATTAGGCGCCGAAGTAATTCAAAAGCCTTACAACATCGATAAACTGGGCCGCAAGGTTCGTGAAGTCCTGGATGCGTCTCGAGCCAAAGCAATTCCTCTGGAAGCGCCGGCCATCAATCCGCTAAATGACCGCCTCAACTGAGCTAGCCTGATGCGCCGCCCGTACGTGTAGCGCTATCCCTTCCCGGCCAGGCTTTTTTTGAGCACAGCCATTATATCAATCACGTTTCCCTCAGCGCGTTTCTCCGTTTCTACTTCAACAACGTTCTTCCGGTGCGCGCTTTTCTTCTTAACAAGTTTGAGGAGACGCTCAGTTTGCTCGTCCTCAAGATTGCGTGCCGACATCTGTTTCTTCGACTTACCGCTAATGAGCTTTTCAAACTTGCGCACCATTGTCGGCGCGACCTTGATCTTCTTTGGCAAGCCGACGTCAGCGGGCGAACGCAGTTCGTCCGGGAAGCGCATCGTTTCCGCCCGTAGGATTCCGTACTCCGCAAATATCGACACCAGATACTCCTTGCCTCTCATGACAAAGGTTGCCAGTCCGGCTTTGTTGCCCTTCTCCATCGTTTCTGCCAAAAGCTTATAGGCTTTCTCGGACCCTTTGTCGGGCGTCAGAAAATAGCCGCGTTCGAAATAAACCGGAGGAATAGAACCCGCCGGAACAAAACGTTTGAGATCGATGTCGCGAGTCTTCTCAGGCGCCATCCGCTCCAGCTCGTCATCAGTGACGACGATGTATTTACCTTTCTTGATTTCATAACCGCGCACCATCTCATCGGCGTCGAGATCGCGCTCGGTTTTCTCAGAGTAATACCTGCGCGCCAGCGGCTCACCCTCTGAACTCAGCATGCGCAGCGGCGCCCGGCTGCTCTTGTTAGCCGGAAAAAGATTAACGGGCACACTGACAAGTCCGAACGTGAGCGTTCCCGACCAGAACGGTCGCGATCCAGTCTGCTCACCGTTATCTTCGTCGTTGTTTCTCTGTCCCTTTGTTGCTTGTTTAGGCAGCGCGTTTCTCCTTTCTGAGTGTCCGCAAGCTCTTTTCGAGTACGCTGTCGAGCGCCGAAACTTTGCGCTTCGATTTCACCGCCTGTAGGCGAGGGGCTTTACCCCTGGCCTTTTTCTCGATGAACTCCATTACCCGCTTGCGGTATTCATCCTTGTAATCCTTCGCGTTGAACTCAGCTTCTTCCAGTAGCTCCACTAATTGTTTCGCCATGTTGAGTTCCTTTTGCGTGGGCGTGCGGCCGGCAGGCCTGGGAAGATCCTTCGCCGAGATCACCTCTTCTGCGTTACGCAAAGTGACCAGCATCAGGTAATCGCCTTCAGCGCGAAGGGCGCCAACGTAGGCTTTATTCCGCATCACCCAGTGAGCGATACCTTCGCGGTTACGTTTCTTAAGAGCGTCGACGAGGGCGAAATAATTCTTCGCCTCGCCGTCCGGCCCAAGGTAATAGGGCCGCTCATACCATTGTTGGCTGATTGCTTCGGGAGGAACAAACTCTGCAATTTCGATTTCGCGAGAGGGCTTGGGTTCGAGTTCTTCCAACTCCTCATCGGTAACGACTACAAACTTGCCGGGTTCAATCTCATAACCCTTCTGGATTTCTTCCTTCGCGACTTCTTCGCCTGAATCAGGACTCACCATATGTTGCTTAACCCGCATCAGATGCTTGTCATCGAGAATATGAAAACGCACGGTGCGGTCGACAACACCTGAATACAGTTTGACCGGGATTTTAGTCGAACCCAGTTTCAACTCGCCTTTCCAAATCGCCCGCGCTACCATCGCTTACCCTTTCACACTCACGCTGCCCTCAAAACAAGTCGGGCAGGATAACTCCATCGTCACAGTTACCTGTGCACAGAACGGACATACTGGCCCATCACAATCGACGCATCGAACTTCCGTGTGAAATGCATACGTCTGTTTGCATGCCGAACACACTTCCGTAGCATCATCGAGCCACCAGGGCAGCATTCCCTGAGACTTTTTGCGGGGCCTGGCCATGTTGAGCAAATTCTAAGGCAGTTTCAGTTCCAAACCTTCGATTGCAGATTGCTGATTGCGGATTTCGGATTGGTTCTGGTGGATTGTGGATGTGGATTTCGGAGTGAAAACATTTTACCTGTCTGCCAATCCGCATTCCGCAATCTCAAATCCGCAATCGGATCATTCGTAGCGGAGCGCTTCGATGGGATCCAGGCAGGCGGCTTTACGCGCGGGGTAGTAACCAAAGAAAATTCCTACCGCCGCTGAAAAGATCACTGAACCAATGATCGCCAGACTGGAGACTAATGTCGGCCATCCCAGGAATTTCGGTATTGATACGGAAACGATGACTCCAAGGACGATGCCAATGAACCCACCCGTCAAACTAAGGACGATAGACTCGATCAAAAACTGACTGCGCACCGCGGAAGAGCGCGCTCCGATCGCCATGCGGATACCAATCTCCCGAGTCCGTTCGGTCACTGACACCAGCATGATATTCATAATCCCGATGCCACCCACCAACAAGGAAACACTTGCAATACAGGCGAGCAATAGCGTCATGGTGTTGTTCGTCTCGTTGGCGGCTTCGGCAATATCTGTCATGTTGCGGACAGTAAAATCGTTGGCCTCGTTAGCGCCGAGTTTGTGCCGCTGTCGCAGTAGTTCGGTAATCTGATCCTGGGCCGTGTAGGTGGCATCCTGAGAAATGGCTGATGCATACGCTACTTGCAACCGCGGACTGCCGAGGACTTTTTTCTGAACGGTGGTATAAGGAGCGAAAGCGATATCGTCCTGGTCACGTCCTTGTTGATCCTGACCCTTCTGAGTCATAACGCCGGTAACTCTAAATGGCAGGTTCGCCACTCGCAGTGTCTGCCCAACCGGATCCATCCCCGGAAACAGATTGTCGGCGACGGTTTGGCCGATGACGATTACGCGACCTGCTGTCTTTACGTCAGCATCAGTAAAAAAAGTGCCACTCTGGACCGTCCACTTACGCACTTCGGGATATTGTTCACTAACGCCCTGAAGGGACGTATTCCAGTTCATGTTTCCTACCACGAGTTGCGTTCGAGAGTTCACCGTCGGCGTTACCATTGCCACGCTCGGCACTTCGCGCTTGATTGCGTCAAGGTCTTCAACGGTCAGCGTGTTGGTCCCGGTATCGCCCGTACCGCTGCGTACGCCCCCTACGTTTTGGGCGCCAGCGCTAACGAACAGAAGATTCGTCCCGATACTTTCGATCTGTGCCTGGACAGAAGCCTGTGCGCCCTGCCCGATGCTGACCATAGCGATCACCGCCGAGACACCGATGATGATTCCCAGCATCGTCAGGATGGCGCGCATCTTGTTACGCACCAGAGCCCGAAACGCCACTCGGATGATCATTGCTAAGTTCATAATTTTTGCCTAACTCGACTCGCCGCAGATTTCGCAGATTACACAGATATGTAGATATCGAGAGAAACACCTTCTGTTTATTCCTTGCAACCTCCCAGACGCATCCCTTTCTTCTACTCTCTGTGTAATCTGCGCAATCTGCGGATAGCTAGTCTTCATCTTCTTCGTCCTCTATCACAGGCGGTAGGTTCTTCAACTCTTCCGCAGCATCCCGCTGGTTTTCAATCCGGTAATCCTTCTTGATCTTGCCGTCTTTAAAAACGATGACCCGCTGGGCATAGTCGGCGATGTCAGGTTCGTGCGTGACCAGTACGAGGGTTATGCCCCGTTCTCGGTTGAGCCGCTGAAATATTTCCATCACCTCCACAGACGTGCGCGAGTCGAGATTACCGGTCGGCTCGTCGGCCAGGATCAGCGCCGGGTTGTTAACCAAAGCCCGCGCCACTGCCACGCGTTGCTGCTGTCCCCCTGACAACTGGTTCGGATGATTCTGTTCACGGCCCGCCAATCCTACGGACGCGAGTGCGTCCATCGCGCGTTGATCTCGTTGCCCGGTTTCGACCCCGGCGTAAAGCATCGGCAGCTCTACATTCTCCAGCGCTGAGGTGCGTGATAGCAGGTTAAAACCCTGAAAGACGAAGCCAATCTTCTGACAACGAATATCGGCGCGTTGATCTTTCGACATCTCTGAGACGTCTTCGCCGTCAAGAACGTAGCGCCCTCGCGTTGGCTGATCCAGACAGCCGAGAATGTTCATTGTCGTCGACTTACCTGAACCCGAAGCGCCCATGATGGCTACGAATTCTCCTTCGCGGATCGTCAGCGAAACACCGCGCAAGGCGTGAACGTCGACGTCACCCATCGTGTAGGTCTTGTGAATGTGATCCAACTGAATAACCGGCCGTGCTTCCGGCTGTTGCACGAGGGCTGCTGTGACCGGTAACACCTGGGGTTCAGTTATGTGCGTTGCTGACATTAAGACTCCTTAGGCGATTAGTTTCACTCAATTGCCCTAGTTTCGCCGCCCGCCTCCGGGCGCGCCGGTCCGTGGTGCTCCACCAAAGCCTGGAGCTGCATTCGTATTGCTCTGGGTCTTCGCGGCGCCGGTTATCGTTTGTCCGGTAATCACCAGTTCGCCTTCAGTCAGATTGCTGCCTTCAATTACTTCAGTTGAAGCGCCATCACTAAGCCCCACCTTGATGCGACGTGACTGTGGCTTGCCATCCTGGCCCATCACCCAAACTATTCGCGTCTGACCTGGCAACACAGGTGCGCTCGGCGGAGCAAAGTTGCTCTGACGTTCAGGCTGCGCGCCAGATTGTCCGGCTTGCTGACCCGCGGTCTGCTGACTCGGGCTGGCGGCGCCATCCGCCTGTTGTCCACGCTGACGTCTTGGCCCGCCTTGACCACCCGTTTGGTCGTTTGAGTTTCCACCGCTTCTACCAATTCGCTGACCGGAAGCGTCCGTCGGCGTAAAACGAAGGGCCGAGTTAGGGACCTTAAGCACGTTATTTCGCTCATCAATCGTGATCGTAAGATTAGCCGTCATGCCTGGTTTAAGTTTCTGTTCCGGATTGTTGACGTCTATGACAACGTTGTAGGTGACTACGTTCTGCACGTTCACGGGATTTAGCCGCATCTGTTCAATCTGTCCGTCATACTCCTTGCCGGGAAATGCATCGACGGAAAACTTCACTGACTTCGCCTGTTCGACCAAACCTATGTCTGCCTGATCGATGTTCGCGATCACCTGCATCTGCGTCAGATCTTTGGCGATCGTAAAAAGTGTGGGAGCCGACAGGCTCGCCGCTACCGTTTGTCCAACGTTTACGTCGCGCGACACGACGATGCCGTCGATTGGCGAGGTGATTGTCGTATGTGCCAGATTCACTTCCGCCAGCTGCAGTGCTGCCTGGGCTTGTTGCACCTGCGCCTGGGCTTGCTGCACTTGCGCTTGTGATTGCTGCACCTGCGCTTGCGTCTGCTGTAACTGCGCCTTCGATTGCGCGATCCCTGAGCCTGCCGAGGACTGCTGACTCAAGATAGCCTGCTGCACCTGCGCCTGCCCCTGGTTGTAGCGCGCTAAAGCAGTTTTGTAAGCGGTGTTCGCGAGGTCGTAATCTCTCTGCGCAATCACTCCGCTCGTCATTAGCGAGCCTTGCTGATTGAGAAAAGCCTGGGCATCGTCAAGTTGAGCTTTGAGCACGGCCAGGTTCGCCTGGGCGCTCGAAACGCCTGACTGATTGTTTTGCGCCGTAGATTGTGCCGCCTGGGCTTTTGCCTGCGCATCGCTAACACCAGCGCGCGATCCGGCAACACCGGCGATTGATTGCTGCAAGCTGGCGCGCGCCTGTTGCAGATTCGCACGAGCCTGATCGACCTGTGCTTTGGAAACAGACGGATCCAATTGCGCAATCACCTGGCCCTGTTTGACAGGAGAATTGAAATCGACGTTGAGTGCGGAGATCGTTCCCGAGGCCTGACTGCCCACTTGCACCGTGGTGACAGCCTGTAGCGTGCCCGTCGCGGTAACTGTATTGCGCAGACTTCCGCGTTCGACCCTGGCGGTCATGTATTGCGGAGTGCCGGACTGCCCTCCCCAAAAGTAGTACCCGGCCAGCGCCAGCATCGCCAGCGCGCCGCCTCCCACCATGAGTTGTAGCTTGTGGCTAAGGAGCTTTTTCCAACTCGCGCTTAACCAGTTCGTTGCTTTCGCCGTTCCGACGCCAATTATGGGCAGATGTTCTTTAATTGTTTGACTCGACATGTTGCACTCTACGATTCGTTAGATTTCAGTACTGCCTTACTCACCAACAAGCTAGACACAGCTAGTGCCATTCCGGTTACATAACTGGCTAAAAAAACACAGAATCGAAACAGAGAAATCGCGACCTGGAGAATTAGGTTATGAAAGCCGATGAGATGGGCTGCCGATGTGGATATGAGGGCCCGTCGCAACACCGGGAATCGCGGCGCGAAAAGCGAGGAATGGTATCCCCTGCCCCTGCAGATAATTGATCAGGGCCCTTCCTTCTGTACTGTCCGGATGCAACGCTACGTCAACGGCATTACGGTGATCGTAGCCGAGGCGGTTGTGAGTGCCCGATTGTCCCACTGCACTGGTGGGGAGCGAATGGCCAAATCTCGAAGAGAAAAAGTTTTGGATTGTATTGAGACTGCCAAGCGACCAGGCCACCGGGCCGTTGTAACGAAGCATCATCGCCGTAGTGCTGAGTGTTCCGTACTGTTTTGCAATCAGCTTCAACGGCGCGGTTGCCTGTTTCTTTGCCAGCTCCTGTTCCGCTTTGATTTGTGCAACCCTGGTGTCGGAATCAGCGATCTGCTTTTGAGTCGCCTGCAATTGCCCGCGCAGCGCAACAAGTTTTTGCTCCTCCGCATCAAGCTCAGCTTTGGCAATCAAGCCTTCGGAGACCAATTGACGCAACTCCTTCAGTTTCGCCTCGGCTTTGCTAATTTCCGTATCCTGAGCTGCGAGCAGTTCTTTGCTGCTGGCTTTGTATTGATTGGTAGCCTCAATCAGGTTGGCAGGCGCCGCTGTGATTTCGTTTGAAGTTCCAGTAGCCCGGATTTGTCCGTTTGCTAAGCCATAGCCCAAGCCGATGAATAGCGCCGTCGCTAAAATCGATCCCGTCTTCCGGAAGTTTTTCGCGATTTGCTTCACGAGCTAGACACCGGAAGAACACGAAAAGTTACATTCGATTGCGGATTTCAGCTTTGGAGTGCGGTGACCTGTCACCGCTTTAGTCTTGGGCCGCTTGACGCCCAAGTCTTTCAGCACTTCAGTTCAACGGTGGTCGCGACAGGTCGCGACCGACCAGAGCGGTGACAGGTCACCGCACTCCAAAGAAATCCGCATTCCGCAATCCCAAATCCGCAATCGGGTGTAACCGCTCGGTCATTTACGGTGTCTTACGAATCGGGAGGCTAATAACGGCCCTCCACTTAGAAATTCAAAATAACCAGGAGTAAGGAAGAAAAATGAACAAATTGGGAAAAATTAAGACGCTGACTATTGCCTCCCTGTCGGCCGTTGCTTTAGCCGCGCCGATTGCCTTTGCGCAATCAACCACCACCACGCAGGACACAACGCAAGCCACCGGCGAGCGCCATGGCGGCCATGGCAAAGGCTGGGGCGATAAAGGACGCGAAGGCCGAGGCTGGAGCAGCAAAAGTGGCGGTCGCATGCGTGGCATGATGTTCGAAGGACTCAATTTAACTGACGATCAAAAAGCTAAGATGAAAGAGATCGGTCAGAATTTCCGTGAAAGCACTAAGTCACTGCATGAACAGCTTCGCGCCAAGCGCGAGGAGTTGCGTCAGGCGAGCGAGGGCGGTACGTTCAACGAAGCGCTGGCTACCCAGAAGCTGCAGGAGTCAGCAGGCCTGCAGGCGAAACTAATGGGCGAACAGTTTAAAATGCGTCAACAGATGCTTTCGGTGCTGACGCCGGAACAGAAAACACAGCTGGAACAGAAGCGCGCCGAGTTCAAGGCGAAAAGGGCCAACCACGGCGAGCGGAAGGTTCAGTAACTGGACTAGTACGGTCTGATGCTGGGAGCGCAGACATCATGTCTGCCTC
>Ga0070697_100000371_pt1 | contig 35019 bp, 27 predicted proteins | sample KBSK1501metaG_FD_65475 | JGI IMG/M metagenome (GOLD analysis project Ga0070697, IMG submission 65475) | Corn, switchgrass and miscanthus rhizosphere microbial communities from Kellogg Biological Station, Michigan, USA - KBS K1-50-1 metaG | ecosystem: Host-associated > Plants > Roots >...
GCGTGTTCGAGTTGGCCGTGGCATTCGGGACAGATGCCGATCATGGTGGACATGATTGCGCCCGTCACGCCGGTGAGACCGGGCGTGGTGGAAGCGGTGCTGCCGGAACCAGTTCCTGCGCCGGACGAGGTTGAAGAGCCTGTCCCGGCAGTGCCCGCAGTTGAGATGGTGGATCCGCTCAGCGGTGTGTATGAACCGCCCTGTTGAGCTTTCGCAACCGCACGCGCGGAGTCGGGTAGGTTCTGCACACGGCGGTTGGTGATCATGATGCACTCGGCAACCGCCTGTTCGGGTGAGGTCAGCAGACGCTCGTTGAACCAAACCGCGTGCGTGCCTGTGACTTTGTTAAGACTGTAAGCAACTTCGGCAGCATCGAAGCCGCCGCGCAACATCTTCGACGCCAGCAGTCCCACGCCACCGCTGATTGGACCAGTGGCAAAAACTTCCTGAATCATCTGACCATCGTGATTGACGGTAACGTAAAGGTTCTGCCCATCAAACGGAATCTGCCAGGTCGCGCCGCGCAGCTCGCGTGGCCGTTCGATGCGAACCGCTTCGATTTGCGCTTGTGCCTGTGTCCTTCCCGATGGCCGGGTTGCGGCCGTGCCGGCATCTCCCTCGTTGGAAGCGACTGTGTCCGCTTGTATCTGTTGTCTCGCTGCGACCTCCGCATCCGGGCCGATTGGAGCAATGATGGCCGCATCAGCATGACTCGCGGGCGGCTCATCGCACACGTCCACAATCGCTTCAGGATTGCAGGCCAACTCGCCTTTGACTTGTGCTTCCGGCGCATCCGACGCCTTCATCGACGTCAGCACCTGATTGTCGCGCGAGCCATCGCGGTAGTAACTGACAGCTTTGCAACCAAGCTGGCGGCCAAGACGATAGAGACTATCAACCGATTCAACCGTGTCGTTGACCGCGCCATTGCAGGTCTTGGACACGCTGTTGTCGACATTCCGCTGAGCTGCTGCCAAAACGTGCACATGCTGTTCGGCGCTGATGTTCATCGCCGAAATGAAATACTGCGGCAACTCGATTTCGTGTTCACAAACATATTCGGAGGCTTTGTCGATCGACTCCTGCTCCGTTTGATCGACTTCGATTCCCAAAGCCTGCGCTGCCAATGTGTGGACATATGTTCGCGTGCCCAGCGTATCCCGGCGCACGTAGGCCCAGGAGAAGTTTGGCTCGATGCCGGAAGATGTCTCGGCCACCAGAGATATCGTGCCCGTCGGAGCAATCGTAGTCACTTCATAGTTACGCGGCGTCAACGGCACATCACGCGAGACTCCGATCTGGTTGTAGAGAAAGTCTTCGTAAGCTTCGCGGTTTGGCTCAAACTCTGGGAACACACCCTTCTCGGCGCCGATTTTGATGCTGGCATTCCATGATTCACGTCGAACGAAGCCCATCATCTCTTCCATCAAATCGATTGACTCAGCCGAGCCGTAAATGACTTTCAGATTCAAACAAAGATCGGCAAAGCCCATGATTCCCAGACCGACGGGACGCGTTCTGGTGACCACATCATTAATCTCTGGCAGCGGCCAGGCGCAGGTGTCGATCACGTTGTCGAGGAAACGCGTACAAAGATGCGTAACCTCTCGCAGTCGATCCCAATCAACCCGGGTTTCAGGATCGTAGAACTTGTTGAGATCGATTGAGCCGAGATTGCACGAGTTTGAAAAATGCAGGAACTGCTCGCCGCAGGGGTTGCACGAATAGATCGGACCCATCGACTTCATCATGTGGTTGTGACGATTCACTTCGTCGATGAAAGCAATTCCCGGTTCGGCATACTTGTGCGCACTGGCGACGATGCGGTTCCAGATGTCCGGCGCGTAAACCATGCCCGGGCGCGGTGGCTCTTCAATCACTGCGTTGGAAAGATCGGCCGTAGTGAACGACAGCTTGTCAGGGAAAGTTACGGTCGAGCCATCGGGCCGGCGATAAACTACGTAATCAGCATCGCGGACGGGATCGTAAATCGGATCTGTCCAGGACTCGCCGTCAAAGTCCAGTTGAAACCATTCATTCTCGTCGACAGCCTTCAAAAACTTGTCGGTGACGTTTACCGAGATGTTGAAGTTGGTCAGCGAATGCTGATCGTTCTTCGCATGGATGAAACGCAGCACGTCCGGATGCGTCACCCGCATCATGCCCATATTGGCGCCGCGGCGCACACCACCCTGCTTCACCACGTCAGTCACCTGATTGACGATATTCATGAACGACACCGGACCCGAGGCTACTCCGCGTGTAGATCCAACTAACGCGCCGTGTGGTCTCAGGAATTCATAGGTCATACCGGTACCGCCGCCGGTCTGATGAATAGTAGCTGCAGCCTTGGCGTGATCCATGATCCCGGTTATGGAATCCGGCACATCGAGGACAAAGCAGGCCGCCAGTTGGCCATTGGTCTTGCCGGCATTTACCAGACATGGCGTATTGGGAACAAACTCACGCGCCAGCATCACTTCGCTCATGGCATTGAAAAACAGATCTCTCTTCTGAGCGTCCTTTTCCGCAGCTGAAACATGTCCCACGACCCGGCGAACGATATCCGGCCACTCCTCGAGCGCGCGACCTTTAGCATCTTTTAGCGAGTATCGTTTGCTGATCACACGTTTGGCGTTCAGGCCCAGCGGCTGGGTCTTACGCCGGGTAGTGGGGGCCGCAGAACCGCCAGCTGCGGGCGAAGTTACGTTTGCGGAAGATGCCTTTTCCTCCGAAGAAGCGGGGGTCTGTTTGCCGATTGCTGCGCTCATCTTTATATGCCTTTCTCGTGCTGGGCAACACGAGCAATTCTGCGTGTTTTAGAGACGGTTCTACGAGCTACATTATAGTAGACAAGCCGTCTCTGATCATGTGTAGCGGAAACTTGGGTTGACTTTTTTCGAAGCGAAAAAAACCAGTTGGAGAGCGCCTAGGGGGCCTGCCGCTGCTCCAAGTAAACCCGCCTCGTCTTAAGCGGAGCGCAATATACTCCTTTGAAATGCCGATGTCAATATGTTGTGGTCATCTTTTTTTTCAATGCATTATAGTGTGTTATTTGAGACTCCACCTTAACTTCTAAACTACTGATATCCGGTCGCTTCAAGGGGTTTTTTCAATGCTAAATTTGGTGGTACGGTCGCGGCCTCGGAATCCTAATCATCTCGGATTAGCTAGCGGACTTGTCCGCCCACGGCAACTGGGTAGCGTCCTTTTTAGTTATTAGTGAGCTTTTGGCGTGAATAGGTAAGACGATCCACGAAATCACAAAAAGCAACACGAAAGATTTAGTGCGATTTCGTTTGATTTCGTGGATCGTTTTTCTTATGAAACTGGATTACTTGGAGCTGTTGGACAGCAGCAATTCGAATTTGCCCATGTCGCGATTGTGACTGTCGAGGGCAGCGAAGGTATCTGAGGTCTCTTCCAGCATCTGCTTGGTCATGGCGATCGAATCGCTCAGTTGTTCGAAATCCAAAGATGAAACGCGTTCCGGAGTCGGCAAGGTAACAACCTGATCGTTAACCAGTCCAAAAAAGTTTTCAATTGATTGCAGTTGGCCTTCCACCAGCTTCACCGACCGCTCAATATCCTGGAAGGCAGCCACTCGCCGTTTAAGGATCTCGACATTAGACTGCTGAATGCGCCGCTCGCGGTCGTCCTTCGAATGCTCAACCGAACGCTCGGCCTGCATCAGTTGGTTTTGTACAGCCTGCCGGTTTATTGATCGCAGGTGATGCTTGCGCCGACGGTAAACATCCAGCAGATCGACAAAGTCTTCCCAGCGCTGGTCCAGACTCTGGATATTTGAAGGGATTTGTTTGGCGTTAGTAAACTTTTTGTAGTTTGAGTAGATCTGGTTCTTCATCCAGCGCAAATACTCAACCGCTTCACGTTCGCGCGGATCAAACTGCTTGATAGCAGCCTCGCGCTGTTGGTCGCGAAGCTTCAGCAGGCGCTGCTTTTCGCGGCGGTCTACGAGACGTCGATAGATTGAGCTGGCTGGCACGGCAACTAAATAAACTGTTTCGGCGGCCAGGGCCGCCCCCAGAACTGTAACATCTTGAAAGTAAGCGGCGCCTATTCCAAAAGTTGCCAGTCCCCAAAAATTTAAGGGTTCCTTGAAAGCCTCTTTCAGGTACTTAAAATCAATCTTGGGGAACTCGGCCATAACCTTGGAGAAAACGAAAACCTATCGCTCGCCGCACGGACTAAATCTCAATTAATTCGATTACTGTTATTGACAACTTTCTCGTTCTGCTCGCCGGCGCCGGTTTCCCCTTGCGCGGGCAAAGCCTGTTGAGTCGCAGAAGCGGCGGGCAAAAGCCCCATCTCCTGTTTGTACGCCAACAACTTGTCTTGCAATTGCATGTCCATCGCTTCGCGCTCGATGTCCTGCATCTGGTTGTCGACTGAAGCAGAGCCAAGCTGCAACTTGGCCTCGGCGGCGGCGGCGCGGCGGTCGATCTTGTCGCGCATCTCATTAAACGTGGAGGCGTCATCCCCAATCTGGAACGACTCCATCGTTTGAGCCAGCTGTTCTTGTAATCTCGCCTGCTTCGACTGATTTATCAGCTGCATGGCTTCGGCCGTGCGCCGCTGCATTTGCAACACGTAATTATCGCGGGCCTTCAGCGCCTGCTTGGATGCAAGTGTGGCGTGCTCCAGCTGCTGCGAAGTTTTTTGCAAGTCCATTTGGGCTTGCTGCAGTTGGCCGATGTAGGCGGTGGCAATGTCGTCGCGGTTCAGCTTTACCGAAGCACGGATCTTCGAATCCAGATCAACTACCTGAGCTTCGAGACGCTCTTTGCTTTTTGCCAGCAGTTTTTCAGTAGCCATCACCTGCGCGACAGAGTTATTCAGCTCCGGCACGCGGTCGCGCATGTCTCTGATGGTTTGCTGCAATATGAGTTCGGGGTTCTCCGTGGTCTCGATAATCCCGCCAAAGAGTGCGCGTATCGAGCGACTAAGTCGGCTCATGAGTCCCATTTTAGCCTCAATCCTCTCGCGATTCGGATGTTAGAACTTGTCTGCCAACGCCTTACTTCTGTCCGCCCGCATGTGTTTGTACGATGAATAACTTCGAAGGGTTCAAAATACGACGTTCTAAGTGAAACGGAGTATAACAGCAGACCGCGCTACCTTCCAGAACCGGCCGAATTCAGGTAGTGTGCTAAGTTCAACTCTTTGCGTGATCTTTGCGTTCTTAGCGCTCTTTGCGGTTAATGTTTTAAAGGCATTTTCACCGCAAAGTACGCGAAGAGCCGCAAAGACGCGCAAAGAAATTGGGCACTACCCGAATTCAGGATGACAGTCCAGGCCCTTTGGGGCAGCCAAAATGCAAGTTAAAGCTTGAGCTCCGAACTGTTTGCTTTCCCGGGCTCGTTGAATTGCCCAATATCTCGCCGGTATTGCATGCCTTCCCACGCAATTGGTTTGATCGCTGCGTAACAGTTTTCAAGGCAGTCTTTCAGGGTAGTGCCGGCGGCGGCAACTCCCAGCACGCGTCCACCGGACGTGACGAAACCGCCGCCTTCGGATTTCGCTGTGCCGGCATGAAACACCTGTAAATCAGCGCGCGTCTTGTCCACGCGGTCAAGGCCGGTGATCGGAAGGCCAGTCTGGTAACCACCGGGGTAGCCTTCACTTGCCAACACCACACAGGCCGACGATTGTCCGCTCCACTTGACCTCGGTATTTCGCAGGTCCCCGTTTACCAGCGACTGGAAAACCTGGAAGAGATCCGACTCGAGTCTCATCAGGATGGCCTGCGTTTCAGGATCGCCAAAACGCACGTTGTATTCGAGAACTTTGGGCCCCTCGGCAGTCAACATCAAGCCCACAAACAGGATGCCGCGAAAAGGAAAGCCTTCCCGGGCAGCGCCCTCGAGGGTTGGCTCAACTACTTCCCGCACAATCCTGTCGAGAGTTTCGTTGTCCACCACGGAGGCATCAGTAATTGCGCCCATTCCGCCGGTGTTGGGTCCAGTATCATTTTCGCCAACACGTTTGTGATCGCGCGCGGGAGGCATCAGCGCATAATCGCGCCCATCCGAAAACAACAGGACTGATACTTCCTTTCCCTGCAGCGCCTCCTCAATCAGAATCCGGGTGACGGCATCTGGTGATACGAGATCGCCACTCGTAAGCTCTGCGACGGCCTTTTCAGCCGCAAGCCTTGAAGGCGCCACAATCACGCCTTTGCCGGCCGCGAGGCCGTCAGCCTTAACCACAACAGCAGCGTCCGCAGCGCCAAACCTTCCACTACGCAGCGATTCCAGGGCTTCAGCAGCCGACCTGGCGATGAAGTAATCCGCAGTTGGTATTTGATGCCGGCGCATGAAATCTTTGGCAAAACCCTTACTTGACTCCAAACGGGAAGCCACAGCACTGGGGCCCACGATCTTCAGGCCACTTCCTTCGAGCCTGTCGACAATGCCCTCCGCCAAAGGACCTTCAGGCCCCACAATCGTGATGTCGATCGCGTTTGAGCGGGCGAAGTTAATTAGCGACGACTGGTCTGTGACAGGAATGGGAACACAGTGTGCGAGCTCAGAGATCCCACCATTCCCGGGCGCGCAATAGAGATCCAGAGTTACATTTGAAGTTCGTTTCAAAGCCCAGAGGATCGCGTGCTCCCGACCCCCGGACCCGATTACCAGCGCTTTCATAGTCTCCCATACTCCTCAGGCCCGCATATTCAGCAAATTCATTCTCAGCATAAGCTGGTTTTTCCCTTGACACAATTTCGCCATAGTTATACTTTTCCCGCATCCGCTCCGCCTGTTCGAGGGCAGCCGCGACGCTCACCCCGATACTCGCCAGGAAAAACAGCGGCTCCTTTGCGCCGGCACAGCCGCTCTCGAGTGGCCCGCCACGGACAGTTTTGATCGACCCAGGGAGAGCTAATCATGTTAGAAGGGGAAGTACCAGTTGAAGTAGAAACAACCTTCGAGCCCGAACCTCAAGAGCATCCGGATCGCACCATCAAATGCGTAGACTGTAACGAGAGTTTCATCTGGACATCGGGCGAGCAGGCGTTCTTCCATGACAAGGGACTTAAGAACGAACCAAAGCGTTGCAAACCGTGCAAGCAGGCGAAGAATGAACGACTGGCTGCCATCACTGCTGCGCAAACCTCGGGAGTAAGGCAACGGATCGAGGTTTCAGTGCAATGCGCGCAATGTGGCCAGCAAACGACGGTTCCCTTCTATCCCTCACAGGGCCGGCCCGTTTATTGTCGTTCATGTTTCCTGGCAGGTCGCACTCCTCAGACGAATGGTTCCGCAAGCGCTTAATCTGACCACCCTACCGTCGGTCCTCGCTGGACAGCAGAACATAACTTGTCGAGCGGACCAGTTAATCTGATCACCAACCTTCAATACAAAGGTCTCTCTTTTAGCCAGGATTCTGTTTATAGCTCCTTGTGAGAATCACTTTTCCAGATGGTAAGGCACGCTGGTAACGATAACCCCCTTCTTAAAAAGCAACGCGCCCTTAAGCATGAGCGAACTCTGATTGTGAAGCAAATGTTGCCACCACTTGGCTGGAACAAATTCAGGAAGCACAACCGTCACCATATCATTGTCATGCTTCCGTTCGAGCTTGGCGATATATCGCAGTAGTGGACGCGTCAGTTCGCGGTAAGGTGAAGGAAGGACTATCAGGTTCACGCCCGCTCCCCACCGCTCCCATTTCTCCCGTAATTTTGCCGTGGCCTCCTCATCGAAATCCACATAGACCGCATGGACATGGCCCGGGGCAATAGACTTGGCATACTGCAGCGCACCAACGACGCCGCGATGGATGCCTGAGATCGGCACGATCACGGTGTTCTTGATTGGACGAAGATCCTCGAGTCCCTCAGTTGAGAGCTGTTTCGCCACGCCCACATAATGTTTGTGAATGGCGCGAAACATGAACACAAGCAGAGGAACAACCACTACCACTATCCAGGCACCGTGTATGAACTTAGTGGCAATGAAAACACACAGCACTACGAAGGTGGCAATGGCCCCCACCGAATTCACTACAATCGATTTCTTCCAGTGAGAGCTGTCGGTCACCTCGTCCGTGATGAAGGTCGATCCGCGTTGCTCAGACGCTTCCAGTTCTGCATCAGGCAAAGGTTCTCGATCGACGGTGCTCAGAGTGAAGTGGATGTCATCCTCCGGACGACGGCGCGGCCTCCCGTTTTTCTTTGGCGACTGCGCACGCACTTTAAGCCAGTGCCGAACCATGCCCGACTGCGAAAGAGTGAAAGACAGGAAAACGCCAACCGCATAGAGAGGAATGAGACGGCTAGTGTCGCCGCCAAAGGCAACAACCAGAATGCTGGCAAAGATTGCCAACATCAGAATTCCATTCGAGAAGACCAGCTTGTCTCCGCGCGTGGCAAACTGGCGGGGCAGGAAACGGTCACGGGCCAGTAAACTACCGAGCCGCGGGAAATCAGCAAACGAAGTGTTCGCTGCGAGGACCAAAATTAACGCCGTCGTGATTTGCACGACGTAGTAGAACCAGGCCATTGGACCGGTAAACATGATCCGCGCAAACTGCGAAATGACGGTCTCACTCGCGTGCGGATGGACGCCATAGAGGTAAGCCAGCACGCTCGTGCCTAAGAACATCACCGTGAGTAGTAAGGCCATCCATACGAGTGTGGCAGCCGCGTTTTTTGCCTCAGGTTTCTTGAACGCCGGAACCCCGTTAGAGATTGCCTCGATACCGGTGAGTGCAGCACAGCCGTTAGAGAAAGCTCCAAGCAGCAGAAAGAGTGTTAAAGGCTGAAGCTTATATCCTTCCGCGATCTTAATCTCATCAACGCTCGGAGTGGGCGCGGCGCCACCATATGTGTAGTAGCTGAAGAGTCCATAACCAATCATGAAGAGAAAGCTGATGAGGAACGCGTAGGTGGGCGCGGCAAAAAGCGCGCCCGATTCGCGCACGCCGCGTAAGTTAGCAATGGCAATGAAACCGATACAAGTCAAACAAAGAAAAACTTTGTGATTGTCCAGCCAGGCATAGCGCGTCCCCTGCACCATGGAAGTGATCGCGGCTACGCCCGCGGCGATTGAAACGGCAACGGTCAGAACATAGTCAACCAGCAGGGATGCTCCGGCGACAAGGCCGGCATTAATACCGAGATTCTCTTTGGCAACAATATAAGCGCCGCCGCCCGATGGGTAAGCATGAATCGTCTGCCGGTAGCTGATTGCCACAATAACGAGGAGCACGCCAATGCCGATAGAAATTGGCACGACGTATCTAAACGCGCCCGCTTGTCCGTAAACCGCGGCAACAGCCAAGACGAGCAGGATTTCCTCAGTGGCGTAGGCAGTTGACGACAGCGCGTCGGAGGAAAAAACGGCCAGGGCGGTTTTCTTGGATAGGCGTTCATGAGCTGCTTGTTCAGTTCTTAGTGCGCGACCGATAATAAAACGTTTGAGTTCCGCTGCCACGGTGTTTGTTCTCCCTTTATATTTTTCTTAACTCTGTGTTTTATCGTCTCGATTCTTAACTAGTCTGCCAACGCGCCGCAATTGGTAGTTCATCACGATCCACGTCCTTAATTATGAGTGTCCTGGTTGGGGGAACCTTTCCTTCCTGCCACAGGTAATCGCTCAAAAGACGTTGAGCCTGGCTCGTCCAGAATGAACTTTCGGCGGAAAGTCTCCTTCTGGTCATGCGTTCAACGTATCCGACTGCCTCTTCATCAATTTGCACCAGCACCTCATGCTCGCTTCCAGTGGGGCTTTTCACTGTGAAACGGCGCTCGTTGGGTTCTTGTCGAGCGCCTTCCGAATCCAGGATGGTGAACCCGTTCATAGTGATGATTTGAATTGGCGGCCCTGCTGAACCTTCTTTTGACGGTGGAGCGGTAGCTTCGGATATACTTGGTTGTTTTGAAAGCGCGGCGAGCACTGCATTGCGCAAGATTTCCGGGGTCATGGGCTTGCGCACGAAGTCGGTAGCACCGAGTTTCATCGCGTCGACCGCCAATTCAATCGAGGCATACGCAGTCGACATGATGACGTGTGCACTTGGTTGACGTTCCTTGATCTGCCGAAGAGTTTCGAGACCGTCAATGCCCGGCATCCTCTGATCCAGCAACACGGCATCCCAATCCGACCCGTCGCCAAAAGCTTCCAAACCGCGCTCTCCATCACCTGCCTCCCCAACTTCGTAGCCCGCAGCCTGAAGTGTCAGACGCGTTACGCGCCGGATGTTTTCTTCGTCATCAATGATCAAAATCCGTCTGCTCATTCATTCCCTGCCTTTTTCTCTCCAACGCCAGTCGTGTCACTTCGCGAACGTTCTCTCTTCTTCACTCAACCATCAGCACAGACTTAGCCATAGCTCATTCCCTTGATGGACTCAGATCCGGCCGCTAGCGGCAGGGTGAAGGTAAAGGTTGTGCCCCGCCCTATTTGCGATTGCACGCTGATCTGGCCGCCGTGCGCTTCCACAATCGATTTTGAGATTGTGAGTCCCAATCCTGCTCCGCCGGTAGACGCGTCAGGCACCTGTACAAACTTGTCGAAGATGTGGGGCAGGTATTCGGTTGGTATTCCGCTTCCGGTATCGGAGACGGAAACAGCGACGTGATTGTCGCGCTGTTCGGCACTGATTTTGATTTGGCCGTGCTTCGTATGTCGCAGGGCATTGATGACGAGATTGCTGATTACACGCTCTATTTGCAGCCGGTCAACCGACACCCGGGGAAGTTCAACAGGGGCATCGACGCTCAGTGCCAGACCTTTTGCTTCCACCTGCGGGCGCAACTCCTTGACCGCCGTCGTGAGTAAATCTCTGGCGCTAACAGTCGCGAGCTGCGGCTGACTTTCACCGGCTTCAATCTTAGAGAGATCGAGCAGGTCCCGCATTAGCTTATCGAGCCGCTCACAGTCCTGTCGGCAGGCTTGAAGCACTTCATTTTGATTATCGGTTAACTCGCCGAGTGCGCCTTCGAGCAGTAAGTGAACACCCATTTGGACGCTTGTCAGAGGGGTACGGAGTTCGTGTGAAGCAGTAGCTATGAACTCTGACTTGAGGCGATCAATCTCGCGCAGATGGGTGATGTCCTCCAGAATGGTGACCGCACCGAGCAACCGATTTCCGTTGTCCCGCATGGGAGTAGTGCGCAAGCGAAACGCTCGTTCTGAACCGTCAACGGCAAGCGGCAAAACTGAAGACATTCCTTCGCCAGCTACCGGACGCTGCGACTCCAGCGCTTCCGCAACCGCGCCGGCGATACGCGCGTCACGGGCCACTTCGCCAACGTGCCTGCCAGTGTTTTCTTTCTCAGAACCGAATATCTCCTCCGCAGCCGGATTCAGTTTCGTCACACACCCTTCACCATCTGTGACAATCACTGGATCGTAGAGAGAATCGATTGCGGCCTCAGTAGTCTGCTGAGCCACCAGGAGCTGGCCCATATCGGAGCTGCGCAGTTGCCGAATGCGTGCGGCCATACGGTTGTATTCGACTGCGAGCACGCCAACTTCATCTCGCGAACTCACTGTTACAATTGCATCAAGGTCACCGCCGGCCATTCTTGCTGTGGTGGCAGTGAGTTGAAGCAAGGGCTCCACTATTCGCTTCGACAAGAAGAAAGCGAGCATTAACCCGGCACCCACCAGCACGCCTGCAACTAATAACGTGCGGTAGAACCACAGTTGGGCCACGCCGGCGGCCGCCTCCGACTTCGCCAGCATCGCGCGTTGATTGAGTTGCAGCAGGTGTTCGCAGTCTGCGCGCAGCTTATTGAACTCTGGTTCGAGACGCGTGAAGTAGTCGTTGCGCTCTGAAAGCTCTTCGTCCCTGGGTATGCTTCGTGGCCCGGAGCTCTCTGTGGCATTCACTTTGGTTAGGAAAGCATCGAACGCCTGGTAGTAACTGTCACGGTCACGGCGAATTGCCTCTATTGCCTCAGGCTCGCCGACTTCGGTGATGTTGTTTGCGGCCTTCTGAAAGTTGGCGTCGAATCGCACACGATGCTCACGAAGTTGGACCGTGGCTTTGTCATGAGCACCAAGCAGCGCAAAGAGCGCAGCGGAGTCCTGGCGCTCAAGGTTCTCTTTCATCTCCTGCGCTGCGATTACTGAGTCATAATTATTGGAGATGATGCGGCGGGATACGCTTCCCATTTCCCGCAGCCGCCAAGCGCTCCACCCGCCGAGCACGACGAGCGCTGCCACGAACACCAGGTAACTAAGCAAGAGTTTGGTTCTTAAGCTCATAAAAACGAGAGGTCAGAAATCAACAGTCAGAATTCGTCTTATGGTTCCTGACCTCCGCCTAACCCCTGATCTCTGATTTCTGACTTCTGATCTACCGGCACCACTTGCACGGTCGCATCGCGCACTTCGTCGAGAAAACGGTTGATGATTGAACCGTGCAGCAGAATGTCCCAGCGCGAACGGGAGGTCTGACCGAAGACGACATGCGTGATGCCTTCCCGTCTCGCGAAATCGATCAAGGCATCTGCCACTCTTCGGGATTTCAACTTAATAACCCTGGCTCCCAGTTCCTCAGCAAACCGAATGTTTTCCTGGAGCGCCGCATAATCCGGCGGCTTGATACGGCCGAGTTCTTCGCTCGGCGTCTCGACGTAAACGGCATACCAGTCGCTAGCCAGCCTTCCGGCCACACGGGAACCTACCCGCAGCAACTTTTTCGCGCTGCCGCGTGAGGCAATCGCAACCATCACTTTCTCAGGGATGACCGCCTGATCCAGTCCTTCGCGCTCACGGTAGTCGTGTGATTTGGTGGCCTGATCAGTTGCCACCTGCCTCAGGGCCAGCTCGCGTAGCGTAGAAAGATTTCCCTTGCGAAAGAAATTGTTGAGGGCCTGTTCAATCTTTACTACATCGTAAATTTTTCCCTGCCGCAGGCGAGTCCGCAATGTGTCGACCGAGACATCGACATTGACAACCTCATCTGCACGTCGCAGAAAGTAGTCTGGGACGGTCTCGCGCACTCGCACTCCCGTAGTACGAGTCACTACATCATTGAGGGATTCGAGGTGCTGAATGTTTACTGCTGTGATTACTGAGATGCCGGCGTTTAGTAATTCGAGCACATCCAGGTAGCGTTTGCGATTCTTCGAGCCGGGGACGTTGGTGTGCGCAAGTTCGTCAACTATCGCGATCGTGGGGTGCCGAGCGATAACCGCGTCGACGTCCACCTCTTCAAGAGTGACTCCGCGATATTCAATGCGGCGCATGGGCACGCACTCCAGTTCGCCAATCATCGCTCTCGTATCTTCGCGGCCATGAGTGTCGACCACCGCAACAACGATGTCAGCACCCTGCTTTTTGAGCAGGTGGGCGTCTTCCAACATTTGATAAGTCTTACCAACACCGGGAGCCGCGCCGATGTACACGCGCAGTTTTGCCTGTTCGCCATTCTCTAACTTGGCGAGAAGTGACTCGGGTGATGGGCGGTTACCGTTTTCGTTCACGATTGCCCGGTCGTTTCTTCGTTAGTGTTTTTTCGCGTGAGTTCGTGGATCGTTCGCTGCCGCAGCTAAGAGTACGATCCACTAAATCACACGAACGAACACTAAAACACTTATTACTTCTTGATCGGCACTGTCCTGTCCAAATCCAGATTAAGTTCCAACACGTTTACAACTGCTTCGCCCAAAAAACCGAACTGTCGACCTTCTGTATGCGCGGCCACGATCCGGCGCACCTGATCCTCGCGTATGGCTCTCGCGCGCGCGACACGCGGTAGTTGAAATTCAGCGGCGGCGGGCGAAATATGCGGGTCGAGACCCGACCCCGAGGTGGTCACGAGATCAATAGGCACCGGCTTACCCGGATTTTCAACCTGCAGTTTCTCAACATCGCTCTTGACGCGATCGATCAGTTTCTGATTAGTCGGTCCAAGATTAGAACCTGAGGAGGCGCTCCCGTCGTAACCGTTGGCGCCCGCTGCAGATGGGCGTGATCGAAAATAACCAGGCGAAGAAAACGGCTGGCCGATGAGTCGAGAGCCAATCACCGTACCGTCCCCGCGTCTAATTAACGAGCCATTCGCTTGATCGGGAAAAATGACCTGAGCCAGGCCGGTCACAACCAGTGGGTAAATCAATCCCAGCAGGATTGTCGTTGCCATCGTCATCAGAATTGCTGTTAATAAGTTTTTCATTAGATTTCTCTTGAGTGCCTCAACCCGAGCGGGGGCAAGCCCTCCCCGACCTGGAGACTCTTAACATTGTTCTTAATCTCATCCTTGAAAGCCTTTGACGGGTTGGTCCACCTAACAGGTAAGAGCCCCTCGAGATGAGGAAGGTGGGCTTGCTCCACCTAACGCCTGGACATTTTCAACCGCGTGTTTTGACCCCCCCCTTCAAACCGTACCTCTCCCCGCCTCATGCCAACCCGATCGCATGAATAATCACGTCGATGATCTTGATGCCGATGAACGGCACAATAATCCCGCCCAATCCGTAGATCAGCAGATTGCGACGCAACAACGAAGCCGCACTCATCGGTCTATACTTCACTCCTTTCAGCGCTAACGGTATCAAGGCAATGATGACCAGCGCATTGAAGATTACTGCTGAGAGGATCGCGGATTGTGGCGTACGCAAACCCATGATGTTCAGCGCATTGAGAACTGGAAACGCGGTAGCAAACATTGCGGGAATGATGGCAAAGTATTTGGCCAGGTCATTGGAAATTGAGAAGGTGGTCAGCGCGCCCCGCGTCATAAGTAGCTGCTTACCGATCTCGACGATCTCGATAAGTTTGGTGGGGTTGGAATCGAGATCCACCATGTTGCCGGCTTCTTTCGCGGCCTGCGTCCCGGTGTTCATTGCCACACCCACGTCAGCCTGGGCGAGAGCGGGCGCATCATTGGTTCCATCGCCTGTCATCGCCACTAACTTGCCTCCAGCCTGTTCTTTCCTGATTAACGCCATCTTGTCTTCCGGAGTGGCTTGAGCAAGAAAGTCGTCAACACCCGCTTCCCGCGCGATCGTCGCCGCCGTCAGAGGATTGTCGCCGGTGATCATTACGGTCCTGATACCCATCTGCCTCATCTGACTAAATCGTTCGACCATGCCACCCTTGATGATGTCTTTGAGTTGGATTACGCCGAGCGCTACCCGGTCTTCCGAGACAACTAAAGGAGTGCCGCCCTCTCTCGAGATTTTGTCCACGATTTCGCGCAAATCCTGAGCAGCGGGTTTACCGAATGAACTGAGATACTTCTCAATGGCGTCGGCAGCTCCTTTGCGAACCTCACGACCGTCGAAATCCACTCCTGACATGCGAGTTTGCGCGGTAAACGGGATGAAGTGAGCCTCATGTGGTCCAAGCTCACGGCCACGCAGTCCATACTTCTCTTTCGCCAGCACCACGATGGAACGTCCCTCAGGTGTTTCGTCGGCGAGCGACGATAGTTGAGCCGCTTCGGCTAACTGTGTTTCGCTAACCCCGCGCAGCGTATGGAAAGCCGTGGCCTGACGATTACCCAAAGTGATCGTGCCGGTCTTGTCCAGAAGGAGAGTGTTCACATCACCGGCAGCTTCCACCGCCCGGCCGGACATCGCGAGCACGTTGTGCTGGATTAAGCGGTCCATGCCCGCTATGCCAATTGCCGACAGCAGGCCGCCGATGGTTGTTGGAATCAAACAGACGAGCAGCGACACCAGCACAAAAATCGTCTGGGAAGCGCTTGCGTAAATGGCAAACGGCTGGAGGGTTACCACGGCGAGAAGAAATATGATCGTCAATCCCGCGAGTAGAATATTCAATGCGATCTCATTTGGGGTCTTCTGCCTTTCAGCACCTTCGACGAGCGCAATCATGCGGTCAATAAATGTCTCACCAGGATTGGACGTAATACGCACCTTGATCTGATCTGAAAGCACTCGAGTCCCGCCCGTAACAGCAGAACGATCACCACCTGCCTCGCGAATCACAGGGGCGCTTTCCCCCGTGATCGCCGATTCATCCACTGATGCCACGCCCTCGATGATTTCGCCGTCGCCGGGAATGAATTCACCCGCGACGACAACCACGACGTCGTCTTTACGCAGTTGCGGCGCGTTGACTTTTTCAAGCTGGCCGTTTGGCAATAAGCGATTGGCCGTTGTCTCAGTCTTAGCCTTCCGCAGATTGTCTGCCTGTGCTTTGCCACGCCCCTCGGCCATTGCCTCAGCGAAGTTGGCAAACAGCACGGTGAACCAGAGCCAGAGCGTGATCTGCAACTCAAACCCGGTATTCGTCACGCCCGGGATCGGCGCCACGATTCCCCGAAATAGTTGCAGTGTCGTCAAAACACTTCCGACCTCCACAACAAACATGACGGGATTGCCCATCATCGTGCGCGGATTCAGCTTGACGAACGAATCGACGATCGCTCGTTTGACGATCTGCCAATTCCAGATTGCTTGTTTCTTTTTTGTTTCAGCCATGGTTGCGATGCGGCAGTGCCGCAAGTATCAAAACGTTTGTCCCGCTTTCATCAGCAGGTGCTCGACAATCGGACCTAAGCTGAGCGCCGGAAAGAAAGTCAGCGCACCCACGATCACGATTACGCTCACGAGCAGCGTCGTAAAGAGCGGCGTCGTTACGGGGAACGTGCCGAGCGACGGTGGCACAGTTTTCTTGCGCGCCAGGTTTCCGGCAATGGCCAGCATGGGGATGATCATGAAAAAGCGCCCTACCAACATTGCCATGCCGATGGTCGAGTTGTACCAGAGCGTGTTTGCCGAAATGCCTGCGAAGGCGGAGCCGTTGTTCGCGGTGCCGGAGGTGAAAGCGTAGAGAATTTCCGACAGTCCGTGTGGTCCTGCGTTGTTCAGTTGTGATGTGCCGAACGAAGGCGATACGACCGAGATCCCCGCGAAGACCAGAATCGTTAACGGAAAGACGAGGGTCACTAGCATCGCCATCTTCACGTCGTATGACTCGATCTTCTTACCAAGATATTCGGGCGTGCGCCCTACCATGAGCCCGGCAATGAAAACCGCGAGCACCACGTAAATCAGGATGCCGTACATTCCTGCCCCGACGCCCCCAAAAATCGTCTCGGAGAGCATGATGTTTGAAAGTGGGACCAGCCCACCGATTGGGGTGTAGCTATCATGCATTGAGTTAACCGCGCCGCATGATGCGTCTGTTGTAGCAGTTGCAAAGAGAGCAGAGTTAGCAATGCCGAAGCGCACCTCCTTGCCCTCCATGTTGCCGCCCACTGCTCCCGAGCTCACGGTCTGGTCCGTTCCAGCCAGCAGCGGATTACCACGGGCCTCTGCCCAATAGGCAACTGTCACCCCCGCGAAGAACAGCACCGTCATGGCCGCGAACACCGCCCAGCCGTGTTTCTGTGACTTTGTCATCCTACCGAGCGTATAGGTCAGCCCGGCCGAGATGGCGAAGATCCCAAACATCGCGATGAGATTTGAAAACGGGGTCGGATTCTCAAAGGGGTGCGCGCTATTGGCATTGAAAAAGCCGCCCCCGTTCGTGCCGAACTGCTTGATGGCCTCCTGTGATGCCACCGGACCCTGCGCGATTGATTGCGTCTCGACTAATTGCGTTTCTTTAACCGTAGTTCCATCAGGATTGGTGACGACGTTGCCGCTCGCATCCTTCTTATCAACCTCGATCGACTGCTTCTCAACCAGCTGCGCCGTATCGTAAGGTCGTAGGTTCTGCACGACGCCCTGCGATACCAGCAGCAGAGCGGCGACAATGCAGATTGGCAGGAGCACCCAAAACATTGACCGCACCATGTCCACCCAGAAATTGCCAATGGTCTGCATTTCACGCCGCGTGATTCCGCGAATAAACGCGATGGCGAGCGCGATGCCCACAGCGGCGGAGGCAAAGTTGTGATAAGCCAGCCCCGCCATCTGCGTCAGGTAGCTCATCGTCGTTTCAGGAACGTAAGACTGCCAGTTGGTGTTGGTAGTAAACGAGCTTGCCGTATTAAAGGAGGAGCCGGTGAATGCCGCTGAATCCACGCCGGCCAAATGCTGGGGATTGAAAGGCAGCACGCCTTGCAATCGTTGAATCAAGTAGAGGACGATCATTGAGACCACACTGAAGAGAAGCATCGCCGCAGCGTACTCGGTCCAATGCATCTCTCGCTTCTCGTCCACGCCGGTCAACTTGTAAACTAACCATTCGACAGGTCGCAGGATAGGATCAAGAAAGGTCTTCTCGCGGTTGAAGACGTGCGCCATGAAGAGGCCCAGTGGCTTCGTCACGGCCAGGATCAGCGCAAAGAAAAACAGAATTTGTAACCAACCGTTGGTGGTCATTTCAGAACTTCTCCGGGCGCAACAACGCGTAAGCCAAATAAACGAGGAGCAGGGCGGAGACCGCGAGCCCTAAACTTGATTCGAGATTCATCAGATTTCCCTTACTGTAACTTTTCACAACCGCGCACATACGCGAGCGCGATCAGGAAGAAGATGATCGTCACTGCAATAAAGATCAGGTCCAGCATTTCAGTCTCCAGTTCCAAACGTGCGTGTTCATCAATTAAAGTTGTAACCAACCTCCAGCAAGAAGAAGTGGTTGCCATGCGAAGCATTCTGATTGCCGATCGAGTAACCGGCGTATCCCGTTACCTTCGGGCCGACCTTGAACACGACACCCGGCGTGAAATAGCCGCCACTGTGCTTGCCAGTAAACCAATCGGCGGCGCATGTGACTTTCTTGCTCAGTGGCTGTTCAAAACCGAATTGGCCACCCGCGCGATTCGCTGACGCAACTACGTTTCGAGTGAAGTCGTACCCTCCGGCAGTCAAACGAGTGCCACTTTTGAAAGTCTTGCTGAGTTCCAGGTAAACGTAGTTGCCTGCTTCATAAGCACGATTACGCACCGGGATGAACACGTGGTCACCCACGACTATGGCCAATCCGTTGTTCTTCCCCTGGTACGGTTTCCACTTAATAGCTGGCACCAAAGTCGTTGAGTCGGCGCCGGGCTGGATATTGCCTGTAATATTCAAGCCAACCTCGACGTTGCTTCCCGCGCCCACAACCACACGAGGAACAAATGACGAGAACTGGTTTACTGCGTCGGAATCGGTGGGTTTGAAACTGGCGTCAATTTCTCCATAGACCTTGCCTTTATCGAGCACATCCGTGCTCGGCACGTTGAAGATCGTCTGCTGCGCATAAGTTGCGGAAAAGAATCCGCAAAGTAACGCACAGGTCGCTATGAGCATCACCCTCTTAAGACCGTGTTCACAAAAACTCATTCTCTCTCCCTTGTCATTACTCTATTCGTATACGTTCCAGAAGGGACGCCGTTAGACCGCACAGCTCGCGTTTTCAGCGATTTGTCTAACCCGGTCTCGCATAAGCCCGTGTCGCCGCCGTCCACTGCGACGAGACTGATTTCTTTGTTCTGCTTTTCTACTGCTTTTTCAACACCTGGCTTGATCTCTTTCGAAATCATGATGGGCTCCGGCGATGCCCTTCCCTCTCCCGGATCGCGATCGTTATCACTCTTATTGAGATGGCGCTCAGACCAGTCCAAACAGAAACCGGCAAAGAGGATTAGAGGGATCGCCACAATCAAAAGCGCCGTACCGGCAGCGTGTATCAATGGATGAACTTCAGCCCCGAGAATCCATCCGCTCGCGGTCAACAGGCTGCCCAATAAGGCAGCCAGGATTCCTGCAGCAAAGCAGCTGGCGCCACCAACCACTTCCAATCTACGCACACGGTCTTGATTGATTTCCTTTCTCATACAAGTAGATCTACGCCTGGTCGCATAAGAAGGGGGTAAACAGTTAATAAGAAGTTCGTAAGGATTTGTCAGAAAGAGGAGGCGCAGAAGGCCGTAAGCACTAAGCAGAAAAGATAGGGCCTATAGGACATATAAGTCCTATAGGCCTTCCTCCCTCTGCTTTCTGCCTTCTGCTACTGCTAGTCACCAGGTTGGAATCGGTAACCGATCCAGGGCTCAGTGAGGATGTATTTTGGGTTGGCTGGATCAATCTCCAGCTTCTTGCGCAACTGACCGATGAAGACTCTGAGGTATTCAGTTTGTTCTGTGTAATTGCCACCCCACACAGCGCCGAGTAGCTTGTGATGCGTGAGCACGGCGCCAGGGTGCTTAACCATAAAGAGCAAGAGTTCGAACTCTTTGGGTGTTAGATGGATCTCGCGGCCTTTGACTGCAGTTTTATGTCCTTCGGGATCAACCGTGAAATCACCGACTTCAATGAGGGCCGACTCATTAGTGAGCGGGACCGACGTTCGTCTCAGCGCAGCCCGTATTCGGGCGAGCAACTCATCCATGCCGAACGGCTTGGTTACGTAGTCGTCGGCTCCCGCATCCAATGCCTCAACCTTGATTCGCTCCTCGCTTTTCACCGAAAGGACGATAATCGGGACTTCCGAAACAAGCCGAACGCGGCGACAGAATTCAAGGCCTCCGACGTTTGGCATCGAGAGATCCGTGATCACCAGCGAGGGATGCCAATCATTGAAAAGATCCAGACCAGCTTCGCCATCAGCGGCTACGCGCACATCGAAACCATGCGTCGAAAGCCCCGTGCGCATCACGCGGCCAATCTGCGGCTCGTCGTCAACGACCAGGATCCGTTGTTTTTCTGCCATATGCGTACCCGCCAAGCAAGGGAGCGGTGAACCGGTTCTGACTCTTGTGCTTCCTAACGTGACGTAGTCTCCTCACTTTGGCCGATCACCATCACCCTCGACATCACCCGTAGGAAGCAAGACTACAACGCGTGTTCCCGCGCGATCGTTCGTGTTCTCAATCCAGATCCGTCCGCCATGGGCTTCAACAATTCCTTTGGCGATTGCCATTCCCATTCCTGTGCCAGGTTTTTGCCCCGACAAGTCGCCATCGCGGGTAGCCCGAAAGAATTTATCAAATACCCGCTCGCGTAATTCCGGGGGTATTCCAGGTCCTTGATCTTCAATCGCCAACCGGACCATATCCTGTTGGTCTGGCTGGGCGGCCAGCCGAATGACACCACCTGAGGGAGAATACTTCGCGGCGTTTTCAAGCAGCACATAAATGACCTCAGCCATGGCACGTTCGTCGACCCTTACGGACGGTAGCTCATCATAAAGGCTCAATTCAATTTGATGGTTTTTTGTCAGCGGGCTTGCTCGTTTCATCGCGGCCGTAACGATCTCCTCAAGTGAACCCCATTCGCGACGTAATTGCATTTCACCCGCTTCGATGCGCGCCAGCACCATCAGATCTTCGATAAATCTGTCGAGCCGGTCCGCCTCCTCATCGATCACTTCCAGCATCTCTTGCCTACCAGCTTCACCTAACCGGGCTGCATCTTCGCCGTCTTCTCTCATGGGCTGGTCATTAAGCAGAGTAGTTACTGAAGCTTTGATTGAGGTTAGCGGGGTGCGCAGGTCGTGGGTCACCGCATCCAGCAGAGCAGATTTCAGCCGCTCGCTCTGTTTCAGCGCTTTCGCCTGACTCGATTGCTCGAACGTATCCTGCAACTCGTGATAAAGCCGCTCAACTTCCTGTCGAGCTTCAGTAGCTTCGTCAGCTCGCAGCTTTGCTCGCGACGAGAGTTGCCCCGCGGTCATAGCAGTGACCAGGAATGCAAGCAGGGCAATCCAATTCTCTGGGTGCGCAATGTGAAAAGTGCCGACTGGCGGAAGGAAAAAGAAGTTGAAGCAAGCCGCGCCCAGCAGCGACGCTAAGATCGCGGGTTTCGGTCCCCATGCAGTGGCGAGAAAAAGAATAATGAGTAAGAACGTCAGTGCTACGGTGGTCGGATTAATCTGGCTTCCTAAGGCTCTGAGCGCAGCAGTAGCCGCAGCAATCACGACTACGGCTGCAATGTGCCCAAGGAACTTGCGACGGAACACTTTCCACACAACTTGATTGTAAGCCGATAAGCACTACAGAACCGAGCGCGGTTCAGTAATACGCAACTCACTCCGCTCCAGAACCTCATCCGCCGACGTGAACAATCGGCCGGCGTTCAGGATCCTTCTCTGCCTGGCGCAACACCTCATGTGTGACCGGAGCCGTGTCGCCCTCGCCGAAGGCAATGTACTTCATCAGGTAGGAGAGAGGGTTGCCTTCGCTCCAACCAAAGTAGACGTGAGGCAGCTTTCCGGTTTCGTCGCGCAGAAAGAGCAGGAAGGCCGCGATTGCATTGGGTACAGCAGGTGAAACCGCTCGCAAAATTTTGAATCCATCAACTTTTTCTCCGTGAATCTGCAACACACCCGAGAATTCTGAAGCGTCGCCGGGCGTCACTTCGAAGAAAAGAATAGGTTCGTCAGCCGGTATGTGATTGTCAGTACGCTTTTCTCTTTCCTTGATTTCGTATTCCTGCGCATCTCCCGTATCGCGACGGTTGGCGACAATGCGGATGGTGCCGGTTGCCGCCCTGCGTACCAGCTCCCGCGCGAGATCATCCAGTTCAATGCGCTCCACTCTAAGTTCAGTCGAACGCCAAACTCGCGAGAACAACGAGGCCGCGACGATGGCGAGGATGAAGAAAGAAGCAATCTTGATTCCTTCGGGTCGTTCGTGAATATTTTGCAGAGTCGTATACGCAAAAACAATCGCGATGAGTAGAAATGGGATCCAGTTTTGGCCCCGCTTCCGCATTGCGAGCGTTACCGCAATCGCAGCCGAAGTCATCAACACCAAAACACCCGTGGCATAAGCGCCACCCTGCGCGTCAACGTCAGCTTTGAAGATGACGGTTACGGCGAAGGCGATCAGGGTGAAGACGAGTGCCAGTGGTCGCGTAGCCTGGGCCCACTGCGGGGCCATCCCGTATCGAGGCAAATAACGGGGGACGATATTGAGCAGGCCCGCCATGGCTGAGGCGCCGGCGAACCAAAGAATTGAGATCGTGCTCAGGTCGTATGCAGTCCCAAAGATGTCTCCAAAGAAATGGTGAGCAAGGTATGCCAGCGCGCGGCCGTTGGCCTCACCGCCTTCCTGAAATTTTTCTGCCGGAATCATCATTGTCGTCACGAGACTGCTGGTTATGAGAAATATGCTCATGATTACGGCAGCAGTGCGCAACAGTTTGCGGGTGTTCTTAATTCGCCCTTCGAGCAATCTATGCGTGCGGGGCACCGGAGCGCGACCGGCACGAGTATTGTGGATATCCTCCCAGTCGGCATCCGTCAGGTCCTCATCTCCCTTGACCAGGGGCATTACCGCCACGCCGGTTTCAAATCCGGAAAGGCCCAACGCAAGTTTGGGAAAGAGGATCATCGACACTCCCAGGATGAGCCAAATGTTACCGTGCACTCGCGGGTGGTGAGTCAAGGCCTGTTTCCATTCTGGAAAATAGTGAGGATGTGAAAGGAGTTGAAACAAGCCAAAACCAACAACGATCAAATTGAAGACCAGGTACGCGGCCACAAGAATCACCGCAATTCCAATAGCTTCCTTGAAGCCACGAAGAAAGATGGCTCCCAACAAAGCAACCAGCACCAGCGTAATCCCCATTTGATGTTTGAGGATCTGGGGTGTGAATGGGTTCTCGATTATGTGGGCCGTCGCGTCCGCGGCGGAGAGAGTAATAGTAATAATGAAGTCAGTGGCCACGAAGCCAAGCAGTACCAGGACGAAGAGCTTTCCCTTCCAGCGAGACAGCAGGTGTTCGAGCATGGAAATGGAGCCTTCCCCGTGAGGGCTTTCCTGTGCTACTCGACTGTAGATGGGTAATGCGCCAAGGAGAGTGAGGAGAACCAGGATCAGGGTTGCGACGGGGGAAAGTGCGCCAGCTGCCAGGAAGGCTATGCCTGGTTGATAACCCAGCGTCGAAAAGTAATCGACGCCGGTCAAACACATCACCTTCCACCAGGGATGTTGTTTGTGGGAGCCGGGCTGATCGTCGTTGGAAGCCGACTGTCTGCCGCCCCTATATAACCAGAGCTTAAACTTTCGCCGAGTTCGATCGTAAAGAGACATCCCTGATGGTTAAGTTGGCCGGCTCCTCGAACCGTTTACTGACCTTCTCATGTCTGGTCTAAACTCGCGGAATTCTACGCTGATTCGATCCTGCGTCAAGCAGATTCACAAAATAGCCACAACTCATTTTCCACGACAAAAAAAAGCGGGCGGGGGCCTCCCACAGCCCCCACCCTAAGGCCACGTGTCCTCACCCCACGCGACCACTTCGTTCACCGGGGAGGTGAACGCAGCCGGATTATGCATCAGTCCGATTAAACTTTCAACCGCATGCTGTGATTAAAAATGCAATGAAAGGTCAGGCAGGAAAGAGGTAGGGAATAACCTGTGTAGCGAGCTCAAAGTGAGGCATTTTGTCCAGCCTGGTCAGGATTTTTCCACTACGAAAATCAGGATTTTTTCGCTCCGAACGTCGAAGTTATACCGCTTCCGATTGCCGCGGAATCATTAACCGTGGAATCACTTGAAACGTTTTCTCCCATTGTCAGGTCTGACACGCCGACAACAACCAATAGCGCAGTTACACCAAGTGTGGCGAGGATGTAGAGCAGCGCGGTCATCTCCTTGTAGATTAGAACGATCGTCCCGATCGCCAGCAAGCCGGTCCAGAGGACCGTAATCAATCTTCTCCGCCGCTGGTCAGCAGCTAAGCTTCTCGAACGTTTCATACTTTAAGATCCATCCATCTCACTAGAGTTATTTTAAAACTCGAAGGCGCAGGTGCCTTGAGCCCGATGTTGAACAACTACCGAATAATTGTACTGTTGGTAATTACTCCAGGCACGCTGCCCGTTAGTGCGCCGAACAATGTTTGGCCGATTCTGCGTCCCGACCATGGTGACGCCTCAGGCACTTCGATTGTGTCGAAGGGCCGCAACAGAATATCAGGCTTCTGATTCTTTCTGATTGCGGCCAGGTCTACCCGAATGATTTGCTGTGCTTGTCCTTGCTCTTGACGAATTATTCGCACGTCAGTCGTTTTTGCTTCGCTCCTTGGCCCTCCAGCCGCCGCCAGAGCCCGAGTGAGCGTGAGATTGTCGGTCAGGTAAACCAATTGAGGATAAACCACGCTACCAACTACATAAACCGGGTCGGCCTCCGTCACCGAAACAGCGTCGCCAGGTCGTATTTCAGGATTCGCTTCCGGCTTGCCGGCCTTTAGGTCGGCGATTCTTATGATCTCCAATGGAACCTGATTATCGGCGTGAGCTGCTTCACCTGGCAGCGGACACATCACCGGCTCTGTGTGCACAATCTGGATGGTGCCGGTGGCGCGCTCTGTGAATCCATATGCGGCAGTGATCACCTCGTTGAGTCTTACTCTCCGCAGCATCATCACTCGCGTGGGTTGCCTCACAGCCCCCATCACGATGGCGGGGAGACGGCTTTTCTTTTCGGAGATCAGCACACTCACCTGAGGATTCTTGAGAAGCCTTGAGTAAGCTTTGGTAATGTCTTTTTGAACTTCTTTCACGTTTCGGCATTTCGCTGGAATGGGTGATTCTACGAATGGTAATGAGGTAATGTTGCCATCAGTGTCCACCTCTACGATGGCGTTCATATCAGACTGAAAAAGTACCCGAACGTCTAACATGTCGCCCGGTCCCAAAAGGTAGTTACTGCCTCCTTGAGTATCGATTTGCGGGGCTTGTGGGAGCATCGGACTTGCCGGTGTTGGAGCACTTGGTTGCTGCTGTTGCTGCTGGGGTCTAACCACGGTTGGAGATGCCAGGCTACACAGGATTGCAACTAATACCAAAACTCTTCTCATAACAACCTCACGAATTGCAGTTTTATCGCCCTCAGACAGATGTTGCCCGGGGCGGGAACGATGCCCCGCATCTCCAGAAACTCAACGCCTAACGACCCTTGGCCCGCGAAAGCTCACTTGACAAGGTTTCTATGCGAACGATTTTTTGCTCCAGTTTTGCGGCTGGATTTTCCCACCGTGCCCGGAACCACGAAACCGGTGAATAGTAAGTTGCAATGATTGCATAAAAGGTGGCGAATTCCAACCATGCGAAGGAACCAGGGTGTAGGTTTGTAGCCTTTTCTTATGCTTGAACTCCGACATTTCGGACACTTCTGTGAGATCATTCCGGCGTCTTTTCCTTACCATTGGTTTTTGAGGTATTTGAGGTTTCACTACTATCGTTCCGGGCCCGCATCCGAGACTGCAACAACTCAATCTCGCGCGCAATTCGCTCGGCCCCGGGGATTCGCACTTCTTCTTTTACAGTCTCACGGTTCAAGTAGAAGAGGGCATCCTTGTAGCGTTCAATTGCCCTGCGATAATGCCCTTTGAATGCCGATCGCTCCGCCAATTCAACCCAATGCGCCACTTTGACCGAGGCAATAAACTCGCGAATTGCCACGCTTGATTCGTGTAGTTCTGTTTCGTCGGGATAGAACTTCTGGGCTGATTCCAGGCAATGAAGGGCACGGTTTGCAGCTTCGATCTTGTCTGACGTACGGGCGCGCTGCTGAGCTTCGTAGGTAAGGGAGCGCGACGAATCCCTGGCCCAGGTCAGTAAATGATACTTTTGAATTGCGCGAATGCGATCCTGGCCTGCTCTTATGGCAATTCTTTTCTCTGCCGGCAGATTGTTGGATCGCAATGTATCGTCAGTTGATGAGAGATAGTCCTGACAAAGTTGAAACACGTCAAAGTGAGACTCAGGGTTTGACGACGAATCCGCTTCCTCCGACTGTTTCTGAATCGTTCGCCAGCCGGCCGAAAGTACAGATGTTGAATGAGGCTTGACGGAGAAACTTTTTTTATGGCTGCCAGCGCGGCTTGGGCGATCGCCTCCCTGCTCGAGAAGATAGCGCGTCCAGGCCCGTCTCATTACCACCTCACGAGCAGACAAAACTACCAGCAGCACCACACTGGCGGCGAGTCCTGCTGGAATCCATGGCGCCTCGTCACCTCCACTGATAAGCATCCACCAAAGCGCGAGAAACAATGCGATGGCAGCAACAAATGCGCCTAAAAGATATCCCGTGCTGGAGGGTATTTTCGCTCGGGAGGGCCGGTGCGACGATTCAGCAGGGCTGCGCACGTGCGAACGTGCGGTCCTGGGAAAGAAATCATTCGCTGAGTTATTGTCCAACTGCATTTCCCTCGTGGATAAAGCACAAGCGGCCAACACAACTTACTCGGGGTATTGGCCGCACGAAAAATGAGAATGCGCCGATTGCCTCAACCTGGAACATAATAGTCTGCTTTTTACTCTTCTGCTGTCAATATATGATGACCGCGCATTATCAGTAAGTCGATTAAGCACAAAGGAAAAAGAGAATGGACAAAGAGTTTGCCAGCAAGATTCTGCTCATTACCGGAGCCACATCCGGCATCGGGAAGGCCACGGCTCTACGTTTTGCCAACGCGGGCGCGAGCATCGCCGCCGTTGGGAGGAACGAGACGGCTTTAATCCAACTGAAAGAACAGATCGACGAGATTGGTGCGCAATCCGTAACTATTAGCGCCGACATATCTCTCGAAGCAGAGGCCGGAAATGTGGTTTCGAAGGCCATAGAACATTTTGGCGGCGTTGACGTGCTGGTGAATGCGGCGGGTCACATTTCGTCCGGCACAATCGAAAACAGTTCGCTGGAGGCCTGGGACGCCATGCTCAACATCAATCTGCGCGCGGTCTTTATCCTCATGCAAAAGGCTCTGCCGACCCTGCTTGAGCGTCGGGGCAATATCGTCAATGTCTCCAGCGTAACAGGCCTGCGCGCCTTTCCAGGGGTCCTGGCCTATTGCGTTTCGAAGGCTGGTCTTGACCAGTTAACTCGTTGCGCTGCGCTGGAACTGGCCGCCAGGGGTGTGCGCGTGAACGCTGTTAATCCCGGCGTGGTGGTGACAGAAATCCATAAACGTGGCGGCATGAGTGAGGAACAGTACGAGGCTTTCCTCGAGCATTCGAAACAAACCCACCCGCTCGGAAGAGTGGGCCAGCCGGCAGAGATTGCTGAACTCATTTTCTTCCTCGCGTCCGAGCGAGCTTCGTGGATCACGGGAGCAACCTATTCAATTGATGGCGGACGGGCTCAGACTTGCGCACGTTAGGCAACAGCCCTGGATGACTGCCTTGCTATTCTGAAGTCATAGTGTCTTAGTCTGAAATCTTCTCTGTGCCTTCTCTGTGTTCTCTGTGACTCCGTGGTGAATCTTTATTAGCGTTTGCCCACCACAGAGACACAGAGAACACAGAGGAGGCACAGAGAAAAACTGAACTAAGACGCTACCCTCTGAAACCAAGAAGCTAGCCGCCGCATCGTTCTCTGTATATACTCTGCCGCACCATCATGGTCCCAAGGTCTTTGGCGCTTGCAACTCCGAATCTGAACCCTTCCATAAGGAGTTAGGGCATTCATGTTTAATGATCCCCGACCAGCAAACGTTGCGAACCGGAATTTTGCTCCTCCGGTGGCAATGCCTCGAAAAACCGGCCGGAGCGTTATTAAGATAATCCTCGGCATAATAGCCGCTCTCATAGCACTTCTTCTGGGACTTATCGTCCTTCTATTAATCGGCGTAGAAACCGGGCCGGTAGCCTTGTTAATCGGACTCATCTCGGCGACCCTGCCGGTGCCTGTTTACCTCCTGCTGGTCCTTTGGATCGATCGTTACGAAGCAGAGCCTTACTGGATGCTGGGCACAGCATTTTTTTGGGGCGCGCTGGTGGCGGTCTTTTTTGCCTTTGTGATCAATACAGCAGGTTCCGTCGCCGTGGCTATCTTGACCAATGACATGAAGGCCGCCGAAACCTTCGGCGCCGTCATATCTGCACCCATCGTGGAAGAGAGCTCGAAGGCTTTAATTCTATTTATCTTTTTCTTCTGGAAGAAGGACGAGTTTGACGGCGTCATCGATGGAATCGTGTATGCCGCCATGGTAGGTCTGGGTTTCGCCATGACCGAAAACATTCAGTATTACGGGAAGGCTGTGACAAAGGGCGGTGACGCTTTGACCTTTGTTTTTGTCCTTCGTGGATTTCTCGCGCCCTTCTCCCATCCCATGTTTACCAGCTTGACGGGAATTGGTTTGGGCCTGGCCCGTCAATCACGCAATGCTCTGGTTAAGTTCATTGCTCCGGTCTTTGGCCTGTTGGCGGCAATTTCAATGCACGCCATTTGGAATGGGTCGGCCGTGATGTTTGGCGGCCCTGGATTCATTTTGATGTACATTCTGATCATGGTCCCTGCCTTCTTTATCATGTTCGTGGTTATTGCGCTTGCTCTTCGTCGCGAGGGCCAGATCGTTCGCGAGTTTCTCACGCCGGACTTTCATGGCGGGCTGCTATCCCAGCAGGAATACGACCAGCTCGGCTCACTTCGAGGCCGCATGGGAGCTTCGTTCAATGCACTTTCCAGGGGCGGGTTTCGCAGTTGGCAGGCCTGCCGGCAGTTGAATCAGACGGCGAGTGAGCTCGCCTTCCATCGTAGTCGTGTGGCCCGGGGCATTTCCACGGCAGACGCGCGGGAACGCGAAGCAGCTTACCGGCAGGCACTGGAGGATCTCCTCAAACAACTGCGCAGTAAGTGAAAGGCTGCCGGCAACAAAGTTCGCCCATTTTCCAGCGTTTGCCTTATACTACGGGGATATCGCGAAGGTGGTTCTTGTTCCCCCAACGACCAGTGAGAATTCAACTCTTACCAAGCACCTTTGATAGCCAGGGCCACGCAACCTCAGAACAACGTCTGACCTGTTTTCTTATCGACGAGTGTGTTGCCGTTGACGCCGGCAGCATCGCGCTGGCAGCCACCGCAGAACAGCGTGAGAAGGTGCGCGATATAATTGTCACGCATCCTCACATGGACCACATTGCCAGTCTTCCGATCTTCATCGACGACCTTTTTCCGACACTAAAAAGTCCGGTGCGCGTCTATGCCACGCCGGAAGTAATTACCCTGCTGGAGCGAGACATTTTCAATTGGAATGTTTACCCGCGCTTCTCCGAACTAAAAAACGATTATGGACCGGTTATGGAGTATGTCTCCATTTCCACCGGGCGCGAATTCAAAGTCGCCCATCTCAACGTGACGGCAGTAGCCGTAAATCATATCGTGCCAACTATCGGGTTGATTGTTTCAGATGGTCGAAGAACGGTCGCTTTTAGTTCTGATACGTCGGAGACTGAGGAGTTTTGGAATGTGATCAATCGCGCTCCGAGCCTTGACGCTTTACTAATCGAGGCGTCTTTCCCTGACTCGATGGCAAAACTGGCCGGCGTCTCACGCCACTTCACACCTGCCTCATTACAGCGGGAACTTGGCAAGCTGAATCATAAAAACGTTGACATCCTTACCGTACACATTAAGCCAGCCTACCGGCAAATGATTATCGATGAACTCAACGGTTTGAATATCCTGGGTCTGGGTGTGATGGAACCGGGCAGAGTCTACAACTGGTAAGTTTCCATCCTGAGGCAGGTGCATTCAGTTAATCGGATCAAACTCTTTCTCCGCGTGTTCGCCGGCCACTTCATGCAGCAACACTCTGCCGCTCGGAAGAAGTTGCTTAACTCGCGCGGTTCGCTCCTCCCGATCACGGCCAGGCATTAACTCCGCCCGAAACGTTACAGTCATGCCCGGGCGAGCCCAAACGTCAGCAGGTTTCCCGGCGCTTGGTTGATCTCTGGTTACCATTCGTTTTTTCTTCTTTAGATACGCCCCGGTTGCGCCGAATGCTCCCGCCGCCAGTGCCAGGCCGCCCAGCATTCGCTTTGTACGTTTTCTCATTTTAGAGCTAGTGGGCCGCCGAGACGGATTCGCAAAGCGGATCCAAACGCGCCGTGATCGTGGGTAGACCACTAAGGGCCTTCTCCGCGTTCATCTGCGTAAAGTGTGCCCACTCAGGCGGTACATTGGCCTCGGCGAAGACGGCCTCTACCGGGCATTCGGGTACACAGGCATCACAATCGATGCAGGTTTCGGGATTGATGTGCAGCATGTCGTCATCGAGATGAAAAGCCTCAACGGGACAGACAAGGGCACAGTCAGTGTAGCGACAGTTAACACAAGGTTCTGCAACGACGTAAGTCATTCAGATCCGACCTCCGTGATTTCAAAGTAGGACAGGCATCCAACCGGTGCTCTGTGGAGTTTTTCCGAGCACTCTATATTAAACATGAATGCCAGGCTTTTGGAAGATGAGAACGCCGGGCAGGGCACAGCAAGAGGTTCGGCGGCAACCTGAAAATCCTCTCTGCCTTCGATCATCCGACCAGTCGATAGCCGACGCGATGAATGGTAATTATGTGCTGAGGGTCTGCGGGATCTGCTTCGAGCTTGTGTCTCAGACGCGTAATGTGCGCATCGATCGTGCGTGTGTAGAGTGAAGCGTGTTCCCCCCAAATGTGATGAAGCAATTGTTCACGCGTGACAGTTTCGCCAGCATGGGCAATCAGGAATTGCAGAATTTCAAATTCCCGCGGACTGAGATCGAGCGGCTTGCCTTTCCTGGTCGCCCTGAGGCGCCGCAGGTCAAGCCTTACGTCGCCGATCGAGACAACTTCCGGGCCTGCTTGTGGAGGCTTAGCGCGCCGCAACACCGCTTCGACACGGGCCAGGAGTTCGCCCACGTCGAAGGGCTTGGGAATGTAATCGTCCGCTCCCAGCTTCAGCCCGAAGGCTGCATCCGAAGCGGCGCCGCGCGCGGTCAGCATGATCACAGGCGTCTCGACTCCTGCGCGCCGCAGCCGCTGGCAAACTTCAAGACCGCTGATCTTGGGCAGCATTAGATCGAGGATGATCAGCTCCGGCGCATCGTCGCCGATCTTGACTGAGGCGAGACGCAATCCTTCGCTGCCGTCCTTCGCGGTTTGCACCTGGTAGCCTTCGGATTCGAGACTATCGCGCAACGCTATGGCCACGCTTGGCTCGTCTTCAATTACTAAGATATTTCGCATGCCCGTCTGTCCTGGAATGTGTCTCGATCGCCGGCTCGGGCACCGTCAACAAAGGTAAGTGGAGGCTAAAAGTCGCACCTGCGCCCGGCTCGCTTTCAACCGTAACCTTTCCGCCATGCGCCCGCGCAACCTCGCGCACCACCGCGAGTCCCAGGCCAGTGCCGCCTTTGGTTTGCGCATCGGGCTGCGGAGCTCGATGGAAGGCCGTGAAAATCTGATGCTGCTCTGACTTGGAAATGCCGATGCCAAAATCCCGCACCTGAATGACCGCCTCGGCAGGCTCGCGAGTGAGCGCAACCTTGATGGTGCGCTGACTCTCAGATGCACCCGAATACTTGGCGGCGTTCGACAACAGGTTCAGCAGCGCCTGGCGAATCGCGGCCTCTTCAAAATGAGTCTTCAGCGGCGGCGCCGGCAGTGCGACTTCGATGGTGCAGCCCTTGGCCTCTGGTGTATGACGAAAGACTTCGACTGTGGTAGCGACCGCGGCACACAGCAAGCCCTCCTGCAACCGATAGCGCCTGGTGCCTCGCTCCAAACGTGACAACTCGAGGATGTTGTTTATCAAAGCAGTCAGCCGATCGCTTTCGGTCTTGATAAGGCCGCCGTATTCGCGCACCCGGTCCGCGTCGCGCGCGCGTCCCGAATGAATCAAATCGCCGAAAGCGCGAATGGCGGTGAGCGGGGTTTTCAGCTCGTGCGAGATACTGGCAAGGAAATCAGATTTAAGCTGGGCCACGCGCATCTCGCGTCGAGTAGCGCGCCAGGTCAAGGCCAAACCGATTAGCGAGACGGCCGCGGCGCCCAGTCCCAGCAACATGCTCGAGCGCGCGTATTCGCTCGGATAAGCCAGCGCGGTGTTGTCCGTGGGCACTACGCCGAAAACGAGATTGGGGAATAAATTATCGGCCGCCTCAAATCTGCGCAGCCGCTGCGGTGCGGCGGCGTTGCCCGTAGCAATCAGGTCACGCGTTCGGTTGCCGGTATCCAGCCTGACTCGATACGACAGTTTGCCGAGCAAGTCGACATTACCCTCCTTAAGATTCTCGTAACGCGTCACCAGATTCCGCAGATACTCGGGAGCGGGATATTCTTCCGCGGTAGCTGTAAAAGCTATCAGGCCGACGCGATCGAGATCGTCCTGGCGATCCATCGAAGCTGCTTCATAAACCGGATGAAAGAAAATCTGACGCGGCTCGGAATCGGTGACACTGACAGGCGCATAAGCCGTGTAGACCGCAATTTCGGCACGGTCGTGAACCGCTAGCCACGCGCTGCGCAACCCCTCGCTCAGGTCTGCGTCATCGGTAAGCGTTCCGATCGGCACTCCCAAATACTTCGGTGTCGCCGGGTCACTCAAGTTGGGTGGAACATAGCGCAACGCGCGCCAATTCCGCGTGTCTTGTCCCTTGTCAAAAAAGACGACAAAGAAATCGCGCACTTCCGGAAAGCGGCGCGACGCGCGCGTGTAAGCTCGAGCCAGCTTGGGCAGATCGCGATCACGCACCAACCTCTGCGTAATGCTGTGAGTAATGTGATCCGCGTGCTCGACCATGTCGCGCTTCGCTTCATCGACAATCGCGAGCAAATGCGTATCGAGATTTGCCAACAGGGTGGCCTCCGCCTGTGCTTCCGTGCGGCGCGCGGAGCGATACTGCATCAGCAGCAGTGCGAGTGTCGCCGCCAGGATCACCCCCGACGCGGCGATCAGATAGCGGTACTTTTGAAATTTGTTCCAGTAAGCCGGCATCTTCCAGTGTCCGCATGATATGTCATCAACAAACGCCTGGGAAGAGACTTTGCTTCTTTGTTACAGCTTGTTACAACTATTTACTTGACACGTAGTGATCGCAATCGCGTTTGGGGCGTATCCTGCGACCGATTTTTCCCGGTCGCCAAATCCTATTGACTCTTCCAAGGAGAGCCCACATGTTGAAGCTTCGACTCGTTTCGCTTGCGGCCTTTTGCCTTCTCAGCTCTGCGGTCGTCTTCGGCCAGGCGGTCAATGGCCGCATTGACGGCTCAATCAAAGACACCGCCGGGGCCATCGTGCCGGAGGCCACGTTGGTGATCGAAAACATTGCCACTGGCATCACCCGCACCGCTCAAGGCTCAAACGACGGCGCCTTCTCGTTCGCCGAAGTCGCGCCGGGAACCTACTCGCTGCGAGCTGAATCGCCCGGATTCAAGAAGGTGCTGGTACCCAGGGTCATCGTCGAAGTCGGCACCACCGCGAGCGTGAACATCACGCTGGAAGTGGGAACAGTGAATGAGGAGGTCACGGTCGCGGCCGGCGAAGTCCAGGAGATTGTCAACACCACCAACGCGCAGATCGGCGATGTCGTAGACCGCCGGCGCATACTCGAACTGCCCCTGGACGGACGTAATCCGCTGGACCTGGCGACGTTGCAGGCCGGCTCCGATGAGACTGGCCGGGTAAACGGCCAACGCGCGCGGGCGCTGAATGTCACGGTTAACGGCATTAATGCTTCCGATAATTTCAATAAGTCCGAGCGCAGCTTGCTGACAGGTCCAGCTATTCCGGTGACCGTAGAATCGGTCGGCGAATTTCAGGTAACCACCGAGTTGGCAACTGCCGAATATGGCCGCGGCGGTGCGCAGGTAAACGCGATTACTGCTTCCGGAACAAACCGGTTCCGCGGCTCGCTGTTTTACTTTCACCGCAACACGGCCCTGAATGCGAACAGCTTTTTCAATAATCGCGATGGCCTGCCGCGCAACGTCCTCTTGCGCAATCAATTTGGCGGACGCTTCGGCGGGCCCATAATTTTTCCGCACTACAACGGCCGCAACCGCACTTTCTTCTTTTTCGCTTACGAAGGAACCCGAATGGCAGCGGCTGAAACGCGCAACCGTCTCGTCTATTCGGCTGAGGCGCGCAACGGAAACTTTCGCTATCTGAACGGCCTGCCCGTGACGCCGGGAAACGTCGCCGCAAATCCTGCCGCGATTCGCACCGTCAACCTGCTTACGCTCAAGGCCACCCGCAACACGATCGATCCGACCATTGCTGCCCAATTGGCACGCACTCAATTGCCCAACAACTTTGATATCGGTGATGGCCTGAACACCGGCGGCTTTCGTTTCAACGCGTTCCGCGGCGCGCCACGCGACATCTACAGCTTCCGCGGCGATCATCACTTCAGCGACAAGTATT
>Ga0070697_100000373_pt1 | contig 35011 bp, 23 predicted proteins | sample KBSK1501metaG_FD_65475 | JGI IMG/M metagenome (GOLD analysis project Ga0070697, IMG submission 65475) | Corn, switchgrass and miscanthus rhizosphere microbial communities from Kellogg Biological Station, Michigan, USA - KBS K1-50-1 metaG | ecosystem: Host-associated > Plants > Roots >...
TCTACAACTGGTCGACCGGACGTCCGCTCAAGGGGACGATCGTCGCCGGCATCCCCCGGCAGACTTTTCCGGAGGCCCTGATCGACGATCTCGAGGCCGACAAGGTGAAGCCGGCCAACCTCTCCGCCACGACGATCGCGAGATTCTACGACCCGGCGCGGGTGCAGGGACTGTCGCCGGACGACCGCGAGTGCGTCGAAGGGTTCCTGTGGAGCCTGGCGTGCGACGAGACCTATCGCCGCATCGGGTTGAAGCTGTACGACCGGTTTCCGGTCGATCTGTTCGCCGTCTATTTCGGCGGAGTCGACGTCGCCTCGCATCGCTTCTGGAAGTTCGCCCACCCCGACGCCATGCCGTACGGCGTGACCGCCGCCGAGACCGCCGTCCTGGGCCGCGTGATCGACGAGTACTACGTCTACGTCGACGGGCTCCTGGGCGAGTATCTCGACCGCCTCGGCCCGGCCGACACGCTCGTCGTCCTGTCGGACCACGGCTTCAAGCCGGTGCTGTTTCCCGGAAAGCCGACCACCTCGGGTCACCACCGGCTGGAGGGGATCATCGGACTCTACGGCAGGGGCGCGAAGCCGGGAGGGCGCATCGGCGAGGCGGGGCTGCTCGACGTCCTGCCGACCCTTCTGGAACTGCTCGGTGTGCCGATCGCGCGGGACCTGGAGGGACGCCTCCTGCGCGACGCGCTGGACGAGGATTTCATGAGCCGTCAGCCGCCGGACTTCATCGACACCTACGGCCCGATCGAGCAGACCGCGCAGCCCGAGACATCGGATCTCGATCGCAACGTCCTGGAACGGCTCCGGTCCCTCGGCTACATCAACTGAAGACGCGTGACGGGCGCGTGCCGGGACAACCTGTCAACGGACCGGGAAGCGCCAGCCGAACCCGACCGCTGTCTCGACCCATGTGAAGGTCTCGTCGCGCGCGAACACGTCGCCACCGCCGTCGAACGAGTTGGAGCGCACCTCGAAGCGCATGTAGCCGACGCGGCCGAGAAAGAAGCGGACCCCGGCGCCGAGACCGATGACCTGGTCGCTTTCGGTCCCGAGGAAGGAGTCGTCGACGTGCATCTGCCCGATACCGGCCGTGAGGTACGGCACGACACCGTGCGGCGTGAAGTTGAAGACGTAGGAGATCTGCAGATTGGAGATGTCGGCGTGCTCGTCGATGAAGAAGGAGTCGTCGGCGCGCACGCCGTTGAACATGAATTCGATCTCGTGGTGCGGATTGAACAGGTAGCCGAACCGGAACCCTGCTCCGCTGTCGTCGTCCAGCTCCATCTTGTTCTCGAAGTTGTTGAGGTTCAGGGTCACGGTGAATTCGTACCCCTCCCGGAAGCCGCCGACCGGTACACGCCGGGGCTGCGCCTGGGACTGGGTCGCGAAGAGCGGCAAAGCGACGAGAGCCAGAGCGGCGGGCACGAGACGTATCAGTTTCATCGCTTCCCTCCGGGCGCGCCGCGCCCGGGATCTCCCCGGCCGGCCGGCGCGCGTTGACCCTATTTTTGCACGCATGCTATAGTCTCGCCCACTCACGTGGGGCGTTAGCTCAGCTGGGAGAGCGCGAGGCTGGCAGTCTCGAGGTCGGGGGTTCGATCCCCCCACGCTCCACCACGTCACGCCTGACTCACTCTTCGATGATTTGTTTCTTGTGCTTGGCCGGTTTGGTGCGCCCGGGAGCCCCTTGACGCGGCGAGGCCGGCGTGGCCGCGGCAGGGGCATCAGGCGGGCCGCGGGTTCACGGTCGTCGGCTAGCGCGGGACCTGCCGGGCGCCGTTGGCGGCGGCGCGCGGCTTGACCCGGTCGCGGCGCTTCTGGACGCGGTCGCGCACGCGCGCCCGGCGGGCCTCACCCGGGATCGCCTCGGCGGGGGCGATGACGATCGAGCAGAGGGCGGCCTCGAGCACCTCGCCGACCTCGCGCACGAAGACCAGCTTCATCTGCTTGCGGATGTGCGCGGGGATGTCGACCAGGTCCTTCTCGTTCCGGACCGGCAGCAGGACGATGCTGATGCCGGCGCGGCGGGCCGCCAGGATCTTCTCCTTGATGCCGCCGACCGGGAGCACCTTGCCCCGGAGCGTGACCTCGCCGGTCATGGCGATGTCGTGCCGCACCGGCCGCTGCGCCATCAACGACGCCAGGGCGGCGACGATGGTCACGCCGGCGGACGGGCCGTCCTTCGGTATCGCCCCGGCCGGCACGTGGATGTGGATGTCGGTCTTCTCGAACAGGCCCTCGTCGATGCCCAGCTCGCGGGCGTGCGACTTGACGTAGGTCAGCGCCGCCTGGGCCGACTCTTTCATGACGTCCCCGAGCTGTCCGGTGATCGACAGCGCTCCGTTGCCCTTCATCCGGCTGGCCTCGACGAACAGGATGTCGCCGCCACCCGAGGTCCAGGCGAGACCGGTCGACACCCCGACCTCGTCGTTGCGCTCGGCGACCTCCGGGATGAAGACGATCGGACCGAGATAGTCCTGCAGGTCCCGGGCGTCCACCGAGCGGGTGCGTGTCTTGCCCATGGCGACTTCCTTGGCGATCTTGCGGCAAATCGTGGCGATCTGCTGCTCGAGCTTGCGCAGACCCGAATCGGACGTGTAGCCGCGGATGATCTCCTTGAGGGCGTCGTCGGTGATACCGATCAGATCCTTCGTCAGCCCGTGCTCGGACACCTGGCGAGGAATCAGGAACTGGCGCGCGATGTCCAGCTTCTCCTCCTCGACGTAGCCGGGCAGATGCAGGATCTCCATCCGGTCGCGCAGCGGGTCGGGGATCGTGTCCAGCCGGTTGGCCGTGGTGATGAACATGACACGCGACAGATCGAACGCCAGGTCGAGGTACAGGTCGGTGAAGCTGTTGTTCTGCTCCGGGTCGAGCACCTCGAGAAGCGCCGAGGCCGGGTCTCCCCGGAAGTCCATGCCGATCTTGTCGACCTCGTCGATCATGAACAGCGGGTTGCGCGACCCGGCCCGCCGGAGGCTCTGGATGATCTTGCCGGGCATGGCGCCGACGTAGGTGCGCCGGTGGCCGCGGATTTCGGCCTCGTCGCGCATGCCGCCGACGCTCATGCGCACGAACTTGCGCCCCAGCGCCTCGGCGATCGAGCGGCCGAGCGAGGTCTTGCCGGTTCCGGGGGGACCGTAGAAGCAGAGGATCGGCCCCTTCATGTCGCTCTTGAGCTGGCGCACCGCCAGGAACTCGAGGATGCGGTCCTTGACCTTCTCGAGGTCGTAATGATCGCGGTCGAGGATGCGCGCGGCGTCCTTGATGTCCAGCCGGTCCACCGTCATCGTCGACCAGGGGAGCGCTGCCAGCCAGTCGAGGTAGGTGGTGATGACGTTGTACTCGGCGGACGCCGGGTTCACCATCTCGAGGCGGCCCAGCTCCTTCTCCGCCTCCTTGCGCGCCTCCTCCGGCAGGCCCGCCTTCTCGATCTTCTCGCGCACCTCGCGGACCGTGGCCGCCGTCTCGCTCTCCTCGCCCAGCTCCTTCTTGATGACCTTGAGCTGCTCGCGCAGGAAGAACTCGCGCTGCGCCTTGCGGATCTCGTCCTCGGTCTGCTCCTTGATCTCCTGACCCGCCTTGGCGAGCCCGATCGCCTTCTCGATCAGCCGGACGGCGACCTTCAGCCGCCCCATCGGGTCGATGGTGGTCAGGATCTCCTTCTTCTCCTCCAGCTCGAAGTTCAGGTGGTTGGCCACCTGGTCGGCGAGGTTGCCCGGTCCCGAGAGGTTGTTCTTGATCAGGTTCAGGATCTCGCCGGGGACGCGCGGGTCGAGCTGGATCAGGTTCTCCAGCAGGTGCAGCGCGTTCCCCATCAGCATGTTCGCCTCCATCGACTCCTCTTCCTTTTCGTCGATGCAGGCGACGCGCGCCTTGAGATACGGCTCGGTCTGGATGTAGCCGGCCACCCGGAAGCGGCGCAGACCGAGGAGGATGATCTGGATGGTGTTGCCGGAGACGTTGATCTTGTTGACCAGACGGGCCGCCACGCCGATGGCGGACAGCTCCTCGATCGGAGGGACGTCGATCGAGCTGCTCTTCTGCACCACCAGGCCGATGATCGACTCGGGCTCCATGTCGCGGATCAGGTTGAGGTTCTTCTTCCGCACGACCTGGAGGTTGACCACCATCTGCGGGAAGACGACCGTCGACGCCAGGGGGATGACCGGCAGCTCGGCGGGGATGTCGCACGCCAGCATCTCGCCGTGCGCCCGCAGGCCGGCCGCGGCGATCTTCTCGGCGGTCGACTTGTCGAGCGCCTTGGTCTCGGCGCTCTTCTTCTGGCTGCTCTGTCCGCTCATGTCGTCCCGCCCGTCAGTCCCGGCGCCCGTCGGCGAAGAAACGGTACCCGATGATCTTGTAGATCAGCTTGGCCGCCAGGAAATCGGGCGCCACGTCGTCCCCCAGGGGCCTGAGCTCGTTCACGTCGAACCCGACCAGGCGCTTCCTCCGGCAGACCTCCCGGATGAACGCCAGAGTCTCGTACCATCCCGGGCCGCCCGGCTCCGGCGTCCCGGTGGCCGGCATGATCGCCGGGTCGAAGTAATCGACGTCGATCGTAAGGTATATCTCGTCGGTCAGCCGGTCAACCGCTTCGAGGGCCGTCTGCGGCCGGGCGATGAAGTCCCGGGCCGGGATGACCATGAGCCTCTTTTCGCGGATCAGGTCCCTCTCCTCCCGGGAGATGGAGCGGATGCCCAGCTGGAGCGTCGGAAGGCGCCCGGCGAAGTGGTGCATGGCGCAGGCGTGACTGAACTCCGACCCCTCGTAGGTGGACCGCAAGTCTCCATGGGCGTCGAACTGGATGACCGACAGCTTCGGGTGCTTCTTGTGGCAGGCCATGATGGCCCCCACCGCCACGCTGTGCTCGCCGCCGATCACCACCGGCATCTTGCCCTTGTCGAGGTAGCGGGCGGTCGCCTCCTGGACCTTGCGCGTCATGACCTCCGGGGGATCGTCGTTGCCCGACACCGGCGGCGCCGTGTGGATGCCGATGGTGTACGGCTCGGCGTCGATCTCGTCGTCGTACAGCTCCATGTAGCGCGAGGCGTCCACGATCGCCTCGGGACCCTTCGCCGTCCCCTTCATGTACGACGCGGTGCGGTCGTAGGGCACCGGCAACAGGACGATCCGGGAGGTCTCCAGGGACGAATGCTGCGGGTCGAGCCCGCCGTAGTTGCGGGGGATCTCGGGATGCGCGCTCATCGGTTCCTCAGGGGATCAGGACGGAGGCGGCGACCACGGTGGTCCAGCGTCCGCGTTTGTCGCCCACGGCCGACTGCGTGACGCTCATGGTCCGGTAGATCTCGTTGCTGATCTTCCAGATCTCCTTGCGCTCGTCGTACGATGTTTCGGGATCGAACTCGACCCCGCGTACCGTCGCGAGCATCTGGGCCGCCAGGTCCTCGGCGTAGTCGCCCGCCAGCTCCTCGGTCTGCCCGAAGGAATGGTGCTCGCTCAGATAGCCGTGGCCCCCGCGCTTGCCCGGCGTGGCGATGCCGATCGACGCGGCGCACAGCCGGTGCGGCTCGTTGGTCTCCGCCTGGCTCATGACACAGAAGACCACTTCACCGGCGCGCAGGTACTTGAGCCCCTCCTTCTTGGAGATGATCTTGCAGCCGGGCGGGAAGATGCTGCTCACCCGGACGATGTTGAAGTGCGCGATCCCGGCGTCCCGCAGCGCCATCTCGAACGAGTTGAGCTTTTCCCGGTGCCGGCCAACGCCCTTGGTCAGGAAGATTTTCTTCGACACAAACATCGCCACCCTCGTGCGGACGAACGTTGAAGTTCGGGTTGTCGGTGATGTTTATAACACAAAGGCTTCGCGGGCGGGCCGTCCAATCGGGCGCGGCGGCAAGGTTCCCGCGGAAGGCGCTCAGCGCCGCCGGGCGTCCTCCCTGGTGACCTGCAGGACGGCGCGGCGCAGCGCCTCGTACGCGATGGTCTCCGCCCCGGGCGCCGGCGTCCGACCATCGGCATCGGAAACCTGCACCGTCTCGCCGCTCACCAGGAGGACGCCGCGTCCCCGGCCGGCCGCCGAGGTGAGCCCGGCCTGGCTCACCGGCCGGAGAAACACGACGTATTCGACCCCCGGCGCGAACACGACCAGCCCGGCGACCCGCCCGAGATCGGTGACGTCCCTCGCCGGCGTCCCCGCCTGGCGGAAGGTCAGCATCCGGCCGCCGTCCCCCTTGAGATACTCGCTCACGTCGAAGGTGTAGGCGGTGGCAGCGAGCGGCCGGCCCCTGAAATCGACCGTCCCCGGCCGGGCGTCGACGCAGCGTCCCCTGAAGATCCGCCCCGCGCTCCGGGTCAGCTCGACGACCGAGAACGACGCGGCGCCGCCCGCGGGCCATGACAGCGCCGCGAGAGCCAGACAGCCGATCGACAGGCGCCGCGTGAGGCTCCGAACGCGCATACATGAAGCTAGGGTCCGGCGCGCCGGGCTGTCAACCCGGGCGGGCACTTGACAGGATGCCGTGACGCGGTCTACGGTCGGACTTCTGCAGGGAGCGAGGGACGAGATGACCGCATCCAGAGAGACACGTCATGAGGGATCGTGCCTGTGCGGACGCGTGCGCTACCACGTCGAGGGTCCGGTCGGCAACATGTCGAACTGTCATTGCACCGACTGCCGCAAGAACAGCGGGGCCGCGTTCGTCACCTACGTCGAGGCGCCCAAGCGCGCCTTCGCGTACGTGAAGGGAGCGGATCTGATCCAGACCCACCAGGCGGAGTCGGGAACGAAGCGCGCCTTCTGCCGCACATGCGGCTCGACGCTCGCGTGCTACGTGGACAGCGACGACCTCATCGAGATCGCCGCCGCCACGCTCGATACGCCGTTGAGCCTGCGCCCGGAATACCACATCTACGTGCGCAGCAAGGTCTCCTGGTTCGACATCCAGGACGGCAAGCCGCAGCACAAGGCGTCCAGCAGCACCTCGGGCTGACGGCCCGGGCGTCTACTTCTTGGCGTACTTGACGCCGCAACCGAACGCCTTGGTCTCGGCGACCTGCACCGGCTTGCCGGCGACCAGGGCGTCGAGAGCGTCGGCGAAGTCGCGCGACTTCACCTTGTCCTGCTCCAGCGAGTCGTCGACGCGGCCGCGGTAGACCAGCTTCCCCTGGGCGTCGAGCAGGAAGATGTGCGGGGTGACCTTGGCGCCGTAGGCGGCGGCGACGGTCTGGGTCTCGTCCACCACGTACGGGTAGGGAAAATTTTTCTGCTGGGCCCGCTTCACCATGAAGTCGAAGCCGTCGCCGGGGACGATCTTCGGATCGTTGGCATTGATGGCGACGAAGCCGACGCCCTGGGGCCCGTAGGTCTTCGCCAGGCTGATCAGTCGATCCTCGTACCCCTTCGAGAAGGGGCACTCGTTGCAGGTGAAGATGACGGCGGTGCCCTTCGGTCCCGCGACGCCGTCCAGGGCGTGCATCTTACCGTCGGTGCCTTTCAGGTTGAAGGATGGACCCTTCGCCCCGATGGCCAGCTCGTCGGACGCGAGCGCCGACGGCGCGGCCCGGAGCCCGAGGGCGACCGCGAGGACCGCTGCGGTGATGGCGATGAGTGCGCGGACGCGACGATCGGTCTGCATGCTGCCTCCTCCACGTGACGGTTCTTCGACAGGGGAGCGGTATTCTACCCGGAGGTGAGCCCGGGCGCCAGTGTCGGAGAGCGGTCGTCAGAGGGTCAGCCGGCGCAGACGCAGGGCATTGCCGATGACGGTGACCGAGCTGAGGCTCATGGCGGCGCCGGCCAGCATCGGGCTGAGGAGGAGGCCGAGCCAGGGGTACAGGACGCCGGCCGCGATCGGCACGCACAGCGAGTTGTAGATGAACGCCAGGAACAGGTTCTGGCGGATGTTGCGCAGGGTCGCCCGGCTGAGACGCCGGGCGCGCGCCAGACTGCGGATGTCCCCGCGCACCAGCGTGATCCCGGCGCTCTCCAGGGCGACGTCGGCGCCGGTCCCCATGGCGATGCCGACGTCGGCGGCCGCCAGCGCGGGAGCGTCGTTGACCCCGTCGCCGGCCATGGCGACGACGCGCCCGCTTCCCTGAAGCGCGCGGACGACGTCGACCTTCTGATCCGGCAGGAGCTCGGCGCGCACGTCGTCGATCGCGAGGCGACGCGCCACCGCCTCGGCGGTGGCGCGGCCGTCTCCGGTCGCCATGACCAGTCTCACGCCGTCGCGCCGGAGGTCGCGAACGGCGTCGGCCACCGCCTCCTTGATTGGATCGGCGACGCCGATCAGGCCCAGGAGGCGGCCGTCGGCTGCCACGAACACCACCGTCTGCGCCTCGCGGCGGAGAGCCTCGGCCCGCTCCAGGATCCCGGTGTCGGGCACGATCCCCAGCTCGCGCATCATCGCGATGTTGCCCAGAGCGACGCGGCGATCGGCGACCACCCCGGCGACGCCGGCGCCGGGGCGCGACTCGAACCCGGTGACCGCGACCGGCTCGATGCCGCGCGCCCGCGCGCCGCTCACGATCGCCGCGGCGAGGGGATGCCCGCTGGCGCTCTCCAGTGCCGCCGCCAGCCGCAGGAGCGCGTCGTCCGTCGCGCCCGGCTCCGTCACGACACTGACCAGACGGGGTCGCCCCTCGGTGAGCGTTCCGGTCTTGTCGAGCACCAGGGTGTCGACCCGTTCCAGGCGCTCGAGCGCCTCGGCGTCGCGGATCAGGACGCCGGCGATCGCGCCGCGTCCGGTGGCGACCATGATCGAGATCGGCGTGGCCAGACCGAGGGCGCACGGGCAGGCGATGATCAGCACCGACACGGCTCCGACCACGGCGTGCGCCAGACGCGGCGGCGGGCCGAAAAGGGACCAGGCCACGAAGGTCAGCGCGGCGACCGCGATGACGGCCGGCACGAACCACGCGGAGACGACGTCGGCGAGCCGCTGGATCGGAGCGCGGGTGCGCTGCGCTTCCGCCACCAGGCGAACGATGCGGGCGAGAAGGGTGTCGGCGCCGACGCGCTCGGCGCGCATCACCAGGCTCCCGGTGCCGTTGAGGGTGCCGCCGATGACGCGGTCGCCGGGGCCCTTCTCGACCGGGATCGATTCACCGGTCATCATCGACTCGTCCACTGGGCCGCGGCCGTCGAGGACGACGCCGTCGGCCGGGATCGTCTCGCCCGGACGGACGCGCATACGATCGCCGGGCAGGACGCGGTCGAGCGGCACGTCCCGCTCGCCCCCGTCGTCCGCCAGCCGGCGCGCGGTGCGCGGCGCCAGCCGGAGCAGGGCGCGGATGGCGCCGCCGGTCCGGCTCCGGGCCCGCAGCTCCATCACCTGACCGAACAGCACGAGGACGATGATCGCCGCGGAGGTCTCGTAGTAGACGCCGGCGCGACCGCCCGGATCGCGCGGCGACGTCGGGAACCAGCCGGGAACGAGCGTCGCCGCGAGGCTGCAGAGGAAGGCGACCCCGGTGCCCATGGCGATCAGCGTGAACATGTTGAGGCGCCGGTTCCTGATCGACGCCCAGCCGCGCGCGAAGAACGGCGCGCCGCAGTAGGCGACGACCGGGGCCGCGAGCAGGAGCTCGATCCAGTCGGTCCAGCCGGTCATGGAAGCCTGTCCGGTGCCCGGGACCGGCCGCATCGAGAACGTCGCGATCACCAGGATCGGGACCGTCAGGGCGAGACCGATCCATAGCCGTCGGGTCATGTCGGCGAGCTCGGGGTTGGCCACCTCCTCGATCGACGGGATGACCGGCTCCAGGGCCATGCCACACAGGGGACAGGCGCCGGGACGGTCGCGAACCACCTCGGGGTGCATCGGGCAGGTCCATCGCGCGGCGGGCGCCCGGGCCTCCGGCGCGGGCGCGCCGCCCGACCCGAGGTATTTTCCTGGATCGCTGCGGAATCGCGCGTGGCAGCCGTCGCAGCAGAAGAAATAGCTCCGGCCCGCGTGCTCGTGACGGGGCGTCGGGGGCCCCGGCTCGATCTCCATCCCGCAGACGGGATCCCTGGCTAGCGCCATTTCGCGTAGAGGTCGGTCTGACGGCTGGTCAGAGGGATCGGGCGTCCCTTGATCATCAGGTGGCGCAGGCGTCCGAGCGGCTGCAGCGGGTCTCCTTCCGTCGCGATCAGATCCGCCGCGAGACCCGGCTTCAGGCTGCCGATGCGATCGGCGACGCCGAAGATCGTCGCGGGATTGACGGTGATCGCCCGCACCGCCTGCTCCCACGGCAGACCGTACGCGACCGCCAGGCCGGCCTCGTACGGCAGCATGCGGGCGTTCAGCGTGTCCCCGCTCTGGATCGCGATGGTCACGCCGGCCCGCCACAGGCGCGCGGCGTTGTCGTACTGCGCCCCCTGCGTCTCGATTCGATCCGGCTGCACGGTGATCGGTCCGACCACGACCGGGATCTTCTTCTTCGCGAGCAGGTCGGCCACCTTGTACGCCTCGGTGCCGTGACTGATGATGAGACGCAGCCGGAACTCGTCGGCAAGCCGGACGGCGGTCAGGATATCGTCCACGCGGTGGGCGCGGGCGAACACAGGCATGGTCCCCGACAGCGCCGGCAGAAGAGCCTCCATCTTGAGATCGCGGTCGGGCGGTGTCGGCGGGCCGCTGTCGGCCGCGCTGCCCGACTTGGCGGGCTTGGTCTGAGGGTTTTTCTTCTTCGCTTCGTATTGCCCCCACTTGGCCTGGTAATCACGCGCCTTGGTCAGGGCGTCGCGCATCACCGCGGCGACCCCCATGCGGGTGGCGGGGCTCTGGTGGCGCTCGCCGAAGCGCGCCTTCGGCGGCTCGCCGAGATTGACGACCAGAGCCGCGCCGTCCCGGACCAGCACCTCGTCCGGGGACCCGCCGGCCAGATGCACGATCGACCCGGCCCCGGCGAAGACGTCCCCCTCGCCCGGGGCCGCGAAGGCGGCGGTGATCCCGTGCAGACGTGTGACCGGAATCACCTCGCTCTCGGTGTAATAGGCGTCGATAGCGCGCAGCTGTGGGGCGACCGGGTCGGTCCCCTCGTCCTCGTCGCGCATCACCTTCACCAGATCGATCTCCGACAGACCGAGGCTGGTGCGCGACTCGATCAGTCCCGGAAAGATCCACAGCCCCCTGGCGTCGATGACGGTCGCCCGGGCCGGCGGTCGCAGGCCGGAGCCGACCTCCCGGATGAGACCGTTCTCGACGATGACCGTCCCGTCCTCGATTGGCGGGCCGGCCATCGTGAAGACGCGGGCGCCAGTGTAAGCGTAGATCCCCGAGTCGCTCACCGGGTCCGCGGCCGGCACCAGGGTCGCGGGGTCGGGAGCGGACGGGTCCTTCGGCATGGCCGGCGTGGCGGGCACGTCCGCCGGCGTCGGGATCGTCCCGCGGTCGAACACCACGCGGCCGTCGATGAGGGTCTTGTCCACCAGCGTGTACATGTCGAGCGGGTGACGCGTGAAGATGGCGATGTCCGCGTCCTTGCCGATGTCCAGGGAGCCGACGCGGTCGTCGATCCCGAGGGCGGACGCGGCGTTGATGGTGATCGCCTTCAGGGCGTCCTGCTCGGACAGCCCATAACGGGCGGCGACGGCCGCCTCGTTGTACAGCCGCTGGATCAGGTTTCCGGAGTCGGAGTGGATGCTGACCCGGACGCCCTTGCGGGCCAGGAGCGCGGCGTTGTGCGGGATGCCGTCCCAGGCCTCCACCTTGTAGCCCCACCACTGGGCGAAGGTGGCGACCGCGATGTCGCGCCGCTTCAGCTCGTCGGCGATCTTGTAGCCTTCGAGACAGTGCTGGAACGACGCCACCTTGAAGCCGTACTCGTCCGCGATCTTCAGGAACTGGAGGATCTCGTCCTTGCGATAGCTGTGCACGTGCACGCGCAGCTTCCCGTCCAGAACGTCGGCCAGGGTCGCGAGCTTCAGATCGGTATCGGGCGGCGCCCCGCGCTCGGTCTCCTTCCTGGCCCGCCACGCGTCCCACTTGGCCTTGTAGTTGCGCGCCGCGTTGAACGCGTCGCGGAACATCGCCATGTTCCCCATGCGTGTCGAGGGCATCTTGGTGCGCGGGCCGTACACGCCCTTGGGGTTCTCCCCGAGCGCCATCTTGATGCCGCGCGGGGCTCCCTCGAAGATCATCCGGCCGACATCGACGTCCGGTCTCAGCTTCACCGTGACGCTCTCGCCGCCGATCAGGTTGCCGCTGCCCGGCAGGATCTGGACCGTCGTGACCCCGCCGGCCCGCGCCAGAGCGAACTCCGGGTCCTCGGCCCAGACGGAGTCCACGGCGCGCACGAACGGGGTCACCGGGTCGGTCAGCTCGTTGCCGTCGCTGTTGGCGTCCACCTCGGGCCAGGGATAGACGCCCATGTGGGAATGAGTGTCGATGATGCCGGGCATGACGTAGCGGCCGGTGGCGTCGATCACCTGCGCGTCGCGGGGGGCGTCGAGCGACCGCCCGATCGCCGCGATCGTTCCGTTCCGGATCAGGACGTCGCCGCTCTCGATCGTGCCGTGGGTGACCGTGAGCAGCCGGCCGCCGCGGATGAGGAGGACGGGTGCGGCCGGGGCGCCGCTCGCGACGGGGTTCGAAAGACAGGCGAGCGCCGCGGTCAGGACGACGCCTGCACGACACGACCTTCGCATCGATGGCCTCCAGTGACGTGGTGTTCCCGGTTGTGAGAAAACGGCGCGGATTGTAGCATCGCCGTCGATGAAACGCTGGGGCCCGATCCTTCTCCTGACCCTTCTCCTGGCGCTCCTGGCCGGCGTGCTCAGCCCCTGCGGGCGCAGATGCGTCGAAGCGGGCGGGCTACTGGTCGACGTATGGTCGGTGGGGAATGCGGGCTGGGCCCCGCCGACCGCCACCGTCACCTATGCCGGACCGGACGGGGAGAGCCGTCGGGCCGACGTCTACTGCGACCCGTCGGCGCCTCCCGGGGCGCGATTGCTCCTGGCCCACGGTCTCGTGGACGCCGGCAAGGACGACGCCCGGCTGAACGCTCTGGGTCGCGCCTTCGCCCGGCACCGTTTCCTGGTCGTGATCCCCGATTTCCCCGGAATGCGCTCGCTGCGCGTCGAACGAAGCGACATCGACGAGATCGACACGGCGCTGCGCGCGGCGCGCCTGGTCCACGAGTGCGGCGCTGCCGACGGGCTGCCGGTCGGCGCGGTCGGGTTCAGCTACTCGTCCGGGCCGGTCCTCCTGGCTCTCGACCGTCCCGGGGTGGCGCGTCCGGCCGACTTCGCCGTCCTGTTCGGGGGGTACTCCGATCTCCTGGACGTGGTGCGCTTCCTGACGACCGGCCGGCATCGCGATCTGGGCGTCGATTACGGCGGCGAGACGCTGCCGGCGGGGCGCTGGATCGTTCTACAGGCCAACGCCGCGACGGTCGCCGATCCAGGCGACCGTGCCGTCCTGGAGTCGATCGGCCGCCTGAAGCGGGCCACCCCCGAGGCCGACGTCACCGCCCTGGCGGCGGGCCTCGGCCCCTCCGGCCGCGCGCTCCTCGACGTGTTCGCCAATACGGACTCCGAACGCTTCGATGCGCTCGTGGGCCGGATCGACCCGGAGGTGCGCGCCACGCTCGACGCCCTGTCGCCCTCCAGGAGCCTCGAGCGACCGTTGTCGATCGATCTCTATCTGCTGCACGGTCGTTCCGACGCCGTCGTGCCGTGGAGCGAGACGCTGAAGCTGTCGCGCACGGTGCGGACGACCGGCCGCCTGCGCGTGGCGCTTCTGGGCGGGTTCCGGCACGCGCGACCGCAGGACGATGGCGGCGAGCCGGGCTGGGTGGAGGCGATGCGGTATCCAGCCGACTCGGCGAGGATCCTCGGCATCCTGATGGAGATCCTGGGCCGCCGGCGCGGGACCCGACCGACCGCAGCCGCCGCGGCGCGTCCGGGCGATTCCGCTTGCAGCGGGCCGCCTCCATCGGCGAAAATCGCCGCTTCGACTCCTCGTGGGGATCCCACCGATGATCGATGAAGCGCGCGGGCTGACTCTCGAGCCGGATCGGTGCAGCCGGCACAGCGTCGGCATCCACGCCTCTCCGGCCGAGGTCTACCTGGCGCTCACCGACCCGCACGAGCTGTCCCGCTGGTTCGTCTCGGAGGCCAGCATCGATCTGCGCCCCGGCGGCCAGTACAGGTGGGTGTTCGGCGAGGGGACGGCGGCCGCCGGACCGGACGCCCTGGTCTCGTCGGGTGAGTTCACGCGCATCGTCCCGCAGGAATACCTGCGGCTGAGCACGCCGGTCGAAGGGACCGAGACCCTCCTGGAGTTCCGCTTCGACCCCTGGCGCGACGGGACGATCCTGACCGTGTCGCACTCCGGGTTTCCGGGCGAAGAGTCCTGGGACGACATCTTCCGATCGGTCGACCAGGGATGGCAGTCCGAGGTCCAGGTCCTCAAGCTGTACATGGAGGCGGCGCGCGGCATGATCAGCCGCTCGTACTTCCACGAAGCGCGACTGGCGGAGGGCGCCGAGCCGCTCTACGAGCGCTTCACCACCTCGGCCGGTCTGTCGTCCTGGCTGGCCGACCGCGCCGCGGCGGAGGCGACCCTGGGCGGCGAGCTGCTCCTGGAGCGCGAGGGTTGTCCCGTCGTCCGGGGCCGCTTCGTGGTCTGGGACCCGGACCGCTTCCTGGTGCTGACCTGGCAGGAGCAGGCGCCGTCGATCGTGCGTCTGTGGCTGGAGGAGGCGGAGGGCGGAGGCTCGACCGATCTGAGCCTGGAGCACCGGCTGTTCGCTCCGGACGCCGGCAGCGTGGCGCCGTTCGACTGGACCACCGCACTGGAACGTCTCAAAGCCCCACGCTGATCCCCGAGCGCACGAAGATGATCTCGGCGCGCACGCCGACCCCCGGCAGGGCGCGACGGAACGCTTCCAGATAGATCTCCATCTGCGGCCGATGGCGCTCGGCCGCCTCCTCTGCGCCTCCCGCGAGACGCTCCGTCTTGTAGTCGGCCAGGACGAACCGTCCGGGTCCTTCGCGATAGACCAGGTCGCAGGCCCCCGCCCAGGTCGCCCCGGTCTCGTCCCGGTAGACCAGCGGGACCTCCCGATCGATGATGTCGAGCGCGGCGAGACGCGCCGGCAGAGGAGAGCGGAGGAGCTCCTCGAGGATCCGGTCGGTCTCCACCGCGGCCCGCTGCGGCAGCTCGGCGCGCGCGTCCTCGTCCCGCTCCGCCAGGAGTCGCCGGAGGGCCCGCCCCCCGAGGTCGCGCAAGGAGTGCACGTCGTTCCGGTCCCAGGCGTGCAGCGCGGCGTGCACGGCGCTGCCGGCGATCCGTCCCGCCTCGCGGGCCAGAACGCCCGCGCGGGTCGCGCGCATCGGCCTGCTGTCCTCGCGTGACGTCTCGTCGGCCCCGCCCTCGAGACGGCCGGCGGGCGATCGCACGGGCGGCCGGACAAGGGCGGCGGCCGCGGCCGCCTGCTGGAAGACGCGCGCCGCCTCCGCCCAGCGGCCGTCGGCGGTCGCGGCCGGCGCGCCGGCGCGCGCGGCGCCCGGCGCGACGTGTCGGTGCCGGATCGCACCCTGTCCCAGCAGACCGTCGCCCGGGAAACCATCCGCGACGGAGTATCCGAGGTGCGCCAGGGCGTCGCGCCAGGGCGCCTTGCCACGGTCGCTGCTGTTGACCAGGATGAGACGCTCCCGGGCGCGTGTGCAGGCGACGTAGAGGACGCGTTTCTCCTCCGCCTCCTCGTGGCGGCGCGCGGCCCGCGCGTGCCACGCCCAGGCGGCGTTGCCGGTGCGGTCCGGCAGGCGAACGGCGAGAAATCCCGCCGCGCCTGCGCGCGCCCACGCGGTCTCGGTTTTCGGCCGCCCGTCGCCTCCACGTTCGCGCCCGACATCCGGCACGAAGACCACCGGGAACTCCAGCCCCTTGGCCTTGTGCACCGACAGGATCCGCACGGCATCGATCGTGTCGTCGGCGAGCGGGCTCTCGCCGGCCGTCCGCGACTCCTGCTCCTCGTCCTCGAGGGCCTGCAGCGTCTCTTCGAGCGACAGACCGCGGCGAGCCAGGTCCTCGGCCCCGGCCACCAGCTTGTGCAGGTTCGCCACCCGCTGCGCCCCTTCGAAGAGGGCGGCGTGCAGGACCAGCAGGGGGGTCTCCTCCAGGACCGATCGGATGATCGCGTCGACCGGACGCCCCGGCATGCCGGACCGGAATGTCTCCAGAAGATCCAGGGTGCGGCGCACGCCCGGGTAGCGACCCGCGTCGACGGCGACCGCGGCGATCGGGTCGAGCCGGCCTCCCGACGCGGCGAAGGAGGCCATCTCGGTGTCCGGCACGCCGCCGAGCGGGCCGCGCAGGGCGGCCAGGACCGCCGGGCCGTCGTTCGGGTTCGCCGCCGCCCGCAGGAAGGCGATCAGATCCCCCACCTCGGGGCGGTCGTAGAAACTCCTGCCGCCCGTGACCACGAAAGGAAGGCCGGCACGCCTGAGAGCCTGGGCGTAGGCATCCACGCACGTCAGGGCCCGGAACAGGATCGCCACATCGCGCCAGCGCAGCGGCTCTCCGGTCGCCTCGGCCCGGCCGAGATGACCGGCGATCCAGGCCGCGATCGCTTCACCCTCCGCGCGGCGGCGTTCCTCGACGTCACCCGGGGCGGTGACCGACCAGATCTCGACCGGCGGCCGCTCGCCCGCGACCGGGCCGCGGACCGGGACGATCGGCTCGTACCCCGCCTGCACCTCCGTCGTCTCGCGTCCGATGTACGCCGTGAAGAGAGCGTTGATCGGCGTGAGGATCTCCGCGGGGCTCCTGAAGGAGGTGTTCAGGGAGAGAGTCGTGCCGCCGCAGGCGATGATCCGCTGCACGGCGCGGCGGTACGCCTCGATGTCGGCGCCCCGGAACCGGTAGATCGACTGTTTCGGGTCGCCGACGATGAACAGACGTCCGGGCGCGAGTCGTGCCTCGTAGGCGTCGTCTGCCGGCCGGCCCTCGTCCTCCGCCAGGTAGAGCAGGATCTCGTACTGCAGGGGATCGGTGTCCTGGAACTCGTCCACCAGGATGACGCGGTGCCGGGCGCCGAGCTCGCGGCGAATCGCCGGATGCCGCGCCAGGAGATCGCGCGTCAGGCGAAGCAGGCCGTCGAACGAGACGTACCCCGCCGACAGGAGTCTCTCGCGCGCCCTCCGGGCGAGAGGTGCGGCCGCCTCGACCAGCGCGCCGATCGCCTCCTCGTCGATCCCGGCGAGATCGACGATCAGACGACGCGCCCCGTCCGCCGCCTCGCTGGCCTCTTCCGCCGCGACGCCGGACAGGCGATTGCCCGGTGACGGCAGGCTCTTCTCGAGGTACTGCTGCAGCGTCCAGTCACCGCGCACCAGCCTCATGCCCGCGGGGCCGCGCTCGAGAAACGCCTCGAGGTAGCGTCCGGACAGATCGAGAAAGATCGCGAGGTTCGGGTTCATGCCCGTGGAGCGCCCGAGGACATCGGCGATCCGTCCTCGCAGCGACTCGATCTCCCGCCCGAACAGCCGACGGGGGGGCGCGGCCTCGTACGCCGGCTCCCGTCCGGGCTCCCAGGCGAGGCGAAACGACGCCAGGGCACCGCCGAGGGCCCGCACGACCTCCAGCGCGCCCGCGACCCCGAGCGCCCTCCGCCAGGTGGCGGGCCGCCGCGCGTTCCGCCCCAGCTCGTCGGCGAGGAAGGCGTTCCATTCCTCGACGAACAGCGCCTGGAAGGTCGGGCCCTCGTCCACCCGGAAGGCCGGGTCGACGCCCGCCTCGCGCGGATGGCGACGCAGGACGTCGGAGCAGAAGGAGTGCAGTGTGGAGACCGGCGCGAGATCGAGGTCGAGCAGCGCGTCCAGGGCGCGCCGGGCGATCGCCTCGGCCGCGATCGCCCGCTCGCCCCGCAGCCAGGCATAGGAGCGGCGCGCCTCGGTGTCGGTCGGCGGACCGGGCGGGGCGTCGTGCCGCGCCAGGTCGTGCAGCTCGTCGAGGGCCCGGGCCAGGCGCGCGCGCAGATCGGCGGCCGCCTTCTCGGTGAAGGTCATCGTCGCCAGCCGTTCGATCGGGATTCCGGCCCCCGCGATCAGGTTCAGCGCCCGCTCCACGAGGAGGGCCGTCTTGCCGGTTCCGGCGCCGGCCACCACCACCAGGCTGCGCTCGAACTCGGTCACGGCGCGCCGTCGCGCTGCGTCGTCCGACGGGAGGGGCGCGGGTCGGTCCGGGCTCACGACACCTCCCCGTTCCGCGCGGCCTGCCGCGCCTGCTCGAGCGTCGGCGCGTGGCGGTTCTTCCGCCGGAGCGTCGCGTAACGCTCGCCGTTCCGCGCCCGCGTGACCCTATGGACCGTCGGCAGGTGGGAACGCCGGCAGGCGCGGCGATAGGGACACGACGCGCAGCGGACGCTCGTGTCGTTCAGGGGAAAACTGCCGCTCGCGAGCAATTCGAGAAGGACACGCAGCGTCTCCAGGAGACCGCCCTGGACGTCGTCGAGATCGGTCGTCTCGAGTCGCGCGATCGCGTCCTCCTCCGAAAAGGTGGGGCCGACACCCAGGATCTCGCCGCGCGCGGGCGGCGCCGGCAGCGTTCCGGCGGCCGCGAGCGCCCGCGCGAGAAGCAGGTAGACGGGGAGCTGCAGGCGGGTGCCCTTGAGGATCCGGCTCAGGGAGACGTGATTCTTGATCACACCCGACGTCTTGTAATCGGCCACCACGACGCCTTCGCGTGAGGCGGTGATCCGATCGAAACGGCCCAGGACCTGGAGGGTGAGGCCGTCGCCGCCGCCGAGGGTCAGGCGCGCCGATTCCTCCCGCTCCAGCCCGAGGACGCGGGCATCGACTTTTCGCAGGTCCTCGAGGTCGCGCCGCAGGAACCGCTCGAGGGCGCGCCCCCAGATCTCCTCGGTCGACTCCCACAGGAGCGGATAGGAGACACGGGTGCGCGCGGCGATGTCGCGCGTGTGACGCGACCAGGCCTGTCGCGCCAGCGCCAGCGCGCGGGACAGGAGACGATCCGCCTCGTCCCGCGGGAACGAACCCTCCGGGCCGGTCAGCTCCCGGTACGCGTCCTGCAGGACGGCGTGGATCCGGCTGCCGATCTCCCGCGCGTCGATCTCGTGGTCCTCGAGGACCTCGTCCTGCTCGCGCACCCCGAGGACATGCCGGAAGAAGTACTGCTGCGGGCAGGAGCCGAGCGTCTCCAGCCGGGTGGGCGTGAGACGGGCGGCGGTCGCGGTCGCGTCGCCGACGAAGGCGTCGTAGCGCAGCGCTCCGGGCGTCGTCCCCTCCCAGTCGTCGATGGCGGCGAGCAGATTCAGCCCGGCTCGCAATACGTCGCCGGCGTGCGGCGTCGAGGCGTCGGCCGGAAGCGCCGGCAGGCTCCGCAACAGGCCCGCCGGTGAGCGCGACTGGAACGCGGCGGCCACCCGCGCGTCGCGGGGCGGCAGCATGCGGAACCTGTCGAGCGCGTCCTCGGCCGCTTCCGCCGGGTGCGTCTTGACCCGGCGGGCGGCGTCGAGCAGGCGCCCCGTATCCGGCTCGCCGTACACCAGACGGGCGATCTCGCGCAGCGCCAGGCTCGGTGAGCGGGTCGTTCCCGACTCGTCGGCGCGCTGCCAGGAGACCGTCAGCCGGACGCGGGCGCCGGCGAGGATCTGCGCCAGGAGGAGCCGCTCCTCCTCGTGCGCCTCCAGCTTGATCGGCAGCGGCACGCGGTAGCGGTCGCGCAGGAGACGCCGGTCGGCGTCCGAAAGGAACGGGTCCTCCACCGCGCGCCGCGGGAACAGGTCGGCGTTGCAGCCGATGAAGTAGACGGAGTCGAACGACAGGCCGCGAGCCTGCATGGCGTCGAGCACCCGCACGCCACCGTTGTCGTCTCCGATCCGCCCCGGCCCGCCGGCGCTCGGGCCGATCGGCACCGTGGCGCGGGAGAGGCAGCGCTCGAACAGCGCCAGGGCCCTCCTGCCCGTGAAGGGGATCGGGGTCGCGTCGAGACGGCGTATCGCCGCGAGGACCCCCAGCACCGCCTGCGCTCCCGGATCCACGGCCGCCCCGGCCTCCGCGCCCTCGAGACCGTCCAGATGGTCGCGAAGCAGCGTCTCGAGCGCCGCCGCCCAGGCGCTCCACGACTTCGCCCGCTCGAGCGGCCGGGCCGCCTTGCGCAACGTCTGCACCGCCGAGGCGAGACCGGCCGCCTCCCGGGCCAGGGCTTCCTTGTGGCTCGCGACTCTGTCCTTCTCCTTTTGATCGGCGTCGGGCGCGAGGTACGGCTGCCACGCGGAAATCCAGCGCGGCAGATCGTCGATCCAGATCGCGGAGCCGCCCGTGACGCGCCAGGCGCGGCTGAGAGCGTCCCAATGGTGCGACCGCCCGGACGGATCGCATCCCGCGAGTCGCAGCAGACCGCCGCGGAAGAGATCGAGCAGCGGCTGCCGCGGAAAGTCGCCTAGAACGGAGCGCGCCAGCTGCAGGGAGGCCTGGACCCTGGGCTCGCGCTGCGCGCCCGTCGTCGCGCTGGTCGTGAACGCCAGGGCGTGTCCGTCGAAGACCGGGCGGAGGAGCGCCGCGTACGGCTGCAAGGAGCGCGCGACGACGGCGACGCGTTCGAGCGCGACCCCCTCGTCGCGGTGCCGCGCCAGGATGTCGAGCGCGACCTCGCGCAATTCCGCCTCCGCCCCCTGGGCGTGGAAGAAAGTGACGCGCGCCTGGTGCGGGGGGGCGAGGGGCGTCAGGTCGGCCGTCTCGTCGAACAGGAGCGGCAGCCGGTCGGAGAACAGGCGATCCGAGGGGCCGTCCGTCGGGATCGTCGTGGGCCGCGCGCCGAGCATCTCGGGCCAGAATCGCCGCGCCCGTTCGTAGGCCCGCGAGGAGTCGTGCAGGGGGGTCAGATAGACGAGGCGCCGGGCCGTCGCCTCCACGGCGCGGAGCAGCTCGAGATTGACCCCGATCAGGTCGTAGGCCCCGTAGTGCACCACGAGATGGAAGCGCCGGGAGAAGTCCCTGAGCGCCGGCACCGCGTCGCGCAGACGGCCCGCCCGATCGAGGAGCGCCGGCCCGCTCCGGTCGAGCGTCCTGCCAAAAAGGGCGTGCAGCTGCAGCAGGTCGCGCCCCGGTGCGGTCAGCCCGGTCGTCTCGCGGGCCGCCTCGGCCGGCACCCCGGCCTCCCGCAGATCCTCCAGAGACGACAGGATCGACGTGACCGTCCCGGGACGGGCCGCGGCGTACTCCGCCAGCGGTCCCCCCCGCTCCTGAATCAGCGCCGCGAGGATTTCGGTCCTGACGCCGTTCGTGGCGTCGTCGTCCAGGGGCGCCGGGACCGCGACGCCCGCGGCCGCGACGGCCGCGCTCGCCAGCGACTGATGGTGGAAGAAATGGACGTTCAGCAGGGCGCCGGCGGTCTCCGCCAGCCGGACCTGAAGGTAGGTCACCAGCCGCCGGGTCGGGGCGATGATCGCCACGGGCGGGAACGGGCGGTCCCGGCCGGTCTCCTGCGTCTCGCGCAGGAGCCCCAGGAGCCTGCGCTCCAAAGCGGCGAAGTCGTGGTGTCCTTCGATCGTCGGCATGGGGGAGGCCGCCGCGGCGGCGCCCCATGATAGACCGAAGCGTGCTTACTTCTTCTTGTCCGGGTCGGCGGTCGGCTGGAGCGCGGTGTCGATCGAGGCGGTGAGGTCGTCGTCGGGCGCCAGGGCGGCCTGGTCGCGGTGCATGAACTCGGCGATCTCCTCGCGGAGCGACTTCGGCGATTCCTTCTTCTTCGCGGCCACCTTGCGCTTGGAGCGCGGCTTCGGCTCGGGAGCCGGCTCCTCGTCCTCGCTCTCGCGCGGGCGGTACAGGTTCATCTCCTCGGGGCTCATCTCCGGGACGGGAAGCGGCGGGGGCTCTTTCGGCGTCACCGAAGACTCGAGGGTCTGCGGGGGAGGCAGGAAGGCGTCGAGCAGGATGCGTCGCTTCGGGGTCCTGACCACGAGCTCGAAGCGCTGGTAGATGTCCTTGTCGTCGCGGCCCACGGCGTCCTCCCGCCCCTAGTTGTTGCCCGGCTCCTGCTGGAACAGACGCAGACCGCGCCGGGCGTTCTCGTTCATCGGGTCGAGCTCGAGAGCGTGCCGCCAGGCCTCGACGGCCTTCTCGGGCTGCTTCATCTTGTAGAGGCAGTTGCCCAGGTTGGCGTACGCCACCGACGAGTCGCCGTTGTTCTGGATCGCCTGACCGAACATCTCGACCGCGCGGTCGAACTGGGCGGTCGTGTGGTACATGAATCCAAGGTTGTTGTACACCTCGCCCATGGCCGGGTCGAGCCGCAGCGCCTCCTGGAAGGCGCCCACCGCCTCCTGGTCCTTGCCCATCTTCGACAGGACGAGCCCCAGATTGTTGTGCGCCTCGGCGTAATCGGGCAGGATCTCGATGGCCCGGCGAAACGCTTCCAGGGCCGCCTCCAGGGCGCCGCGGTAATAGAGCGCCACGCCGCGGTTGTTGCATTCCATCGCCTCCTCGCGGCGGCGGCGGGCGACATCGGCCTGGTCCCGCTGCAATTGGGTCTCGACGGCCTGGATCACCGAGCGATTGCCCTCGTGCAGACCGCGCAGGGCGGAGTGGGTCTTCTCCGATTGCCCCTTGACCAGGGTCAGGAGCTGCGACGACTGCATCGACTCTTCGGCGACCCGATCGATCTTCTTCTCGATCGAGGTGACCGCCTGGTCGATCTTGCCGGAGCCGGCGCTCACCAGCGACATCTCCTCGAGAAGCCGGCCGGCGACCTGCTGCTGCAGGTCGCCCACGGAGGCGAGCTGCTCGAGGATCTGCGAGGTCGCGCCGGCGATCGCCGCGACACCGCGGCCAAGCTCGTCGACACGCGCCTGGGTGCGGGCGATCGCCTGCTCGACGGCCGCGCCGGCGCCGCCCTTGGCTTCGCTGATGGCCGCGGCGACCTGTCCCGGGAGACGCTCCAGGACCGAGGCCAGCATCCCGTTGATCTCCTGCAGCCCGCCGGCGATCCGCGCATCGATCTCGCGGAGGGAGGCGGCGTGCCGGGCGTCGGCTTCCTGCGGGAGCGACGACAGCCGGGTCTCGATCCCCTCGAGGCGGCGCGTCAGGGTGTCGCTCGCCTCGCCCAGACGAGCGATCGTGGCCTGACCGGCCTCGTGCACCACGCCCTGCGTCTCGAGCGACGACTGCAGGAGCCCCCTGCCGAGATCGGTCAGGCGCCGCTCCATGTCGAGAAGCGCCGCCGGAGGGGCGTCGGAGGATGTCGCGGGCCGCGTGCCCCCCGGCTGCGCCGTCTCGAGCATCGCCCGGCTGGCCATCATGAGGTTGCAGTCGCGATGCGCGACGTTGAAGAACCGGCATTCCTCGTAGATGCATTCGCGGTTGACCGGGGCCCCGCTGTCGTCGGTCGGCTTCAGCGCGGACAGCATCGGACAGATCACGGTGTCCTCCGGGACGACGGGGTCGGTCTCATGCCGCCGCCTCGTCGCCGAACGACAGCTGGGTTTCGCCGACCAGGCGCCGGCGTCCGCCCATCAGGTCCGCCACGACCATGTCGCGGTAGACGCGCGCCAGGGAGATCTCCAGGCCCGGCTCCGCGCCGCTCTTGATCAACGCCTCGAGCGTCCGGGCGGAGAGGGCGTGCTCACCGGCGCGGGCGGCGGCGAACGCCAGGGCGCGGCTGGGGCCCAGTTTCGTCAGGAACTCGCAGGCGCGGGCGTATTCGCCGGCCCGCAGGGCGATCTCGGCGCGCAGCCGCGCGGTCTCCTTCGGATCGATCTCGGCGGCCCGGCGATCGAGGGCGGTCGCGGCCTCGCGCACCTGCCCGAGATCGAGGAGCGTCCGCAGCAGCGCCTGCAGATCGGCCCCGCGCCGCGCGCCGCGCTCGACGTGCTCGCGCAGGCGCGCCACGCTGGCGCGCAGGAGGGCGATGTGCGTCTCGTGGACCCGCATCAGGAACTGGTTGCGGTCCGGCGACAGGCGGACCGCCTCGGCCAGGTGGTGTCGCGCCGCGTCGTCTTCGCCGCGCGCCGCCGACAGCTTCCAGAGGCGCACGAGCAGGGACAGCCTCTCGCTCCGTCCGCGACCCCGGTCGAGCTCCTCGGTCAGCAGGCGGCCGGCCTCCGCGTCCTTGCCGGCGGCCAGGTAGTGATCGGCGAGGAGCAGGGCGCAGGAATGCGACTCGGGCGTCTGGGCGCGCAGGGCCTCGGCCGCCTCGATGATCCGCGCGGAGAGCCGCGGCTCGAGACGACCCGCATGCTGCAGGTCGGCCACCGCCTGGTCGACGCGCATCCGCCTCGCGTGCAGCCGCGCCCTCCAGAGATAGGCCTCGCCCATCCGGGGCGCGGCCTTGACGATCGTCTCGATCCCCTCGAGGGCCCGATCGAAGGCGGCGGGATCCCGCTCGGCGGCCTCGCCGAACGCCTCGAGGGCCTTGTCGTGACGCCCGGCGCGCCGACACGCGTCGGCGTAGATCAGGGAGATCGACGCGTTGCCACGGCTCTGCTTCTGGATCTCCTCGAGGCGGGGGAGGAGACGCTCCACTTCGTTGGGCATCTTCGCCAGCGCCTGCTCGATCTTCTCGCCGGCCGCCTGGACCCTGCCGCGGGCCGCGTGGATGGCGCAGGCCGCCAGGTACGGGTCGGGGCAGGTCGGCGCCGCTTCGATCAACTCTTGAAGCCGCTTCAGAATCATCGGAGCGAGCGTCGCGTCCAGACGAAACGCCGTCAGGTAACTCGCGGCGCTCCGGGTCGGGAGATTCAGCTGCTGCAGCGCCCGGCCCATCTCGAAGGTCGCGAACGCCTGCTGCGGGTCGGCCTTCAGGACGCGATCCAGGTGACCCGCCAGGACGGAGGCCAGATCGGAGCGCGCGTCGAGCAGGGACGAGATCACCTGCACGGCGCGCTTGTGGTCGCCCGATTCCGCGAGCATCGACAGCATCAGGAGGGCCGCCTGTGGATCCCCGGGGGCGGCGTCCCGCAGACGCTGCAGCTCCGCGAGGACCGTGTCGGAGAGCTTCGGATCGGCCGCCCGGGCGGCGCGGAGCGCCTCGACTGCCTCCGCGGGGCGGCCCTCGGAGCCCAGAATCTTCCCGAGGGCCAATGACGCGAGGGGCAGCGAACCCTCCGCCTCGATCAGCTTGCGCAACCGGTCGATGATGGCCGGCGCCAGTCCCCGATCGCGGCCGCAGGCCGCGAAGTAGCGCTTCACCGCCGCGCCGGCGTCGCCTTTCTCCGACAGCGCCTCGCCCATCGCCAGAGAGACCCGCGCCGTGGTCGCGTCATCCCGCAGCTTGAGAGTCTCGGCCCCGGCCGACAGGACCCTGTCGTAGCGCCGGCCGATGCAGAGCGCCTCGACGAAGGCGACCCGGGCGGGCAGATCGTCGGGGGTCGCGGCCAGGATCTCCTCGTACTTCGCGACCACCCGGTCGAACAGGGCCGCGTTCGTCGCGCCGCCGCGCGACAATTCGGCAAGCGCCCCCTGGTGGTCGCGCCGATCGAGACAGAGCGTGGCCAGGAGGACGCGCGCCTCGGCCGCCTCCGGGCTGCCCCGGTCGAAGCGTTCCAGGGCGGCCCGGATCTCCTCCGTCCGCTCCGGGGCGGCGTGCAGCAGGTCGCGGAACACGGTGGCGGCGCCCGCCAGCTGCCCGCCGAAGAACAACGCCTCGCCCAGGGCGAAATGGACGGCGTGCGGCACCCGGGTGCGGTTCTCCAGCGAGCGCAACAGGTCGGTGATTCCGGCGCGCAGGTCGGGGGCCGATTCCGCCAGGAGCGCCACCGTCCTGAGGAATTCAGCCGCCAGCTCCGGACGCGAGGTCGCGACCTCGGTCAGCTGCTCGAGGGCCTCGGGGAAATGCTGCAGCTCCAGATGGGCCTCCGCGACGCCGATGCGCGCGCGCGCGGCCTGGGGATCGTCCTTGAGGACGGCGGCGAAGCGGCTCACCGCCTCGCCCGCCGACGCGGGGGTCTCGCGCACCAGGTGACGCAGGATCACGATGGCGCGCTCGCGCTCGCCCCCCTTGATCAGGAGATCCGCCAGCATCAGGTGGGCCTCGGGGGAGGAGGGCGCGGCGTCCAGGATCTTGGTCAGCCGCGGCGCCAGGAGCGCGTCCTCCTGGGGCGCCAGCGCGCGGGCCTTGCGCAGGCACTCGACCGCCTCGTCGCCGCGCTGCTCGGCAGCGTGCAGGTCGGAGAGCAGGTGATAGGCCCGTGCGCAGCGCGGGTCGGAGGCGACGATCGCCTCGAGCGCCTCGCGGATGACCGGCAGCCCCTTCTCTTCGGCGACGGTCAGCAGGATGTTGACGGCGGACTGGGACTGGCCGCGACGCGCCAGCGCGGTGGCCAGGAGGCGGCGCGCCTCGCCGCTCTTGTCCTTCTCGGGCTCCGCGAGCGACTCGAGCGCCGGCACCACGTCGTTCAGGAGCGCGCCGGCCTCGACCAGGGGCCGCATGGCGGCCAGGGCGAACGCCTCTTCCTTGGCGGCCATGTGCGCGGCGACCAGGATCCAGCGCAGCTCGTGCTTCTCGCCCTTTTCCTTCAGGAACTCCTTGATGCGCTCGGCCACCGGTCCCGCGCCGCGCGGGTCGGTCTCCAGGACCAGGGCGAACTGCTGCACCGCGTCGGCGTCGCGACCGGATCGCAGGAACAGGTCGCCGACCGCCAGACGCAGGGCGGCGTTCTGGTAGTCCTTCGCCAAAAGGGCCTCGAGACGCGCCAGGATCTTCGGGGTCTCCTCCGGATTGTTCTTCGCCACGGTCCGGTAGATCGTGGACGCGGGATCGTAGTCGCGCAGCGCCTCGTGACACAGCGCCAGGTAGTAGGCGGAGTGCAGGGACGTCTTGACCATCTTGGCGTCCGGTGCGCTCTTGCGCAGCCCGTCCCACTTGCTGCGGTGGCGCGGCATGAGGGCGCGGATCTCCTCCTGTTTCATCCGGGACAACGCCTCGAGGGCGTTCTTGAAGTCGTCCAGGCGGACGAAATGCTCGGCGACGGCATCGAACAGGGGAGTCACCGGCGCGTGCCGGGCACGCAGCTCCTCGATCATCTCGCTGGCGCGCTGGTACGTTCGGGGGTGGCGCCGCAGCACCGAGCGCAGCGCCTCCGCCGCCTCGCCGCCCCGGTTCGCCTGGACCAGGTAGCGTGCCAGGTCGTAAAGGATGTCGGCGTTGTCCGGGGATGTGGCCTTCGCCTCGGTCAGGATCTCGATCGCCTTGTCCAGCTGGCCCTTGGAATAGCACTTGAGGGCGCGCGACACGGCGCGCGATTCGGCGCTCTGTGTGAGGTCCTTGACGATTTCCTTCAGACCGCTCAGGTCCATGGGGGGCCCAAACCACACGGAGGTCGACGGGCCCAAGCGCCCGCGCCTCAATGCAATATAGGTTTTGGGGCAGAACGCGCCACCCCGGAGAGCCGGGAGCCGACCCGGCGCGGACTCTCCGCGCCCGTTTCCCTTGACCGACGGCTCCCGATCGTCAATGATCCAGATGGACCGGGCGTTTCTCGACCCGAGAGGAGACCATGCGCGCAGCCGACATCATGACGAAGGACGTCGCCACCGTCAGCCCGGAGACCCGGGTCGAGGAGCTGTGCGACCTGTTCCGGGAGCGCAAGATCACCGGGGCCCCGGTCGTGGATGCGGAGGGATGCCTGGTCGGCATCGTCTCCAAGGATGATGTCGTCTTCCGCCGGCGGGGTGGTGAGTCCGTACCGCGTCAAACGCCCGACATCCGGTCTCTCTTCAGCTCGGGGTTCGTCGGCTTCGACGCCGGCCATGACGGTGCGGCGACGGTGGGGTTGATCATGTCGCGCACCGTGATCAGCGCGGCGGAGGACGCCTCGGTCGCCGAGCTCTGCCGGATCATGTGGGAGAAGAGGATCCATCGGATCCCGATCGTTCGCGGCGCCGTACTCGTCGGGATCATCAGCGCCCTGGATATCTGCAAGGCGGTCATGGACGGCGCCATCCCCGTTCGCTGATCAGAATCTGGACACGCGTGTCCAGCCTCCGACCCGGTAACCCAAACTGTTGATTCACGGGCTTTAGGTCGAGCCGTCCTGCGGTCCCCCTCTGACCGTGTCCAGATAGCCCACCCAGGCACTCAACCGTAATCACCGCCGGCAGGCCCCTCAGAGCCGCCGAATCCCTTGATGGACAAGGGGTTCTGCCAAGTCGATCACGGAACCGCCCCATGGCAGCGGCCTTGCTCTTAGGACTGGTGTCGCTTCGCGGGTCGACCGCGTCGGCGGCACCGGCGATGGGCCGGGAAAGGGGAGCGCATGAGGTCGCGGGTTGGTGCAACTCGGAAAATCCTGGCGCTGAGCGCGATCGTCGCCTTCCTGTTCGTTCTGCTTCCGGCGGCGGCGCAGGGCGGCCAGGGTAGCGACAAGCTGTCGCGCGAAGTCGAAGAGAAGATCCACGGCGCCGGCTCCGACGACCTCCTGCCCGTCATCATCCAGACGAGCGGCGAGCCCAGCTCATCCCATTTCGCCCGGCTGCACGGCCGGGGCGGAGTGGTGAAGACGCATCATGAATCGTTCCACGGCTACTCGGCCAGGATCCCGGCGTCGCAGATCGCGGCCCTGGCCGACGACCCCGAGGTGACGCACGTCTCCTTCGACTCCCCCGTGAAGGCGCACATGGACGTGGCCTACAAGGCGGTCAAGGCGGACGTCGCCTTCGTCAACTCGAGAGGTCTCGACGGCAAAGGGGTTGCCGTGGCGGTGCTCGACACCGGCGTCGCCTCGCATCCGGACCTCTTGAGGCCCAAGGGCAGCCCGCAGGTGATCGAGGTCGAGGTCGTGGGTCACGAGAACGGTCTGGCCGATTACTACGGCCACGGCACGCACGTGGCCGGCATCATCGACGGCAACGGCGCCGCCTCGAGCGATCGGCTGTCGTTCAGGACCTTCAAGGGTCTCGCGCCCGGCTCGCAGATCGTCTCCATCCGGGCGCTCTACCCGGACGGCACCGGCTACACCTCCGACATCATCGCCGGGATCGACTGGGCGATCCGGTTCAGGACGACGTTCAACATCCGCGTCCTGAATCTGTCCCTGGGACATCCGATCTACGAGTCGTACACCACCGATCCGATGTGCCTGGCGGTCCGCAAGGCGTATGACAACGGCATCCTGGTGGTGGTGGCGGCGGGGAACGACGGCGGCATCGGCAGCGGCTTCGGGACCATCACCAGCCCGGGCAACGAGCCGACGGCCGTCACCGTCGGCGCCATGGACGACGCCAACACCGTCGCCACCGGCGATGACATCCTGGCCTGGTACTCGTCGAAGGGGCCGAGCCTCGTCGACTACGTGGTCAAGCCCGATCTGGTCGCGCCCGGCACCTCGATCGTGTCGCTGCGTGCGGCGGGGTCGTACCTGGACACCAACTACCACTTCCTGACGCTGAGGCTCTCCGACTACAAGACCGTGGCGGCCAGCCCTGCCAAGGACGGCGACTACTACGAGCTCTCGGGGACCTCGATGTCGGCGCCGATGGTTTCGGCGACCGCCGCGCTCCTGTTCCAGAAGGATCCGACGCTCAACCCCGCCACCGTGAAGGCGCGTCTGATGAAGTCGGCCGACAAGGACGACCGGATGGTGTTCGAGACCGGCGCCGGCTATCTGGACGTGGACGCGGCGCTGAAGGCGAACGGCTACGTCAAGGACGCGCCTTCGCCCCTGGCGATGCTCGCTTCGGACGGCAACGTGTACTTCCAGGACATCGGCCTCATCTGGGGGAGCGTCGATTTCACCCTGGGCAGCATCTGGGGCGGCGGCAAGGCCAAGTGCGTCGGTGTCAACCTGACCGACGTGCCGGCGGAGATCACCGCGGCCTACGGGAGCATCTGGGGCGGCTCCGCGGGCCACAAGTCGGTCCTCGACAACAACATGATCACCGCCTCGGGCCTCATCTGGTCCCGCGACATCTGCTTGCTCGATTCGACGCTCGGCTCGGTCACCAACATGGGCGCCGTCTGGGGCGGTCACGGCGGTGGGGGGCATCCATGAGCGTCTTCCTCGCGACCGTCATGGCGCTCGGGGGCCTGGCCGCCTTCGAGACCCTGATGCACGGCCTGGGCTCCATGAGCGCCGACTTCGTGCTCCTGCTGGTGTTCGCCTGCGTCGCGGCGCCTCACACCCTCAATCTGGGCCACAACGCCCGCATCTCGACGCTACAGCCGTTTCTTCTGGGCGCCATCGTGCTGTTCGGCGTCAGGGAGTCGATGCTCATGGCGACGGTCAGCATGGCGTACTTCTGGGCCGTCGGTCGCCCGCGCCTCCAGCTGCACAAGGGACTGTTCAACCTGTGCAATTTCGTGCTGGCGGCCTGGCTGGGCGGGCACGCGTACTACCTGAGCGGTGGGCGGACGGGCGACGTCAGCTCCCCCGAGTCGCTCCTCGCCCTGCTGTGCTGCGTGCTGACCTTCTTCGTGGTGAACACGTCGCTGGTCTCGATCGCGGTCGGTCTGGAGCAGAAGATCAACCCGATCCGCGTCTGGTACGAGAAATACTCCTGGACCGTCAACAGCCAGCTGGCCGGCGCCTCGATGGTGATTCTGATCGGAACGCTGCGCTCCCGCTTCGGGCCGCAGGTGTTCTTCCTGCTGGTGCCGTTCTGCCTGATGAGCTACCACTTCTACAAGGCCTATTTCCCGAGAGCGGTGCAGCGGGCCCACAAGACCTAGACGACCTGGTGCAGTTCCTCGCACCCGACGGCCGCGCCGACCCCTCCCCGGCGCGGCCGTTTCCCTTTAGAAAATGCCCGACGTCGGTTGAGGTTCTCCGAACTCGCTTGATTTCAATGACATACGCGGCCCGGCACCCGGGTCACCCGCATGGAGGTAGGGCATTTCCCCACCCCTTGCGCGGCGGGTCGGCCGGCCTATCATCTATATGTCATCCGGAGGGCGTCGTGGTCCTGACACTGGGCCAGGAGGGAGGCAAGGCAGGCGGCGAGGCGATCTGCCGCGAGATCGGACGGATGATGGATTCCGGCGCGAGTCTCGAGGAGATACTCAGCCGGACCGTGGAGCTCCTGCACAACTCGAACCGGCGCTTCCACTGGACCGGGATCTACGAGCTCTTTCCGGACAACGTGCTGCGTCTCGGGCCGTTCATCGGGGCTCCCACGGACCATGTGTTCATCGCCGTGGGTCAGGGCGTGTGCGGCACGGCGGTCGCGGAGAAGCGCAACATCAACGTGCCAGACGTCTCCAAGGCTCCGAACTACCTCGCCTGCTCGGCGGCCACTCGTTCCGAGCTGGTGGTCCTGGTGCGCCGGCAGGGCATCATCTACGCCCAGATCGACATCGACAGTCACGAGCTGAACGCCTTCGACCCCGGAACGGTCGCGCAGGTGGAGACGATCGCCGACTGCCTCGCCGCCGCGTACGCGATCCACCGGAGACCGGCCTCCCGTGAGTAAACGGCACGACGCGCGTGCCGAGGATTCCGACGAGCCTCTGTACCGCCGCCTCGAGGACTACCAACGCCGCTTCCGCCTGCTCGACGAGCAGATGCGCGTCCTGGAGCGCGAGCGCCAGAAACTCTCGGCGGTGGTCAACCACACCGACGCCGGCTTCCTGGTGTTCGACGCGGCGCTCGCGGTGACCTGGACGAACAACATCTTCACGACGCGCTTCTGCGCCTCGTCGAGCCCGGACGAGGTGCTGGGCGCGCCATGCCACCGGGTCCTGTGCGGCCGGCCCGCGCCCTGCGACACGTGTCCCGCGGCGCAGCCGTTCCGCTCCGGGATCGTGGCGCACCAGGAGATGCGTCTGTCGATCCACGAGCGGTCGCGCCACATCTACGCGACCGCCATGCCGATCAAGGCGCTCACCGGCAAGGTGGAGCAGACGATCCTGATGCTCCAGGACCTCACTGACCTGGACATCCTGCGTAAATCGAACGAGGCGCTCGAGGCGAGCGAGGCGCGCTTCCGATCGATCTTCGAGCAGGGCGGGCTGGGCATGGCCGCCGCCACGCCGGAGGGGCGCTACGTCGAGGTCAATCCGGCGTTCTGCCGGTTCCTGGGGTACGACCGGGAGGAGCTGCAGGGCAAGACCCTCCTGGACGTCACCCACCCCGATGATGTGGCGGAGACGCGGCGCAGGATGGAGGAGAGTCAGCGGCCCGGCCAGCCGCGGTTCGAGATGGAGCGGCGCTACGTGCGCAAGGACGGGAGGATCGTGTGGGGCTACACCACCGTCACGTGGCTGCTCGATTCCGCGGGCCGCCCGCCGATTGGCGTCGGTCTGATTCAGGACATCACGGAACGGAAGAGGGTGGAGGAATCGCTGCGGCTGAGCGAGGGTCAGCTCCGGCAGGCGCAGAAGATGGAGGCGGTCGGCCGCCTGGCGGGAGGCGTGGCGCACGATTTCAACAATCTGCTCACGGTCATCAACGGCCGCTGCGGTCTGCTGCTCGATCAGCTCTCCGACCATCCTCTGCGCAAGGAGGTGGAGGTGATCGCGGCGGCGGGAGAGCGCGCCGCTTCGCTGACGCGACAGCTCCTCGCCTTCAGCCGGAGACAGATTGTCGAGCCGCGGGTGATCGATCTGAACACAGTGGTCACCGAGACCGAAAAGATGCTGCGCCGCGTCATCGGCGAGGACATCCATCTCGAGATCCGCCTCAAGAAGGAATTCGGGAATGTTCGGGCCGACCCGGGTCAGATCGAGCAGGTGATCATGAATCTCGTGGTCAACGCGCGGGACGCCATGCCGCAAGGCGGACGACTCACGATCGAGACGGCGCATGCGGACCTGGAACGCGCGGCCGCGCCCCCCACGGGGAGCCTGGAGCCGGGAGGCTACGTGACGCTGACGATCCAGGACACCGGCAGCGGCATGGACGCGGCCGTCCTGTCACATCTGTTCGAGCCGTACTTCACCACCAAGGAGAAGGGGAGGGGAACCGGCCTCGGGCTGCCGACCGTGGCCGCCATCGTCAAGCACTGCGGCGGCCAGATCGCGGTCGACAGCGCCCCGGCCCGGGGCAGCCGGTTCACGCTGTATCTGCCGCGTGTCGAGGAGGCGGTCGAGGAGAAACCGCGGGACGCGGCGGGCGCCACGCCGTCACGCGGAACCGAGACGATCCTCGTGGTCGAGGACGAGGCCTCGGTCCGCGAGCTGGCGCGCGAGCTCCTGCAGATGAGCGGCTACACCGTCCTTGAGGCGAAGCACGGTCAGGAGGCGCTCCGGATCTGCCGCAACTATGACGGACCGATCCATCTGATGCTGACCGACGTCGTGATGCCGCGGATGAACGGCCACGAGCTGGTGGAGACCCTGGCGCCGCTGCGCCCGGGCATGAAGGTCCTGTACATGTCCGGCTACACCGAGGAGGCCGGCGTGCTGCGGGACATCCTCGACTCGGACTCCGTCTTTCTGCAGAAGCCGTTCACGCCCGCCGCCTTGAACGACAAGATCCGCGCCCTTCTGAACTCCGTCCGCCGCGGCTGACGACCCGCCGCCGTCCGTTCCCGCCGGGCGCCCGCCTTCAGCAGTAGTTCGACAGACAGGTCCCGTGATAGACGAAGCACTGGATCGCCGGGAACGCGACCTTGGCGCACACGATATTGTGCCGCGAGCCGCCGGCGCAGTCCTTGTACTCGCAGGTCGTGGCGGCGTGCACCTGCGTGGCGAAGGCATCGGACAAGGACGACAGATACGGGGTGCGCTGCGGCGCGGGCGGCGCCAGGGCGAATTGCAGAACGCCGGCCAGCGCGACCATCAGAAGAAGACGTGCCATCAATCCGAATCGTCTGCGCATCGGAGGGTCTCCTTGTGTGACCTGAAGCGATGGACCTAGAGTAGCGGCCCCGGGCCGGCCCGTCAAGTCGGATGCGCGCGCCCCCCCCGGCAATGGTGTTGACCTCGGCACGACGCGACGTATACTCACCGGCACCGCTCCGGGGATGATGGAATGACGGGCCGCAGCCGCGTGGTGTTCCTGCTCGACGTCGACAACACGCTGGTCGACAACGATCGGATCGCCCTCGATCTCAAGCGCTATCTCACGCGCGCGGTCGGGGCGGAGCAGCAGGAGCGCTACTGGGCGATCTACGAGACGCTGCGCGCCGAGCTCGGGTATGCCGACTACCTCGGCGCCCTGCAGCGTTACCGGGTCGAGCACCCGCACGATCCCCACCTGATCGCGGTGTCGTCGTTCCTGGTCGACTACCCGTTCGCCAACCGGCTGTACCCGGGGTCGCTCGACGTGATCGAGCGTCTCTCCGCCTGGGGACCGACCGTCATCCTGACCGACGGGGACGTCGTCTTCCAGCCGCGCAAGATCGAGCGTTCCGGTCTGTTCGAGGCGGTCGAGGGGCGCGTCCTGATCTACATCCACAAGGAACGCGAGCTCGACGATATCGAGCGCCGATACCCCGCGGAGCGCTATGTTCTCGTCGACGACAAGATCCGTCTTCTCACCGCCTTCAAGGAAGCATGGGGAGAGCGTCTGACCACCGTGTTCCCGCGACAGGGCCACTATGCCCGCGACCCGGACGTGGGCCGTTACCCGACCCCCGATCTCAGCATCGAGCGTATCGGCGACCTGGTCGACTGGGACCTGCCCGCGCTGCTCGAGGCGGCCCGCGCCGGGCGGACGCGGTGACGACCGCCGGGTGCGACCGGCTGCCCGCGGCGTCGATCGGCCGCTGAACGTCCTGCCGTTCGATCATCGCGGGTCGTTCGAATCCGGGCTGTTCGGATGGAAAGGCGCGCTCGGTCCCGAGCAATCGGCCCGGATCGCCGAGAGCAAGCAGGTGATCTACGACGCGCCGGGAGGGTCGGAGTCGCGTCGGCTGCATCGTCCTCGGCCGCGGCGCCGACGAGAGGCAGGTCGAGACTGGCTCGCCACCGCCGCGAGCGTCCCCGGGTTCATCGGCTTCGCGGTGGGACGCACGACGTTCTGGGATCCTCTCGTCTCCTGGCGGGACGGCCACGCGTCCCGGGACGAGGCCGCCGCCGAGATCGCGCGGCGCTACCGCCGGTGGTGTGAGGTGTTCGAGACGGGACGCGCCGGTTCGCCGCTCTCCTAGTGGACCCCGCCCATCAGGCGGCGGACGGGACGGACGATGAGGAACAGCACGAGCGCCGCGGCGA
>Ga0070697_100000374_pt1 | contig 34993 bp, 33 predicted proteins | sample KBSK1501metaG_FD_65475 | JGI IMG/M metagenome (GOLD analysis project Ga0070697, IMG submission 65475) | Corn, switchgrass and miscanthus rhizosphere microbial communities from Kellogg Biological Station, Michigan, USA - KBS K1-50-1 metaG | ecosystem: Host-associated > Plants > Roots >...
GGCGATCATTCGGCCGAAGGGGTCGCAGAGGAAAGAGCCGCCCCAAAATTCCAGGCCGACTCCGGAGGCGGCGTTACCTCGTATGTCGCCGGTTTCATGCCCGACCCGATTTACCACGGCCACGAATACCCCATTCGCAATCGCATGGGAGCGCTGAATGGTGCGCCAGGCATCGTGCTGAGAAGCGCCGAACTCGGCCTTCTCCGAGGGATGCCAGCCGATCGCGGTGGGATAAAAAAGGACCTGAGCGCCTTGCAGCGCCGTAAGTCGCGCGCCTTCGGGATACCACTGATCCCAGCAGACGAGAGTACCCACGCGGCCGACGCCGGTGTCGAAGGCACGGTAGCCCAAGTCGCCCGGGGTGAAGTAATACTTTTCGTAGTAAAGCGGGTCGTCGGGGATATGCATCTTGCGATAGAGCCCGCGGAGAGTACCGTCCGTGTCGAAGATAACGGCCGTATTGTGGTACACGCCGGGCGCACGTTTCTCGAACAGAGAAGCGATGAGGACGATGCGAAGCTGCTTGGCCAGCGCGGAAAGGCGCGCTGTGACCGGGCCCGGAATCGGCTGCGCCAGATCGAACAGGCTGGAATCTTCACGCTGGCAAAAATACTGGGTCTGGAAGAGTTCCGGCAGGCAGACAATTTGCGCGCCACGCGCCGAGGCTTGATGGACCCTGTCGATGGCCCGTTGCAAATTCTGGTCGGGATCGGACGTGGTTGACATTTGTACCAGTCCGATTTGGAACTTCTGCGGCAAAACCGAGGCCTCCTGGAAAGCCAAAATAGAATAACAGTTCTCGGTTTTCAGTTGTTGGTTGTCAGACGTTGTAGCAATAGCTTGCGGGGTTCTAGTAAAGTAGTGCTTCGCAAGCGGGGGGTGCAACTTGAAACATGACAATCATGACGGCGCAGGAACGGAGCGCCATCTGCATGATCCGATCGAAGACCGGCTGATTCCACTCGAGCCTCTCGACCTCAAGAAAGTACATTCGATCGATGACCTGTTGCGGGCCATGGCCAAGACCGCGTTCACCGGCCGGCAACTGGGCGAAGCCGTCGACGTTCTGGAAGCAATGGCGCGCGACAAAGACTGTTTCGTGGTGATGACCCTGGCCGGAGCCATGACAGTGGCCAAGCAAGGGCTGATCGTCGCTGAATTGATCGATCGCGGCGTTGTGAATGCGATCGTCTCGACCGGCGCGTTAATGGCACATGGGTTGGTGGAAGCGACTGGGCGCGCTCATTTCCGCTACAACCCCGAGGTATCGGACGAGGAACTCTATGAGCGGGGTTACAACCGCGTTTACGACACTCTGGAGCCGGAGCAAAACCTGGACGACGTGGAGAAAGTGATGTTTGAAGTGCTGGAACAGTGGGATCCGAGCGAAATACTCTGTTCCTACAAGCTCAACCGTGCCATTGGAGAATTTCTGGCTGAGCATGCCAAAGGCCAACGGGGAATTCTGAAATCGGCTTTTGAGAAGGGTGTGCCGGTCTTCGTGCCCGCTTTTACCGACTCCGAGTTGGGACTGGACGTTGCGCTCTCCAACCGCGTGCGGGAAGCGGCGGGCAGACACAAGCTCCGCTTTGATCCGTTCGAAGATCTGGAACACTTCGCCTCAACCCTGCTGCGCCAGAAGCGGCTGGGCATCTTCACCATCGGCGGGGGGGTGCCGCGGAACTGGTCGCAGCAGTTTGGGCCATTCATCGAACTGCGGCACCGGCGAATGGGAGAAAATGTACCGCTGAAACGCTATCACTACGGTTTGCGGATCTGTCCCGAGCCGGTGTACTGGGGCGGATTGTCAGGGAGTCCGTATAGCGAAGCGATCTCGTGGGGGAAGTTCGTGCCGCCGGCGGAGGGCGGTAAGTTTGGCGAGGTCTTTCTTGATGCGACCGTTGGCTTGCCTCTGCTTGTGGCGGCGCTGCTGGAGCGGCTGGGGAAAAGCGCGGGAAATCACAGAGCAAAGAAAGAAAAAGCGCTGGCAGGAAAATAAAAGTGGGTCGAGCCCTCACGACAGCCGCAGGACGCTGGCTGCGACCTGAACCTCAATCGAAGATCAGGACGGCCGATGCGATCACGGTGGTCCACAGGCCACGCTTGTCGCCTACCGCGGACTGGGTCACGTTGGCTGTGCGGACGATCTTGTTGGAAATCCTATAAATTTCTTTCTTCTCGTCCCAGGAGCGATCGGGGTCAAACTCCACGTTGAGGGTAGTGGCCAGCATTTCGGCCGCGAGTTCTTCTGCGTAGTCACCAGCGGCGTCTTCGGTTTCGCCGAAAGAGTGGTGCTCGCTCAGGTAGCCGTACGTATTGCGGTCGGCGGGGATCGCAACGCCGATGCTCGAAGCCAGCAGACGGTGTGGCTCGTGAGTGGAGTTTTCGGCTACCACGGAAAAGACCACTTCGCCCGGACTCAAATATTTCAGTCCCTGCGAACGCGGCACCAGCTTGCATTGCGGTGGAAAAATCGAGGAGACTCGAACCAGGTTTTGCGCGGCGATGCCAGCGTCACGCAACGCCAACTCAAACGAAGTAAGACGTTCGCGATGTTTGCCGACCCCCTTGGTAAAGAAAATCTTCTTGGGGACCATGTCTTTAGACAATTCGAGTATCCTCCGGTGGCACTCGGCTAAATTTTCTAAAACATAACATAGGGAGTCGCGGGACAATATGAAAATTAAGAAAAAAAAGCCCCAAGTGTCGAAATGAGTACTTCCGGCGCACGACTCGCGGTTCTACTTGGCGGCGGCTACGGAACCGACGGCTATGGTGTCGCCGTTCGCTTGGCCCGTGACTTTGGCGGGGTGGTCGGCGAGTTTGTCGAGCTCAGCGAGCGCGGTTTTGTCGCTGGTGTCGAGGGTGTAGACCTTATCCCCTACGACCAGTGCATATTTTGAGCCTTTATTGATGCAGGCACGAGCGCATGCTGAACCTTCGCCCGCCATCATGTGGCTCGCGCCGCACATGGAATCACTAACCTTGCCGGTAAAGGTCTGGGGCTTGTCGGCGGCGAGGGCGGAGGGCACGGCCAGGCTTGCGCCCAAAAGCAGAGTTGCCAGGGAAAGTACGGATTTCGTGGGAACAGAGCTCATCGAACTATTTCTCCTTGTTTAGTGACAGCGTTTAGTCGCCTATGTGTGGTGGCTACCATTCTTTGTGTTAGATGCCGCGGGAAAAAGACCGCTATCTTAAAATGATCGACTAATAATACAGAAGCCCGTACATCCTTTCTGCTCACCTCTTGTGATCGAAGTGCAGGGAGATGTCCACAACCTTGTCTTTGTCCTCCACTGATTCGTGGACCGCGATACTCCAATCTTCACCGGGGAGAAGGCCGGTCGCAGACTCCAGGAATTTTTTTGGGTACTGAGCGTCGTAGGTATCGCCCTCCCGCAGCTTCCAGGCGGCCACCATGCGCTCCGTGGTCCGGCTGTCGAGGCCACGGACCTCCAAGTCTCCCATCTTGTAGACGCCGCCCTCTTGAAACTGGAGCACGTATTTTACCGTGGAGTCCGCGTCGTTCATCTCGGGAGTGGTTACGATCCGGGCTGCCATGTAGCCACGAGTGCCGTAAAGCTGCTTGATCGCTTCGATGTCTTTGTCCAGCTTGACGGCGTTGGCAGGCTGGCCTATTTGCAGACGGATCAACTCGCGTAGCTTCTCTACGGGGAAGACGTTGTAGCCAGAGAGTTGGAGTTCGCTGAGCTTGTACTGCAGACCGGGAGAGACCGGAAAGGCGACGTCCACCAGAGTTTCCTCCGGGCTGTCTTCGAGAACTTTGGGCTGGGAATCTGAAAAGGCTGCCTTCAAATAGCCACGCTCGAGGTAGACGGGCAGGAAATTCTTCTCCGCCTGAACCCGAAGAATGGTGCGCACATAGTCCTGCCCTGACAGCTTCTTTGCAGCGGTTTCCAAGGCGGGCAATTCGGCGGAGTCGGCACCCGGAAATTCGATTTGGCGGATGCGGATGTCTTGGCCGGTGATGCTGAAATCGAAGGCTTCGATAGGACCGTCTATCGGACCCGAGCGAAGATAGTCGGCTCGGCCCTTCAAGTGGTGTTCAATGGCAAGAGTCTGTAAAGCGTCTGAGACCTCATCCGCGAGTTTGCCAGCCACCGGGAGCTGGCCCTGGAAAAGGGGAACGCTGGCGCTTAGTTTCTCCAGCAGCTCCTGGTCGGAAAGCCAAACGAAGTTCTCGAAGCGGGCGGGCACGAACTGGTTGCTGTCGGTGACCTGCAAATCGAGCTTGATGCCATCCGACGAGGTCTGGAAGTTATACGCAACGTTACTGAAGGCACCGGTTTCTCCCAGGTGCTGGCTGACAATCTTGAAGTCATCTTCACTGGTCGTCTGGCCCGGCTGCAGGCCGGTGGCGGCGATGATTTGGTCCGGCGTGTAGCGTTTTGACCCGGTCGCCTTGATGGAAAGCAATTTCGAGGCCGAAGGCGGAACTGGGTTGGGAGGCTTGCGGGTCTGGGCCAGGAGCAGGGAAGCGCAGCCAAGCAGCAAGGATAGATGGATTGGTTTCACTGCCGGGATTCTAACGCACAATCTAGCGTGGGACACGTAGGGGCGTCCGGGTCTACGTGGTTTGGGGTGCTCCTAGCGCTTTGCTGTGGCGACGGGGTCTACCGCCTTGATCTTGACCGTCGTGTCAATGAAGGCGAGGGCGGCCCGGCTGAGCGCCTTGTCCTTGCGGAAGACAAGAGCCAGGTCGCGGCGAATGGGGGTCTCGGCCATGGGAATGGCGACCAGCACGTTGGCTTGCACATCCTCCTGCACGTTGGAACGAGCGATGAAGCCCACGCCCATGTCCGCGGCGATAAAGCGTTTGAGCAACTCGCTCGAATCAAGTTCCATGGCGTACTGCGGTTTCAATTTGTTTTCGTGGAAGAGCTCTTCCAGAGCGTCGCGGGTGCGGCCCGTTTTGGGCATCACCAGGGGGAACTTCGCGACTTCGCAGATCGGCGCAGACTTTAGTTTGGCCAGGGGATGGTGTGGCGGCGCGATGAGCACAAGTTCGTCCCGGTGGATGAGGACCACCGTCAGCCGAGTATCGGCGACTGGCATGGACATGAAGCCGAAGTCAACCGAGTTGTCGATCACCGATTCGAGAATTTTACCGTAGTCGGCGCGGGTGATGTTGACGGCCACGTCGGGATATTGCTTCTTGAACTCGGCAAAGACTTCGGGGAGGATGTGCAGGCAAGTGCCTTCGTTGGCGCCCACAATGATTTCGCCGCGAGGCACGCGTTCGGTCTCCGCAATTGCCGTCAGCACCGCCTTGCGGGCGTCAAGAATTTCTTCCGCATATTTCTGGAACAGCTTACCGGAGGCGGTAATGGAGACCTTTCCTCCCGAGCGATCCAGGAGCTTGGCCCCGACTTCTTCCTCCAGGGCACGGATTTGCGACGAGATCGCCGGCTGGGTACGGAAGCGCTTCTCCGCAGCCCGGGAGAAAGAGCTGTGGCGCGCGACCTCGAGAAACGTTTCTAGCTGTTCAAAGTCCATGGGGGAGCACTTGGCGTTCAGCACCCGGCATTCAGTCCTTAAATCCTCGGGGTGCTCGCGGGAGTACCCGTTCGTGTGAGGAGCTGAACGCTGAGTGCTGAATGCTGACGGGTTTCACGCCACCTAACTATCTGAAAACTCACCGGATGGGGCCGCATAAAGCTTCGTTATCCGGGCCATAAAAACAATGGATTTCCTTGCACAGGCCACGGCGCATTACACTCGCCCGTGGCGTGTACGATGCGGAAAGATTGTAGCAGGCGCGCTCTATCCCCTTAAATCCTCGTGGCAGGTTTCGTTGCGCCTGGAGGTTCCCGAGGTTCTGGGGGGCAACTTCCCTCTCCCTTCATGTGAAAGATTACAAAGGAGCGATTCATGGCTGATCCGAAGACCATTCTGGAGTTTGTGAAGAAGAATGGGGTCAAAATACTCGATCTCCGCTTCACCGACTTGCCGGGATTACAGCACCACGTTTCCTATCCCATTGACCAGTTGAGCGAGGCGTCATTTGACGAAGGTTTCGGAATGGACGGCTCCTCCATTCGTGGCTGGGCGGCGATCCATGAGAGCGACATGCTGCTCATTCCCGACCCCAGCACCTATATCCTCGATCCCTTCACCGAGGTGCCCACTCTGGTCATGGTCTGCGACGTGGTAGACCCGGTCACCAAACAGCGCTATGACCGCGACCCGCGCTACATTGCGAAGAAAGCGGAAATGTACCTGAGTTCGACGGGGCTGGCGGATACGGCTTATTTCGGGGCGGAAGCCGAGTTTTTCATCTTCGACAACGTGCGCTTTGATCAGCGCGAGCAGCACGGGTTCTACTTCATCGACGCGGAAGAAGGACGCTGGAATTCGGGCCGGGCGGAGAACAATCAGGGATACCGGCCGCGCTACAAGGAAGGCTATTTCCCGGTGCCTCCCACCGACCACTACCAGGACCTGCGCAGCGAGATGGTCATGACCATGCAGAACTGCGGGCTGGAGGTGGAGTGCCACCATCACGAGGTGGCGACCGGCGGGCAGACCGAAATTGACCTGAAGTTCGATTCGCTGGTGCGCTCGGCCGATCACATGATGCTCTACAAATACATCGTCAAGAACACCGCCAACCAGTATGGCAAGACGGTGACCTTCATGCCCAAGCCGATCTATGGCGACAACGGCAGCGGCATGCATACTCACCAGTCGCTGTGGAAGGGCGGCAAGCCGCTATTTGCCGGCGACGGCTACGCAGGCATCTCGCAGCTCGCGCTCTGGTATATCGGAGGGCTGATCAAGCACGGGCCGGCGCTGGCGGCAATCATTGCTCCGACAACCAACTCGTACAAAAGGCTGGTGCCGGGCTTCGAAGCGCCAGTGAACCTGGCGTACTCGCGGCGAAACCGTTCCGCAGCGTGCCGTATCCCGATGTATTCGGCTTCGCCCAAAGCCAAACGGGTAGAGTTCCGTCCGCCCGACCCGAGCTGCAATCCCTACATGGCGTTCGCGGCCATGATGATGGCCGGTCTGGATGGAGTGGAAAACAAGATGGATCCCGGCCAGCCTTTGGATAAAGACATATATGACCTGGGGCCAGAAGAGTTGGCCAAAGTGCCGTCCATGCCGGGGTCGCTGGAAGATGCCCTCGATGCTTTGGAGAGAGACCATGCGTTTCTGCTCAAGGGTGACGTCTTCACCGAGGAGCTGCTCAGCACCTACATGGAATACAAGCGGACGAAGGAAGTGGACGCGGTAAGGCTCCGGCCGCATCCGTTTGAGTTCGCCCTGTACTACGACATTTAGACGTTGATCGATCGTTGGTGAGTCGAAGGCCCGATAATTGGTTGGACGGTGGCCAGGCATCTCCGCCGAACCCTGCCTCGCAAACGTTCAGCAGCTAACTCAGCGTAATTTTCATACGCGCTTTGGGTCTCGAAACGGCCGAGCTCGTGAGTAATACATGGTAGTAGCAGTTCAAAATTCTCAAGCGTACGGGAACAGAGAAGGCAAGCTGGGTCTTGTGGGCGTGGATGGCTTCGCGCATCTCCGGAAATTTCTTCGGCTCAAGAATGATAACGGTCACATCCTCAATCGAGTGGAGCGTATCACGAAGCTCGTCGACTGATGTTTGGGCGACGCAAGTGAGAAACCGCTCTTGCGGCAGGGTTGCCCCTATGATGACCGGGTCTCCGGCCCACAGTGCTCTCGACAATTGATCAACCGCTAGTATGCTTTGGTCTTTGACGGCGCTCGCCTGTGGCCGCAGTCGAATGCGCGCCTGCACTCGTCGAGCTTTCGCTCAACCAGGATAAAGTTGGCGCTGAAGACCGTTCTGGCAGCATCTGGGTGCTGGACAACGTGGGTCCGAAGCCGACGCCCCTCGCTTGAAACGAAAAAAGGCCCGGCCAGCCGGGCCTTCTATGCTATAGAGGTGTTTAAGCGGGGCTGCTGATGGCAGTTCGATCGGTTCGCGTGTGCATTCTTTCCGGATCCAAATCGCGAACCAGCTTGACTTCCTTAGGCTCGGGCAGGCCGAGCATGATGGCTCCCAGGGTCGAGTTGGATTTCTCCAGGACCATGAGGAGATATTTTTGGGCAACGGCGCGGTCAGATGGATGGATCAGGCTCCACCAGCGCCGAATCGACTCCTGAACCTCGACGCTGTTCTTGTCGCCTTCGACCATGGCGTCAACCAGCTTATAGACCTTGCTCTTGACTGCTTGGTAGGAGATAGAGACCTCCTGTGGCATTGTCCACCCCCGGTGCAGTCTCTGATAGCAATACGCGGGCCAAACGTATCCCTAAGCTATGTCTAGACTTAGGGTCGCCATTGATTCTAGTTGTGGGAGGAATAGAAAAATTTGATATGAATTTACGTAGACAGGTCTGAAACCCCGCGTGATTCTTTCCGGTGAAAACCCAGTCTATTTCTGGCTCAACTGTTTTTCCACAGCGGAGATCACTTCCTTCGAATCGGGCCTCACGGCAGATTCAAACCGTTGTATGACGTGGCCGTTGCGATCCACCAGAAATTTGGTGAAATTCCACTTGATCTCGCCGGCGATGGGGGGATCGGTCTGTTTCGTGAGGTATTGGTAGAGCGGGGTCTGGTCGTCGCCTTTGACCGAAACCTTGCTATAGAGCGGAAACGTGACGCTATACTTTCGTGAACAGAAAGTCTTGATTTCCTGGTTGGTGCCAGGCTCCTGCGCACCAAAATTGTTGGCGGGAAAGCCCACGATGACGAAGCCCTGGTCCTTATATTTCTCGTACAAAGCTTCAAGCGCGCTGTATTGCGGTGTGTAACCGCAGCGGCTGGCCACGTTGACCACGAGAACAACCTTGCCCTTGAAATCCGCCAGAGGCATGGGCCTGCCATCGATTGAGGGCAGGGTGAAATCGTAGATGTTAGCGGCAAAGACGGATCCAGCCATGATGATCACCAGTGCCAGTACAACGAACGTGCGGATGCTCCCGTTGCGCACAGCTTTCATTTGCATCTCCTTGGCGCTGCTGAAAGTCCGAACGAAGTTGAAAGGCAGAATACCGGAGAGCAGGTTGGGTGTGCAACTAGGCGAGGGAAGGCGGAGGGAACCTTCAGGATTGGCCTTCGTGCAACTTCGTGTCCTTTGTGGTTCGCGCCTTTGAGCTTACCTAAGACGCTACCTTCGAATTTGACCGCCCGGGGTACAATGTGGCGCCCGCGTAGGGAACTGCTCCATACCTGCCCGGCGGAGGGACGCTTAGGCGCTGGGCTGGCCCACCCCGGCAGAACGTCCCGTTCTACGTGGCCGATAAGCCGAGCCAAAAGCTCCGGGAACCACCAGTCACATCGGAGGCCCGGCCCTGAATTTCAGAAGTAATGCACTCAAATTTCTTGCGGAGGCCTCATGAAGCAGGCGCTGCTGTGGATCTTTGTATGTCTGGCGATGTCTAGCATCTTATCGGCACAGGGAGGTCCGGCCAAAAATGGCGCTCCGCCTCCGAGCGCGGACCGGATGTTCTTTCCTCACGACATGTTCTGGGGATATGGGCAGTTCGACCTCGCTCCCCCGCACAATGAGATTGATCCCAACCTGTGTCGTGCCGACGCCGGAATTTCGGGGGGAGTGAACGATCCCTGCAATGCCTTCGCCCGCTACATGCTCTCCGGATACGTGGAGGTGCGCCCGTTCGGCCGGACCGAGTTGCGAAGATTTTTCCTCTTTGGAGAACCTCGATTCGTGTTTGGCAAGAATCTTCCGCAGACGCTTTATACATGGTCGTTCGATGCGATCGGAGTGGAGCGAAGCTGGGGTGCCGGGATTTACATGGGGAAGGGCTTCGAGATGCGCTGGACCCAGCATTTTCTGTTCAGCCGATTTGGGGCGCGGGACCGCAACCTGGGTTCGGCCGACCTGGGTCCCAACGGTCCCTGGGGCCGATACAACATGATCGGAGTGCGGAAATATTTCGGGCAGCGACGATATTGACAAACTTGGGTAAAGTGCGATGGAAATGATCACGACCTGACCGCCGAGCTCAGCTGTCCCCTCGTGGTCATTTCCGATATGCTGAGAGTCTGAGCCGCGAGCCTTGCGTCCATCGAACACTCCAAATCAGCCGACCGGACCTGGTGCCTCAGGGCCTAGTATTCCGGGACCTGGTGCTCCGAGAGAAACCAGCCGGGCTTCGCTCGGTAGGGGCGGGTCAGAGACCCGCCCCTACACAACCATTACCTCCGGAGACGTTCCTTTCCGCAATCCTGAAAGCGCCAAACTGAGCCTGGAGCGCGCCAGCGGGCGACTTTCACCCCTCTTGGCGACGGCTTTGTCCTCGCTCCTGGCGGAGTCTCCGGACCCGGATTGTGCTTTGCTCTTGTTTGAGCGGCTGAGCGAGCCTTCCGAGGTAGTGCGTTTGCTGGAGCGGCACAACTTCCTGGCCCACTATGCCATCGTTGTTTTCGGTCACAGCAGGTTTCTGGGGGAAACGCTGCTGCAGAATACGGATCTGCTGCCGTCCTTTCTGCGGGAGAGAAATCTCGACCGCAGCTTCTCGCAGGAAGAGTTTCACGAGAGTCTGGCGCGCTTCCGCGCGCGTTCCCTCGAGAGCGATGTTTCCCTCATACTGGCGAGGTTCAAGCGCCGGGAGTATGTCCGGATTATGCTACGCGACGTGTTGAAAATCGCGCCGCTGGCGGAAACCACAGCGGAAGTCTCGGCCCTGGCCGATGTGCTCATTGAGGAAGCTCTGCGGGAAGCCGACAGCCAACTGCAGCGCCGCCACGGTACACCCCAGCATCTCGATGCCCTGGGTCGCCTGGTGGATACGCCGTTCGCGATTCTGGCCCTGGGCAAACTCGGCGGCAACGAGCTGAATTACAGCTCAGATGTAGACCTAATGTACATCTATGGCGACGGCGACGAACCGCCAAAAACACAGGTTTCCAACCGCGAATATTTTATCCGGCTGGCGCAGAACACGACGGAGATCCTCTCGCGGGTCACCGTGGAAGGGCCGGTGTTCCGCATTGATCTGCGGCTGCGGCCCCAGGGTGGAGAAGGAGAGCTAGCCATCCGCTTGTCCCAGGCATTGACCTACTATGCCGAAACCGCACACGACTGGGAGCGCCAGGCGTTGATCAAGCTGAAACATTCCGCCGGAGACGCAGTTTTGGCGCGCGAGTTCATCCGCGCGGTGCAGCCCCATGTTTATACCGAAAAGGTGAACTTTGCGGCGATCAAGACCGCGCTGGTGGCGCGGGAGAAAATGCAGAAGCGGCGGCAGCAGGGAAGCGTGCTGGCGCAACCCGAAGAGACCATCAACGTGAAGATTGATCGGGGAGGGATCCGGGATATTGAATTTCTGGTGCAGTGTCTGCAACGGGTCTATGGAGGGGCGGAACCCTGGCTACGGTCGGGAGGAACCCTGTTTTCACTGCAGAAGTTGCACGATAAGGGACACATCAGTGGCAAGGAATTTCATGACCTGACCAGCGCTTATGAGTTCCTGCGCCACCTGGAGCACCGGTTGCAGCTTCGCGAGGGTCGGCAGACGCACCGGCTGCCGACATCAGAAGCCGACTCCCGAATCCTGCAGAACGCCATGGAGGGCTATGCTCCCGGGGAATATCGCGTAGGCGACCTCGCGACCATGGTCCGGCGCCGAATGGGGGTGGTGGCGGAAATTTACCAGCGGATTATTTTTCAGCAGCAGATTCGCGGTCGGCAACAATTGCGCGACCCAGAATTCAAGTTGCTGAGCGCGCAGGAGCCGCCTACGCCCGACCCGTCCAGCCAGCATATGCTGGAACAGCTGGTGGCGGACGCACCGGCGCTGTACGAAATCGCGAACCGTCCCGACCTGAGCCCCCCAACGCGAAGAAGTGTTCACCGGTTTCTTGCCGCGGCATTCGCCAGTTCGCGTCGCTATGCCGCCGTGCTGCGGCACCAGAAGGAGGCCTCCCGCGCGCTGGCCTTGTTCGAAGCCAGCGACTATCTGACGGAAATTCTCGTTCGCCATCCTGAGGAAATTGCGACACTCGCGGGAAAGGAGGAAGGAGGGCCGCGGCTGGGGCCCGGGTATTTGTTCGAGAGGTGCTTAAAGGAACCATCTTCATTCGGCCCGTCTTCGCTTGAAGGGCCGCTGGGCCCGACCGATCCGGTCTTTGCCTACCTGCCAGACTCGCCGGTTCCGTACGGAGAAAAGTTGGCCCTGCTGCGGCAGCACTTCAGGCACCGGGCGTTCGCCGTGGGCGCCAGAGACGTGATCGAGTTGCGAGATGTATACGAATCCTTTGGTGACATCACCTTGGCAGCTGCGGATGCGATGGGGGCAGCGTTTTCCATGGCCGGCGCGCCCCATGGACTGGCGGTTATGGCGCTGGGAAGGCTGGGAAGCGGCGAGTTCGATTTGTTGTCCGATGCCGACGTGTTGTTTGTCTGCGAGGAAGAGGGCGATCGAATTGCGCTGACCAAGTGCGCAGAGCAGATGATGCATGCGTTGTCCGCTTATACCCGGGAAGGCATGGTGTTTCCGGTCGATGCGCGCTTGCGTCCGCGGGGTGGGGAAGGCGAACTGCTGGTCACTCCCCTGCAACTGGCCGCCTATTTCGAGCACGAGGCGCAGCCATGGGAGGCCCTGATGTACACGAAACTGCGCTTTTTTGCGGGCTCGAAAGCCTTAGGTGTGCGCGCCACCGCACAGCTGAGGACCTTGTTCGAGAGGTTTGCCGCCGATGCGCGCTTCACCCAGGCGGTCCGCGAAATGCGAACAAAATTGGAAGTCGCCGAGCCGGGGAAAAGCTTCAAGTCTTCTCCCGGCGGGACCTACGACATTGACTTCATCACCAGCTTTTTAATGGTGAAACACGGGGTTGCGTACAAGCAGGGCAGCTTACGTGACCGGCTGTGGCGCTGCGTGGCTGCCAGGTTACTCGACAAGAACGACGCCGGCACACTCGACCATGCCGCCGAGTTGCTGCGCACCGCCGAGCATGTGTCGCGGCTGGTGGTGGGCCGGCCCGGTAAATGGCTGCCCGCGACGGAACACGGACGGCAGGTAACCGAGAAGCTGACGGGCAAGATTCTGAGCCGGGAGTTTCCGGACGGGCTGGAGAGCGAACTGGCGCGAACCTTTGAAAGGGTGCGGACGATTTACGAAAAAGTATGTAAGGATGCTGGCTGAGTTGTCCGATACCCGAGATGGAGACACCGAGGGTGAAAGTGTGAGAACGTCCGTTGCTACATCGACGGGGTGCTCGTCAAAACCGCTAGTTCCGTCGCAGCGTGTAGGCTGGAACCGGTGCGGGGCGCCGACTTCGCTGAATGAGCCAGATGATCAGCGCCACCAATCCGCCGAGGAATACAAACGGCAGCAGGAAGACTAGAAAAACCCATCCCCCTCCGCCCATGGAAGTGATGTCACCGCCGACGGTGGCTTTCGGGTCCCGGCGCGCAGTCCCTGCAATTGCGGTCACGTCGCCTGCCACCTGTGTGCCATTGTCGAGGCGAGCATTGCCACGAACTGTGGTGATGTCGCCCGATATAGTTGCGCCTTGCTCGGCCACGATGTTCCCGTTGACCGTCGTCACGTCGCCCGAGACCCGGCCGAGAACGTAAACCGAGCAGTTAATGCAGGTGACGTCCCCAACTTGATCTTCCGGTTGGATATGGATGTCGTGGTTGACCTGGAAGCGATCGGCGTTGGCTTGTGCCACCAGCGCCGCGGACGGCGCCGGCAAGATCGCAAGAACACAGAGTGTGCTGAGGGCAAGCAACCGGAGCATGGGTGTTCTCCTGCGAAACGTCAGCGTTGCTCATAGTATAAGCCAGTCCACATCTTGTTACTCGGCCCCTCGCGCCTCATGGCACTGAATGCTTGGACTTCAGGGAATAGTTTCGAGCGACCCCGAATCCGGTGACTCCGATATGGATGATTGAAATCCAGCGTTCGATCTTGTGGTGCCCGACCTGATGCATCCAGTAGGAGAGACCGACCGACGCAGCCGTTCCCGCTACTTCCAGGCCGGCAAATCCGGCGGAATTGTTGACCACATCGTCGGGGATCAAGACTTCCGCCCTCCCACGAGCCTGAAAATTGCGGGTGGACGCGTAATCGAGGCCGCGAAAGACGCCTGCACCGGAGAACAGCAGGATATTGGTCCGGTCCCAGAAGGCGTGGGGCGGCGGAACCTGGGTCGGAGGAGAGGGAGCGGGAACCGGAGCCTTGGTGGACACCTGGCCTGCCTCCCCCGGTGGCGGGGTTTGCTGTGCTGCGGAAGTTGAGGCGAACAGGAAGCAACTTGCGAGGAGCCAGGTCAAAATGCGGGACGAACTGTCGGACATCTTTGCATTGTAGCGGGGAACAAGCCGAGGGCCGCGTTGAGCGATGTCGGTTTAGGGTGTTAAGTCTTTTTGAGACACGCCGGAAGTCGAATGGGGTGTCCCCGAGCGGTTCCTACCCTTTATAATTATCGGTTTTATCCTTGCAACTTGGAGGGCTTGTAATGGCGGCTTCATACAACGGTTTGCCAGTGCCAGCAAAGGGCGCTCGGATCACATACGGCAATGGACGGTACCAGGTTCCCGACAATCCGATTATTCCGTTCATCGAAGGCGATGGCACGGGCCGGGATATCTGGAAGGCGTCGGTGCGCGTGTTCGATGCGGCCGTGGAGAAGGCCTACAAAGGCAAGCGCCGGGTGGCGTGGTACGAGGTGTTCGCGGGCGAGAAGGCGATGGCGAAGTTTAATACCTGGCTGCCCGATGACAGCGTGAATGCTATTCGCGAATTTCGCGTCGCTATCAAGGGACCGTTGACAACCCCTGTGGGAGGCGGCATCCGATCGTTGAACGTGGCGCTGCGGCAGATTTTGGACCTGTATTGCTGCGTGCGGCCGGTCAAGTACTACAACGGTGTTCCGTCGCCGGTAAAGCATCCCGAACGGATGGATGTGGTGATCTACCGCGAGAACACGGAAGATGTCTACGCTGGCATCGAGTGGGAGCAGGGTACGCCAGAAGCGGCGCGGCTGATTGAGTTCCTGAACAAGGAAATGTTAAAAGGCGGCAAGAAGCAGGTGCGTCTGGATTCGGGTGTCGGGATCAAGCCCATCTCGGTGACGGGGACCAAGCGCCTGGTTCGTATGGCAATCAAGTTCGCGCTGGAGAGCGGGCGCAAGAGCGTGACCCTGGTTCACAAGGGAAACATCCAAAAATTTACCGAGGGAGCGTTCCGCAAGTGGGGTTACGAACTGGCGACAGAAGAGTTCCGCGACCAAGTGGTGACGGAGCGCGAAAGCTGGATTCTCGACAACAAAGATAAGAACCCTAACATTTCGATTGAGCAGAATGCCGCGCTGGTAGAGCCGGGCATGGAGTTTGCCACCGAGGATTTCCGACAGTCGGTCTACAGAGAGGTGGGGACAGTTTTGGAGACGATTTACGCCACCCATGGCGAGGGCGCATGGAAAAAGAAGCTCATGATCAACGACCGCATTGCCGATTCGATTTTCCAGCAGGTGGTGACCCGGGCGGACGAATATTCGGTACTGGCCACTCCCAATCTGAACGGAGACTACATTTCCGATGCCTGCGCCGCGCAAGTGGGCGGACTGGGCATTGCCCCGGGCGCCAACGTCGGAGATGGCTACGCCTGCTTCGAGGCCACCCACGGGACCGCGCCCAAGTACGCGGATAAAGATGTCATCAATCCGGGTTCGGTCATTCTCTCCGGCGTGATGATGCTGCGCTTCCTGGGCTGGAATGAAGCGGCGGATCTGGTTGAACTTGGGCTGGAGCGCACCATCGAGCAGAAAAAAGTCACGTACGATTTTGAACGGCTGATGCCGGGCGCGACCAAGGTTAAAACCAGCGAGTTCGCGAAGTACATCATCGAGAACATGGGCGCGGGTGTGCTGACCGCTGCGGACTAAGAAAATCTTTAACCAGAGGACACGGAGGAGCGCGGAGGAAGCGAAGCGCTGGGCCTCTCTTGTGATCCTCTGTGTAATCTGTGGTTAACCGGTTCTAGAAAGGGCTCATTCATGCGCAAGAAAGTCACGATTGTAGGCTCAGGCAATGTGGGTGCGACCACTGCTCACTGGATCGCCTCCAAGGAGTTGGCGGATGTCGTATTGATCGACATTATTGAAGGCGTACCCCAGGGCAAAGGTCTGGACCTGCTGGAAGCCATGCCCATCGAGAAGCGCGATGCGCACGTGATCGGCACCCAGGATTACGCCGATACCGCGAACTCCGATATCGTCGTGGTCACCGCCGGTATTCCGCGCAAGCCCGGGATGAGCCGCGACGACTTGCTCAATACCAACCACAAGATCATGAAAGACGTGGTCAGCAAGGCAGTGCAGTTTTCGCCGAATTGCATCCTGATCATCGTCTCAAACCCGCTGGACGCCATGGCACAGGCGGCCTACAAGATGAGCGGCTTTCCGCGCGAGCGGGTAATCGGGATGGCCGGCGTGCTCGACTCGGCCCGCTTCCGGTCGTTTATCGCGGCAGAATTGAAAGTAAGCGTGGAAAATGTCACTGCGTTTGTGCTGGGTGGTCACGGAGACACCATGGTTCCGTTGCCCCGCTATTCTACGGTTGCGGGGATTCCGATCACAGAATTGATGGACAGCGCCACGGTGGAGCGGTTGGTGCAGCGCACTCGCGACGGCGGCGCGGAAATTGTGAAGTATCTGAAGACTGGATCGGCGTACTACGCGCCCGCGGCGGCCGCGACCGAAATGGTTGAGGCTATTCTTAAAGACAAGAAAAAGATTTTGCCTTGTGCGGCATATCTACAAGGGGAGTACGGGATAACCGGCCTGTACGTCGGCGTGCCTTGTAAGCTGGGTGCGAAAGGTCTGGAGCAGATCATCGAGATCAAACTCACCGCGGAAGAGAAAGCCGCGCTGGATAAGAGCGCAGCTGCGGTGAAGGAGTTGGTGGGCGTGATCGGAGTATAGGTGACCGCTTCAGGGCAAGTTGTTTTCGTGAAGGGCGATGTCAAGGCTAGATCATAGGTGTTAAGTGAGTCTCCAATGCGAAAAATTGGCCGCTTTTTCCTCACATTCGCCAAGCCCTCACAACATGGTTTGGAGGTCACAGCATAGTTTCAAGATGCCCGAGGCCTGCGAGCGTAGCGGAAAGTTTGGGCGAGACGTACCCGGAAATACACATACGCCATGCGTCCGAGAGTTGAACCCGTTGCCAAGTATCTCCCCGCACTATACCCGCTCAATCACTACCGACTTCACCACAGCATCCTTTAATGGCTTGTCCTGCCGGTTGCGCGGGGTGCCGACAATCTTTTCCGCTACGTCATAGCCTTCCACGACTTCACCGAAAATCGTGTGCTTGCCGGTAAGCCACTGCGTGGGCGCTATGGTGATGAAGAACTGCGAGCCATTGGTATTAGGTCCCGAGTTGGCCATGGCCAGCTTGCCGGGCTTGTCGAAGCTGTGGGGGGAGCCCTTGGTTTCATCCTCGAACTGATAGCCGGGGCCGCCGAAGCCGGTACCGGCCGGGTCGCCGCCTTGGATCATGAAATCGGGAATTACGCGGTGGAAGTTGGTGCCGTCATAGAGGCGGTCTTTGCTCTTCTTGCGGCTGACCGGATGGGTCCACTCGCGTTTGCCTTCGGCAAGGTCGGTGAAGTTGGCTACGGTTTTGGGCGCTTCTTTCTCGAAGAGGCGGCAGACGATGGTTCCTTCAGAAGTATCGAAGATGGCATAGGTACCGGGCTGGCGTGGCATGGGTTCCTTTCGTTTTGAAAATGCGAGGGCAAGACGCCCTCGCGACAACCGGCGAAGCTCTGTCTGAGCGAAGTCGAAGGAACGCCGGCACTACTGTGGAGCGGTTTTGGGTGCGGCTGGCTTCTTCACCGCGGGCTTCGCCGTTGTTGCCGGCTTGGCCGCCGCCGTGGTCGCTCCGCCTTTTGTGATCGTAATGTGATTAATCTTTACCGGGCGATAGGGCCGGTCGTTGGCATCGCGACCCATGCGCGTGATCTGCTTTACCAGGGCAACTGTCGCTTCATCGCACTGACCGAAGATGGTGTATCCGCCGTTCAAACTCGCATAGGGAACTTCGGTGATGAAGAACTGCGAGCCGTTGGTGTCCGGGCCGGCATTGGCGTAGGCCAGGCGTCCGGGGCGGTCAAACTTCAGGGTCGGGGAAGTTTCGTTCTTGAACATGAAACCAACGTCGCCGCTTCCGCTGCCCGCGGGGTCGCCGCCCTGGATCATGAAATCAGGAATTACGCGGTGGAAAATCGTGCCGTCATAGAGTGGGACGCCATGCTTCTTGGCGTGCGAGATGGGATTGGTCCAGTCTTTGGTGCCCTGAGCCAGGCCGATGAAATTGGCGACGCCGATGGGAGCTTTATCAGGAAAGAGTGTGCAGTTCATTTTGCCGGCTGTTGTGTCGATGATGGCCGTGGGTCCAGCAGCTGGGGCGGCCGCTGGCTTGGCGGCAACAGCCGCGGCTGGTTTTTTGGCCGGTGCGGTCTTTGCAGCGGGCGCTGTCTGTGACCAGCCCGCCGGACGCGCTGCAGAAATCAGCAAATAAATTGAGAGACAGATTCGCGTGGACGCTCTTCGCATGGACGCTCCTGGGCCAGGCTTTGCCCGGCCGGGCAGGTGAGAGCACCCGCCCCTACGTGGTTTGTGATGACTGCGAAATACGATTCTACCCTAGAGTTCCGAAAAAGAGAGTCCGGGAAAAACTAATGCCTCGCCGATGTCCGCACGTTTTCGCCTTGCATTTCGTGGCTCACGTTTTCAACCTGGTGGAATACCCGCAGCAGGTTTCCGCCGAAAATCTTGTGAATGTCCTCGGCGCTGTAGCCGCGGTCGAGCAACGCCTGCGTAATCCTGGGCAAGTCGGCGGCGGAGTCAATGCCATCGGGTGTGGCGCCGCTGACACCGTCAAAATCCGAGCCCAGGCCAATGTGATCCACTCCCGCGACCTTCGCGATGTGATCAATGTGGTCGATCAGTGACTTCAGCGGCGGACGCGGGATCTTCGCCGCCCATTCTCGCTCGATTTTGTCTTTGTCCAGATAAGTGACGGGCTTTCCTGCCGTCTTAAGCTCGGCGATACGTGCTTCGACGGCTGCCTCTGCATCCTTCTTCTGGGCGTCGGCGGCCTTGCGATAGTTTTCGTCGATGAAGGCATCATAGAAATTCGCCTGTACCACGCCGCCATTTTTCGCGACGGCTCGCAGCATGTCATCAGTCATGTTGCGGGGATGGTTGGTGAGGGCGCGGGCGGATGAGTGTGACGCGATTACCGGAGCCTTGGTGGTGGCGATCGCGTCAAAGAAGGTTTTGTCGGCGACGTGCGAAATATCCACCATCATGCCCAGGCGGTTCATTTCGAGCACTACCTGCTTGCCGAAATCGGTGAGGCCATTGTGGTGCTCGATTTTGGGATCGTCGATATCGCCGGAGGAGTCGGCCCACTCGTTGGTATTCGACCAGCTCAACGTCATGTAACGAACCCCCAGCCGGTAATAGTCCCGCAATAGGCGGATGTCGTTCTCGATGGAGTGACCGCCTTCGATACCCATTAACGCCGCCAGCTTCTTCTGCTGGTGGGCACGCGCAATGTCGTCCACCGAGAAGGCCATCATCATGCGTTTAGGATGGCGCGACGCCTGTTCATACACCGCATCGATCATGTCAAAGGTGGATTTGGCGAAGTGCCCGCTGGTGGTTTCGGGATCAGCCCAGATGGAAAAGAATTCGGCCCCCAGATTACCGGCGCGGGCTTTGTCGAGGCTGATGTGACCGATATCTTTGGGATCGGTGGTGCCGATGTCGTAGTTTTCATAGAGAAAGCGTTGCGGCGTGTCGGCATGGGTATCCACGATAATGGCGGAGGCGTGGATGGCGCGAGCGCGGGGACTGACGGTTTGGCTGAAGGCCAGTGAGGAAGACAGAATAAGGGCGAGGAACGAAAACCGGAATAGGCTCATTTGGCTTGTGGGAGACGGCGAAAAAGATTCTATACGGTTGAGACGCAGCAGGTAAGAGTTATTTCGCCGGAAGCACGCGCCCCGGCTACTGTTGCTGGAGAGAAAGTTCCCTGGCCTCGGAGCCTTCGGAGGTCAACTGCTCGCCGGCCAGCATCCTCGCCTCCCGCCAATCGGTGTAGCGGCCACAGACCATCACATGGAAGACCCACTGATGACGTTCTTCTTCCGGTTCAATCAAGCCTTGGGCTTTCAACGGTGTCATGTAGTTCTGCACCCACTTGATCTGCTCATGGTTGAGGCCGCGGCGCTGTATGTCCACCGTGACACCCGCGAGATGGGAAGATGCGATCTCACCTTCCGCCGGCGCGGCATTCCGATTGTGGCGGCGAAGTTTCTTTTGGACTTTCACCGTGCGAACCGCGGAGTTCACCTGAATCTGCGCGTGAAACTGTTTGTAATAGGCCGAGCTGAGATCGTCCAGAAACTCAAGCGTCCAGGGACGGCAATAGCGGCGGTCGGGGTCGAGACGCGGATCGAAGCGAAGCGTTGGACCGGCAACGATCGGAACCAGATCTTCGCTAGCCTTAAGTTGTTCAAGCTCGGCATCGTCCTGGATGCGCGGCAACTCCATGCGGTCAATTTCCTGATTTTGCAAGAGCAGGGATTCGTGCGAAGGACGAAACACGGGATTCCAACGAAGGCGCCGGCGATGCGCGCGCCGGACGCGGCGCGTGCGACGCTGAGGCGCGACGTAACTGTGCAGGCCAAACGCCGGAGCACAGACCGCGAAGGTCACTGCGAAAACAACTATCGCGCGTTGGATTCTGCGGTTCAACGAAGTGGCGTTCAACGAAGTGGCCTCAATCTGTAGCTGGTCTTACGACCGTGCCCCAGGGCGCTCTGGGACAGGCGCGTATTCTAAACTGGACCTGCACAAAAACAAGGGCTTTTTTTGTAGCCCGGGGGTGACCCAAGAGAACCCCCGGGCGTTACCCATGGTTACTGCACTCGCGCTATCGGCGCGCCCGTGGCAACCGCAGTAGATAGAAGCAACCCTGATGCCACTTGCAGGGTAAGTAATTCCCAAGGGGTTACGGGGCGAAAAGCCGCATGGAATGACAACTTGCGGTTCAGCGATGACACTTTCCGGTACCCCACTTTAGTGGGGTTACCGACGAGCGGTCACTTTCTGAACAAATCACCTATCGCCTGTTTCATAACCTCGCCGCCGACTTCGGCAATAGAGCGGGTCAGGGGAATGTCCTTGGGGCAGACTTCGACGCAGTTCTGGGCATAACCGCATTCCTGGATGCCGCCATCCTCCATCAAGGCCGCCAGACGCTCCCGCTTCAATGCTGCGCCCGTCGGATGCGTATTGAACAGGCGGACCTGGGAGATCGCGGCCGCGCCGACAAAGCCGGTGTCCTCGTTGAACTGCGGGCAGGCCTCCATGCAGCAGCAGCAGGAGATGCAACGCGAAAGGGGATACGCCGCTTCCTGTTCCTTCATGCTTACGCGAGGGCCAGGGCCGAGGTCGTAGCTGCCATCGATTGGAACCCAGGCCTTCACCGCTTTGAGGTTCTCGAACAGGACATTGCGATCCACAGCCAGGTCGCGGACCACCGGAAATTTGGAGAAAGGCTCGATGCGGATGGGTTGTTCCAGTTTGTCCACCAAGGCGGAGCAAGCCATGCGAGCACGCCCGTTGATCAGCATGGCGCATGATCCACAGACTTCCTCCAGACAGTTGGAATCGTAGGTGATGGGTGTCGTGGCCTTGCCCTCGCGGGTAACGGGGTTGGTGGCAATCTCCATCAGTGAAGAGATTACGTTCATGCCCGGGTGCCAAGGCAACTCGAATTCTTCCCAGTACGACTTCCCATCAGGTGTGGATTGGCGTTTGATCTTAAAGAGGATAGTTTTGGAATTAGCCATTAGCTTTTAGCTCTAGCTTAAAAACCCTACTACACCACCTAGGCCCGGATGCCCTGGTCCGGGCGGGCGAGGCAAGCTCGCCAAGGTTGCCGAGCTTCGCTCGGCTGGGCGGGCGAGACACCCGCCCCTGCGTGGGCATTGCCTATTTCACCGCGTCGTATCTTCTCGGTCGCGGCGGGATCAGCGAAACGTCTACCGGCTCGAATTCAAACTTCGGCTCGTCGCCATCGGGAGCAAAAGTTGCCTTGGTCGTCTTCAGCCAGTTCTTGTCGTCGCGCTCGGGAAAATCCGGCTTATAGTGTGCTCCGCGCGATTCGTCGCGCAGCGCCGCACCCTGGGCGATGACGCGCGCCAGTTGCAACATGTTATAAAGCTGCCGCGCGAACACGACTGACGTATTGGCCCACTGCGAGCGGTCGCTGAGATTGATGTGCCGGAAGCGCTCCAATAGTTTGCACAACTCAGCGTCCGTCTTCATCAAATTCTTGTTGTAACGGATGACGGTGCAGTCCCTGGTCATCAGATCGCCCAACTCGCGCCACAGCCGGAAGGGGTTCTCCGTGCCGTCCGACTTCATCAGCGTGGAGTTGTTTTCTTCCTGGCGTTTGCGTTCGGCATCGAAGTAGCCATTGCTCGGCGCAGCTTGCAGGTTGCGAGCATAATGCACGGCGGTTGGCCCGGCGACGAAGCCTCCAAAGATGCAGGAGACCAGGGAATTAGCGCCCAACCGGTTGGCTCCGTGGTACTGATATTCGCACTCACCCGCGGCATAAATACCCGGGATGTTCGTGGCTTGGGTGAAGTCCACCCACATGCCCCCCATGGTGTAGTGCATGCCGGGGAAAATCTTCATGGGTGTGCGGCGGGGATCGTCGCCCACAAACTTTTCGTAAATCTCCAGAATGCCTTCCAGCTTGCGGTCAAGAACTTTGCGATCGATGTGAGTCAGATCGAGGTAAACCATCGGCTTGCCGTCGATGCCGAGGTTGTGTTCGTACACCACTTTGTGAATGGCGCGGGTTGCAATGTCGCGGGGCACCAGGTTGCCGTATTTCGGATACCATTCTTCCAAGAAATACCAGCGCTCGTTTTGCGGAATAGATTTGAAATCACGCTTGTCGCCGGGCGTCTTCGGCACCCAGACGCGTCCGCCTTCTCCGCGTGCCGACTCCGACATCAGGCGCAGCTTGTCTTCTCCGGGAATACAAGTGGGATGAACTTGAATAAACTCGCCGTTGGCGTAGTAGCATCCCTGCTGATAAAGAGCGGATTGCGCCGATCCGGTACACACGACGGAATTCGTCGACCTGCCGAAAATGGCACCGTTGCCGCCGGTAGCAACGATGATGGCGTCGGCGGGGAACGCGCGGACTTCCATCGAGCGTAGATCCATGGCGCAAATACCGCGGCAGACGCGGTTGGAATCGAGCACGGCAGAAAGAAATTCCCAGTGTTCGAACTTCTTAACCTTGCCTTCCGACTCATGGCGCCGGACCTGTTCGTCGAGGGCATAAAGGAGCTGCTGTCCGGTGGTGGCGCCGGCGAACGCCGTGCGGTTGTAGAGCGTACCGCCGAAGCGGCGGAAATCGAGCAGTCCCTCCGGGGTGCGGTTGAAGGGCACGCCCATGCGATCCAGCAGATCGATGATGCCGGGCGCGGCATCGCACATGGCCTTGATCGGAGGCTGGTTGCCCAGGAAGTCTCCGCCGTAGACCGTGTCGTCGAAGTGCTGCCAGGTCGAATCACCCTCGCCTTTGAGATTTTTGGCGGCATTGATGCCGCCCTGCGCGCAGACCGAGTGCGAGCGCTTCACGGGCACGATGGAGAACAAATCCACGTTCCCGCCCATCTCGGCAATTTTGATGACGGCCGAGAGTCCGGCCAGTCCGCCACCGATCACGATAATTTTCGGTTGTGATGCCATGTCTTTCGGATTCCCATCTACCGGGCAGTGTTCCCTGGCCTTATTGCGCCAGCAAAAGAGTCACGCGCTCCATTCTCGGGACCGACCGGCTGCTGCGGCGTGTTGAGGAATGAACCCATAGTCAGGACTCCCACCAGAATGAACGCTGCCCCGATGACGAAGCAAACGTAACCGAACCTGCGGCGGGCCGCGTCTCCGGACGTGATTCCCCACTTGGCGGCAAACAGCCAAAGTCCATAGGCAAAGTGCCATGAAGCACAGAAAATTCCCAGGGCGTAAAAAGCGATTGCCCAGGTGTGCTGGAATTCCAGTTGCACCTTGCCGAAGGCCGCGTCCGGATGACTTAGGATGTGAATCCCGCTAAAGCGCAGATGCCAGGTGTGCCATACGATGTAGAAAAAAGCGATGCCGCCGGTCCAGCGTTGGGCAGTGAACATCCAGTTGCCCGTCCAGGGATAGTCGGCGACATTGCTCTCGCCGCGGTACCAGATATAAAAGCCGTAGAGGGCGTGGTAGAGAATCGGCAGCCAGATCCCGAACAGCTCCAGATAGAACACAAAAGGAAAGCTGGAGAGCAATTCCACCTGCTTGGAGTATGCCCCGGGGCCCCGGGTGGCGAACGCATTGGAGACGAAGTGCTCAACCAAAAACGCTCCCACTGGAATGATGCCGCTGAGTGAATGAAGCTTGCGCAACAAGAATGAATGCCCATGGTCCGCTCGCAGGGGAGCTATGCCCTTGGAGACGCTGACCGGAGCTCTAGGACTGGCGGTTGTCGCCACGAAACCCCTTGTGAAACTGAAGATGATGAGAGAACTTTTTATTATCTCGGTGGAGGAGAAGGGAAGTCAAGAAAGTGGTTTCCTGATCCGGGGTTCTCTAATGGTTGAGACTATCCACCGCCAGCGTCTCAGAGGAGCTCAGAGTCGTATTTCCTAAACACGGCTTGCAGGGAAGCGGGGGTTCGCTCTGCCATTGCATGGATTTCTTGAATCAAGCGAAAAATGTTCGAGGTCATGATGAGTAAATATCGAACTGGGCCAGGGCCCGGGTTCCAATAAGTGTGCGGTGTCCCTCGTGGCACAAACACGCCAGAGCCCGTACCGACCTCGACCTCGTCGTTGCCAACCTGAACGCGCAAGGTCCCTTCGAGTGCGTACCAGGCCTCGTCATCGCTGTGGTGGAGATGCCGTGGGGCTATCAGGCGAGGTGGTCCTGCCGGGCCACCGGCATCACGCCATTCGGCAACAACAAAAGCATTGGCGATGGAACCAAGGATGTTTCCAGAAAGCGGGGGAGCGATACTCGATGGACTCATATCCAATGGGACCCTATATATATTCTACTGATTTGGCGGCGAACCGGCCTCGCCCAAGACCATGGTGCGGTACATCCGCTCGACCATCTGTTTTTGGGCGGGCGTCAGTGGGCGATTTTCATCGAGTCCCATCGCTTTCAGAGAACGATGGTAGACCTCTTCTCTCTCCTTCCGGGTGAGTTCTTTGGCACGTTTCGGATCCATCATCTTAAGACCATTCTCCTGGATCCGCGCATCGTTCTCAGCGCTTCGCTTTGCTTCCTCCGCAATTCTGAGCTGATCCTGCTGACGCAACTTGTCTAGCTCTTCTCGCATGGCGCGTGCTTTCTCTCTGGCATCAGGTGCGCAACGCGCATAGCTTGCGATCAGATCCATCACCTCGGCAGCATCGAGGAAGTCCATTTCATGCTGCTTGGCGGCTTCGCCCACTGGCAGGATGCTTGCGCCACATTGGGAGGCCAGGGCAAACTGCGCTCCAACTTTGAGTTTCCGGTCGGCCCGGAGCGCAATGATGGTGGGAATGTCGGCCGGTGAAAGTCTCTGCGAGAGTTCGGTGAGCGACCGGTCGCTGTAGCCCATTCCGTGCGCGCCCAGATGCCGGCTGTAGAGGATAATGAGGCGCACCCGCCCAATCGAAGCCTTCGACTGCGCACAAAGCACGCCTGAGTCTGGCACGAGCAAGCAACCAATCAGAAGAACAATACGGATGAACTGCGAAGTCACGAGCACGATTGTAGTTTCGCTGAACGCCGGTCGCAAGATAGCGCACCCGGCAGCGGCGACTGCCTCGTTTCCGGTGAAACCCCAAGGCTGAACCTTACAAGTCGTGACTAGTTATTCTAAGGGGTAAAGAGGAAAGCGCGTTCCCCGTTCTCAGCTATTGGTTTTTTGCGCTGAATCATACCAAGATAGAAACTGTCGGAATGCCGCGCCGCGGTGGCTGTACGGGGCTTTTTCTTCGGGCGTCAATTCTGCAAATGTCTTCTGAATCGGCGGAAAATAGAAAAGGGGGTCATAGCCAAATCCGTTCGAGCCGCGCGGAGACTCGAGAATCACGCCTTCGGCTTGACCACGAAATACAGCCACAGTGTCGCCGTCGCGAGCTGCGGCGATCACGCACACGAAACGTCCGGTGCGCTTTTCCGGAACGATTTTTCTAAGCTCTCGAATCAGCCGGAGGTTGTTGGCGTGGTCGTCGGTATTGTTATCTACCAAGTGGGGCTGGTCGGCAGCGTAACGCGCGGAATGGACTCCTGGAGCGCCCCCCAGCGCATCCACTTCCAGGCCGGAATCGTCCGCCACGACAATTTCGCCGGGGACATAGCGGCTGTAGCCTTCCGCCTTCTTGCGTGCGTTGGCCTCGAAGGTTGAGCCGTCTTCGACCACGGTTGGGATGGACGAGAAATTGGGAACAGGCTCGACCTCGATTTCCTGGGCGAAGGCCGCTCCGGCAAAATCGCGGAGCTTGCCTGGGTTGGACGTGGCGATGAGAATGCGACGCATGGCTTCAGCGTTCTTCAGAAAGACTGGGAATACGTCTAGTGAAAAATGTCCATCCTAGTAGCATGATGCCGGTTCCCAAAGAGATCAGCCCACCGATTGTTCTGTCGCGCGTCCGCGTAAAAGTAATGCGAACCTGATTTTCCCCAGTCTCCACCGGAACCATCATCTGGCCCGTGACTTCTAGTGTTCCGGCTTGCACTGGGCGGCCGTTTACTTGGACCTTCCATGCCGGATAGTTAAACACCTTCAGCACCAGCTTGCCAGAGTGGCTAACGCTCGCCGTGAAAGACCTGGACTCTGGCGCCCACTGGGTGATGTAGATGCGCGAGTTGCCATCCTCCTCAAAGACCACACGGTGCGCATCTTTGTTGATTTCGTAAGCGTCAGCCCCGGTGGGAACATACTCATCGGTCCCCTCATAGCCCAAGCCGGACTGCTGATTGTCGTGCATTTCCGCGACGTCAGCGGCATTGTCCCACCATGGGGGCTGAACCCGATGCCAGACCCACATCAGCACAGCCAGCATCACGACGCAGGCTAAGGCACGCAGCAGCCACGCTCGCGAGGATGTGGTGAGCAGCAGGGCGAAAGCCACATTGAGGCAAAGCAACCAGCGCAAGGGAAGCTGCACAAAACGTAGTTCAGGGAGAATGCGATAAAGCGGAAAGCTAAAGGAAAACATGAGAACGGCTGCAGCTGTCCCCCAGGCGGTGAGCGTCCACCACGCCTGAGGGCCGCGAGTTCGCCAACGGCGAGACATGAGCATAGCGGAGGCCAGCAGAGTGATCTGGGCGGTCGCCACCAGGGAGATCAGCAGGTTGAACCGGTTGTGATCCGGGTCGTCGATAAAGGTGAACAGGAAGTTGTCCTGAGGACGGACCCCCGGTGACAATACTTGCGCGATTTCCACCCACTTCTGTTCGTACGCGGCGGGCACAAGATAAAACGCCGCCAGCGCGAATCCCAGGACCAGGGCCCCAGAAGTGATCACAAGGATTCGCGGCGAACGGCCCAGGATCGCGACAACCAATGCCAGCAACATCAGCGAGTAGGTGACCATGACCGCGGATGGCACGTTGGTCAACCAGGCTGCGGCCACGATCAGGCCCAAAGGCAAAATCGTCTTCCGGCCCTCCTCCTCCGAGCGCAATACGTATAGCAGGAGCAAAGGCAGAAGCGCGCCTGCCAGCAACTCAGCAAAGGCGCTTCGCCAGTAGACAATCACGATGTGATAGGGGTTGGCGGCATACAGTGCCGCGGCAAAAATGGCGTCACGACGCTCCAGAAATCGGCCAGCGAGCAGAAACATCGAGCAGCCGGAAAGCGTGAGCGCGATCCACTCGTAGACTCCGGGAACTATTTTCCAGGGCAGGAACGACCCCAGCGTGGCTCCGAGCAACCAGGAAGCCGGAGGATAAAAAACGAATCGCGCTTCACCGAATCCGTAGTGGGCCAGTGCCGCCCAGCGCGGATAGAGAATGCCCTGTTTCCATTGATTGAGCACTTCCATCCAGGAGTTGAGGTGAAACTCGAAATCGTGACCGGAAGGGATTCCGAGAAAGAAAGTAGGCAGGAGCACGGCGAAGCCCGCAAACATGATGATCAGAATCGGCGACGCGAGAAGCGGGCCTCCCCACAAGGCATCAAGCGGGGCGGGTGCGTTTACCGTGTCAGGCGGACGTTTTGTCAGCACTAAAGTGTTTCGCTCCGGAGCGGAGGGGTGAGGGAAAGAAACTCCGTTCACCAACTGGCATGAACAAAGGACAGAATGGCCAGCGCCGCCTCGAAAGATTGTTGCTTAATGGACGAAAATGGGCAAACGCGTTCCCGAGCCAGTACCGGGAGCCGGTACTTCACAGCGGGACCTGTGGATATGTCTCTAATTTTTGACATCAAATTAATTTGCCTGAAACATTTTCCGGAGAAGCTCGCGATAGACTGCGATGCATAGGGTGGAGCAAGCCCGAGAGGGCACTAAGAGGCCTGCATGCGATAACCATGCGGGCCTTTTAGCTTTTGCGTTAACGAAAATCAGGTGAGACGGCTGGTATGTGTTAGGACGAAGCAACTTCCTCGGAATTGCGTTGTTGGCGAAGCTCCTGGAGAAACTCTTCCTGGCTGAGCGAATCGGCGCGATTGAGCAGATCAAGCAAGAGATCCTCAGGTTCCACGGAAGCCTTGCTGCTGGGGTAGTCGTCGGCGTTGCCTGCCGCCAGGGCCTTCGGGGTGATGAGCAATTGAGGCACGGTTCCGGGACGGCTGGTGAGAAATCCGATAAAGTTGCCCACCTGCTCCCGCTGTTCCGCTGTGCCCGAGGCAAACTCAATCCCCATGCCGAATTCGGGATGCATGACTCGTACCAGGCCTTCGGCCTGTACTTCCATGCCCGCCGCCTTCAGGCAAAGGACAATGCCGGAGCGCTCCGGGAAAGGCGACTCTGTTTCTACGTAACAGCCGCCCAAGCTGAGATCGCTCAATCGGCATTCTGAAACCGGCTCGGGATCTTCAGGAAGGAATTCTGCCGCGTTGGCAACGACCCACTCCCGAAGAGTCTGGCGAAGGTTGTCTGGAAGGTCGGTATAACGAACGCCCGATTCGCCATTGGGATTCGCCCACGCCACTTCGCCGCGAAGATCAATCTCGGTAGTCTGGTCGGGAAGAATGAAACGCGCGTTGACGGTGGCAGCAGGACACAAGGGCTGAGCCGCCAATACATCGAGGCCGTCCTCGCTCAGGTCGAGCAGGATGCCTTCCATCTCCGCCCCGCTCTCGACTCGCAGTTTCACCGGAAGTTGGACGGGAACACGGAAAGACCTGCGCCGTTCACGCTTCATCAGAGCGATGGCGGCACGCAGGCTGGCCTCCGCCTGCTGCTGGGAAACTGGTTTATAAAGGACGAAATTTGCGCCTGCGCCAAAAACGTGGCGCACTTTGGTCTTGTCGTTGAGCAGCGCCACGGTCACCGTGTTGCCGCCCGCCGACGACTGGTAGGCATTCTGCAGAACCAGGGCCGCACTGTGCGGATCGTCGTAATCAACGATCACGGCGTCGAACTTCTGCTCCGTCAGCCGGCACAGCGCGTCCGGATACCCGCAGCACTGCACTCCCAGGCCGAAGCCCGCCAGGGCGGAGGTGAGAACATCCGTTGCCTGTTCGTCTTTGCAAACCAGAAGAGACTGAAATGTCATAAGCAGGCCTTGTATACCTTGCAAACCTGGCTGGATTAAGGCCAGCGCGGAGCGCGTGCCGGCTTGGCTGGCGTCGCAGTGCTGGATGATGCCAATCCGGCTCCGGCGGCCATGCTGTTGCCTTGCTCCTCTACTTCCGCCAAAACCGAGCTTTCGTCTTCGTTCTCGGCCAGCAGAGGGGCAACCTCGCGCAGCTTTTCGGCCGCTTGTTGCAGGGCCTCAATCTGCTTGGAGAGCTGGGCATACTTAGCTTGCTTACGGCGCAAAACCTCGTGAATATCCTTCATTACAACCCCCTGTCGCGAATGTAAGTACTGAGGCTGCTATGGTCAACGGCAATCCCCTCGGCTCCGATTACGGGAGTAACCGCCGCGTCACACCGGTTAAGAAAGCCAAGACGGGACGGTTCGGGCTTCCAGCTTCCAGCGATTCGTTTGTGGTCGCCGGATGTGGGGCGTGGGCATCCCGCTCGTGCTTTCATATAGCCCGTTAGTGCCACACCCCTAGCACGAAGGTGGAATTTACATCCCGAGAGCGGAACCGTACTCTGCATGTGAGCAGACTTCGGGGGAGGGCTGTTCGGGCGTCCCATAACTCGCGAGAGTTTGGGACGCTTCTTAATTTGTGGGCGCTTTTTATCCGCGTCATCGACCCACGAGGACCGACGCACCTGAAGATGCCTAAAATTGGGGCCGATGAGTTAGCGACGACCGTGACCGCTACCAGCGGAGCCCTTACTGACACGGCTACCCTCACCTTGAATGTTCAGTAAGGCGCCCTGGGAATAGTATTATCGGATTGAAGGGATCTTCGACTAAAAATTCAGATTAGTCACCGGCTGAAGAAGGTGTGTGGTCGGAGATCCTTCCGCAGATAGGGCAAGAAATGCCATGAAGATACGGGTCACATTGTGCCTCCTGTTGCTGAGCGTCCGGTTGATGGCGCGGGATCAGGCGAATGATGTCTCTGCAGATGCGAGCAAGCTCATCGCCCTCGAGAATGCCTGGAACCAGGCGCAACTTCATCATGACTCGAAAGCACTCAACAGCCTTGTTTCTGATGCCTTTGTGTATACGGATTACGACGGCACCGTCATGAACAAGGCACAGTTTCTCGCCGACCTGAAGGATCCAGACTATCGTGCCAGCCTGATTGCCAATAAAGACACGAGGGTGATCTCGTATCCCAATGCTGCGATCGTCGTCGGAACGTACCACACCAAGGGAACTTACAAGCGTCAAGCTTTCGAGCACTATGGACGCTTCACCGATACCTGGCTGTTCCAGAACAACAGGTGGCAGTGCGTAGCCAGTCACACCAACCTGATTAAGAAGTGAGGCTGGTTAGAACGAAGGCCGAGGCGGGCCGAGGCTGCCTAACGCGCGGATTTTTTCCAGAAGGTCGGACGCAGCCTGGCTAGCCTCCAGCGTGGAAAATTCATCTCCCAGTTCCAGCACTGGGCACGCTACGCAAGCGGCTCGGAAGGCTTGTTCCGTGCCGGGCGCTGCTTTCAGGTTGGGCCCCATGATTGTCAGAGCGGGTCGGGTGGCCCTGAGCAAGATCAAGGAATCACGCAGGTTGTTATTGGTAAGCACGTTGTAGCCGGCGCGGCTTAGCACCTCCCGCAGGTAAGCCAGCACATCCGCCGATTGGTCAATACACAAGACGGCGAGGCCGGTCGGCACAGGCCGCGCTGGTGTTATTTTTCGCTGGTAAAATGCGAGGACCGCTTCTTCCTCGGATTCATGGGTGTCAAAAAGCGTGATCAGGTTGGTCATCTTCAAGACTTTGCGAACACCCTCCGGGACTTGGCATAGCTTCAAATCGCCACGGGCGCTGCGCGTGCTGCTCAGCAGCCGTACCAGCATTCCCAGTCCGCTGCTGTCAATGAAAACAATCTCGCCCAGATGCAGCACGATATCGCTACGATCAAGCAAGAGCTCGCGAACATGGCGGTACAAGACTTCGGTTTCACCGGTCACGATGCGCCCGCTGCAACGGACGATGGTGACCTCTCCGACTCCGCGTGTGTTCAGTGAAAGCGGCACGACCCTCCTGGCAGCACCTGAAAGACGCGTTCACAAGTCGCGGCATTATACCGAACAGCAGCTCTGCGGGGTCTGGGGACACCGACTCTGTGGCAGGCCGCATTCCTTCGTTTGCGAATCCGATATCATTAGGTGTTCCCGTGACCGACCTTCCATGACCGAGCTTCCATGACCCAGGATCAGGCACTCCGAACCGTCGCTGATGCTCTGCGAAACCCGGCAGTCGTGGAATTCGTGAGCGCTACAGTCAAAGCCGGGTATCGTGAATTCTTCGATGCGGCGAATGGCCGAGTCTGCACAATGGTGGACGGCGCTTTCGAAAAGCTTGCCCACAGCCAACAGGACGGAGTTAACACCCGACAACTGGTCCACGTGACTTCTGAGCTGCTCGAGCGCACCTTCCGGAAAGCGGACCCCTTATTCTGGTTCAATCAGGTTTATCACCACTACAAGACCCAAACCAAACCTGAAACTGATTTTCAGCAACTGCAGAAGCTGCTCCCGGGGCGAAGAGTGCTCGATTACGGCTGCGGCAGCGGTTACTTCGCCGCGAGACTGGCCAAGGGAGGGTACAAAGTATTCACGGCTGACGTGCTTGATTACCGCTACGAAGAGGCGCGGTGTTTGCCGTTCGTGCAGATGGCATCGGCTACCGATATCCCGTACGCGGACGATAGCGTGGACGTGGCGCTGGTGCAGGCCGTGCTTCACCATGTTAATCCCAGTGACCTTTCTCTAGTCCTCCGGCGCCTCGGCAAGATTGCAAAATACGCGCTGATCAAGGAAGACACCTATGGCCTGCCCGATCATCTGGAAGGGCTGACCGAAACACTGAAGACGCAGCCCTTGCTGAGAACGTTCGTCGCTACGCCACTTGCGGTGCAGTATCAGGTTCTGGTGTTGATTGATTTTTTCAGCAACGCCATTGCCCAAGGCCTTCCCGAAATGAACATGCCTTTCGAGTTCAAGACAGTGACCGAGTGGCGAGAGGTTCTGCTTAGTAACGGCTTCATGGTCAACAAGACCGTGCTTGCGGGCTTCGAGCCCGGACGCATGCACATGAGTTGCCATATCTGGCTGCTGTGCAAGCGTCTGCCGTAGCCGATTGCTTCTGCCCGCGGGCAGAACTGAGTTACACTTTTATCGTCATCTGGTTGTAGAGGCATTGCGTCACCGAGCTGATTCCGTGAGGGATTGATGCCAACCGCATACCTGGAAGAAGTGAATCCGTGGGAGGCGCAGGTTGTCCGCTCCGACCTGGCAGCGAGGAAACTGAAACTCGACGACGGATTATGGAACATACTCCGCGAACCCAGCCGCGAAATCATCGTGCACATCCCGGTTCAGCTGGACGATGGGCGCTTGGAAACGTTCACCGGATTTCGGGTGCAACACTCCATTGACCGCGGACCCGCCAAGGGTGGCCTTCGTTACAGTCCCAACGTAACTCTGGACGAGACTCGCGCACTCGCCAGCTGGATGACCTGGAAATGCGCCGTGGTGAATATCCCGTTCGGCGGCGCCGCCGGAGGCGTGATTTGTGATCGCGACAAGATGTCCACTCGCGAACTCGAACGCCTGACCCGCCGCTACACAGCCGGGCTGATGGAACTGCTGGGCCCGGAAAAAGATGTCCTCGGCCCCGACCTCAACACCGACGAGCAGATCATGGCCTGGATCATGGATACCTACTCCATGCACGTGCGCCATACGGAAACGGCGGTGGTCACCGGTAAGCCGCTCGGGTTGGGCGGTTCTCACGGGCGCATTGAAGCCACCGGACGCGGCTTGATGACCGTCTGCGACGAGGCTCTCAAGCGCCTCGACAGGAACCGGGAGCAGACGCGAGTCGTGATCCAGGGGTTCGGCAATGTGGGCTCGAATGCAGCCCGGCTCATGCACCGACGGGGCTACAAGATCGTCGGCGTGTCCACGAGCAACAGCGGGGTGTACAACCGGAACGGCATCGATGTGGATGTGCTCTCGCGGTACCACCAAGACCATCGCACGCTGGCAGGCTTTCCTGGCGCGGATGAAAGCAATTCAGAGGAGTTATTAGTCGCGGACTGCGACATTCTGATTCCGGCCGCGGTGGAGAATCAGATCACCACCCGCAACGCCGACCGGGTGAAAGCCAAGATCCTTTGCGAGGGAGCGAATGGCCCCACCACGGCCGAGGCCGACGACATTCTTACCGACAAGCGCGTGTTCGTTATCCCGGACATCCTGGCCAACTCGGGCGGGGTTACGGTCTCTTATTTTGAGTGGGTACAAGATCGCCAGGGATACTTTTGGTCGGAGGCGATGGTCAACGACCACCTGGAGCACACTCTGCGAACTTCCTTCGCCGAAGTGTTGCACTACGCTGCTAGTCACAACGTCAGCAACCGCATTGCCGCCTATATGCTGGCCATCGATCGAGTCGCCTACACCTTGCGGCAGCGCGGAATTTACGCCTGAGAAATGGTGAGCCGATAGATTTGGAGGTGGCTAGCGGGAAACCGGAGCCGTGTCAGGAAAACTCACGGCAACAACATCGCCGGAAATAAAGGAAACTGTAATTCTCGTCTCACGTTCCACCTTCTGCGCATCTCCAGAAAATGGCTGGTAACGCCACTGCCGAATGGCCCTGGCAGCAGCCACAGCCAACGATCGATTACCGGTCAATACTCTGACCTGGCTTACCGTGCCATCGTAACCAACCACCGCTTGCAGGGAGACTTTGCCGCGTGCGCTGTCCGGACAGTCCGGATAAACAATTTTTCGCGGCGGCCCTGAGATCCGCATCCGAGGCGGTGCCGTAGAACCATCTTGCGTGTCCGCCAGATCCGCGACGATGCTATGGGCGCTAAGTACTCTTTGGTTCGGCCAGCGTCTATTGGAGGCCTGCTGCTTGACACGAAACGATTTGGGCGATTGGCTTGTTGTTGGTCGTACCGAAAGTGGCCGAAGTGGCGTGGCCGTGATTGGCACTGTGCTGGCGATCTGTGCCAGGGAAAGCTGTTGGTAACCCTCGTTCGTCGGAGGTGGAACCACCACCGAGTCGATGCCTTTCGCCCGATCCTTCTCCGGACGATCCTGCCCGCGTGGCCGCATCTTAGCTGCTGAA